>OGPD01000019.1_pt1 | contig 192299 bp, 181 predicted proteins | sample 1552861 | NCBI WGS metagenome assembly OGPD01 (sample SAMEA2580280, study PRJEB22360) | human gut metagenome | biome: human gut; feature: human-associated habitat; material: faeces | place: Denmark | collected 2008/2010
CGCATTAAGCATTTTATAACCGACAGTAATGTTGATTATAAGGTGCTTTTTTATTACCAATTTAAAAGGTGGTGACAGAATGAAAATTAAGGTTACAACAGCATTTAACGACTTACAGAACGGCTGCGTTACCCGTCCTGTAAACGAAGTTTTTGAGTGCTCGGACAAAAGAGCAAGGGAGCTTATATCCTTAGGCTATGCCGAGAGGGTTGAAGATGAACAGCCTAAGGGCAAGCTTACAAAGACTAAAAACGATAACTAAGCATTTGTGCAGTTGATTGCACAAATGCTTTTATTTTACCCCGCCGTTGGTTTATACGGCTGAATTTCTACCGCAGGCAAAGCGGAATACAAATAATGCAGAAAGGATTTTATTACAAAGAGCCTCGGCACAGCATACCATAGTGATAAAAGGTATGCTGTGCCGAGGTGTTTCGGTTTTTTATTATATGCTCTTAATCTTATATTGAAAATTTCCTATTTAAATTCCTAACAGCAGAGTTGCAATTTGGAAATAAACTACCAAGGATATTGCGTCTACAGCTGTTGTAATGAACGGACTAGCCATTACGGCAGGATCAAAGCCGATCTTTTTAGCAAGCATAGGCAGAGCACAGCCTATAATCTTTGCAAAAAAGACTGTAACAATTAGTGTTAGGCAGACTACAAGCGATACCCAAAGTCCTACCCGATCAAACAGCATAAGCTTTGCAAAATTTGCAATTGCAAGGGTAACACCGCACATCAGGGCTACTCGTATTTCCTTCCACATTACCTTAAATATATCTACAAACTCTATTTCTCCCAGGGATAAACCTCTTATAACGGTTACAGAGGCTTGGCTTCCGGAGTTACCGCCGGTATCCATAAGCATAGGTATAAACGCAGTAAGCGTTACCTGAGCCGCAAGTGCGTCTTCAAAGCTTGTAATAATCATTCCTGTAAAGGTTGCGGAAATCATAAGCAGCAGCAGCCACGGAATACGCTTTTTCCAGGTTTCAAATACACCTGTTTTAAGGTAAGGCTTGTCGGTAGGCGTAATAGCGGCCATCATTTCCATATCCTCCGTTACCTCGTCCTCCATAACATCAATAGCGTCGTCTACTGTAACAATTCCTACCAGTCTAAATTCCTTGTCTACTACAGGAATTGTAAGGAAATCGTATTTTTTAAATTGGTTTGCAACCTCTTCCTTGTCGTCTAGGGTGTTTACGGCTATAACATTTGTTTCCATTATGTCCTGTACCACATCATCGTCGTCACTTAGCAGTAAGGTACGCAGTGAAAGCATACCCACTAAAGTACGGTTTGGTGTGGTTACATAGCCTGTATATATGGTTTCTTTGTCTACACCTGTACGGCGAATACGCTTTATAGCGTCGCTTACTGTCATAGCAGGACGCAGTGAAACATACTCTGTTGTCATTATGCTTCCTGCACTGTCGTCAGGGTATTTTAATATTTCATTAATTGCTTTTCTTGTTTCATTGTCGGCAGATCTTAAAATTCTTTTAACTACATTTGCCGGCATTTCCTCTACCAGGTCTACCATATCGTCCACATACAGCTCGTCTACAACCTCTTTAAGCTCGGTGTCGCTAAAGCCATGAATAAGCATGGTTTGTGCGTCCTCGTCCATTTCAACAAAGGTTTCAGCCGCCAGCTCCTTTGGTAACAGTCTGTACAACAGTGGAAGCCTGTCCTGGTCTATATCGTTAAACAACGCCGCTATGTCAATTGCCTGCATAGTGGTAAGTACATCACGAATAGTGACATACTTTTTTTGCTCCAGTAATGACTCTATGGTTTTTCCCATAGTCATTAGGTAGTTCTGCTCCATGTTCACATCCTCCTAATTTTATTTGTTAGGTTTTGGGCTAGGCATAAATTAACAGTCAATATTAAGTGCAAAGCAAAATTACCGCTGAAGGCTTGCACAAAAAGCGTCTGCTTATTTTATGCCTAACATTAGAAGTACAGTAAACACAGCATAGGGTTTTATATTGATGTGATTAAAAATAAACGCAAAAAGCGTCTGCAATCAAACATAATAAAGGCCCGGGAGCTGTGCTGTTACTACTTCCTGCGTCCATTTTATTCACCTCTCATTGCAAAATAATTGTGATATATACAACTATACCACCATATAATTTTACAGCTAATATAAAAAACTGTCAACATTTATTTAACGGTTACTTATACTAAGACTGTTATATTTTATAATGTAAAAAATTAAACTTCTGTAATTATAATATAAAAACTATTTATAAGGAAATATGCATAGTTATCGGGCTGAATGTAACGGCGACTTTATCTAAATATACAAAACACTTAATTCCTATATGGTTTATAGGTTTTGCTGTTGACATTGAGAAATTATCTGTTATAATATAAGTATAGTAAACATACCGATAAAGTAAGTATTAAAATTTAATTAATTTACAGGAGGAACACATAATGGCAAATATTTATAAGGGCACAATAGGACTAATAGGCAACACACCTTTGGTTGAGGCTGTAAACATTGAAAGGGCAAACAACCTAAAGGCAACAATTCTTCTAAAGCTTGAGTATTTTAATCCGGCAGGAAGTGTAAAGGACAGAATAGCCAAGGCTATGATAGAGGACGCTGAAAATAAGGGACTTCTAAAATCTGATTCCGTTATTATAGAGCCTACCTCAGGCAATACAGGCATTGGTCTGGCCGCTATAGCAGCAGCTAAGGGCTACCGTGTTATTCTTACAATGCCTGAAACAATGAGCGTTGAACGCAGAAACATTCTAAAGGCATATGGTGCCGAAATCGTGCTTACAGACGGAGCAAAGGGCATGAAGGGTGCCATTGAAAAATCAGAAGAGCTTGCAAGGGAAATACCAAACAGCTATATTCCGGGTCAGTTTTCTAATCCGGCAAATCCTGCAATGCATCGTGCAACTACAGGGCCTGAAATTTGGAACGATACAGACGGCAATGTAGACATTTTTGTAGCGGGTGTAGGTACCGGCGGTACGGTTACAGGTGTAGGCGAATATCTAAAGTCACAAAATCCTAATGTTAAAATTGTTGCAGTAGAGCCAAAAACCTCACCTGTACTTTCAGAGGGCAAGGCAGGCCCTCACAAAATACAGGGTATAGGAGCAGGCTTTGTACCTGAAACACTTGATACAAGCATTTATGACGAGGTTATTCCTGTAAGCAATGAAGACGCTTTTGAGGCTTCAAAGCAAATTGCCAAAAGAGAGGGTGTGCTTGTGGGCATATCATCCGGTGCGGCACTAAAGGCGGCTTTGGAGCTTGCAGAAAGGCCGGAAAACAGCGGTAAGACTATTGTTGCACTTCTGCCTGACAGTGGTGACAGATATTATTCTACACAGCTTTTCGTCGAGTGATAAAAGAATTGCTTTAGCTAAGATGAAACAGCAGAGTATATATTTGCTGCAGACGATATAAGAACAAAGCCTTTAAAACAGGTTATTACAGCTGCAGCAGCGGGGGCAAGCTCTGTGCTTTCAGCGGAAAATATTTACAAAAACAAATAAGCCTAAAGAATACCGACCACAAAAGCAGACTACAGCCTGTTTTGTGGTCGGTATAAATTTATTTTCAGTGTATTAAAAGCTCTTATTGCTTGTTTTCTGCAATCATATCAAGAAAATACCTATGAACACAGGTGTTTTCGGTTAATTCCGGATGGAATGCAGTAGCCAAAAATCTGCCCTGTCTTGCTGCCGCAATTTTGCCGTCAACAGTTGACAGTATATCAACATTTTCAGACGCCTTTTTAATGTATGGGGCACGAATAAACACCATAGGAATACTGCCAACGCCGTCAAACTCGGCTGTAGTGCTGAAGCTGCCTAACTGTCTGCCGTAGGCGTTACGCTTTGCAGTACATTCCATTAAGCCCAGGGGAACGGCCTTTGGATCTTCTGTGTTTTGTGACATCATTATAAGTCCTGCACAGGTACCGAAAACCGGAAGATTTTCATTGTTTATTTTATCCAGAAGTGCTTCCCTCATATTAAGGTCGTCAAGCAGCTTACTTATAACAGTGCTTTCGCCGCCGGGAATAATTATACCGTCTAGGTCTTGCTGTAGGTCTTTTAGCTGCCTTAGCTCTATGCTTTCTGCATTTAGCTGTGAAAGCATTTTTATATGCTCCTCAAAAGCTCCCTGCAGTGCCAGTACACCTATTTTCATTGTAAAGCTCCTTTATAGGGCGGTGCAGACAGACTTACTGTCCACGCTCCTCCATAATAATTTTGATTTCGCTTTCGTTAATGCCAACCATTGCTTCGCCCAGGTCTTCTGAAAGCTCAGCAAGTACCTTAGGGTCATTGTAGTTGGTTACAGCCTTAACAATAGCTGCGGCTCTCTTCTTAGGGTCGCCGGACTTAAATATACCGGAGCCTACAAATACACCCTCTGCACCCAGCTGCATCATCAGGGCTGCGTCGGCAGGTGTAGCTACACCGCCGGCAGCAAAGTTTACTACAGGCAGCTTGCCGTTTTCGTGAACATACTTAATCAGCTCTACAGGTACTCTGTATTCCTTAGCAGCCTCGTAAAGCTCATCGTCACGCAAAGACTGAACTCTACGCATTTCTGCGTTAATTTTTCTCATATGACGAACGGCCTGTACAACATCGCCTGTACCCGGCTCGCCCTTTGTCCTTATCATTGAAGCGCCCTCTGCAATTCTTCTTAGTGCCTCGCCTAAATCTCTTGCACCGCAAACAAACGGAACATCAAACTTTGTTTTATCTATATGGTACAAATCATCGGCAGGGGAAAGAACTTCGCTTTCGTCTATGTAGTCAATTTCAATAGCCTGCAAAATTTGTGCTTCTGCAATGTGACCGATTCTGCACTTAGCCATAACAGGAATAGAAACAGCCTCCTGTATACCTTTAATCATTTTAGGGTCGCTCATTCTTGATACACCGCCTGCAGCACGAATGTCAGCCGGAATTCTCTCAAGTGCCATTACAGCACAAGCGCCTGCCTCCTCGGCAATTTTGGCCTGTTCAGGAGTGGTAACATCCATAATCACGCCGCCCTTTAGCATTTGTGCAAGATTTTTGTTTAAAGAATATCTGTTGCTCATTGTTAAAACCTCTTTTTATTTTTTACTCCCCACGGTTAAAGCCTGGCAGAGAGCTGACTTATTTTTACTGTTTGTTCGAACAATGACATATTACCATAAACTGTATTCTGCAAAATGCACACTTTGTAAAAAAATAAAGGGTACAGTTGCAATCTGTACCCTTGGTTTTGTGATGTTTATTAAGATTTACAGCTGACAGCTGCACAAGTAAAAATTTTAATTTTTATGTTTTTTAGCTCTCTTTAGCTGCCGCAGCTGATTTTTCCTTTTGCTTTGCGGCAAGCTTTTTACGCTTATTGCGTTTGTACACCTGTATTCTTAAAACCACCGAATTTAACCCTGCCACAGCTGTTAAAATAAACAGTGGCGTAAAGTTAAACAGATACCTTGAGCGTGTTTCCCATACCATAAAGAAAAGTGCCGCTCCAAATACAATGCCTCTTATTAGCGTCATAGAGGTAATCCGCTTGCGTTTTGCGCCGTATATTGCCGAAACCGCCATTAGTATAATCATAGCTAAGTGGAAGCCGTTGCTGTACACATAAAAAATATTGTAGTAATCGCCGTCACGCAGTACAAATTCAAACAGTGGATTTCTGTTTGGCATCTGATTTCCGTTAGCGTCCTTTGAATTTAAGTGGTGGTCAATCCAGTATATACCGTCACGCCAGGTGAACGTAAGCTTCTTACACATATGCTTTGCCATACCCGGCAAACCCATATCTTTAAGCCGCTTAACAATCATTTTGTTGTCGGCAGCTTTTTTCTGGTCATAGTTTCCTGCGTTGTTTGTATACACAGCGTCCTCTTGATGGAAGCCGCCGTCACCGTAAAGTCCCATCATAATCCAATGGTTAATAGGGAACTGTTCCTCGTAAAGCTCCTCTTTTGTAGTAAATTCAAATGAATTAATAAATGTTTTTATGCCGGTGTTGAAAACCGCAAATGCAACTACAAGGCACAAAATGCTTATCAGTGCTTGCTTTAATTTGTTGTACAGCACTAAATATACTACGGCACCAACCAAAATAACTAGCAAGCTGCCCTTTATTGTGTAGCCGACCGAAATAAACAATGCAGACAGGGCAAGGTAAATAAGCCTTTGCACAAGCCTTTCTTTTGGCAGCTTGGCACTTAGTACAATGAAATATACAGACATTACCGTAAACGGTATGCTTAAGGAATCGCTGTAATAATAGGCTGTATAAGTGTAATACGGCATAAACAGGAAGCAGAACACAACAGTCATTATTACGCCATATGGCCTGAAGATTTTTCTTGCCGTTAAAAATGTAAATAATACAGCAGCTGCGATGAATACAGTGTTTAGCAGAATCGGTGCATAATTAGGTACATCGCCCATTATTAAGTATATTGCACGATAGTAAAGTGACAGCAAAATAAGTATGCCGTTATTGTTTGGATACCGTGCCATATAGCCTCTGCTGGCAGGTTTAAGACCTCTGTACATATCGTCAAAATTACCGTCTGTTGCAAAGTTGTGGGCCATGTGGTCTACAGTACCCCAGTCGGTTATCGGTTTACTCATTAAACACCAGCCGGATATAAGCTGAAGAATAAACATAACGGCTAAAATTATGCCGCAGGCTATGTCAGCTTGCTTGGCGGTAGGCGTTTTTTTGTTGGTGTAAATATATGTTCCTGCCGCAGTAAAAACAAACAGTGCAGCCAGGGCAAATAAAATAACAAATATGTTTTTGAAAAGCACAACAACCACAAGTACAGTGATAATGCCAAATAGTAAGGCAAAAACATAGTTAAATGCAGTATTGGCTTTTACCTTTAATCTGTTCAAATATTTTTCCTCCTTAAAATACCACAATATAAATCAGTCTATATTGTATCACATATCCGCCTAAAAGCAACGCCGTTTGACATTTTTTATCATATTCACAATTTATGCTATATTAATGGTTTTTAATTGTGGATTAATATGAAACGGCAGATAATGATTATATAAAAGCTGTCGCTTATATGTATAATGACGGGAGAGTCTTTGTTGAATTATTCAGAATAGCTTTTATATAAATGTTAGTTTAAAATAATGTACAGTACATTTAGTAAATAAAAATGTGCAATTTACTCAAAAAAGTTTTATAAATTATTTGACTTATAGGGAAATTCCTGTTAAAATAGTAACAAGACAGTATTTAGGGCAGGCTTTAACCATTTGCTGTTGGCTTTCTGCCTGAAAAGGCAGAAGATTTTATAAGAAAGGCAAGTTTATGGGTAAGATAATTTCTGTTGCGTCCGGCAAGGGCGGTACGGGTAAATCCACAGTGTGCGTTACCTTGGGCACAGCACTTGTTAAGCGTGGGCATAAGGTGTTGCTTATTGACTGTGATTCCGGTATGCGAGGGCTGGATATTATGATGGGTATAAGCAAGAGCCTTGTTTTTGATATTGCAGATGCCGTGTGCGGTAACTGCACAGCAGAACAGATTATTTACCCGTGCGGTCATATTGACGGTTTAAGCCTTATACCGGCACCGCAAAATGCCGAGGACGAGCTTAGCCCGCTTATATTAAAGCAGTTTACGGATAATGTACGCAGCCGTTATGATTATATTATTATAGATTCTCCCGCAGGAGTGGGGAAGGGCTTTGACACTGCCGTGCTTCCTGCCGATTTGTGCCTGGTTATAGCAAACACCGAGCCTACAAGCTTAAGAGGCTGTGTAAATGTAAGAAAAAAGCTTACCGAAATAGGCAAAACCAACATACGGCTTATTATTAACAGGTTTTCTGCAGCTATGTTTAGGGAGCTTGCCTTTTATCCGGATTTAGACAGTATTATTGATGAGTCGGGTATTCAGCTGATAGGAATAATTACAGAAAACAGACAGGTAGTTGCTTCTATACAAAAGGGGCTTGCCTACAAGAAAAAATGTTCAGCCCTTACGGCAATAGACAGAATTGCGGCAAGGATAGACGGCGAAAATGTGCCGCTGCTTATTTGCTGATGAGAATGTATTTAATTTCACCTAAGAAAGAAGGATAATGATGAAAATAGCCTTAATTGCTCATGACGAAAAGAAAGAATTAATGGTGCAGTTTTGCATAGCCTACTGTGGTATTTTAAGCAGATATTCAATATGTGCTACAGGTACTACCGGTAAGCTGGTTGCAGAGGCTACCGGTTTGGAGATTCAAAGATTTTTAAGTGGTTCACAGGGCGGCGACCAACAGATAGCCGCACAAATTGCATACAATGAAATTGATATGCTTTTGTTTTTCAGAGATCCTCTTAATCCAAAGCCTTTGGAGCCAAACGATATGAACCTGCTAAGACTTTGCGATATGCACAATATTCCTGTTGCTACAAACATTGCAACAGCCGAAATGCTTATCCACGGTTTGGAGCGTGGCGACCTTGACTGGAGAAATATTGTAAAATAAGTAGACTAAGCGTCTTGTAACTTTTGCGATAATATAGTAAAATAAAATATTGGTAGGGGTAGACTGTGCTCTGCCCCTATTTTTAATTGTACATAAATATTACGGCTGCTGAGTAAGGGTTTAAACCAAAGTACGGCGGCTGTGTAAAAATAAAAACGGAGGTTTTTATATGTCGCTTATAACAAAAAGGGTATACGGTGCAGAGGATGTGCTGCCAAAGGATAGCTACAAGTGGCAGCTTATTGAAGATATTATGCGAAGTGAGGCAGCAGCTTACGGCTTCAAGGAAATAAGAACGCCTGTTTTTGAGCATACAGAGCTTTTCCAGAGAGGCGTTGGCGACACTACCGATGTTGTACAAAAGGAAATGTACACATTCAATACAAAGGGAGGCACATCTCTTTCACTGCGCCCGGAGGGTACATCCGGTGCAGCCCGTGCGGTGCTTGAGCATGCTGTATATAATGACGGCTTGCCTATTAAGACATATTACTTTGATTCCTGCTACAGGTATGAAAAGAAGCAGGCAAACCGTTACAGAGAGTTCCACCAGTTTGGCGTAGAGCTTTACGGTGCGTCAAGTCCGGCGGCAGACGCCGAAATAATAAGCCTGGCTACCACATTGTTTGACCGCTTGGGTGTTACGGATTTACAGCTGGAGCTTAACTCTATAGGTTGTCCAACCTGCCGTGCAGAATACCACAAGGCTTTGAAAAAATATTTTGAAGGCTATAAGGATAAGCTGTGTGATACCTGCTTGTCCCGCTTAGAGAAAAATCCAATGAGAATACTGGACTGTAAAAGCCCTGTATGTTTAGAAATTGCAAAAGACGCACCTGTTGTTTTGGATTATTTGTGTGACGACTGCAAAAATCATTTTCAGCAGGTTAAGGCATATTTAGACGCGGCTGAAATTCCGTATATTGTAAACCCTAAAATTGTTCGTGGACTTGACTATTACACAAAAACTGTTTTTGAGTTTGTTACTACAAGGCTTGGCGCACAGGGCACGGTTTGCGGCGGCGGAAGATATGACGGGCTTATTGAAGAGCTGGGCGGTCAGCACACACCGTCACTGGGCTTTGGCTTGGGAATGGAGCGTTTGCTGGCACTTATGGAGGAGCAGGGCATAGAAATTCCTTTACCGCCCAGCTGCGATATTTATATTGCCGGCTTAGGCGAGGAGGCACAGAAAAAGGCATTTACACTTGTTAAGGAGGTTCGTGAAACCTCACTTATAGCAGAATGTGACATTGTAGGCAGAAGCCTGCGTGCACAAATGAAGTACGCCGATAAAATAGGTGCAAAATTCAGTATGGTAATAGGCGAAAACGAAATTAACGAGAATAAGGCTATACTGAAAAATATGGAAACAGGCGAGAAAACCGAGGTGCCGTTGGACGAGCAGTTTATTAACGCCTTTTTCCACCACTATACAGAGTACCAAATTTCAGGTACGGCGAATATTGAAGATATTCAGTAAAATTAAAACAACAAATTAAAGAAAAAAGAGGTAATTCCAATGGCTGAATTTATGACAGGCTTAAAAAGAACTAACTATTGCGGCAGCCTAAGAATAGAGGACTGCGGCAAAAAGGTTACTGTTTTCGGCTGGGTACAACGCCAGCGTGATTTAGGTCAGCTTATTTTTATTGACCTTAGAGACCGTACAGGCATTTTGCAGCTTGCACTTGACGATACAACAGACAAGGCTGTTTTTGAAAAAGCGTCTGCCGTAAAAAGCGAATATGTTTTAGGTGTAGTCGGTACGGTAAGGGAGAGAAGTGCTAAAACAAATAAGATTGCAACAGGTGATGTTGAAATTGCCGTTGAGGAGCTTAGAATTTTAGGTGAAAGCGAAACACCGCCGTTTGAGATTGTTCCGAACTCAACAACAGGTGAGCTTACAAGATTAAAATACCGTTATCTTGATTTGCGTCGTCCTGACCTGCAGCAGAACATTATGCTAAGACATAAAATAGCAAAGGTAACCCGTGACTATTTTGATGAGCAGGGCTTTATTGAAATTGAAACACCTATGCTTATTAAGTCTACTCCTGAGGGTGCAAGAGATTTCTTGGTGCCGTCAAGAATACACAAGGGCAGCTTCTACGCTTTGCCGCAGTCACCGCAAATTTATAAGCAGCTGTGTATGGTTGCCGGCTTTGACAGATATATGCAGATTGCAAGATGCTTCAGAGATGAGGATTTGCGTGCCGACCGTCAGCCGGAGTTTACGCAGATTGACCTTGAAATGTCCTTTGTGGATATGGAGGATGTTTTGGCCATTGGCGAGGGCTATATAAAAAGAGTATTTAAGGATACCCTTGATATTGATATTCCTACACCGTTCCCACGCTATACCTACAACCAGGTTATGGAGCGTTTTGGCTCTGACAAGCCTGACACACGCTTTGAAATGGAGCTGTTTGACCTTACAGAGGCTGTAAGGAACTGCGGCTTTGGCGTTTTTAAAAATGCTATAGAGGGCGGCGGCAGTGTAAGAGGCATTACAGCAAAAAATGCAGTAAAAACCTACTCCCGTAAGGAAATTGACAAGCTTACCGAATATGTGCGTGGTATAGGTGCAAAGGGCCTTGCTTGGATAAGAATGACAGATGACGGTATTGCATCAAGCTTTGCAAAGTTTATGACTGACGAAGAAATGCAGGCAATATTAACTGCCGCAGGTGCCGAAAAGGGCGATGTTGTTATGATTGTGGCGGACACAGAAAACAACACTGTTCTTACCACATTGGGCGCATTAAGATGTGAGGTTGCCAACAAGCTGAATATTATTAAAGACGGTTATAACTTCCTATGGGTAGTTGACTTCCCGTTCTTTGAGTATGACAAGGAAAGTGAAGCATGGGTTGCTATGCACCACCCATTTACATCACCTACCGATGAGTGTATGGACACTCTTGAGGAGGATAAGAGCAAGGTTTATGCTAAAGCCTACGATATGGTTCTTAACGGCATTGAGCTGTCGTCAGGCTCTATTCGTATTACTAATCCCGACCTGCAAAAGAGAATGTTTAGCCTGCTTGGTTTAAGTGACGAAGAGGCTTACAAAAAGTTCGGCTTCTTAACCGATGCCTTTAAGTACGGTGCACCGCCTCATGGCGGTATGGGCATAGGTCTTGACAGACTTGTAATGCAAATGATTAAAGCACCTACACTAAGAGATGTTGTAGCTTTTCCAAAGGTACAGAATGCGTCGGAGCCTATGACGAATGCACCAAGCTCTATAGAAAAGCAGCAGCTTGATGATTTGGGCATTGCTGTAACCGTTAAGGAGAAGGAAGAAACACAGGATTAAAATCGGCTTTTATATACCATAAGCCTGTAGACCGTGAAAGGCGTTTGCATTAAAATACGCAAACGCCTTTTTTAATTTATTCTTTTATAACATAATGTACGAATTGCAGCCGTACTATCATACTATAAAGATGAAAATTTTCTGTTATGATTAACTAAGAATTTAGCAGTGTGTAAACCGTTTATTACAGAACACAGAATAGTAAACAGTAAAACAGCAGCCGCTCGTTAAAAGCGACTGCTGTTATTTTTAGATATGTATAAGAATTACTCGTTAGTTTCCGGCTTTTGCACCTTAACCTGTGCTGCCGGTCTTTGACTTGCCTTAATGTTTTGTCTTGTTTTCTTAATTTCGTTTACCTGACTTGTCAGCATTTCGTCTGCCTGTCTAAGCATTTCATCAACATAGTCGTTTACTGCCTTACGCATATCTCTTGACTTCAGCTTAGCGTCGGTGATAATCTCGTTAGCCTCAGCCTGTGCCTGCCTAACGATTTCGTTCTGTGTTACCAATGACTTTTTCTTGTCCTCGGCTGTGCGAATAATACTTTCGGCCTCTACCTTAGCGTCAGAAATAATCTTCTGTCTGTCGGCAACTATAGCCTTTGCCTGACGAACCTCCTGTGGCAGTGCATCTTCAATGTCGTCAAGCAGTTCCTTCAGGCTGTCAACATCAACAAGGCACTTACCGCCTGTCAGAGGTAAAACCTTTGCATCTTCAACAGTTTCTCTTAGTTCCAACAACAAATCTTCTACTTTCATCTTAACCATCCTTTTTCTTTTACTGCGAACACCTCAACGCTAAAACCATAAGCTTAGGCTAAACATTTGAAGCAAGTCGTTTTTTTATTTCATCATGAATACATTCCGGTACAAAATTAGTAATGTCTCCGTTTAATGTGGCAATCTGCTTCACTATGCTGGAGCTTAAAAACATATATTCTGCACGGGATGTCAGGAAAATAGTTTCCAAATCCGGATTGAGCTTTTTATTAGTCAATGACATTTGAAATTCATACTCAAAGTCAGACACAGCTCTTAACCCTCTTACTACGGCATTGGCACCGGTCTTTCGGGCATATTCGGCAAGCAAGCCATCAAAGCTTTCTATCTGAATATTATCAAAGCCTGCCAAGGCCTTCCTTAAAAGCTCTATGCGTTCTTCGGTAGTAAAACTGGGCTTTTTCGAGGAATTAACAAGTACAGCCACAATAACCTTGTCAAACATTTTGGCGGCCCTTGATATTATATCAATATGCCCCAATGTTACAGGGTCAAAGCTGCCCGGACAAACTACCGTTCTTTTCATTCCTCAGTCACATCCTCGTAGCGGTATGTACTTATCATAATTTTACCATATCGATAATTTCTGTCAAGTGCAAAACCATGAATTTTTTCAGGTATTTCTTCATTTATTGGTCTTTCACAAATAATTGTTCCTGTTTTTTTCATCTGCAGTGCTGTAAGCGGCAACGCTTTTTGGAGCAGACCGGTACCATATGGCGGATCCAAAAAAGCAAGGTCGAATTTTTCTGACTGCTGTCTTGAAATATATGCCAACGAATCGCTATTTATAACCAAAGCGTTATGGGACAGCCCCGTGTTTTCCAAATTGCTTTTTATTACATTAACAGCCTCACGCCTGCAATCTACAAAAACAGCATTTTTAGCACCACGGCTTAAAGCCTCTATTCCCATTTGACCTGAGCCTGAAAAAAGGTCCAAAAACTTTCTTCCCTCAATTTCAAACTGAATTATGCTGAAAATCGCCTCTTTTACTCTTTCGGTTGTAGGGCGTACATCCTGACCGTCCAAGGTTTTTAAGCGCTTGCCTTTGGCAATGCCTGTAATAACTCTCATAACACACCTGCCTCCCACAGTACCTTGCTATAAATAATGCTATATAAACAATATAAAACCATTATATCTGCCTGTTAAAGCATTACCTATATTATCTATTAAAATCTCTAAATTGTCAACCGTATTCATAATAATATAACTAAATATTATTGTAGTTTTTTGGTAAATTTACTGATAAAGAGTAAATTCTCTCGGAAATAATATAGCCTTGCAATGCAAAACACATTTTATTCCTTTGCTATGGTATTGTCACCGTGAAAATATGAGTACACCGTTCTTGCAACCACCTTGTTCATAGTAGGTGCAGTTTCCAGTTCCTGCAGGTCTGCCTCCTTTATATTTGCAATAGTGCCAAAATGCTTGAGCAACGCTTTAGCACGCCTTTCACCAACACCCTCTATCTCTGTAAGCGAGCTTTTAAAGGAGGTATTCTTCCTTTTTTGCCTATGGTATCCAATAGCAAACCGGTGCACCTCTTCTTGAATATTAGACACCAGAGTAAAAACACTGCGCTTGTTGTTTATGGCAATTTCCTTACCGGCGTCTGTTATAGCCCTTGTGCGGTGCTTGTTGTCCTTTACCATACCAAACAGCGGAATGTTGTAGCCCATTCTTTTCATAACCTGCGAAACGGCATTTACCTGGCCTTTGCCGCCGTCCAGCAGTATAAGGTCGGGCATTCTTCCAAAGCCAACGCCCTCGTCCTTGTGCTTTTCATATTCGTTTAAACGGCGTTCTATTACCTCTGCCATTGAGCCGTAGTCATCCTGCCCTGCAACGGTTTTTATTTCAAACCTTCTGTAGGCACTTTTAAGTGGCCTTCCGTTTTCAAATACAATCATACCTGCTACATTGGCGGTACCGTTTTGGTTGGAAATGTCGTAGGATTCAATATAATTAGGTGCACCGTCCAAGCCGAGCAATTCACCTAAGGTGTTTAACGCCATAGTATCCTTGCCCGCTGCACCACGCCTGTGTGCCAAATGCTCTGCTGCATTCTTTTTGCACATTTCCACCAGCTGCAGCTGTTCGCCCTTTTGCGGCTGAAATATAACCACCTTTTTGCCAAGAGCTTCGCTTAGCCACTGCTGTAAAAGCTCTGTGTCGTTTACAGAGCCGTCAACAGTAATTCTGGGCGGTATATCATTTCTTTTATAGTAATAGCCCGTGATAAACTCGTGCCTAGCCTGTGGTAAATCGTCAACATCGCCTATTATAAAATGCTCTCTGTCATACAATGCACCGTTTTTAAACTTGAACACCTCAAAGCAGGCGGTATTGCCCTCTGTAACCACCGCAAGCACATCCTGCTCCTTTATTTTTGAGCAAACCACCTTTTGGCTGTCACCCATTTTTTTTATGGCATTAATTCTGTCACGAATTCTTGCGGCACGCTCAAATTCAAGGTTCTCTGCGGCAAGGTTCATTTCTGCGGTCATTTTTTTAATGTCGGCGTTATTGCCGCCTTTTAAAAATTCAACTGCCTCTTTTAAATTTTCGGTATATTCCTTATGGGTGATTTTTCCTGTACACGGTGCACTGCACAGCTTTATATGATAGTTAAGGCACGGTCTGCCCTTGCCTATATCCTGTGGGAATTTTCTGCCGCAGGTAGGCAGCTTAAAAATTTTAACAGCCTGGTCAACGGCATTTTTAACATAATAGCTGCTCATATACGGCCCTATATACTGTGCACCGTCATTGTCAATCTGCTTCACCGCCTTTATTCTTGGCCACTGCTCGTTGGTAATTTTAATATAGCTGTAGCCCTTGTCGTCCTTTAGCAAAATGTTGTAGTGGGGTGTATACTGCTTAATTAAGCTGCATTCAAGCACCAAAGCCTCAAACTCGCTGTCGGTAACAATGTAGTCAAAGGTGTCTACATTTTCAACCATTCTTATAACCTTTGGCGTATGGTTGGTATGAGAGCCAAAGTATTGGCTTACACGGTTTTTCAGAGCCTTTGCCTTGCCTATATAAATTATCTTCTTGTTTTTGTCACGCATTATATATACGCCGGGGGTTAGGGGCAGTGACATTGCTTTTGCCCTAAGCTCTTTTATTTTGTTTTCCAAGTCGCTTCCCCCTTTTATTCAATAAATTTATCATTATAGTTATAAAAGCCCTTTTACGCAAAACACCGTGGCAGCTGTAAACAATCCACGGTGTTTTGTATATTACATATCGTTATTATTTTCAAGTGAATTTTGACTTAATGCCTTTAGATAAGCGTTAATAAAGCCGTCTATGTCGCCGTCCATTACAGCACTTATGTTGCCTGTTTCGTAGCTTGTGCGGTGATCCTTTACAAGAGTATACGGCATAAATACATATGAGCGTATTTGAGAGCCCCATGTAATTTCCTTTTGAACACCCTTAATATCCTCAATTTTATCTAAATGCTCACGCTCTTTAATTTCCATAAGCTTTGACATAAGCATTTTCATAGCAACCTCTCGGTTTTGGTGCTGGCTTCTTTCTACCTGGCAGGCAACTACAATACCTGTAGGTATATGTGTAAGCCTTACGGCAGATGAGGTTTTGTTGACCTTCTGACCGCCTGCACCGCTTGCACGGTAAACATCCATTTTAATATCTTCCGGATTAATGTCTATTTGAATATTATCATCAATTTCCGGCATAACCTCAAGAGATGCAAAGGAGGTATGTCTTCTGCCGGAGGAATCAAAAGGTGACACTCTTACAAGTCTGTGAACGCCTGCCTCGCTCTTTAGATAACCATAGGCGTTTAAACCCTCTACAAGTATAACGGCACTTTTCAGACCTGCCTCGTCACCGTCAAGGTAGTCAAGAGTTTTTACCTTAAAGCCGCCTTTTTCTGCCCAGCGGTTGTACATACGGTACAGCATTTCCGCCCAGTCCTGAGCCTCTGTTCCGCCTGAGCCGGCGTGGAAGGTAAGTATAGCATTTTTGCTGTCGTACTCACCTGTAAGCAGGGTTTGCAAGCGTTGCCTTTCAAGCTCCTCTTTTATAGTCTCAACCTCGCTTTGAGCCTCTTCAAGCAATGACAAATCCTCGTCCTCGTTTGCAAGCTCAATTAAAGCCATTGCGTCGTCATATTTAGAAACAAGTGTATTATAGCCCTCTACCTTGTTTTTCAAGGCACTTGTGCGTTGCAATATAACCTGTGATTTATCCATATCGTCCCAAAAGCCCGGCTCTGTTGCCTTGTTTTCAAGCTGTTCTATTTCAGACATCATCGCCTTTAGTCCAAGGGCGTCCGCCAAGTCATCTATTTCCGGCTTTGTGCGTTCAAGCTCAAGCCTTAGTTCTTCAAACTGTACCATAAAATATATCAATCCTTAAAAATAGTCATATATTTTATTATAATTTATTGAAGCACAAAAGTAAAGTGTTTGCACAAGGGAATTCCGGCTTTTCTGTTTGAAAAAAATTAAAATAATGCTTGCAAAAAATAAAAATAGGGTGTATAATAGTGTGCGTTGGGTGATTGCTGCCCGACACTACTGTGGATTAGGCAGTTTGCCCCACCTCGGCTTGCTCTTGCCGTGTAAAAATATAAGAGTGTTTATATGCAGGTATGGCGGAATTGGCAGACGCGTATGGTTCAGGTCCATATGAAAGCAATTTCATGCAGGTTCAAGTCCTGTTACCTGCACCATATTATCATTATAAAGCTTTTAAAAATAGTTTTGTGCTGTTTTTAAAAGCTTTTCTGATTTTATTTAAAAAATTTTAGTAAAGGCAATGCTTTACTGTAAATAATGATTACTTAATATGTAAGGTTAATTGTTGTAAATAAATCTATAACACAATTTCAACAAGCGGTGTGGGATGTTCGCTAAAGTGTAGTGGCAAATGGCGTGCAAATTGACTTAAAACAGGTATTATGATATAATCGCCACATAAATGTATTTGTAAATAATAATACACAGCCACAGTTATGAGTGCAAAAGCAAGGAGCGTTGTTATGAACCGAGAGAATAAGAGCATTGTTTTACAGTGTGCAAAAAGCATATTTTGTTCAGTATCGGTTATAATTTTGCTTTTAACCTTTGTGTTCAGGCTTGCGGTTGTTGACGGCCCGTCTATGAACAACACCCTAAAAAACGGCGACACTGTTGTTATTACAAATTATCAGTCATTTTTTAAGTATATACCCTCTCTTGAGCTGAAGCAGGGCGATGTGGTTGCAGCAGCTCCGGACGCTTTTAGCGAGAATGAATATAAAATTGACAATGCCTTTATTAAGCGTGTAATAGCTATAGAGGGGCAGACTGTTGGAATTGACGCAGACAAGGGGCTGGTGTATGTTGACGGCAGGGTTATAAACGAGCCGTACATTTCTTCAAAAACCCTAAATGGAATAGAGTGGGATATACCCGATGTTATTCCGAAGGGGAAAGTATTTGTTATGGGCGATAACAGGGCGGTTTCGGTTGACAGCCGAAGCGTTCGTATACAGCTTGTTGACAAATCAAACATAATAGGCAAGGTGCAGTGTGCTGTTTTGCCTTTTGAAAGATTTTCCTACTTATATTAATATAGAGGTGATATAATGGCACAGGTGCAAAATATACAATGGTTTCCCGGACATATGACAAAAACAAAAAGGAAGATTCAAGCAAGCCTAAAGCTGGTTGATATTGTGGCGGAAATTATAGACGCCCGTATTCCTGTGAGCAGTCATAACCCGGACCTTGACAAGCTTATTCAAGGTAAGCCGAGAATTGTATTAATGAATAAATGCGATATGGCGGATAGGGCTCAAACCGACAGGTGGGTAGAGTACTATAGAAAGAAAAATATAGTCGCAATTCCCGTAGACTGCAAAACAGGAAAGGGCTTAAACCGCTTTATTCCAACTGTTCGTGATGTGCTGTCAGACAAAATAGAAAAGTGGGAGGCAAAGGGTATGCGTAACCGCAGTATACACATTATGGTGGTGGGCATACCGAATGTGGGAAAATCCTCTTTTATCAATAAAATGGCTAAAAAAGACAGTGCAAGGGTAGAGGACAGACCGGGTGTAACTCGTGGCAACCAGTGGTTTTCCATTGGTCAGGGTATGGAGCTTTTGGACACACCGGGAGTGCTGTGGCCTAAGTTTGATGACCCGGAGGTTGGCGAAAAGCTTGCCTTTACAGGCGCTGTAAAGGATCAGGTAATGGACACAGAGCTGCTGGCGTTTAGACTTCTTGAGGTTATGTGCCGCTTTCCTACACAGCAGTTTATTGAGAGGTTCAAGCTGCAAAATGTAGATTTGGAGTCTGTTGAAGCATATGACCTTTTGGAGCTTATAGCAAGAAAAAGAGGTATGCTTATGTCCGGCGGCAGAGTAGATACCGAGCGTGCGTCTGTAATGATTCTTGACGAATACAGAAGTGCAAAGCTTGGTAAAATTACGCTGGAATGTGTATAACCCAAATATAAACAAGACCGTCTTTAAAACAGTCGGTCTTTAATTATTTTACAGACAACGGACTTTGCGGCTGTCTGCTTTACTGTCATATATTCAACGGCTGTAGAGTGGTGTGCTTTGGTGATTTATTCGGCAAAATTAAGTTATGACAAACAGGATTAAAACAAGAGGAGATGTGGTAATTTGGATTGGTTTTTGTATGAAAATCAGTGTGCGGAGCAGGGATACTCAAGTATTTGCGGAGTTGACGAGGCGGGCAGAGGCCCGCTGGCAGGGCCGGTATGTGCGGCGGCAGTTATTTTAAAGCCCAACGATATAATTGAGGGTGTAAACGATTCCAAAAAGCTTAGCGAAAAAAAGAGGGAGGCACTGTACGATGTTATAAAGGCTCGTGCTGTTGCCTACAGTATTGCCTTTGCTTCGGTAGAAGAAATAGAAGAGCTTAATATTCTTAACGCAACTATGCTTGCTATGAAAAGGGCTGTTGAGGGACTGCCAAAGGCGGCTGATTATGCCATTATTGACGGTAACAAAACCCCTGATTTAAGTATTCCCTGTTCTGCAATAGTAAAGGGCGACGCAAATTCCATGTCGATTGCGGCGGCGTCAATTTTAGCAAAGGTAACAAGAGACAGACTAATGCTGGAGTACGACAAGGAGTACCCACAGTATATGTTTGCTAAGCACAAGGGCTACGGTACAAAGGTACATACACAAGCCATAAGGGAATACGGCCCATGCCCTATACACAGAATGTCATTTTTAAAGAAAATTCTAAGTAAATGATTACGGATAACAGAACGCAAAAAAGAAAAACAGGCGACATAGGCGAGGAATATACTTGCAATTATTTGAAAAAGCAGGGCTTTAAAATTCTTTGCAGAAACTACAACTGCAGGGTAGGCGAAATAGATATTGTTGCCGCTGACAAAACCCATATTTTATTTGTTGAGGTTAAAACAAGACACCAAAACCCGTTGGTTCGTCCTTGCTTGGCGGTAACAAAGCAGAAGCAGGCACGAATTATGAAAGCGGCATATTTGTACCTAAAGCAGCATAATGTAAGGTTACAGCCACGCTTTGACATTTCAGAGGTTTATCTTAAATCAAACACAACAAATCTATACCGTATTAATTACATAAAGGGTGCTTTTATTCAGGAGGGCGACTATGCAGCTTTTTGATTTACATTGCGACACGCTTTACAAGGCATATACCGAAAATGGCTCTGTAGTACATAACGACTATCATTTTTCTTTTGAAAGGGCATTGCAATACGACAGCTGCACACAGGTTATGGCTGTGTGGATACCTGACGAATACCGTGGCGAGGCTGCGGTGAATTTGGCAGAGAAATGTGCCGCACTTTTAAAAAAGCAGATGAATAGTAACTGTGGTTTTAAACAGGCAGACAGCTTTAACGAGCTTGAAAACCACAGCCATAACGCTGTGCTTTCTATTGAGGGTGGTGCGGCATTAAACGGAAGGCTTGAAAATATAAGGCGTTTCAGAAAACTGGGCGTTCGCTTTTTAACTCTTACATGGAACGGTGCAAACGAAATAGGCGACGGTATTCTCTGCGACAATCCAAAGGGACTAACGGAGTTTGGCAAAGCCGCCGTTGCGGAGCTGGAGAAAAACGGAATAATTATTGATGTTTCTCACGCAAGCGTTCCTCTTTTTTGGCAAACGGCAGAGCTCGCCCAAAGACCCTTTGTTGCTACACATTCCAACGCAAGGGCTGTGTGTAAAAGCCCCAGAAACCTTGACGATGAACAGTTTAAGCACATTTGCAAAATCGGCGGAATTGTGGGTATAAACTTCCACAGATTTTTTGTAACCGACAGCGGCACTGCCGACTTTTCAGACCTGCACAGGCATATTGAATATTTCCTTTCCCTTGGTGGTGAAAATGTGCTGGCATTGGGCAGTGATTATGACGGTGCAGAAATGCCACCTTGCATAAAAGGCGTGCAGAGTATGGGCGAATTTTATAACTATCTGCTAAGGCATAATTACAGTGAAGATATAATTAGAAAGATTTTTTACACAAATGCATATAATTTCTGTAAAAACTTTGACATTTGAAACTTTTTGTTATATATTATAGGATAGATGAAATTTGTAAGAGAGGTAATTTATATGAACTATAACAGTACAACAGACAAAAAAATAGTTGTTTCGGCTGCTCAAGCTATTTCACAGGGCATTTCTAACGACGGCGGTTTATTTGTACCAATGGAAATTCCAAAGTATAGCGAAGAGGATTTTAAGGCTATGCTGAAAATGGACTATAAGGGCAGAGCGAAAAAGGTTATTGCCGACTACCTAAGCGACTTTACCGCCGAAGAGGTAGCTGACTGTGTAGACAACGCTTATACAGCAGAAAAATTCGGCAGCGAAAACCCTGCACCTATTGTTTCTGCTAAACTAAACGGCAACACTATGAATATTCTTGAGCTTTGGCATGGTCCTACATCAGCTTTTAAGGATATGGCACTGCAAATTTTGCCGTACTTTTTAACTAAATCTCTTGCAAAAAAATATGAGGGTAAAGAGGCTGTTATTCTTGTTGCAACATCCGGCGATACAGGTAAGGCTGCACTAGAGGGCTTTAAGGATGTAAAGGGCACAAGAATAATTGTATTCTACCCACAGGACGGCGTAAGCCCAATGCAGAAGTGTCAAATGACAACCCAGGAGGGCAGCAATGTAGATGTTTGTGCCATTAAGGGCAATTTTGACGATGCACAGACAGGCGTTAAGAAAATCTTTACAACTCCTGAGATTATCGAAAAGCTGCAGGCTAATGACAAGCTGTTTTCAAGTGCTAACTCTATTAACTGGGGCAGACTGCTGCCGCAGATAGTTTATTATATTTCCGCATACTGCGACCTTGTAAACAAGGGTACAATTAAGTTTGGCGACAAGGTTAATGTTGTAGTGCCTACAGGCAACTTCGGCAACATACTTGCGTCATACTATGCTATGCTTATGGGCCTGCCTATAAACAAGTTTATCTGTGCGTCTAACTCAAACAATGTTTTGACAGACTTTATTAACACAGGCGTTTACGATAAGGGCAGACATTTCTATACAACAATGTCACCTTCTATGGATATTCTTGTTTCAAGCAACCTTGAAAGACTGCTTTACATTCTTTCGGACGGCGACGACCAAAAGGTTAAATCTTATATGACTGCTCTTAAGACAGAGGGTAAATATAAGGTTGACGATAAGATTATGGACAGGCTTTCAGAGAGATTCTTCGGCGGCTTCTGCGACGAGGAGTCTACCGCAAAAACAATTAAAGAGCTTTATGAGCAGTCAAACTATCTTGCAGATACTCACACAGCCGTTGCTGTTGATGTATATGCACAGTATGTTGAAAAGACAGGCGACAAGGAAACACCTGTAATTTTGGCTTCTACAGCAAGCCCGTATAAGTTCTCAAAGAGCGTTTTGGGTTCAATTATTCCAAAGGACGAAATTTGCGGCAGCGAGTTTGATATGGTAGAACAAATGAACAAGGTAACCGGCGTAGAGGTGCCAAAGCCTCTTGCTCAGCTAAAGAATAAAGAGGTACGCTTTAACAATGTTTCTGCTGTTGAGGATATGCCTGCATATGTGCTGAAGACCTTGGGTATTGACTAATGTCTTTATTCGTAATAGCCGATTTGCATCTTTCCTTTGGAGCAAACAAGCCTATGAATATTTTTCGTGGGTGGGACAATTATGAGGAAAGACTTGAAAAAAATTGGCGAAGTCTTGTTACAGATGAAGATACCGTTGTAATTCCGGGCGATATATCGTGGGCTATGAAGCTCAACGAATGCTATGAGGATTTTAAGTTTATTCATAACCTGCCGGGAAAAAAGCTGCTTTTAAAGGGCAACCATGACTATTGGTGGGATACAAGACGAAAGATAGAAAATTATCTTAGGGAAAACGGCTTTGATTCCATTGAGATTGTTTTTAATTCTGCAAAGGCAGTAGGTGAATATGCCGTATGCGGTACCAGAGGCTGGTTTTATGATGCCGAGGCCGACAGTGACAAAAAGGTGCTTAACAGAGAGGTAGGCAGACTGCGTACCTCTATTACAGAGGCACTTAAAACAGGCCTTGAGCCTGTTGTGTTTTTGCACTATCCGCCGGTATACGGCGACCAACGCTGTGACGACATATTAAATGTTCTTAAGGAATATAATATTAAAAAGTGCTACTACGGCCATTTGCATGGCTCAAATGTGGCTAAAAAAGCCGTAACAGGCGAATTTGAGGGCATAAATTTTAAGCTTATTTCCAGTGATTATGTGAAATTTGTGCCGATACTTGTAAGATGATGTACTATTACAATTTTTTGTATTTAGGTATAGAAAAATAATACTTGTTATGTTATAATAAATCGCAACTCAACATAACAATTCAGGAGGAAAATAAACATGAGTCTAAAATCTGCAAATTGTGTAGAAACTAACAAACATGAGCTTGTTGTTGAGGTTGACGGCAAGACATTTACAGACGCAGTAAACAGTGTTTACCGCAAGGAAGTTAAGAAGATTAGCATACCGGGCTTCCGTAAGGGTAAGGCACCAAAGGCAATTATTGAAAAAATGTATGGCGAGGGCGTATTTTACGATGACGCTATTGAGAATATATATCCAACAGCACTTGCTGACGCAGTAGAAGAGGCTAAGCTTGATGTTGTAGCTGTAGATAATGTTTCTGTAGAAGAGGTCGGCAAGGACGGTTTAACCTTTAAGGCTGTTGTTGTTGTAAAGCCGGAGGTTGAAATCAGCGACTATGAGGGTATTCAGGTAACACCAAAGTCAACTGAGGTTACAGAAGAGCTTGTAAATGAAGAAATTGACAAGCAAAGAGATAAAAACAGCAGACTTGTTACTGTAGAGGACAGACCTGCACAGGACGGCGATATTACAGTAATCGACTTTGAGGGCTTTGTTGACGGCGAGCCTTTTGAGGGCGGCAAGGCTGAAAACTTCAACCTAACGCTGGGCAGCGGACAGTTTATTCCGGGTTTTGAGGAGCAGATTGTCGGCAAGAACACAGGCGACGAGTTTACAATTAAGGTTACCTTCCCGGAGGAATACCAGGTTGATGAGCTTGCAGGCAAGGAAAGCGAATTTAAGATTAAGCTTCACGAAATTAAAGCAAAGGAGTTGCCTGAGCTTGACAACGACTTTGTTATGGATGTAAGTGATAAGGAAACTGTAGAGGAATACAAGGCTCAGGTTGCTGATGAGCTGGCTGAAAAGCTGCAGAAGGAGTCTGACGCCGATGTTGAAAATCAGCTTATTGCAAAGCTTTGTGAGCTGCTAAAGGGTGAAATTCCTGAGGCTATGTATGACAACAAGGTAAACGATATGATGCGTGAATTTGATATGCGTCTGCGTTCACAGGGCTTGGATATGAACACATACCTGCAGTATATGGGTATGGACGCTGAGGCTGTTAAGAATTCTTACAAGCCGGAGGCTGAAAAGAGAGTTAAGCTAAGACTTGCACTTGAGAAGATTGCACAGCAGCAGGGCTTTACAGATGTTTCTGACGAGGATTTAGAGGCAGAGTACAGCAGACTTGCTGATACATATAAGATGGATATTGACAAGGTAAAGGCTGCAATTCCTGCAGACGAGCTAAAGAAGGACATAGCTGTAGAAAAGGCTATGGACTTTGTAAAGGAAAGTGCCATTGCCAATAATTAATCTTTCATGAATATTTACATTATGTTTTGCCTAGTATTATATAAGTAATAAGCGGCGGTTAGTTTTGGGGACTTACTACAAAGGCGGCACTGTACAGGCATTGCGGACTGCATATTCCACATTTGCTTTGTGATTTTTTATGCACAGCACAAAATTAATATGCGGCGGCTTTGCGGTGCTGCCTTAAATATAATGTATTTTGAAAGGAATGTTTAAGATGGAAATTAGAAATAGTAATTTGGTGCCTTATGTTGTTGAGCAAACAAGCAGAGGCGAGCGTTCGTATGATATTTTCTCCCGTTTGTTAAGCGAAAGAATTGTTATGCTTACGGGGGAGGTAAACGACGCATCTGCAAGCCTTGTTGTTGCACAGCTTTTATATCTTGAAAGCCAAGATCCAACAAAGGATATTTCACTGTATATAAACAGCCCGGGTGGCTCTGTTACGGCAGGTATGTCTATTTATGACACAATGCAGTATATTAAGTGTGATGTTTCTACTATTTGTATGGGCATGGCAGCCAGTATGGGTGCATTTTTACTTTCATCCGGAGCAAAGGGCAAAAGATATGCTTTGCCAAACTCTGATATTATGATTCACCAGCCTTTAGGCGGCTTCCAGGGTCAGGCTTCGGACATTATGATACATGCAAATTATATTGACCGTATAAAGGCAAGACTAAATAAAATTCTTGCCGACAATACAAACCAGCCTCTTGAGGTTATTGAAAGAGATACAGACCGTGATAACTTTATGTCTGCACAAGAGGCGTGCGATTATGGTTTAATCGACAAGGTAATGCAGAGATAATTTAATTTTCAAAGGAAAGGAGTTGTACTATGGCAAGCAAGGATGACAAGCGAAGGCTGTGCTGTTCATTTTGCGGCAGACCACAGAATGAGTCAGGCAGACTTATTGAGGGTAACGGTGTTTATATTTGTGAGGAATGTATTGGCTTGTGCCAGTCCATTTTAAACGATAGCCGTCCGGCTGTTGACGAATACCACGGTAAAGAGGCAGGCAGCTATAAAACATTGCTGAAGCCTGAGCAAATCAAGGAAAAGCTTGACGAGTATGTTGTTGGTCAGGAAGAGGCAAAGAAAACCCTTTGTGTAGCCGTGTACAACCACTACAAAAGAATATACAATACAGACACTGATGTAGATTTTGTAAAAAGCAATGTTTTAATGCTTGGGCCTACAGGTACAGGCAAAACATTCTTGGCACAAACCTTGGCAAAGATACTTGATGTTCCTTTTGCCATTGCCGACGCAACTACACTTACACAGGCAGGCTATGTAGGTGAGGATGTTGAAAATATTCTTCTTCGTCTTATTCAGGCTGCCGACTATGATATTGCAAGGGCAGAGCAGGGTATTATTTATATTGATGAAATTGATAAAATATCAAGAAAGTCAGAAAACCCTTCAATTACCCGTGATGTCAGCGGTGAGGGCGTACAGCAGGCGCTGCTGAAAATTCTGGAGGGTACTGTTGCAAATGTTCCGCCGCAGGGCGGCAGAAAGCACCCTCAGCAGGAGTATCTGCCTATAAATACAAAGGATATTTTGTTTATTTGCGGCGGTGCCTTTGACGGCTTGGAGAAAACAATGGAGCACAGGGCGTCTAACAGCTCTATCGGCTTTGGTGCAGAGGTTAAGTCTAAGGAGCAGATTTCAAACGAAACTGACTGGATGAAAAATGTGGTTCCTCATGACCTTGTAAAATATGGTCTTATTCCGGAGCTTATCGGCAGACTGCCTGTTATAACACATCTTAATGCCATTGATAAAGAGGGCTTTATAAGAATTCTTACAGAGCCTAAAAACTCTCTTGTTAAGCAGTACAAGAAAATATTTGAGCTTGATAATGTAGAGCTTGAATTTGAAGACGGTGCAATGGAGGCTATTGCTGAAAAGGCCCAAAAGGAAAACACAGGTGCAAGAGGTCTGCGTTCCATTATGGAAAACCTGCTGATGGATTTAATGTTTAAGGTGCCGTCAGATGTTACCATAGAAAAGGTTATTATTTCAGCAGAAACCGTTAAGGATCCGTCAGTGGTTACTATCATCCACAATCAGGAGCGTAAACTGCTGACAGATGATGTATCCGACAGAAAGGAAGCAAAGAAAAAGATTAAACGCAGCAATGCGGGCTGATTTGCTTTCTGAATTCTTTTAATTATGTTAGGCTGTAACTATATTTAGTTGCAGCCTTGTTGTTTTTATGTTATAGTTTTAGAAATGTTGATTATTGCGATTAGCAGAATTATTATTCTGCAGCATTAGTTATATGCTGACAGCAGCTAAAGGAGGCGTATTATGAAACAGACAGAAGAAAATGTTGAGTTAAATGAAGAAAATACTGAGTTAAATATTAATGATTTTATAGAAATGCCGGTGCTGGCTCTGCGTGGAATGGTAGTGTTTCCGGAAATGGTTCTCCACTTTGATGTTGGCAGAAAAATGTCTGCACTTGCTATAGAAAAGGCAATGACTGCAGACCAGCTTATTTTTGTTGCCGCTCAAAAGGAAATTGAAAAAGACAGGCCGACTATTGACGATTTGTATTCTGTAGGTGTAGTTGCAGAGGTTAAGCAAATATTAAGACAGCCCGACAATCTTATAAGAGTTATTGTTGAGGGTAAGTACCGTGCAAGGGCTTTGGGTGCAGGCTCTGAGCAGAGCTATATGACAGGCTTAATATCCCCTGTTGAGGATATTTATGATGATGAGGTAACGGAAACAGCGTTTACAAGGTCTATTAAGGATATTTTTGAAAGATACCTTAACTTAGTGCCTAAATTCCCGTCTGATGTTGTTTATAAAATCTCAACCTCAAGAGAGCCTGGAAAAATTTGTGACCTTATTGCCGGCAATACCAGAATGGAATATGAAAGAAAGCAGGAGCTGCTTGAGGCAATTAATGTAGAGGAAAGACAGCAAAAGCTTATTGCCTACCTTACCGACGAGGTTTTTATACTCGAAATTGAAGACTCCGTTCATAAAATGACTCGTGAAAGAATAGACGAGGGTCAAAGGGAATATTACCTAAGAGAGCAGCTTAGAGTTTTGGAGGACGAGCTTAATATTGACGATGAATCTACCCAGGAGGCAAAGGAGTATCTTGACAGGCTTCAAGAGCTTCACCTTTCCGAAGAGGTGGAAAAGGTGCTTGTTAAGGAGTGCGAAAAGCTTACAAGTCTGCCGCCGGGTTCTCAGGAGGCAAATGTAATACGAAATTATCTTGATACCTGCCTTGATTTGCCATGGAACACCTTTGACCAAGAGGCTATTGATGTAGATTATGCACAGCATATTTTAGACAAAAACCACTACGGTTTGACAAAGGTGAAGGAAAGAATTGTAGAAACTCTTGCAGTAAGAAAATTGTCGCCTGATGTTAAGGGGCAGATACTGTGCTTTGTAGGCCCGCCGGGTGTGGGCAAAACATCTATTGCACAGTCTATTGCCCGGGCAATAAGCAGAAAGTGCCAGCGTATTGCCTTAGGCGGAGTGCATGACGAGTCTGAAATTCGTGGACACCGCAGAACCTATATCGGTGCTATGATGGGCAGAGTAATGAATGCGGTTAAGCTTGCCGAAACCTCTAATCCCGTTATTATTCTTGACGAAATAGACAAGCTGGGCAACGACTACAAGGGGGACCCAACCTCCGCACTGCTTGAGGTGCTTGACAGCGAGCAAAACCATTCCTTTGTTGACCACTACATTGATTTGCCGTATGACCTTAGCCATGTGTTCTTTATTGCCACAGCTAACGATTATTCGGCAATACCGGAGCCGCTGCTTGACAGAATGGATATTATAACTGTTGACAGCTATACCCGTGAGGAAAAATTCAATATAGCCAAAAAGCATTTATTACCAAAAGCACTGAAAAACACAGGCATAAAGGCAAGTCAGTTTAAAATATCCAAAGCAGCTATGTATGAGCTTATAGACAGCTATACCCGTGAGGCCGGTGTGCGTAATTTGGAACGCAGAATAAATGATTTACTGCGTAAAGCGGCCGTTGAAATAGTGCGTGACGAGAATTACAGGGTTTCTGTTACTCCTAAGGTGCTTGAACAGCTTTTAGGGCCTAAAAAATATAAGCCGGATACTATTGAATCGGCTGACGCAGTGGGCTTGGTAAACGGCTTGGCGTGGACGGCAGTAGGCGGTACAACGCTTCCTATAGAGGTGGCATTGCTGCCGGGTACGGGTAAAATCGAGTTGACAGGCTCCTTGGGCGAGGTTATGAAGGAATCCGCAAAAATCGCCATAAGCTGCGCAAGGGCAATGGCTGTAAAGCAGAATTATGATGCAGATTTCTACAAAAAATACGATATACATATTCACGCTCCCGAGGGTGCAGTGCCAAAGGACGGCCCGTCAGCAGGCGTTACAATGACAACTGCTCTTGTTTCTGCCCTTACCGGCAAGCCTGTAAGGCGAGATGTGGCTATGACAGGTGAAATTACACTGCGTGGCAGAGTTTTGCCTATAGGCGGACTGAAGGAGAAAACTATGGCGGCATACCGTGTAGGTGTGAAAACCGTAATAATCCCCGCTGACAACGAGCCTGACCTGTATGAGGTAGATCCTGTAGTAAAAGAGGCGGTAGAATTTAAGCCTGTAAGCAGAATAGAGCAGGTGCTTGATATTGCATTGGTAAACGGCAGGGCTGTTCGCAGTACAAAGGCTAAGTCGTCAAAAAAGCAGGCTAAGCTTGTTAGCCCTGCGGTGCAGTAAGGAGGAAATTATGAATTTTTCAAATGCAGAGTTTACTATGGCGGTAGGAAAGGCCTCTCAGCTTAAAAGCGGTGAGCTGCCTGAGGTGGTTTTTTCCGGCAGGTCAAATGTAGGCAAATCCTCTCTTATTAATAAAATTGCAAACAGAAAAGCCCTGGCAAGGGTAAGCGGACAGCCGGGAAAAACAGGCACTATAAATTTCTTTAATGTAGACAATACATTTAATTTGGTAGATTTACCCGGCTACGGCTATGCAAAGGTTTCACACGCAGAAAAGGTACGCTGGGCGGAGCTTGTAGAGGGGTATTTTGCACAGGACAGAAATTTTGCTTTGATAGTTCAAATAGTCGATATGCGCCACAAGCCTACCGTTGACGACTTGAATATGATTAAATTTTTATCAGACGCAAAATTACCTTTTGCAGTGGCACTGACCAAGCAGGACAAGCTGAAAAAAACGCAGCAGACTGCACAGCTGGAGCTGATTAGCTCTATACTTTCCCGTTATGGCAGCATGCCTATCTTTCCGGTCTCCTCCACAAAGGGTACGGGAATTGAAGAAATAAGAGAATATATATCGAAATCAGTTGAAAAATGCAGCTGAAATAATGTATAATACATTTGTTCATTAATTTAAAATGAAGGGAATGTAAGCAATGTTTGTAAACGATTGTTTAAATGTAAATGAAAAGGGACATCTTACTATTGGCGGCTGTGATACATTAGAGCTTGCAAAAGAGTTTGGTACACCCCTTTATGTAATGGATGAAGCCACTATAAGAAACACTTGTAAATCGTATGTAAATTCAATAAAAACTCATTATGACGGAAAAGGACTTCCTATGTATGCCAGCAAGGCCCTAAGCTGCAAGGCTTTGGTTCAGCTTGCAGACAGCGAAAATATGGGGCTTGATGTTGTATCGGGCGGCGAAATTTACACTGCTATGAAAGCAAACTTTCCACCTGAGAAAATTCAATTCCACGGCAACAATAAAACAGAGGCAGAGCTGAGAATGGCTTTGGACTATAATATAGGTAAAATTATTGTTGACAACCTCTATGAGCTTGAGCTTTTAAATAAAATTGCCGGAGAGAAAAATAAGGTTGTTAAAATATCTATGCGTATTAAGCCGGGTATTGACGCACACACACACAACTTTATAATGACAGGTCAAATTGATTCTAAGTTTGGCTTTGCACTTGAAACAGGCGAAGCTATGGCTGCTGTTAAGGAGTCGCTAAAGCTTGACAATGTTGATTTAACAGAGCTGCACTGCCACATTGGTTCACAAATATTTGATATTGACCCGTTTGTTAAGGCCGCAGAGGTTATGATGGACTTTATCGGTCAAATTAAGAGAGAAACAGGTCACTTAGTTACAGAGCTGAACCTGGGCGGCGGCTACGGCATTAAGTATACAGAGAATGACAACCCTGTGCCGTATGACAACTATATGGCGGCTGTTTCAAAGGCTGTAAAGGCAAAGGCGGCAGAAAATGATATTCCTGTACCGTTTATTTATATGGAGCCGGGCCGTTCTGTTGTGGGTGAGGCCGGCATTACACTTTACACCGTAGGCGGCAGAAAGGAAATTCCTAACGTTCGCACCTATGTTTCTGTTGACGGCGGTATGACCGACAATATCAGATATGCCCTGTATGAGTCTGAATATACTGTTGTAAACGCAGGAAAGGCTGACCAAGAGCCAAACGAAAAGGTTACGGTAGCGGGCAAATGCTGTGAAAGCGGTGACCTTATTCAAAAGGATACTCCTGTAGCCGATGTTCAGGTAGGCGACATACTGGCTGTATTGTCAACAGGTGCATATAACTACTCTATGGCGTCTAACTATAACCGTAACCCTCGTCCGGCTATTGTTATGGTAAAGGACGGCAAGGCAAGATTAATAGTTAAAAGAGAGTCTTACGACGACCTTGTAGCTAACGATTTAGATTTGTAATTGCCAATATATAAACATAAAAGGCGTAACAGTCTTAGTTCAGACTGTTACGCCTTTGTCAGCTTGTTAAGTTTGCTTGCTGTACCGTAAAAACAGCAGTATATGCGGCTACCTGTTTTCCAACAGCTTTTTATCAAGCTTGGTAAGCTCTGTTTTTTCAAACATATCCGGCCGTATATTTTTAGTGCGGATAAGCGATTGCTGTCTGCGCCAGTTGTCAACATTTTCGTGGTGGCCCGACAGCAGTACAGGCGGAACCTCTTTTTCACGCCATACAGCAGGCTTTGTGTACTGCGGGTACTCCAAAAGCCCATTATAGTGGCTTTCCTCGGTAAAGCATTCCTCGTTGGAAAGCACGCCCGGCAGCATTCTGCATACGGCGTCTGCAAGCACCATTGCAGGCAGCTCGCCGCCTGTCAATACATAGTCGCCTATTGAAATTTCTTCGTCAATCAGCATATCAAGCACACGCTGGTCTACACCCTCGTAGTGACCGCAAAGAATGCATATGTTACTATAGCCGGAGGCTATTTGCTTTACAATGCTTTGGTTAAGCACCCTGCCTACAGGTGACATATAAATAAAATGCGGCTTTTTGCCCAGCTCGTTACATACTGCCTCAAAGCAAAGGGCTATAGGCTCACACTTCATTACCATACCCATACCGCCGCCGTATGGGGTATCGTCAACCCTTTTGTGCCTGTCATATGCATAATCACGCAGCTGGTGGTACACTATTTCTACAGCACCTTTTGCGACGGCCCTGCCAATAATGCTTTCGTTCAGCACAGCCTGACACATTTCCGGAAACAAAGTAATAATGTCAATCCTCATCGTCAAATATTCCTTTCAAGGGCTTAATTAAAACCTTGCCGCCGTTTATGTCTATTTCCTTTACAACATCATCTATTACCGGTATAAGGTAGTCCTTTTTCTTTTCGTCGGTCACTTGGTAAACATCGTTGGCACCTGTTTTTAAAACATCGGTAATTTTGCCGTAGCTTTTGCTTGTGTCAATGTCAATTACATCAAGTCCCATAAGGTCTTGTATAAAGTACTCACCCGGTGCAAGCCTTGCGTCACTGCGGTTAATATATAGAACCCTTCCTCTAAGCTTTTCGGCTTCTTCAATAGTATCAATTCCCTTTGCCTTAACTATGGCAATGGTTTTGTGAGGCCTTGAGCTTACGCTTAGCTTTGTTTCACCCTTTTTTAGATACAGTGTTTTAAATTGGCATAAAAACTGCGGAGAGTCACACCAAGGGTCGACTCTTAATTCACCTCGCAGGCCATGTGTGCTTACAACCTTGCCTATTTCTAAATATTGTTCCATATGCTAGTACATCCTTAAAAATTAGTAGCTTAATTTTATCATAACAGCCGTTCTTTTTCAACCGAAGGCATTAAAACAGCTTTGTTATTTTATTGTACGGTTATTTTTGTTTCTCAATAAATATTTTAGAGGTATTATTTACAGACTGCTCAAATATTTTGTATACTTTGCAGTAATTTTGTGACTTGCTGTAAAAAACAGGAAAAAATAATAATTAAAAATGAATATTTCAATAGACAAAATAACTAAAAAAATAAAGCATTATTAAAAAAATAATGACATAAAATCTAAACTTTATTAAATTTTCTTGACGGTTTATTCTATTGTGCTATAATAGCAATATCAAATTTCATGATAACAAATTACAATGAGTGCGAGGGATTTATTATGTATGTTAAAGAAGTAGAGGTTCAAAACCAGGTTGGTCTTCATGCTCGTCCTGCAACCTTTTTTATTCAGAAAGCCAATGAATACAAGGCTTCTATTTGGGTAGAGAAGGATGAAAGAAGGGTAAACGCAAAAAGCTTGCTTGGCGTACTTTCTTTGGGCATTGTTGGCGGTACAACAATTAAAATTATTGCAGACGGCAACGATGAGGCTGCTGCTGTTGACGGTCTTGTACAGCTTGTTGCGTCGGGCTTTGCAGAGTAATTTTAGTATGGCATACTAGCACAGGTAATTAAAAGGACTTCCTAAATTTTTTAGGGAGTTCCTTTTTTGTTTTAACACATTTTGTAGGGGTACTTAATGGATTTGCGACTAATTTGCGGCTTTTTGTTGAAGTATGTCTGCTGTTATGTTAAAATATCTATTTAGAACAGCACCGCACACCGCCACAACCTGTGCGGTGCTCCTTTGAAAAATCGGTATTATCGGGAGGAAAGCAAAATGTCAATTACTGTTAAACTGATAGCACATACGCCTAATCCGGAGCAGGTTGTAGCCGCCGCCGCAAAGCTGTGCTATTCGCCCTCTAAGGTGGAAAATATACTGGAGGGCTTAGATGAAGAAAAGAGCCGCTCCTTTGTTGAAATGCTTTCGTCCTTGGGACACGAAAGTCCTATGGAGCATGTGTCGTTTACCTTTGGTATTGACGGTATTTCAAGAGCTTGCTCTCATCAGCTTGTAAGACACAGAATAGCGTCATACAGCCAGCAGTCGCAGCGCTATGTCGACGGCAACAGCTTCGGCTTTGTTATACCACCGGCAATTTCAGAATGTCCACAGGCCTTGCAGGCGTACAACAGTGCCATAGAACAGCAGAGCAGGGCGTATTCTGCGGTAAGAGATGCTCTTGTGTGCAAAAGCATAAAGGAGTCCGAGGACGGCAGCCTGCTTTCAGGCACACAGGATGAAATTATTAATGCATACAAGGAAATTAATAAAAAGCAGTGCTCTGCCTTTATAAAAAAAGCAAACGAGGACGCACGCTTTATTCTGCCGAACGCTTGCACTACCTCAATAGTAGTTACAATGAATGTTCGTTCTCTGCATAACTTTTTTAACCACAGGTGCTGCAACAGGGCACAGTGGGAGATTAGAGAGCTTGCTATAGAAATGCTTAAGCTGTGCAGAGGGGTTGCTCCGGCACTGTTTAAGGACGCAGGGCCTCGCTGCCTAAACGGTGCCTGTCCGGAGGGCAAAATGTCCTGCGGCAAAGCTCAGCAGGTAAGAGAATTTTTTAAAAATTTCTGATTATATAATATGTGAAGGTGTTATTATGAACAGTAAAGGCAAATTAATAGTAATAGAGGGGCTTGACGGCTGCGGCAAGGCAACGCAGACAGCAGAGCTTACGCAAAGGCTTATGCAAAGCTTTCCAAGGGTAAAGCACATAAGCTTTCCTAACTACAGCAACCCGTCCTCGGCCCTTGTAAAAATGTACTTGGGCGGTGAGCTTGGCTCCAGCCCGGACGATGTAAACGCTTATGCCGCCTCCTCCTTTTATGCAGTTGACAGGTATGCCAGCTTTAAGCAGTTTTGGGAAAAGGACTATAACAGCGGCTGTATAATTATTGCAGACAGATATACTACATCAAACGCAATATATCAGCTGTCAAAGGTTGCAAACAGGGAAAAGCCGTCGTTTTTACATTGGCTTGATACCTACGAGTACAAGCAGTTGCAGCTGCCAAAGCCGGACGCTGTAATTTACCTTGATATGCCTGTTGAGGTTTCTCAACAGCTTCTTGCAAAACGCTATAACGGCGACGAAAATAAAAAGGATCTTCATGAGAAGAATTTTGAATTTTTAAAGGAATGCAGAAATTCTGCCCTGTATGCCGCACAAATACTCAACTGGAATGTGGTAAGCTGTGCAAGAAACGGCAAGCCACGGTCTATAGAGGATATAAGCGACGAGGTTTTTGAGCTGGCAAAAAGGGAGGCAGAGCTGTAATTTTTCAAAGTGCGGAGTATTTCCACGGAAATATTCTGTGTAAAATCGGCAGTATTGCCGACATATGAAAGGAGTTTATTTTATTATGATTTATGTATTTTTAGCAGACGGCTTCGAGGAAACAGAGGCACTTACAACAGTAGATATTTTAAGAAGAGGAAAGCTGGATGTTCAAACCGTGGCTGTGGGTACAAACGGCAAGCAGGTAACATCTTCACACAAAATAACCGTAACAGCAGATATTAACGAGGCTGAAATTGTTTTTGAAAATCTGCGTGGTATAGTTTTGCCGGGCGGTATGCCGGGTACTATAAATCTGGGGGTATCCTTAATAGTTCACCAGTGTATTAATTATTGTGTTGAAAAAGGCTATGTTATCGGTGCAATATGTGCCGCACCGTCGGTGCTTGGCGAAATGGGTATTCTTAACGGCAAAAAAGCAACCTGCTTCCCGGGCTTTGAAAACAAGCTTGAGGGTGCAGAGTATGTAAACGAGTTTGCAGTAACAGACGGCTTGGTTGTAACAGGCAAGGGTATGGGTGCAACAATTCCTTTTGCACTGCAGCTGCTTGAGCTGTTTAAAAATAAAGAAACTGCCAATACTGTATTAGAATCACTCCAGTGCCCATATAATTATGATTAAGGCAAGCCTTGGCAGCTGTAAAAATCAGCTAAGAGAAAAATACAAGGCTGTACGCCGTGAAATGTCTGTTCAGCAAAGGCAGCAGCTTAGTGACAAAATTTTTCAAACGCTGGCAGACAGCCAAATGTTTAAAAACGCCGGCATAATTTATGCATATGCGTCTATTAATGATGAGGTAAGCACAGACAGGATTATTAATTATGCCCTTGAGCTTGGCAAAAGGGTTGCCGTTCCATACTGCATACCACATACATCTGATATGGAGTTTTACTTTATTGACAGTATTCGGCAGCTTAGCAGAGGCACCTTTGGCGTGCCGGAGCCAACGCCAAGCCCTGACAACAGGGCAGAGGATAAGTCGGCACTTATACTTGTGCCTGCCCTTGCGTTTGACAGAAACGGCTACAGAATGGGCTACGGCAAGGGCTATTACGACAGGTACCTTGCTGATTTTACAGGCGTAAGGGTGGGCCTGTGCTTTAGTGCCTGCGTAAGCCGCTGTATTTTGCACGGCCGCTTTGACAGCTGTGTAGATTACATAATTACAGATAATTTTACAAAATTTATTGCAAAAAAGTGAAATTTAGGTTATTATATAATTTGCAAAGCTGTGCTGTATATTGCTATATTTATATGTACTGGTATATGGTGCAATTTCTACAGCCAATACTATTAGGTCTTATGACTTGAAGAAAGGAACACAGCTAATGAGTGACGACATTAAAACTGACTTTTCTGCTGATATTGAGGCGGCAAGAAAAAAGCGTGTAGAAGCCTTTAAGCTTAACATTAATACCGCAGCCGAAAATACCGATGCGGTGCCGCCGACAGCTGACAGTATCGGCACAGAAGAAAGCACCGGTGCCGATGAAAGCAATACAGACAGCAGGTCTGAAAGCACCAAGGGTACAGACAAATATAATTTTGAAATTGATAACGACAATAATAATGACAATAATAACGCTGACGATGAAAGCGGCATAGATACCGACGCACCGTCTAAAATGATGGCGGATGATTTTTCCGACAAATATTCTCTGCACAAATATACCGACGCCGACCAGGTTCCGGAGGATGACGCTCTTGCCGATGAGAATATGTTTGGCATAGAGGATATTGAAGCCAAAGATGCCTCCGAGGAGATTTCCAGCTTTTCCAACGCTGAGCAGAAGCATAAAATGTACAAGGAGGAAAAGAAGGCCCTAAAGAATTACCGCAAGTCCGAAAAGGCACGCCAAAAGGCAAAGGCAGAGAAAAACGGCTGTATGTTCCGTTTAATTTGGCTGTGTATGGTTGTGGCAATATCGGTGGTTTTGGGTATGTACATTTGGAACGGTATGAGCGACCTGCTTGGCATTAACCGTCCGGAGGACGGCGAAAATGTTGTTTTAGACCTTGACAAGGATGTAACCTTTGACGATGTTGTGGATATGCTTGTTAAAAACGACCTTATTAAAAATGAGCCGTTTTTCCGTTTGTTTGCTACCATTACAAATAAAACCACAGGTTTTGAAGAGGGCATATACAATATGCGTCCGAATATGGACTATGAGGCTATACTCAGTGCCCTAAGGTCAGGTCAGGCTCTTACCGATACGGTTACCGTACAGTTTAAAGAGGGTATGACGGTTATGCAGGTTGCCGAGGCACTTGAGGCTAAAAAGGTTTGCAAGGCAGACAAGTTCCTAAGCTACTGCAACTCTCATGACTTTGACGATGAGTTTGAGTTCCTAAAGGATATACCTGAAAACGACAAGTGCGTTTACAGGCTTGAGGGATATTTGTTCCCGGATACCTACGAATTCTACATTGGCGAGGACGCAAAGGACAGCGTTCGCCGCTTCTTAAACAACTTCCAACAGAAAATTTGCGTTGATGCTAAAAATGTCAGCGGCTATACAGACGCCGTTACTCTTAAAACTATTATAGAGGACAAGGGCAAAACGATTAACGATGTTGTTAAAATGGCGTCTCTTGTACAGGCAGAGGCCGCCGACACAAAGGATATGTATGTGGTATCCTCGGTATTCTATAACAGACTTTCCACTATAGACTCAGGCGGCGTTTCACCGTTTGGCGACCTTGATTTGGACAAGCTGAAGTCTGACGCTACTCTTTACTATCCATACAGTGCACAGGACGATATTCCGTCCGAAATAGCGGCTACTTTCAAGAGCAACTACAACACCTACGATATTTCCGGCTTGCCGCCGGGAGCAATATGTAATCCGGGACTTGACGCTATTGACGCCGCAATTAATCCGGACGATACAAACTACTATTACTTCTGTCACCGTTCTGCTACAACCACACAGGAGGCAAAGGCTTACTATGCTTCTACATTTGCAGAGCACCAGTCAAATATGGCAGAGGCCGGTTTGTCATAATATAACCATTAAAATTAAACGGCTTTTCGTTACTTTTTCGGAAAGCCGTTTTCCCGTAATACAGTGCGGAAAATTTTTTATTGGCAGAGTGTGCAAAAACGAATGTCTGTTATGAATATGTGCCGTTTTCTGCGGCTCTGCAAGTCCTTATAAAAAAATTAAGTCAAAAAAACAGCCTAATGCCAAAGCAATATAAGAAAGGATAGGTGATAAATTTGCCAATATTCAGATACAACCACCCCACAGAGGTGCTTGCACCCTGCGGCGAGGAAGAAAGCCTAGACGCCGCCCTTAGGTTTGGTGCAGACGCCGTTTATCTGGCGGGCAAGGAGTTTGGCATGCGTACTGCCTCTAAAAATTTTGACAACGACCAGCTTATTTCGGCAGTAAAAAAGGCCCATGCAGTCGGTGCAAGGCTGTATGTTACCTGCAACACAGTACCAGACAACAAGGAAATAGCCAGACTGCCGCAGTATTTCGAGTTTTTAAACAGCTGTGGAGCAGACGCTGTAATAGTTGCGGATATTGGTGTAATGGATTTAGCTAAAAAATATGCACCAAATGTTGATATTCATATGTCTACACAAACGGGAATTATGAACTATCACACTGCCAACACACTGTACAATATGGGTGCAAGCAGGGTGGTGCTTGCCAGAGAGCTAAGCTTTGAGGACATTGCCGAAATTAGGGCAAGGGTGCCAAGGGAGCTTGAAATTGAGTGCTTTGTGCAGGGTGCTATGTGCGTATCCTTTAGCGGAAGATGCCTGATTTCTGCCTATATGACAGGCAGAGACGCCAACCGTGGCGACTGTGCACAGCCCTGCCGGTGGAAGTACCACCTGTACGAAGAAAACCGTCCGGGGCAGTTTTTCCCCGTAGAGCAAGACGCTGACGGAACATATCTTTATAATTCCAGAGATATGTGTATGATAGACTACATTCCGCAGCTTATCGAAAGCGGCATTACCAGCCTGAAAATAGAGGGCAGGGCAAAGTCGGCTTATTATGCGGCTGTAACTACCCACGCTTACCGCAGTGCGGTAGACCTGTATTATAAGGATAAGCAGGGCTACACTCTGCCGGCGTGGATAGGCGAGGAGCTTAACAAAATCAGCCACCGTGAGTACAGCACGGGCTTTTTCCTTGGCAAGGAGCCGGGGCAGGTACATTCCAACGGCGGCTATATTCGTGAGTATGATGTAGTTGCTATTTGTGACAGTTGGGAAAACGGCACTGCATATTTAACGCAGAAAAATAAATTTTCTGTGGGCGAACAGCTCGATGTTCTGCCGCCTATGGGCGAGTCCTTTAAAATAACGGCAGAGAAAATTTTCAACCACAACGGCGAGTCGGTGCAGTCGGCACCGCACCCTATGGAAAAGCTTGCGGTGCCTTGTGCCGTTGAAATACCGGCAGGCTCGTTTATACGCAGAAAAAGGTAACATTAATATAGTATAGGAATATAGTATAGAAATATAGTATAGGAATATAGTATAGGGTACAGGATTTATGATAATGAAAAGGATGATAAAAGAATTAAGATAAGATAAAGAAAAAGAAAGAAGAGGGCTGAAAAATGACAAGCAAAATATCTTACAAAAGCAAAAAGGGCTTTACGGTTGTGGAATTGGTAGTGGTTATTGCTATACTTGCTATACTGGCGGCTATTGCCATTCCTGTGGTAAACTCCATATTAAACTCAGCCGCAAAAAATGCCGCTGTAGCCAATGCACAAACCATTGAGTATGCCGTTAGAACGGCACAGGCTGAGTACATAAACAAAACCGCCGATAATTACCCCGGCATTAAAAAGGGCATTAAGCCGTCGTTAAGCGATGTTATTAAGGAAAACTCAATTGAGGCTGCGCTTGAGCATAAAACCGTTTTCGGCGAAAAGTTTGTTCCGGTATGGGACAAAACAAGCGACAGCTGTATACTGCTGGTAAGCGACGGTCACGGCGGCTATTTGTTAAGAGATATAAACGGCAGTACACTGCCGCCGGCAATGTCGTATAACCTTTGTCAGATTTCCACCGAAAGCGACGGAGGCTATGTTGTAGGAAAATATGACATTATTTCTTGGCAGAACAATTATTCGAAGTCGGCACTTCAATCGTGATAATGACGAACTTTTATCGAGATACAATAATCATTTTATATATTAAGCCTTTTTGAACAAATTTAATACTCCAAATTTTAACAATATGTGTATTTACATATGACTGCAGGGATGTTATAATAACAACCGTACTAAGAAAGTGCATATCGGGCTGTGCGGAAAAGGCTCGTGGTGGTATGCTCAACTTTCACGATACATTTTATTATATTTTTAAAAGGAGAAATTTTAAAATGACAAATGCAATCACAACAAAAAAAGCTGAACTTCAAAACAGCAAAAAGGGTTTCACACTGGTTGAGTTGGTAGTAGTTATCGCTATTCTTGCTATCCTGGCAGCTATCGCAATTCCTGTTGTAAACTCAATTATCAACACAGCTTCCAAGAACGGTGCTCTTTCAAACGCTCAGTCAATTGAGCTGGCAGTTAAAGAGTGTCAGTCTTACATAGCTTCAGGCAATAATGAGGTTTATAAGTCCGGTAAGACAGTAACGCTTGACAGCGGTAAATTTGCAACTCCTTCTGTAACTATTCACGATGCTAAGACAGATCATGCTAATATCAAGATTAATGAGGTAGCTGCTGTAAAGGGCATTGCTGATGGCTTCGGCAAGGTTTCATACAACGGTATGGATTATTTGCCATACTGGAATAAAGCTGCTCAGAAGTGTGTTTTTGTAAATGCTACCGATACTAAAGACATTGATGGCAATACTGTTACTCTTTCAGGTGATGGTGCCCTTACTCAGTTGGCTTCAGTTGATAACGACAATAAGATCGCATTCGCAGATGTTAAAGTAGACGATATGTAATTTACTTTACCGTAAAATAAATTTTCCGTAATTTAATAAAAAGTAAGGCTCGCTGTGTGCGAGCCTTACGCATTTTATAAATAAAATTTGCAATTGCAATATATCTGTGTTATAATAATAATTTAATGATTAATTATATGATTTCGCCTTTAATTCAAAACAGAAGCTGTTTATTGCTTTGCTTGTATAATTAGTTAAATTTGCCGAAACGGCTCTATATAAAAATAAAAAAACTAGGTGGTGTTTATTTTTGAAATCAGTAATAGTACAGGTTTCCAAGGACTATATGTGCCTTACCTGCTGTGAGCCTATCCTAAAGGAAAAGGAGCAGAAAAAAGAGGCAACCGTAGACCTTTCTTACCGTTTTACCGCCCCTTACATAAAGCCTCTTGACAGAGAGTATATGGAGGGCAAGGAAACAGTGTGGGAGGTGCCAAAGGCGTTTGCCACAATGGTTCATGACGGCCTGCGTGAAATGAAAAGACCAGAGGTTAAGGAGGTTATTCTGCTTGTAGAGGAGTTTGACCTTGTTACTTCCGAGTTTCAGCATGCACGCTGCAACAAAAAGGTGCTGAACAGCATAGCTGTAGACAACCTAAAGGAAATTCTCCAGGAGGAGGTTTCCAAGTTCTCTGTAATTACAACTACTTACGGCACTCCGCCAAAGGAAATTCCGGAGCTTACCTCCAGAGCCTTTGCTATACCAAGAGAGCTGTCTACAGAGCTTGGCAGAAGATTTACGGAAATGGGGCTTACCCTGCAAAAAATTGTGCCTGCCGATGTTGCGGCGCTTAAGGTTGCCCGTGATGTTGTATATACCTACAATAAAACCGTATGCTATTTGTCAATAGACTACTGTGCACTGCGTGTGGTATTGGTTAGGGATTCTCTGCCGCTGTACACCCACACATACCGTTCGCCTTTAATAGAGGCGGTGGATATTGTAGCGCAGGACAGACAGCTTTCTATACCCGAGGCTATAAAGTATATTAAGCAGTGGGGACTTGATAAGGACTACAACTACAACAACCCTGCGTCAATGCGCAGAATAGACCAGCTAAGAGACGACATTGTTACCGACATTGTACACAACATAAATCTTGTTGCAATGAGCCTTGACCTGAATATCGACCAGGCGGTTATAAGCGACTATGTGGGATTTTTCCCTCATGTTGCCGGTACTATTAAAAAGCTGGGCGTTGCCAAGGATGTTGATGTTATTACCGACCAGTTCAACACCAAAATGGCACTGCCGGAGCTGGACATAGACGCCCGTGACGAGCAGTACAAAACAGGCAGCTACATACTGTTTAACAACCTGATGAACTGCGGCGACAAATACAAAAACAACCTTATGGTAGGACTGCAGCCGCTAAAGGAAAAGTCTATTAATATAGGCAAAAGAGTTACCGTAGCCTTTACAATACTGGTTGGACTTACGGTAGTGTCCTGCAGTGCCTTTTATGCATTTTTGAATGTTCAAAAGTCAATGGACGAGGCAAAGTTTAAGGAAGAAAAGTATGTATCTGCGGCTGACCTGCTCAGCAAGCAGGCAGACGCCAAAAAGAAGCTGGAGGATCAGATATTAGACGCCAACAAGCTTACAAAGTCACCTGTGCTTATGTGCGAAACACTGGAGCAGACCAAAAAGCAGGTGGTTGACAAGGTAGAGTCTATAGGCGGCTATAGCCTTACATATAGCGATGGCGAAACAGACGGAACACCCGAAATTACCGTACCTGTTAGCGGCGTAATAAACGGCTTTAAGGAGTACCTAAAGCTAAAGGAAAATATTACAGAGGACGGCTTCTTTGTTATAGACAACACAATTAATGTATCGCAAAGTGAGGACAAGGGCAGCAAGGCCTATAACTTTACACTTACCCTGCACAATGTGGTAGATACCGAAGAGGAGCAGGAAAGATACAGTACATTAAAAAGCAGCAGTGCTATAAGCGTAGAAACAGCTACAGAAGCGGCTACCAACGCATAACGGCAAGGGGGTAAAGAAATGGATCAGTTAAATAAAATACCTAAGTTTTTGTTTGTGCTGGTGGCGGCTATTTTGGTTGCAGTTGTCTTTTGGATGACCATTGGTATGTCGCTTATTAGTAACGCACCGTCTCTTATGAGCGAGCATGACGCAAATGTTAAAAAGATAGCAGAGTACGACACTGCACTGTCACAGCAAAAACAAATAGAGGCAGAAATTAAGAAAAATCAGGACGAATACAACAGAAAGCAAGAGGAGCTTTTTGTTGACCTTAGCACCTGTACAAAAGAAATTGAAGAGTATTGTTCAAACAGAAACATTATTTTAAAGAACTACAGCCTGGGAGAGCCGCAGGAGGATACTATGAACAGAACCTCCAACAGCGGTTACCCTGTAAAATCCGTTAATATTGCCCTTGGCTACAGCGGCAGCTACGACACTGCGCTTAGCATGCTGAAATTCTTTGAGCAAAACTCAAAGGGCTGTTACTATGTAAACAGCTGCAACATAAGCGGTGAAGAAGGCTCAAAGGACAGCAGTGTTACCATGAGCATAACGCTGTACTACTTTGATACAGAGTCGGCAGCCACAGCTGCAACGGAAGCCGTAGGTTAAACCGGGGCTATGAATATATTTGTAGAACCTACAGCGTTTAACATAGCGCTGGCGGCTGTGGCGGCACTTGCAGGCGTACTGCTGTATATTGCAGGAGTAGCACTGCTGAACAGAGTGCCTGCACAGTGGCTGTGCGACTATGACGAGGAGCCGGCACAGGATATGCTTGAGGGCAAACGCTTTATAGGAAAGCCGCTGTATATATTGGGCAGCCTGCTTTCCGGTGCGGCCTTTGCACTTGTGTATATGGTGTTTGGCTTTAGCTGGTACAGCCTTATAGTAATGCTTTTAACCTTTGTGCTTACTATGATTATACTGTCAGACGGAAAGTATTTTATAATACCCGACCAGTTTGCAGTGCTGGCGGCTGTGCTTTCGTTAATATTTGCGTATTATGACCTGACTCACAGCCAATACTTAATTAAAAATTGGTGGTCGCCGCTGGCGGGGGGCATAAGCGTAGGACTGCTTATAATTGCAGTAAATTTAATTACAATGCTTGTAGCAAAAAAAGACGGTATGGGCTTTGGCGATGTAAAGCTGTTTGCTGCCGTAGGCATAGCAACAGGCTTTCCGAATGTAGCCATGGCACTGCTTATAGCCATACTTGCCGCATTTGTACTTATACTTGTTACACTTGCCGCAAATGCCATAAGAAAAAAGGAAACGGAAAATTACATTCCCTTTGGGCCGTCAATTTGTATAGGAGTTTTTGTAACCATAGTGCTGCATCAGCTTTTAGCATTTTTAATTAATTTGTATTTAAGCATTTTATAAAATCGGGGTGAAGCTTAGTATGAAGAATTCTAAATTCAACATTCAAAATAGCCTTATTGCCAAGGAGCTTGTTTCACTGAAAAATATTAAAAAGGTGCAGCAAAAATACCAGGACGACGACTCTGTTACTTTGGAGGAGGCACTGGTGCTTGAGGGACTTGTAAGCGAATGGGACATTTACGCTACGCTTGCAGAGAAAATGCACCTGGAAATGGTCGACCTGTCCGTAAAGGCTATACCGGAGGGTATGCATTCAGTTATACCCGAAAATATGATGCGTGACTACAATATAGTACCTATAGATGAACAAAATGGCAGACTTGTATTTGCTACATCGAATCCTCTTGATTACCGTGTGAATTCAACAGTATCCAGCTATATAAAGAAAAAGGTTAGAATGGTTGTTTCCACACCGTCGCAAATTAAGGCAAAGCAGGACGAAATGTTCAGCTCTGACCAGCAGGCAAAAATGTATGACGAAGCACAGGAATACATTATGCAGCAAATGCAGATGGACGATAAAAAGGCAGATGAACAGGAAGAAAACATTGAAGACCAGCCTATTATAAAGCTGGTAAACAAAATGTTTGAGGATGCCGTAAATCTGAAGGTGTCGGATATTCATATTGAGCCACAAGAAGAAGATATGAGAATTCGTTTCCGTATAGATGGTAAGCTGCGTGAATATACAAGAATATCAAAGCAGCTTGCACCGTCAATTATAAGCCGTATAAAGTTTATATCGGGAATGAATATTGCAGAAAAAAGAATACCGCAGGACGGTCGTTTGCACTATACTGTGGGACAAACAAAAATTGATATGCGTGTTTCTGACCTGCCGGGTGTTTTTGGTGAGAAAATAGTTATCAGAATTACAACTGCCCTAGGTGTTAAGCTGGAAATAGACAGCATAGGATTTATAGAAGAAAATAAAGAAAAGTTTGAAACCCTGCTTCACAGCAACCGTGGTATTATACTTTTGTCAGGTGCTACAGGCTCCGGTAAATCTACAACGCTTTACACAGGCCTGTCACAGCTTAACAATGATGAAACTAATATTATTACAGTTGAAAACCCTGTAGAAATGGTTATACCGGGAATTACACAGGTTAATATTAACGAAAAAGCAGGTCTTACCTTTGCAAGTGTTTTGCGTTCTATATTGCGACAAGACCCGGACATTATAATGGTTGGTGAGATTCGTGATAAGGAAACTGCCGAAATAGCAGCGTCTGCGGCTATTACAGGTCACTTGGTATTGTCGACAATACATACCTACAATGCGGCCAGCTCGGTTGTAAGACTGATAGATATGGGCGTTGAAAAGTTTATGGTGTCATCGTCACTGCTTGGCGTTATAGCACAGAAGCTTGTAAGAAAGGTTTGCCCTTACTGCAGAATACCGCATAAGGCTACCGAAAGCGAGCTTGGTATGATAGGTATGCCGCTTGACAGCGACATAACATTGTATGACGCAAAAAAAGGCGGCTGTGAACGCTGCAACTTTGCAGGAAGCAAGGGCCGTACCGCAGTGCATGAAATAATGATTGTAACCAACAAAATCAAGCACGCTATTCATGAGAATAAAACTACCGAGGAGCTAAACGATATTGCAATAAAAGACGGTATGATTTCAATGAAGGAAAATCTTAGAAGATTGCTTGTTGAGGGTGTAATCACCTTTGAAACATACTTCGACACTGTTGCAGAGGTTTATCAGGAAGAATAAAAAATATTTAGAGAGGAAGGTGTTACAAATTGGAATTTGAGGATATGATTCGATTTGCCGTTGAGAACAATGCGTCTGATATTCATATGTCCAGCAACAATGTGCCGGCGTACAGAGTAAACGGTGTTGTAACATATTTTGAAGGCTTTGACGCTCTTGACGATGAAACGGTTTTAGGCTACATTGCACAGGTATTGCCTAGCGACGGCTTGGCAGATTTTCTGTCAACCGGTGACTACGACTGCTCCTATGCACTTGAGGGCTGTGCCCGTTTCAGAGTAAATGCATTTCGTCAAAGACACGGTTCTTCACTTGTAATGCGTATTATTAAAGAAAACCCACCGGAAATGTCAGACCTAAACCTGCCGGAGTCATTGGGCAAAATATTACTTTTGCAAGAGGGCTTGGTTTTGGTTACGGGGCCTACAGGTAGCGGTAAGTCCACTACACTGGCGGCAATTATAAATGAAATCAATAAGGTAAAAAACCTGCATATTATTACACTGGAGGATCCTGTTGAGTATATGCACACACCAAACCACTGCATTATTAACCAGCGTGAAATGGGCGAGGACAGTGCCAGCTATTCTTCAGCACTAAAGTCGGCACTTCGTGAAGACCCTGATGTTATTCTAATGGGTGAGATTCGTGACCTTGAGTCTATGGAAATTGCACTTAGAGCCGCTGAAACAGGTCACCTTGTATTTTCAACACTGCATACAGAAAGTGCGGCTAAAACTATTGACCGTCTTATTGATATGTATCCGGTTGCAAGACAAAAGCAGGCACTTAGCCAGCTTTCAACAACACTGAAGGCGGTTGTTTCACAAAGACTTCTGCCAAGGTGCGACGTTAAGGGCCGAATAGGTATGTTTGAAATAATGTTTGTAAACTCAGCTATAGCTAACTTGATTAGAGAAAATAAAATTCCGCAAATCGAGCAATCTATCGAGCTTAACCAGGGTGCGGGTATGATTACCAGAAAAATGTCTATCGACAATTTGCTTGCACAGGGTATTATTTCTCCTGAAACAGCCTATGAATACAGCTTTGAAGCCGGTAAAAATGATCTGTTTGACGAGAAGCCGAAGCAGGGTGCTGCATCTGGTATGCAGGGTATGCAGGGTATGCCTGCAAGCGGAAATGCTAACATTCCGCCGGCATTCAGAAATAACGCAAATATGGGTGGTACTGCTGCCTTCCTAAAAAGGAGGTAATAGCCAATGCCAAAGTATTTATATGTTGCCGTAAATGAGAAAAACAGAAAATATAAAAATGAAATGATCGCCGACAGTGCAGAGGAGGTAAGAAAAAACCTCCGTGCCAGAAATCTGAATCCTTTATCTGTTACCGAAGCAGGCAAGGAAGAGGAAAAATCCATATGGGATATGGAAATCGGCGGTAACAAGGATGTACATGACCTAAAGCTAAAGAAGAATAAAATGCTTGTGTTCTTTCACCAAATGGCACTGATGATGCGTTCGGGTATTTCTCTTTCTATAGCTATGGAGGTTATGATAGATTCTGAAAAGGATAAAAAAATGCGTCAAATTCTTCGTGATATAAGCATTAACCTGTACAACGGCTTAACGCTTTCACGAGCTATGGGTGCTTTTAAGACATTTCCTTTGTTATATATAAATATTATACAGGCCGGTGAGGCCAACGGTAAGCTTGACGAGGCTTTTGAGCAATGCTCTCGCTTGCTGAAAAAGGAAATTAAACTAAGCGGTAAAATCAGAGGTGCTATGATGTACCCTGCATTCTTGCTGGTGCTGACTATTGCTCTTATTATCGTAATGAGTATAGTCGTACTGCCTGCCTTTAAGGATTTGTTTGAGGGCTTTGGCTCAGAGCTTCCTGCAATTACCCAAATAACCATGGGTATGTCGGACTTTATAATCCATTGGGGCTGGTTATTGTTGATAGTTATTATTGCGTTGTGTGTTGCTTTTTCCGTACTTCGCAAGAAAAACTATACATTTGCTATGGGCTGTGCACAGTTTTCCATTAAAATTCCAATTATAGGCGAAGTGTTCAGATTAACCAATGTTGCTCGTTTTGCTAATATGATGGCAACACTAACCGAGAGTGGTGTAAACATATTAGACTCACTTACATTGGCACGAGATGTAATTACAAACCTATATATGAAGGACTGCCTTAGCCAGGTTATTGAGGATGTAAAAATCGGTACTCCTATAAATGTTTCTATGAACAGATATAAGGCTGTATTTGATAGCTTGTTTACCTCAATGGTTAGGGTTGGTGAAGAAAGTGGTCAGCTGTCCGATTCTCTTACAAAAATTGCCGGTATGTATGAGGATAAGGCTAATGATGCAACCCAAGCAATGACGGACGCTATGACACCTGCTATGACGGTTATTATTGCTGTTATTGTTGGATTTGTAGTAATTTCTATCGTTACTGCAATGTTTGGCATGTATGGTGTTATTAGTGGATAAAAAGGTATATGAGTTTATCGAATGGAGAGTGAGACTATGTTAAATAAGCATAAGTTTAACAACAAAAAGGGATTTTCTCTTGCTTTGGCACTTGTAATAAGCCTGTTTCTGCTTATGGTAACAGGCGGCATTACAACAGTGGCAATTTTGCAAAACAATGAAACAGGATCAGACATGAACACAAGGCAGGCATATATTTCTGCTAAGAGTGGTTTGGATTCTATGCAGGATATGATAAAGCTTGGCACAGTTACACAGGCTGAACTGCCTACTATAGCCGGTAAGGAAAGCTTTATTGTAGCTTTGCAGCTTGATGACGACTCAATTGTTCGCAAAAGCTTTTCCAACGAGCAGGACGCACAGGACTTTGTAAAGCTGGTTAAGCAAAAGCTTGAAAATCCAACCGCTAATGTTGGCAATAGCTACATTGACAGTATGGGCGGCAAGATTAAAGCTATTGTAGGCGGCGAGGGTACTTACTTTAGAATTAAAAACCTTGGCAACGGAAAATATTCTGTTACAGCCGAGAATATTACAGGCAAGTACAACAACAATGTTACCCAAAATAAAGGCGATCTGTCTTTTGACGCTGTTATAACAACAAAGTATGTATTTGAGGGCGAAGCAGCGTCAGAAAATCCTTCAAGTCCTACCGGCGTTTCCAACGGTAAGTTTTTGATGGTCGGTCAGCAGTCTGCCTTGAATGAAAATTCATTTGGACAAGGTACAGACAACTCTCAGAGTATACTTTTACAGAGATATCAGGTGTGGGATACAAATGCGGTAACCGGTGATAAGTTCTATTATGCGCCGTCGGTTGAGGCAGGTGCAGATGGTGCTAGCATAAGAACCTATTTCCCTGTAGTGTATGACCGTGCAATCAAGGTCGAATCAAATGACCAAAGAGCCGGTATGTACGCATATAACCAAGGTATTTATCTGTATGGCGGAATTGCTGAAAGTGTGGCACCTAATGAAACTAACCATGTTAATGAGACATTAAAAAATGAGTATGGATGGTACTATGATGATGGTACTAATATTGGCAGCTATGGCTTAGTATCATATATGACGCAAAATACTGAGTATCATCCCGGCTTTAGATGTGCCTTTTTGGTAATAAAAAATAACTGTATAACCACAAAAAACAGTCCAAAGGTTCAGTACTTTGGTTCGGACAACAAGGAGTATGTATATATTCACTTGATTAATAATGTAACATTCTTCACCAGCAACGGCGACGGGCGTATTTACAAAGACGCTAACAAAACCTTTACAAAAACAGCCGGCTATTACAAAATAAAGTCAGGCGAAGAACTGTTTAATGCCGGAAACTGGGAAACCGTAACAGAGAGTGTCTATAAAGCAGAAACGAAGGATGCCGACTTGTCAGCGGATTTAGAACGCTACTATGAAAACGGCGGTACAATTCACTCAGGCTGTAAAGAAACCGGAGTTGAGTCAGCAATCGAAATTACCGACGATAAGGGCAGGTTCTTGTCAGGAGGCGATAATTACTCCGGCAGTAAAGACGGCTTTACTTATAAAGACGACAGAGGTAAGATGAATCTGTTTGTATCACCTAACTTCTCACCGACAACAACCGGCTATTACCGAATGTATGCAGGCAGGTCAATGAACTTCCAGTGGTTCAGAATAGCCGACTTTAATGTTAAAAATCAGGTTCATATTGAGATAAGTGCACCAACGGTTGTACTTACAATCGGCCCGTCGGTTAGTTATGAAGGAACATCAATTGCTGCCAGCAAGGTTATTTCCAAGGAGGCCGGCGGCAACGGTTCCTTTGAGCTGTATGGCGACCGTGGCAGTGGCAGCTGCAAGCTTGTGGTAATGTGCGATTTTACAGTTAAGTATGACGGCAAAGAGTATACAGCCCATGAGGGTGTGTATTCAACTATACCTGAAGGACTGGATTTGTTCTCGGATGAGGCACGCGATTATTTCACTGACAACGCTCCGGAGGAATCAACTGTTCCCGGTGGCGGTACTCCAGGCTCAATAGGCAGTGTTAATAACAGCGGCAGCAATTTGAACGGTATTACAAGAGGTTTCTCAAGCTTCTTCTCAAGCTTCATTCCTACCCCGTCTGCTGTTAGCAGTATAACCGGCTCGGGTGCCAAGAGTATCGGTCAAAGCGATATTTCCGGCAACACAGCTATTACTGTAGGTGCAGATGTAACAGCGCTTCTCTATAAGAATGTTTCCGGTAGAGGAATAAATAAGTGCAATAAGCTTTATGTTTCATCGGGTGACCTTACAATAAAGAAAACCTTCAGCGATGGAACTGTGGTTGACTATATTACATTTAAAAAGGGCTCGTATAAAATACCTTGCTACAGCTCCGACGAAGCAGATGGTGTTAATATTTACAGCGGTGCAATACTGAAGGATAGAGCAGACTTAACGGGAAGCAACTATAGATGTGTAGGTGAAACTACAAGCGTTGTAATTTTAAAGGAGTACTACTAATGACAAAAAAGATTCAGCTGAAAAAGCCTTTCAAAAAACTGAATAACAAAAAAGGCTTGACCTTAGTTGAGTTGATTGTTGCCGTTATGATATTGATGATAGCGGTGGGTGCGTCGGTAGGCGGTTTGTCTATGAGCTATCGCTCCGTAATGCTGGGTGCCGAAAAGGACGACGCCCAGTCGGTAGCACAGCGTAACTGTGACATTATTCTGAGCTGTATTAAAACTAATTTCGATAAGGGCATTGACGACGGCAAAACCCCTCAGGAAAGTATAGAGGTCATATTTAATAATCCTTACAGCACTCCTGTATTTAATGCCGCATTTACAGCTAAGATTGCTTACGATACTGCTATTGATGCTTACTCTGTAAGAGATCCTTCCGGTGCGGCTGTAAAGAGCTACGATCCGGATCAATACGCTGAAATAGAGCAAATTACAAGCGAAAGCTCTTTGGCAGGAGATTCCGGCGTGAAAAAGCAATACTACATCATAGATGTAAGTAACAGGAAGTTGGAATCCGGCACTTCTACCGAGGATTATTGCGTATACAAGGTAACCACATATACATATTATTCAAGTGATGGATATGTAAGCTGTGAAGGTGAAGTCAATATCGAAAAATAAGGAGGGAGAGGTTGTATGAATACTAAATCCGGCACGATTCGCCGTATTGGCAAAAAGGCAAAAAGTAAGCGTGGTGCTACGCTTGTTGAGTTGATTGCTACTGTAGCAATACTTGCGATAGTTTCGTCACTCTCTTTCCAGGCTATTTTTATAGCAAGCGAAGAGTACCAAAGGGCGACAAAAATTTCCGAATGTCAACGCAGTGTTTCGCTTATGCAGCGTAATCTTGATAAGTATATCAAAACGGCTGTTAAGGTTAAGTTTGAAAGCTCAAGCTCAGCAACAAATATAACAGATGCAATTAATGAGTTTGTTACCACGAGTAATACTTCTCTTGATGCCGACGACAAGCTGCAGGACGCCGACAACAGTGCAAGCGATAAGTATTGTGATTATATACTGTTTGCATATGTTGCCGACCCTACAAATGCACCTACTGCATTATCCTTTAGGCTGTCAAAATACACCAAGGGTGCAGGCTCTAATTCATTTAAGCCAATATTTACTGTTGACAATATCAAGGAAATGAACTTTAAATTGAAATTGATGGCGTCATCTCCAAACTCTGTATTCTTTGACTATACAATGAATTCAATGACAAATTTTGAAATAATAAATAAGTCTATTGATAATAATTTAGCTGACAAAAGTGATTATTCGGTTGCCGCAGGCTCGGTTATGAATAATATTACCGATACCTCAATAACCACAAGCAGCCTGAATATAAGTACAGATTTTAGTGAGAGCTACAAAACCAATTTCGTTTATTTCAGAACAACTCAACGAAGATAATTTTGAAAAGAATAATTTCAGCAAAACCCGACAGTTTTAACAGACTGTTGGGTTTTTGCATTTTTACCAAAATATTAACAGCTAATTTGTGCAATATTTTTACTGAAACGCCTTACTAATTTTATGAATATATGATATAATCAGTACAGTTGTATTTGTACACATTATTAACATATAAAGGAGATATTAATATGAAGCTAGGTAAAAAAACTCTTTCGGTTATTTTGTCTGTAGCTATGGTATCTACGCTGGCAGTTAGCTCTGCCGCAGTTGCATCTGCTGCTGACACAACAGCTGCCAAGACTGCCTCAAGCTTTTCTTGGGACAATGCTTCTGTGTATTTCTTGCTTACAGACCGTTTTAATAACGGTGACACAAGCAACGACCATTCATATAATCGTGGATTAAATCAGGATGGCACAGTAGCAAACTTAAACACAAATGCTGCGGCATTCCAGGGCGGCGACTTTGTAGGTATTACACAAAAAATTAATGAGGGCTATTTTAACGATCTTGGTGTAAACGCACTTTGGATTTCTGCACCTTATGAGCAGACACACGGCTATATTGTAGGCGGAACAGGTAAGGTAAATTACCCTCACTATGCATACCACGGCTACTATGTGCTTGACTACACAAACCCTGACGCAAACTTTGGTACTCTTGATGAGTTCCGTCAAATGGTAGATACTGCTCATGAGCATGGAATTCGTGTAGTTTTGGATGTTGTTATGAACCATGCAGGCTACGCTACAATGGTAGATATGGACCAGTATGGCTTTGGCGTTATGGCTGACAACTGGAAGGACACATATTACGACTGGAACAATATAAGCAACAAGGCTTTTGACAAGGTTATCAACTACCAAACCCAGCCTGAAAAGTGGGCTAAATGGTGGGGCAGTGATTGGCTTAGAGCAGGTATTGCCGGTTATACAGACGGCGGAAGTGACGACCTTACAAAGTGCCTTGATTATCTGCCTGACGTTAAAACAGAGTCAACCAAAGAGATTGGTATTCCTGAAATTTTAAAAACAAAGTGGACTCAAGAGGGTACTTTGAGCGAGAAAGAGGCATATATCGATTACTGGTTTGCAAAAACAGGATACCCAAGAACTACAAGATACTACGAGATTTGCTGGCTGTCAGCATGGGTAAGTGAGTTCGGTATTGACGGTTTCCGTTGTGATACAGCTAAGCATGTAGAAAAGGAATCATGGTCTGCACTGAAAACTGAGTGTACAAAGGCTTTGGCTGAGTGGAAGGCAGAAAATCCTGATAAGGCTCTTGATGACAGCAGCTTCTGGATGACAGGCGAGAATTACGGTATGGGACTTGAACCTTCAAGCGATTACTACACAGCCGGCGGCTTTGACTCAATGATTAACTTTACACAGGGCGGCGGTGTTCCTGAGCTGACAAAGATTGCTTCAACATATCAGGACTATGCAGACAAGATTAATACTAACGATAATTTCAATGTTCTGACATACATTTCATCTCACGATGATACACTTGCCAACAAGAAGGATTCAGATATGTACTACCAGGGTACTGCATTCCAGCTGTTGCCTGGTGCAATTCAGATTTTCTATGGTGATGAATCCAACAGACAGAGATTGTCAGCTATTCACCTTGACAACGGCTCAAAGATTTCTGTAAGCAGCTTGGGCGATCACTCACTAAGAAGCTTTATGAACTGGGACAGCATCGACAATGACCTTGAGGCACATTGGCAGAAGGTTGGTAAGTTTAGAAGCAGCCACGTTGCTGTAGGTGCAGGTGCAAACGCAGCAATTTCAAGCTCAGACGCTAACGGTGTAGCATTTACAAGAGTTTACGACAAGAACGGTGTTAAGGATTCTGTAGCTGCTGTAATTACTTCAGCTGCTAATACAGATGTATCTACTGATGTTAGCTCAATTTTTGCTGACGGCTCAGTAGTTAGAAACGCTTACGACGGTACTACAGCTACAGTTGCAAACGGCAGTGTTACATTTAACAGCGGTGCTCATAATACAATTCTTATTGAGGCTGTTTCTGCTGAGGCACCAACAACACCTTCAACACCTTCAACAGAGCCTACTGTACCTGTTGATGATAATACAAACCCTACTACACCGGCTGATGACAATACAAACCCTGCAACAGAGCCTGCTACAGTTGCATCAACAGATGCAACAGTTACAGCAAATGTTGTAAATGATAATAATTCATCTGCTTCAAACAGCAGTGCAGATTCATCATCAAATAATGATGCTTCAACCGGCAAGGTAGCTACCGGCGATTCTGCAGCAGTTGCATTGTTGACAACAATTTTGTTGGCAGCAGGTGGTGTGATTGTTGCGGTAAGAAAGAAATATGATAAAGCTTAATTAATAATATAAGACTTAATAGTTCATATTTATTCAAAAAAACGCAGTCTGCTGACTTTTCAGTAGACTGCGTTGCTTTATTTGTAGAACTGTTGCCAAGGCTTGAAATCGCTGTAATTGAAGTGCAGAAATTCGGACATACAAAAAACAGCTTTTTGCTATTCAAGCATTTCTGCTATAATGGCATTAGACACTAAAAAGCCCTTTGGAGTTAGTGAAACAGAGGCATTGTCTGCCCTTGTATAGCCGTAACGCTCATACTTTTTGCCTACAGCTATGCATTGACGGGGAACGGGCCTGTGGAAAAAATCGGTGTATTCCTTAAATATTAAACCGGTTTTCAGACGCATACTAAGCATAATAAATTCCTCACTTGTTGCACCCTCACCCTCATAAACAGTCTTGTTATTATAAAAATCGGAAATGCTCCGTGGAAAATAAAAGCGTTTGCTGTTCATCATTGAGTGTGCAGACGGCCCCAGACCAAGGTATTCGTCACACTGCCAATATTTAATATTGTGTCTGCTTTCGTACCCTGCTTGGGCAAAGTTTGAAATTTCATACTGTTCAAAACCGTTTTTGCTAAGGTAGTCCTGCATATATTCGTAAAAATCTGCCTGAGTATCCCCGTTAGGCAGGCTTAATGTTGGTGCAAGCCTTTTGAAGGGTGTATTTTCCTCGATTTTTAAAATATATGCAGATATATGCTTTGGCTCCAGCTCAATACAAAAATCAATGGAATTTTTAAGTGATTCTGTTGTTTGCTCCGGAATACCTATCATTAAATCTAAGGATATATTGTCAATGCCGCTGCTTTTGATTTTTTCAACGGCTGCTTTTACATCATTGTTTCTGTGTATTCTTCCCAACACTTTAAGCTCATTTTCATTTGCACTTTGCACGCCTAGGGATATTCTGTTTACGCCTATACCTCTTAGCCTTTCAAAATCTATTTTACGGGCTGAGCAGGGGTTCATTTCTACAGTGATTTCGGGGCTAATTATTTTAAAGTGCTGCTTCATCGCAGCAATAATGCTGTATAGATTATTTGTGCCTATTACACTCGGAGTTCCGCCGCCGATATATATAGTATCAAAAATTTTACTGCTGTATTTCTTGCCGTATTTCTCCGCAGCCCACAGCATATGGTCAACATATGTGTTTATTTCCTCTTTGCTGTCGGCTTTGGAATAAAAGTCGCAGTACAGACATTTGCTGCTGCAAAACGGTATATGTATATATAGACCGCAATTATTTTTCATAAAATCACCTTGAATTGTTTTTAGATTAATTATATTATTGTAAAATTATAAAGTCAACCAAGCACATAATATGCTTATGTATTATACGGCAGTAGTTGACAATTATTAAATATATAAGTAAAATATTAGAGTATGTACTGTGCCTTAACGGGCTTTTTTGGTGCAGTAATTATAAGTAAAAATTATGGAGGAGTTATTTTGTCCACATTAAAAAGCGAAATTGAAAAGCGAAGAACTTTTGCGATAATCTCTCACCCGGACGCCGGTAAAACAACGCTTACCGAAAAGCTGCTGCTATACGGAGGAGCAATAAACACAGCCGGCACAGTTAAGGGTAAAAAGTCCACAAAGCACGCAGTTTCTGACTGGATGGAAATTGAAAAGCAAAGGGGTATTTCCGTAACCTCCTCTGTTTTACAGTTTAAATATAACGGTTACTGTATTAATATACTGGACACGCCCGGTCACCAGGATTTTTCGGAGGATACTTACCGTACCCTTATGGCGGCTGACTCGGCGGTAATGGTTATAGACGGCTCTAAGGGTGTTGAAAATCAAACTAAAAAGCTCTTTAAGGTTTGTGTTATGCGTAATATTCCTATTATTACCTTTATTAATAAAATGGATCGTGACGCAATGAATACATTTGATTTGCTTGATGATATTGAAAATGTACTGGGAATTCACACCTATCCTGTAAATTGGCCTATTGGCTGCGGCAAGGAATTTAAGGGAGTATATGACAGAAGGTCAAGACAAATTCTGAAATTCACTGCAAATAACGGACAAAAAGAGGTAGAGGAGCAGGATATAAGCATTGATGACGAAAAGCTTGCCGACTATATCGGAGAAGACCATGCTGAAAATCTTTTAGAGGAGATTGAGCTGGTAGAGGGTGCAGGCGACGATTTTGACATTGAAGCAGTGCGAAACGGAAAGCTTACCCCTGTTTTTTTTGGCTCCGCATTAACTAACTTTGGCGTTGAGCCTTTTTTAGAGAACTTTTTGCAGTTAACAACCTCGCCGCTGCCTCGAGAAACAGAGGACGGTGAGATAGACCCTCTATCCGAGAATTTCTCGGCCTTTGTATTTAAAATTCAGGCAAATATGAACAAAGCACACCGTGACAGGGTTGCGTTTATGCGTATATGCTCCGGTAAATTTGAAAAGAATATGGAGGTTTTCCATGTTCAGGGCAATAAAAAGCTGCGTCTTTCTCAGCCACAACAGATTATGGCACAGGAGAGAGAGGTAGTAGACGAGGCCTATGCCGGCGATATTATAGGCGTATTTGACCCGGGCGTATTCTCCATTGGCGATACAATTTGTATGCCTAAGCATAAGGTAAGGTTTCGGGGCATACCTACATTTGCACCGGAGCATTTTGCTTTGGTAAGGCAAAAGGACACCATGAAGCGTAAGCAATTTATAAAGGGTACAGACCAAATTGCACAGGAGGGTGCTATACAGATTTTCCGTGAGCTTGGTGCCGGCATGGAAGAGGTTATAGTTGGCGTTGTAGGTACATTGCAGTTTGAGGTGCTGGAATACCGTTTAAAGAACGAATACAATGTGGATATTATTATGAATACACTGCCGTATCAGTTTATTCGCTGGATAGGCAACAAGGACATAGACCCTAAAAGGCTTGATTTGGCGTCTGACACAAAGCGTATTCAAGACCTTAAGGACAATAACCTGCTTTTGTTTACAAGTGAATGGAGTATAAACTGGGCGTTGGAGCATAATAAGGGCTTAATATTAGAGGAATTCAGTGAAAATTAGCACACAGTATTAACCCGCAGTATAAGCTTGTGTCAATTAACAGCAAGGCTCCCCCGTCAGTCAGCAAATAAGCTGTACTGTCGGGGGAGCCTTGCTTTAGAAAATTATATACAAATTAGTCTTCCTTATAGAAATATATATAGTAGCTGTTTATCTGTGCCTTTATAACCTCTTTGCTTTGGTAATCCGGTATATACAGGAAGGTATCAGTTGAATTGTCGCTGTACTTTACAAGCAAATAATTTTTGCTTGTAGTAAATGTACCCTTGGTTTTGCTCTCTTTTATAGATGCTCCCATATTAATATTAAAGCTGCCGTCTGCAGAGATTACAAGCGAGCCGCCGGATTCGGTAAATGATGAACCGAAAACATCCTGAAAAGGAACCTCCTTGCTGTTGGAAACAGCTGCAGCCATTAAGGGCTTCCATGTGCCGACAAGGTCTTCAGCCGTTACTGTAACCGATGATGGTGAGTCCGGCACAGCTATTGGTGCAGCTGTAGGATTTTTTACGGTTTCATCAGTATCGGATGTGTCAGCCTCGGTTGGTGCAGTGCTGTTTTTATCGTCGGAAAATTCAAAGCTGTCACCCTCTTCAACAGAAAAGGTGCTTTTTTCTGTTGACGCTGCGGCAGAAGTAGGTGCCTGAGTGGGGGCGGTGGCAGCTTTTTTAGTTGCTGATGGCGTAGCGCCCTCTGGAGCTTGGGCAGCGGTAGCCGCAGATGTTGTTTCTGTTGCAGAGGTCGGCTTTGTGGCTTCGCAGCCACAGCCGGAAATAATGCCTGTGGTTAATATACTGCATATAATCAGGGCGGTTATTTTATTTTTCATATTTACACTCCTTATTTATTGCTTTCGTTAATGCACATAAAGGCACTCATTGTGCCACGGTGACCGTTTGTAGCACGGTGTGACCACAGCAAATTGCTGTTGCATTTTGTACATACATCACTTACGGTTATATTTTCGGCCTTTATACCACTTTGAAGAAGTATTTGCCTGTTTGCTTCAAGCAGGTCTGCCATATATTTACCGCTTTCCTTTGGCGTCATAATTTTTTCTAAGTTAAGCTCCGGTATATCTGCAAAATGCTTGTAACAGTCTTCGTCTATTTCATAACAGCATTTTGAAATTGCAGGGCCTATACAGCATACTATATCGGCAGGGCTGCTGTTATAGTCGTTTTTCATAGTGTGCACCACCTGCTCACAAATTTTGCCCACCGTACCACGCCAGCCGGCGTGTGCCAGTGCTATAACCTTTTTTTCCTTGTCCACAAAAAATATAGGGGTGCAGTCTGCATAATATGTAACCAATGTTACACCCGGACGGTCAGTTACAAGAGCGTCAACACTCTGTATATCTCTGGGCTTGCTTATGCCAATGCCGCAGTCGTTTTCCGTTACCTTGCGTACAAAAGTGTGGTGGTCTTGTGCAGAGGCAACAAGACTGTCAAAGGAAAAGCCGGCTGCCTTGCACAGCCGCTTGTAATTTTCTGTAACATTATCAGGGTTATCTCCACGGTTAAAGGCAAGATTCATTGTTGAGAACTCCCCGGTACTTACACCCCCCAGTCGGGTAGAAAAGGCATGGGTAATAAACGGCAGCTCTTCAAGTGCCTTGTAGGTTAGAAAGGGAACATCATTTTTTACATTTAGATTCATTATTTCACTGTTGAATTTTGGCAGATTCATCTAATTCCTCCGTAATACCTGTATACTAAATCTTTGCACTTTACATTATATTACTACAGGTGTTATAATACAAGTGAACATTTAGTAACATTTTATACGGCACTTTGTTTGATTATGAATAAAGCAAAGGGGAGTTTATATGAGATTTTTTAACTTCGGTTTATTCGGTAATAATATCGAGGCCAGCTGTGAGTATTGCCATCATGCTCAAAAAATGAATGGAATTACAATATGCAAGGCAAATAAACAGCTTGTAAACGGAAGCTGTTCAAGGTTTAAGTACAACCCGCTTATGCGTGTGCCTAAGACAGCACCGCAATTTCCTAAATATGACCCAAAGGATTTTGAGCTGTAACCGTAATTTAATAATTAATATTTATACAGAAAATCGGGAGTGCCGCCTTAGGTATTTCCGATTTTTTGCAGCTGCTCTTTCCTCGGACTTCTCGGACTTAATGCAAAAGCAGATAAATTCAAATATTTGCATATGTTTAAGGCTTTATTTCATATGACAACAAATATATGTCGTATATTTTTAACCCATATATTATTTTGGGTAATTTTAAAAAAGCACTTGATTTTTTTGTAAGGTTGGTGTATAATACGCAGTGTTGTGCCGGTGTGATGGAATTGGCAGACGTAGTGGACTCAAAATCCACCGGTAGCGATACCGTGCCGGTTCGAGTCCGGCCACCGGCACCATTTTTATGCAGCTTCTGCTTTTTGAAAAGCAGAAGCTGTTTTTTATTGCTTTATGCTGCAAAGACCGTATATATTGAGTGACAATTGTATTTTAGGGGCTTTTGTGTGATGAAAGAGGTTAATTATGGACTTACGGAGCTTATATGAAATGATAGGCGGCAACTATGAGGATGTTAAAGACCGCTTAGTGAAGGACAGCAGAATTGTAAAATATGTCAGTAAATTTCCTGACGACGACAGCTACAGGAGGCTTGTGGACGCTATGTGCGTTCAAAAAAACTACAAGCAGGCCTTTGTTTATGCTCATACTCTAAAGGGGCTGGCCCAAACCCTGGGCTTTACTGAGCTTGCTTTGTGCTCGAGTGCTGTTACCGAGGAATTAAGAAATGACCGCTATGCCTTGGCAGAGGCTAAGCTGCCGGATTTAACACGGGCGTACAATGCAACAATTTCAGCTATTGCGTTTTTTCTAAAGCAATCCTCCGAGCATTAATTATGTATGCTTGTTTTTGCGTAAAACGGTTGACCTTTTGCCGCTTTTACTGTAAAATGTTGCTGTATTAATGAGGCTTCGGGAGGTAATCTTAGATGAAGTGCAAGAGGTGTGGATATATAAATTATGATGAGGCGTATTTCTGCCGTAATTGCGGTGGAAAAATGAATCCATCGAAAAAAAGAAAAATCCAAAAAGAGAAAAACAAGAATGATAATGAAATGGTAAATGAGGCTTTGGATAATATTACTTTTGGTAAGCCACAGCCTGATTATTATGATGATACGCCAATAAACAACAATATGGATTATAATCAACCAAACGGCTTTAATCCTTATCAGAGGAATCAGCAAAACGGGTTTAACCCAAACCAGATGAATCCGCAGAATGGGTTTAATCCAAATCAGATTAATTCGCAGAACGAGTTTAACCCAAATCAGATGAATCCAAAAAACGAGTTTAACTCTAATCAGGAAAATCAACAAAACAATTCGGGCATCTATAATCAAGGGCAGAATAATAGTCCGACTGCCGATAACAGCCCAAACGGTTATAATCAAAATGAGGTAAACAACCAAAGCAATTACGGCGATTACCAAAGAAGACCTCAAAGTAATGGTAATTATAATAGGGACTACGGATTTAATCCTAATGCTGCCGGAGGCTATGAGCAGGGCAGAGGCTTCCAAAACAATTCTAAAAGATATGACCCTAACGAGGTGTTGGAAAGTTTGGAGGGCGGCAATGTAAAGAACGGTGCCGGAGTAAAAGCGGCGGTAGCCATTGCTGTTGTATTAGGCGTAGTGCTTATTGGCGGTATTGTAGGTTTGTTGTTGACCTTAGGCTTTAAGTAACTGCAAGACGGTTTGCGGCACGGCATAAGAATTGTGTATAAAAATCTTGACAACCTCTGTAATTAAGAGTAGAATTAAAAGGTAATATAAATAATAAATGGCGTTGACAGGACAAACGGCTGTTCAGAACATTCCAGAGAATACACCATTGCTGAGAGGTGTTATGTTTAGGCTGCCGAGGCCACCCTGTAGCTATCGCTGTGACGAACAGCGGCGTATGTTGGCGTTAACAACTAATCAAGTGGCACGGCATATTTGTGTTGTGCAATTTGGGTGGTACCACAGGAGTAATGCTTGCACTCCTGCCCCAAGGTTTGGGGCAGGGGTGCTTTTTGTTATTGTAACCGCCCCGCAGAAGAAATTATAAACTTAAAAGGAGAATGAATTATGCAGTGGACAGGATTAAACGAGCTTAGAGAGAAATATCTTTCTTTTTTTGAAAGCAAGGGACATTTAAGACTTCCAAGCTTCTCGCTTGTACCTGACGGCGACAACAGCTTGTTGCTGATTAATTCAGGTATGGCACCAATGAAAAAATATTTTACAGGTGAGGTTACACCGCCAAGAAAGCGTGTAACAACATGTCAAAAGTGTATTCGTACACCGGATATTGAGCGTGTAGGCATTACAGCCCGTCACGGTACCTTCTTTGAAATGCTGGGCAACTTCTCTTTCGGCGATTACTTCAAGCACGAGGCTACAGCTTGGGCGTGGGAATTTTTTACTAAGGTGTTGGAAATTCCTGCTGAAAAGCTTTATATTTCGGTTTATGAGGAGGACGAGGAGGCATATAAAATCTGGACAGAGGAAATAGGCGTAGCTCCGTCCCATATGGTACACCTGGGCAAAGAGGATAACTTCTGGGAGCATGGTTCAGGCCCTTGCGGTCCTTGCTCCGAAATATATTTTGACAGAGGTCCTGAAAAGGGCTGCGGCAAGCCTGACTGTAAGGTGGGCTGTGAATGTGACCGCTATGTAGAGGTTTGGAATCTTGTATTTACACAGTTTGAAAATGACGGCAACGGCAACTACACACCTCTTGACCACCCTAACATTGATACAGGTATGGGACTTGAGCGTTTGGCTTGCGTAATGCAGGGTGTTGACAACCTGTTCTTGGTTGATACCGTAAAGGGTATTATGGATAAGATTGTTGAAATTGTGGGTGTTAATTACGGTGACAGCGAAAAGAGCGATGTGTCGCTGCGTGTAATTACAGACCATATACGCAGTACAACCTTTATGATTAGTGACGGTGTAATGCCGTCTAACGAGGGTAAGGGCTATGTTCTTAGAAGACTGCTTAGAAGAGCCGCAAGACACGGCAGACTGCTGGGCTATAACAAGCCTTTCCTTTACATGGTTGCAGAAGAGGTTATTAACTGCAGCAAGGGTGCCTACCCTGAGCTTGCCGAAAAGCATGACCTTATTATTAAAATGATAAAGACAGAGGAGGAGGCCTTCAGCAGAACTATTGATTTAGGTATGACGCTGCTTGATGATATTGTAAGCAAGCAGGATATTAAGGAGCTTTCCGGCGAGGACGCATTCAAGCTGAACGATACCTACGGCTTCCCAATAGATTTAACTAAGGAAATTCTTGCCGAAAAGGGCATTGGAGTAAATGAAAGAAGATATCACTCGTTGCTTGCGGAGCAAAAGAAGCGTGCAAGAAATGCTCGTAAAAATGCCGGTGCCGACGCTTGGCTAAGTGACAATGTAGACCTGACAGATTTGCCTAAAACAAGCTTTACAGGCTACACTACCCTTAAGGACAGCGGTAAGGTATTGACAATTATTAAAAACGGCAAGCGTGTTGAAAGTGCCGCCGCAGGCGACAAGGTTGCCATTGTGCTTGATACCACTCCTTTCTATGCAGAAAGCGGCGGACAGGTTGGCGATGTAGGTAATGCGGATTCTGTATCGGCAAGGCTGGAGGTTTACAACACCTCAAAGGATCAGACAGGCTGTTTTGTTCATTCAGCAGAAATTACTGAGGGTGCGTTAAGCGTTGGCGATACACTTGAATTAACGGTTGACAGGGAATATCGTGAAAAGGTAATGCGTAACCACACAGCCGCACATATTATTCAGGCGGCTTTGCGTAAGGTGCTTGGCAATCACTGTGAGCAGGCCGGTCAGCTTGTTAATGAAAACAGAGTAAGATTTGACTTTACTCATTTCTCTCCTCTGTCGGCAAAGGAGCTTGGAGATGTAGAGCAGCTTTGCAACAAAGAGGTTCTAAGGGCAATGCCTGTGGAAACAATGGAAATGCCTATTGACGAGGCAAAGAAAATGGGTGCAATGGCACTCTTTGGTGAAAAGTACGGCGATGTTGTTCGTGTTGTAAAGGCAGGAGATTTCTCTACAGAGCTTTGCGGCGGTACGCATGTGTCCAATACCGGTCAAATAGGGGTTATTAAAATATTGTCTGAGTCATCTGTTGCTTCCGGCGTAAGAAGAATAGAGGCTGTAACGGGTACAAACGCAATTAAGGAGTATAACACAATGCTGTTCACCTGTGCCGCTGTTGCCGAAACACTAAAGATAAATAACCCTTATGAAATTTTGCAGGGTGCAAAGCATATTGCAAAGCAATTAAAGGAAAAGGACGCTGAAATTACAGCACTTAAAAATAAGCTTGCGGCAAGCGAGATTGACAGTGTAATGGCTAACCCTGTTCAGGTGGGCGAGTTTAAGGTAATGACAACAAAGCTTGCCGGTGCAGACGCAGATGTAATGCGTAATATTTGTTCAAATATTATTGACAGAGAGCCAAACGCAGTGTTTGTTGTTGCCGGAATTTCAGACGGCAAGGCTACCATTGCTTGTGCCTGCGGCGAACAGGCACGCAAAAACGGTGCAATGGCAGGCAAAATTGTTAAGGCTGTTGCACAGCTTGCGGGCGGCAACGGCGGCGGCAAGCCGGACATTGCAATGGCAGGTGCAAAGGATTTAAGCAAAATTGACAGTGCTCTTTCTCAGACAGCAGCAATAGTTGAGGCTTTATAATAAAGATTTTTGTAATTCTACAGTACAACTGCATAAATATATAAGCGTGCAGTTGTGCTGTAGTTGAAAATTGAATTAACGAATAGAAAAAAATTCATTTTTCCTGAAAAAGTTATTCAAAATATCTAGCTTTTTTTAGAGAAAAAGTGTATAATAAGCAAGTATAGCAGGTTTAGCTTGTGGTGGCGTCTGCCACTGCACTTTACTGCCTTAAATTGCAAAAGTGAAAAAATTCAGAGAGTAGTTTAGTACCGTAAAATTTTTTCAAGAAATCTAAGGTTGTGGATATATGGGTATTTTACAAAAAGCAATTTCCTTAGCTAAGGAGCGTAACCTTGATATTTGTCTTGCTTCTACTACAGGCAACACTGCAAGGTCTGCGCTTAATATTATAAGTGAAATTAATTATACCGGCAGATTGGTGGTAGTGCGTAACGCTTTTGGCTCACCTCAGGCGGGCGAAAATAAAATGTCTGCCGAGACCTATGACTACTTATGTAAAAACGGAGCATATGTTGTAACGGCAGGTCATGCATTAAGCGGCTGTGAGCGTGGAATTTCAAAGAAATATTCCGGAGTATATCCGGCACAGATAATTGCAGACGCTTTGCGTATGCTTGGGCAGGGCGTGAAGGTCTGTGTTGAAATATCTCTCATGGCAAATGACGCAGGACTGCTTCGGTACGGCGAGCCTGTAGTATGCATTGGTGGCAGCGGAAAGGGTGCGGACACTGTCTGCATTATTACTCCGGCGTATTCGTCGTCGGTGCTTGAAACTAAAATAAATGAAATTATTGAAAAGCCTGACTTATACTAAGGCTGTTAAAAGGAGAATAATATATGGAAAAGAAAAATCTTGATTGGGCAAATATCGGCTTCGGTTACAGAAAAACCGACAAAAGATATGTAGCTAATTTTAAAGACGGTAAGTGGGACAACGGTGCACTTATTGACGATGATATGATTACAATGAGCGAATGTGCCTGTGTATTGCAGTATGCACAAACCTGCTTCGAGGGACTAAAGGCCTATACAACAGAGGATGGCAAGATTGTCTGCTTCCGTCCTGACCTAAACGCACAGCGTATGTCTGATACCTGCAAAAGACTTGAAATGCCACAGCTGAGCGTTGAACAGTTTGTTGAGGGCGTAAAGGCAGTTGTAAAGGCTAACGAGGCATATGTACCTCCGTTTGGTTCAGGTGCAACACTTTACATAAGACCTTATATGTTTGGCATTAACCCTGTAATAGGCGTAAAGCCGGCTTCGGAGTATCAGTTTAGAATATTCTCTACACCGGTAGGACCTTATTTCAAGGGCGACGCTAAGCCTATTACAATTAAGGTAAGCGACTTTGACAGAGCCGCACCGCACGGCACAGGACATGTTAAGGCCGGCTTGAACTATGCTATGAGCCTGCATGCTATTGTTACGGCACACGCAGAGGGCTACGACGAAAACCTTTACCTTGACCCTGCAACAAGAACAAAGGTTGAGGAAACAGGCGGTGCTAACTTTATTTTCGTTACAAAGGATAATAAGATTGTTACACCTAAGTCAGACAGTATACTTCCTTCAATTACAAGACGCTCACTTATGACAGTTGCCAAGGATTATTTGGGACTTGAGGTTGAGCAAAGAGAGGTATATCTTGATGAGCTAAAGGATTTTGCGGAATGCTGCCTGTGCGGTACAGCTGCCGTAGTTACACCTGTTGGTAAGATTGTTGACCACGGTAAGGATATTTGTTTCCCAAGCGGTATGGAAAAAATGGGGCCTATTACAAAGAAGCTGTATGACACGCTTACAGGTATTCAAATGTGCAAAATTGAAGCACCGGAAGGCTGGATTTGCGAAATTAAATAATTTTAATTTTATTAATTTTGCCGGCTAGATAAAGTTAGTTTAGCTAATATGGTAATTGTGGTCTGTCCGCAATTACCATATTTAATAAACAGGAGGTATGACGGTGGCATTTTTCTCAATGATGCTTGTGTTTGGTGCAGCTGCACTTGTAATACTGGCATTGATGGTGCTTTTGTTTATAGCAGGAGCTCTTTTATTAATTTTAGGTATAATTTTTAAGGTGCGTGCAAAAAGCCGCAGCAAAATCTACCCGGTGGTGCTTATAACCGTTGGCTCTGTAATTTTAGGGCTTTTACTGCTTTTTGTGGTATTTTTAGTATTGCTTGGCAACGGCGTTATTTAGCTGTGAGCAGCGTTGTTGCCGGACAAATACCGAAGGCGATAGGTTGTACATATTAGGCGTGTTTATATGTATGTTTAGTTTTGAGTTTAAGGTTTTATGTTAAATACAGCTTATTAAATAAAATACAGGCTGTATAAATTGAATGTAAAAGGTGTTTTTATGAGAAGGTTTGAAAAATCCCACAAGCTTGATAATGTTTGTTATGATATTCGTGGGCCTGTTATGGACGAGGCTAACAGAATGATAGCTCAGGGTACGGAAATATTAAAGCTGAATATCGGCAACCCTGCCGTGTTCGATTTTAGAGCACCGCAGGCGTTGGTTGACAAAATGTCGGAAAGCCTTGTTCATACAGAGGGCTATTCCGACTCTAAGGGTATATTTGCAGCCAGACACGCTATTGTAGAGTATTACAAAAGCAAGGGTGTTGAGGGTGTAACTGAAAATGATGTTTACACAGGCAACGGCGTAAGCGAGCTTATTACATTGTCTATGCAGGGCTTGCTTAACAACGGTGACGAAATGCTTGTGCCTGCACCCGATTACCCGCTGTGGACTGCCTCTGTAACACTGGCAGGGGGTAAGGCTGTGCATTATATTTGTGACGAAGGCTCTAACTGGTACCCTGATATTGACGATATGAGAAGCAAAATTACAAGCAAAACAAAGGGCATTGTTGTTATAAATCCTAACAATCCTACGGGTGCGCTGTACCCTGTAGAAATACTTCAAAAAATCGTTGATCTTGCAAGAGAGTTTAATCTAATTATTTTTGCAGATGAAATTTACGACAGGCTTGTGCTTGACGGTAAAAAGCATACTGCTCTTGCGTCCTTGGCACCTGATTTAATGGTTATCAGCTTTAATGGACTGTCAAAGTCCCACCTTATAGCTGGCTACCGCTGTGGCTGGATGTGCCTGTGCGGCAATAAAAAGGGCTGCGAGGGCTATATAGAGGGCTTGAATTTGCTTTCTTCAATGAGGCTCTGCTCAAATGTTCCGGCACAGTCTGTTATCGAGCTGTCACTTAATCATACAGAAGAAACCGAAAAATTACTGCTTTCAGGCGGACGAGTTCGTCAGCAGAGGGATTTTATTTATAAGGCTATAAACGATATACCGGGACTGTCATCAACAAAGCCGGAGGCGGCTTTCTACATTTTCCCTAAGATAGATGTTAAGAGGTTTAATGTAACAGATGATGAGAAAATGGTATTGGATATTCTGAGAGAAAAGCATATTTTGCTTACGCACGGCGGCGGATTCCATTGGGAACAGCCTGACCACTTTAGAATTGTTTATCTTCCAAGCGTTGAGAATTTGGAAAGGGCAACAAGCCAGCTTGCAGAGTTCTTTGCTGACTATAAGCAAAATTAATTTTCGCTTTATTGCAAAATTTTATATAGCTGTGTAAAAGTGGGCTGTACTCGATTGTTGAGTACAGCCCACAGCTTATATATCATATGTTTTATGTGCTTGTTTCGGGGGCGTTTTTATGCTTTAACCGTTTATTTGTTTTCTACCACGCTGTAGTTCACCCTGTGCAGCTGTTTTTTGTCAATTTTATATACCTTGTCTGAAATATCAAGGGCGTTTAGCTTGTGGGTTACAAAAATTATTGTTTTGTTTTTGAAGTGGGTTTGAATGTTATGCAGCAGGCGGCCTTCTGTTTCTTCGTCCAGTGCAGATGTAACCTCGTCAAACAGCAGAACAGGGGCGTCCTTTATAAGGGCACGGGCAATTGCAATACGCTGTATTTGTCCCTCAGAAAAGCCATTTCCGCTTTCGCCTATTTGCGAGTTTATTCCCTGTGGCAGCTTGCTTACAAAGTCATAGGCACAGGAGAGCTTCAACGCAGTTATAATCTCCTCGTCGGTTGCGTCCTTTTTTATAAGGCGAAGGTTTTCTGCCACTGTGCCGCTTATTATGGTGTTGCCTTGGGGTACATAGGCTATTAATTCACGGGTGCTTGGGCCGGCTTTAATAATTTTACCATTATTGCCTTTAAATGTTATTTCACCCTCGGTAGGCTCTAAAAGTCCCAGCAAAAGCCTGAAAAATGTTGTTTTGCCAATGCCCGAGCCGCCGATGATTGCTATTGTTTCACCTATGCCGGCTGAAAAGCCTGCGTTGTTAAGTACCTTTTCGCTTGGCTTGTCACTGTAGCTAAAGGTAAGGTTGCTGCAATTAATTGAAACACCGCTTTTAAAATTGCTTTTTATAAATTCCTTTTCCTCCGCTGTAGGGGTTGATTTTTCCTCCGGCAGGTTTTCCAGTGAAATAATTCTTGCCGCCGAGGTGCCTAAATTAATTGTTGTAGGTATAACGCTTAAAATTGAGTTAAAAGAGTTGGAAAGGGTAAGGGTAAGCTGCAGAAACATAACCATAGTGCCGTATGTTATAAAGCCCTCCCACAGCCTGTATATGCCCCAGGCATATGAAACAAAGGTTACTGTTATGCCTACAAGCCCCATAATTATATTCATTAATACGGTAACCTTGTTGTAGTTAAGGCTTTCTTCCTTGTATTCCTGCTGTTTTTTTATTAGCCGCTTGTTAATAACATCGGATATTCCAAAGGACTTAATATATTGCAGATTTTGAAAGGAGTCCTCCTGATAGGACATAATATCCGCACTTAGCTCCTTTACCTTCAGGTTGTGATTATGCATTTTTTGTATCATAAATCTTGAAAGCAGGGCAGATACCGGTGCAGACATTAGTGCTATTGCCGCCATTATAGGGTCATTCATTACAATAAGCACAAAGGTGTATATAAATTTTGCGGCAAAGGTAATTACCGTAGGCCACCAGCTTACAGCGCCGCTTGCTATCAATGAAGCATCGCTGTTTATTCTGTTTATAAGGTCGCCCTTGCGGTATTCACGCAGGCTTTCCCACTGTGCGTTAAATATTGTGCCGTATACTTGAAGCTGAAGCTCATTTTGAATTTTTACATTTACCTTGGTGGTAATTCTTGAGGTTATGGCTGACAGTAAAATACTTCCCAACAGCATGGCCACAGCCGCCAGCACAACAAGCATTATGCTTTGGTTAAGGGTGCCTGTTACTATGTCGATTACATATTTTAAGCATAAGTTTGTGGTCAGTGAAAAAACAGTGCCTATTACAGAAAGCACAGTAACCGCAAAAATTTCTTTTTTGTAGCACCGGCTTAGGCTAAACAGCCATAAAAGCTCGTCCTTTAGACTTATAAGCTTTTGTGATTTTTCTTTAATAAGTTTAAAAACCATAGGGAACAGCTCCTAAATATGTATATTTCTAATTTACAAAACAAAAGGTCTTTTTGAAAAATCATATATAAGAAATTATAACATAAAAATTATTTTTTTAACATATACCCGCTGTATATTGATTATTTTTGTTTGATAATGTAAAATAATAGTGTGTATACAGGCCGTAAAGGGCACTGTGTAAATAGTCAGAAAGGTAAGGTGGGCGGCTTGAACAAGGATTATTTGCTTAGAGAAGCGGCAGGGGAGTATCTGCTGATTCCTCTGATTGATGGGCAGTCCCAGTTTAATTCCATTATAAAAATGATGAAACAGGTGCTTTTATCTGGAAGGGCCTTGAAAAGGGACATACGGCTGAAAAAATTGCCGCAGATATGGCACAGGAATATAATGTTGAGCCTAAGCAGGCCGAATGTGATGTTCGGGAATATATAGATTACTTGAGAGAAAAAAATATTTTATAAAGCAGGTATGAATTATGGATAAAATTATGCAGGAAACAAAGCAGGTTGTAACAGAGCTGTTGGAGTGTGCTAAGCTAAAGCCGGGAGATATATGCGTTATAGGCTGTTCTACAAGCGAGGTTACAGGAAAAAATCCGGGTACTAATTCTACACCGGAGCTTGCAGAGGAAATGTTTCAGGTTATTTATAAGGAGCTGCAGGCTAAGGGCATTAACATTGCCGCACAGTGCTGTGAGCATTTAAACAGAGCTATTGTACTCGAGGCATCTGTAGCCGAGAAATACGGCTTGGAGCCGGTAAATGTTATTCCTCAGCCGAAGGCAGGAGGTTCTTTTGCTACAGCAACATATAAAGGGCTAAACAGCCCTGTGGTGGTTGAAAAAGTAAGAGCACATGCCGGTATAGATATTGGCGGTGTGCTTATAGGTATGCACCTAAGGGAAACGGCTGTGCCTGTACCCCTTAAACAGCGTACAATAGGCGAGGCAAGAATAATTGCAGCCAGAACACGCCCCAAGTTTGTAGGCGGCGGCCGTGCGGTTTATGATGAGTCGTTAATGTAAGGAGAGCATTTATGAGCGAGATTATACAGTCAGGGGAGCATGACTATAAGGCGGAATATCTTGAGCTTTTTGAAAAATATGTAAATCGTCCTGGAAAGGACAGGCTTTTAGACTGGATGGGAAAAACCGACTTTTTTACTGCTCCGGCAAGCACAAAGTACCACTGCGCCTGCCCGCAGGGGCTGGTTATGCATAGTGTAAGTGTTTTTAATGTTATGATGGAAAAGCATTTTGACGAGGAAACCGACAGTGTGGAAAGCTTTGCGGTGTCGGCACTTTTGCACGACCTTTGCAAGGCAAACTTTTACAAGGTGTCTGCAAGAAATGTGAAGAATGACGAAACAGGTCAGTGGGAGAAGGTGCCGTTTTATCAAATAGAGGACGCTTTCCCTTACGGACACGGCGAAAAGTCGGTATTTTTAGTTGAAAGATTTATGAGGCTTAAAATTGACGAGGCTATGGCTATACGCTGGCATATGGGAGGCTTTGAGGATGCCGCCGGCTATTCAATGAGCCAAGCATACGAAAAATTTCCGCTGGCTGTAAAGCTCCACCTGGCAGACCTGGAGTCTACATATTTGCGTGAAAAGCATACATCGGTTATACGCAACAGATAATAATAAAAATATTTTAAATTTTACAATACCCATTTAATTGCATAAATTTGCAGAGGCTAATTATGTTGCTCTGTAAGCTTTGGTGATTATTTGGGTATTTTTAGGAATTGTGACAATGAACAATACTTATATATTTAATTCTTTGCAAATAGACAATGCTGAGAAATTTCAAAAATACTACAGCTGTATGTCCGACTACAGAAGATCTAAAATTGACAGAATGAAAATGGAAAAGGACAAGCTGCTTTCACTGTCTGCCGGAATATTGCTTGACAGCTGTTTAAAAAAGTTAGGACTGCGTGAAAGGTCTATGGAGTATGCCCTTGGCAAAAACGAAAAGCCTTTTTTTACAAATGTACAGGGTATTTATTTTAATATTTCTCACAGCGGAGCCTACGCTGTTTGCAGCTTTTCTGAAAATGAAATTGGCTGTGACATTGAGAAAATAGAGTCTGCCGACATAAGAATTGCAGAAAGATTTTTTACTGAGGGTGAATACAGCTATGTGCTTGCCGGTGAAAATGAAAGGGAGAGAAGCTACCGCTTTATACGACTGTGGACTCTTAAGGAAAGCTGCCTTAAATACAAGGGCACAGGGCTTGGCGGAGGGCTTAGCTCTTTTGAAATCGGCTTTATCGGCAACAAACCTGTTATTCTGAATAATGAGGAGGAGCTGTACCTAAAGGAGTACGAGGCAGACGGCTGCTGCGTTAGCGTAGCCTGCGGCAGCAACAGCTTTAGCAGCAGCCTTGTGGAGGTGCGGCTGTAAAATATAATGGTGCTTTTTTCGATAACTAAACAAATGTTGTAGGGATATACCACAAATTACAGACTGCCGCAAGCATAATCTGTAGGTTGTAATATTGACATTTGTTGAAAAAAGATTAAAATATATGTATTATGGAATTTGTGTGAAAAATAAAAAAAGAAAAGGTAATATTAGTTTTTTTGTTAGACAGGTGGTAATACTTTGTTTCAAATTATTAAAGAGCATAAGGGCTTTTGGGGGCAAATAATAAGGCTTGCCAAAAATGAGCTTATAAAAACATACAAAGGTGCGGTAATAGGCCCTATGTGGGCTGTTGTAAAACCGTCCTTTACACTGTTTGTATATTGGTTTGCGTTTGCACTCGGCTTTAAAAAGGCAGGCGATGTTGATGTTATTATAAACGGCTCAACGGTGGTATTTGACAGATTTATTTTTATGCTGGTAGGCTTTATTCCTTGGTTTTTTATAAATGACAGCATAATACACGGAATGAAATCAATCAGAGTGAACAGGCACTTTGTAACCAAAATATCGTTCCCTGTTTCTACTATTATGACCTATACACTGCTTTCAAAGCTGTATGTACAGTTTTTGCTGTGTGCTATAATGCTTGTTATTGTGGGAATGGCAGTAGGGCTAAGTGCTTATGCCTTTCAGCTGTTATTAATATTGCCTGTTATGTTTTTGTTCTTCCTGTTTCTGTCATGGAGCACTGCACCTATGGGTGCCTTCAGTATGGACTTTGACAATATGGTAATGTCTATTATGTCGGGTATATTCTGGCTGTCAGGCGTTATTTACAATTCATACGATATGGGCAACAAGGCGTTAAATACGGTTATGCTGTTTAACCCTATTAACTTCTTTGCCAACAGCTATCGAAAGGCTGTTCTTTATGACCAGTTTATATGGAATGACCCGTTAGAGCTTGGAATATTTTTGGGTGAATTTCTGCTTGTGTTTATATTGGGTGCGTACAATTATAACCGTTTACGCAAAAGAATTCCCGATGTATTGTAATAGGTGGCAAATATGGAAGATAATAAAAGTATGATACGCTTTGACCATGTGTCAAAGGAATATATGTTGTTTAAAAATGACAGACAAAGGTTTAAGTCGCTGTTTTTTAAGCCTAAAAATGTTAAGCTTCATAAGGCACTTGATGATGTTTCTCTTGAGATTTTTGAGGGAGAAAGCGTGGGCATTATAGGCGACAACGGTGCGGGCAAATCTACACTGCTGAAAATGATAACGGGCGTTGCTTTTCCCGACAGCGGTGTTGTTACGGTAAACGGAACGGTTGCGGCCTTGCTTGAGCTGACGGCAGGCTTTGCCCTGGAAATGACAGGCAGAGAAAATATATTTTTGCGTGGCTATACCTTGGGGCTAAAGGATTCTTATATAAAGGAAATCGAGCCTAAAATTGTTGATTTTGCAGAGCTGGGGGATTATATTGACCAGCCTGTAAGAACATACTCAAGCGGTATGAAAATGCGTTTGGGCTTTGCAATAAATGTTAATATAGATCCTGATATTCTTGTTATTGACGAGGCCTTAAGCGTTGGTGACGCTTCATTTAAAAAGAAGTGCAAAAACAGAATTGCCGAAATTATTAAAGAGGGTACAACAGTTCTTTTTGTAAGCCACTCAAAGGACAGCGTAAAAGAAATGTGTACAAGGGCAGTTTTTTTAAAAAAAGGCAGAATTATTTTTTCCGGCTCTGTAAACGAAGCCTTTGAGCATTATGAGGCTGACAAGAAAATGGAAGCCGAAAAAAAGAAAAAAGCGAAGAAATAATATTTAATATATAAATACAGCCCTAACAATAGGGCTTATAAATGTGGAAAGGTAAGTGAAGTATATATGGTAACTGCAGTTGTATTTGCCGGCGGCGTTGGTGCCAGAATGAAGTCAGTTGAAATACCAAAGCAATTTTTAGAGGTTGACGGAAAGCCAATTATTATAAGAACATTGGAGAATTTCCAGTATCATTCCGAAGTAGACAACATTGTTATCTCTTGCTTGGCAGATTGGATAGATACTCTTTGGGAAAAAATAAGGAAGTACAACATTACTAAGGTGCTGAAGGTGGTACCGGGCGGTGCAAACGGTCACGGCTCTATTCATAACGGACTTGTTGCGGCACGGGAGTACGCAAAAAATGACGATGATATTGTTTTAATTTGCGACGGTGTAAGGCCGCTGCTGTCTGAGGAGCTTATTACAAATTGCATAGCTACTGCCAAAAAGTATGAAACGGCTGTTCCTGTTACCAGGAGCATTGACTCAGTTTTGGAAAGCAAGGACGGAGAAACCTGTAACCACAGCTTACCAAGGGGAGAAATGTTTATAACACAGGCACCGCAGGGCTACACAATGAGAAAAATTATGTGGGCGCACGACGAAGCAGAGAAGCGTGGCATAACAAATCCTATATCCAGCTCTGAACTGCTTATTGAACTGGGTGAAAAGGTTCAGATATTTATTGGCGACCGTGACAATATCAAGGTTACTACTCCTGAGGATATGAGATTCTTAAGAGCCTATTATTACTACAGAAGATATGAAAACTTTGCAAGAGAGGAATTGGCATATGGACTGTAAAATTAATACTCTTATTCATGAGTATATATATAATGATATTTTGTCGGTAGCCGAGGCTGAGCTTCCTTGGGAAAAAATGAAGAATAAAACAATACTTCTTACAGGTGCGGCAGGCTTTATAGGTTACTATCTGACAATGGCTATGCTAATCAGAAACGACCTTTACGGCGACAATATTAAGGTGCTTGCACTGGTGCGAAACGGAGAAAAGGCTAAAAAGCGTTTTGGCGACGCACTAAACAGAAGTGACATTACGCTGTTGGTTCAGGATGTGTGCAGTGAAATTAAAACCGAAGAAAAGGCTGACTATGTTATTCATGCCGCAAGCCAGGCAAGCGCTTATTTCTTTGAAAATGACCCTGTAGGAACAATAGACGCTAACCTTACAGGTACTTACAAGGTTTTGGAGTATGCAAAGGCATGCGGTGCTGTAACGCTGTTTGTTTCCAGCTTGAAAATATACGGTGCTTTGCACACCGGCAAAATGAAAATAGAAGAAACCGATATTGGTTATATTGACCATACATCATACAAAAACTGCTATGCACAGGGCAAAAGAGCCTCTGAAACACTGTGTGCCTCTTTTCACAAGCAATATGGCTTAAGCATAAAAATAGCAAGACCAAGCTATATTTACGGCCCGTCCAGTCTTAATGACGACAGAGTGTGGGCACAGTTTATTGCCAATATTGTACGCAACCAAAGTATTTTGCTTAAAAGTGCAGGCGCACCATACCGTTCGTTCTGCTATGTAACAGACACCGCAACTGCACTTTTGAAGATTCTGCTTGACGGAAAGGATATTTATCCATACAACATTTCTGCCGAGCATTCTAATGTAACTATCAGAAACTTTGCGAAAGCAGCTGTTGAAGCGTTTCCGGAAAGAAATCTTTCTTTGTCCTTTGCAAACAAGGAGGACGAAAAGGAGCCTGAAATTTCATATATTAACGCAACACCTGAAATTCTTGACAGCACAAGGCTTAATGAGCTTGGCTGGACGGCAAAGGTAGACCTTACCGACGGCATCAGGCGTGCCGTTAAAATTGTGGAATTGCAAAATAGTTAATATACGGAGAGGCTATGGAACTTAGTAAAGTACTGGGGCAGTTTGAGCTTGACTGGGCGTACCATTTGGCTGCCCACAGTAAAGATGACTACCCTTTTGAAAAACTTAAAAATAAGACTGTATATATTTCCGGCTGTCAGGATTTTTTTTCTAAGGCTGTTTTATATTGCTTCTTTGGATTAAACGACCTGCATAAGCTGAATATAAGAATTTCTCTTATTGCAAAAAGCACATCGGCTTTAAACGGTATTTTTCCGGCACTTTTAAAGCGAGAGGATTTTTCCTTTAGACTGCTGGAGGATTTAAGCGATGTACAGGATAGGGCGGATTATTTTATTTACACAGGCTGTTGCAGCAAGGCAACCGATGGTCTGCCTGAAAGCTTTATTAATGAGGCGTCTGTGTTGGAGAAATGCCTTGAATTTGCCGGCAGGTGTGAAATTGACAGATTTATTTTATTCTCTGACTACCGTGTTTACGGAAAAATTGACCGAGGATATGTAATCTCCGAGGGCGAATACGGCAGTATTGACCTTACAAAGGGCAGTGGATATGACGCAGAGCTTTTGCAGACTCTTGAAGCATTGGTGCCTGTTTACGGAAAAAAATACAGCTTTTCACATATGATTCTGCGTTCGGGCATAATGCTTGGTGCAAAAACAGGCTTTGACGAAAATCTGTTTTACGACTTGTTCAGAGCTGTGGCAAAGGGCGAGGATATTGAAATGGTTCGCTCTGTTAAAAAGTATTCGTTTACCTATATAAACGACTTCCTTACTGCAATGTTTTGGAGTATGGTTAAGCTTGCTCCAAACAATGTGTATAATGTTGTCAGCAAGGACTGTACTATGTCTACGGGAATGTTGGCGGCAAAGCTTTTTGACCTTTATCCGGAAAAGTGCAAAATACAGTTAACTGACGCTAAAAAGGACCCGTCCTATGGTGTTGCCATGAACTGCCAAAAGCTGCCGGTGGATGGCTTTGAGCCTGAAATTACAATGGACGAGATTATCCAGCTTATGGTGGAAAGTATGTCTGCCGCAGACGATAAAATGTTTTTGTACCAATACTCCCACGACGGTAAGCTGAAGAATATACAAAGCCTGCTGCTGGGCTATTTGCTGGATGTAGACAGAATATGCAAAAAGCATAACATTAAGTACTTCTTAGGCGGCGGAACACTGCTTGGTGCTATAAGACACCACGGCTTTATTCCGTGGGATGACGATGCGGATATTATGATGCTGAGAGAGGATTATGACAAATTTCTGCAGGTAGCACCTGCCGAAATGCCAAAGGAGCTTTCTCTCCAAACCTCCGACACAGACAAGGGCTGTCATTATCCTTTTGCAAAAATAAGGCTTAACAATACTATGTTTGCCACAAAATACTCAAAGGCTCACAGCAATATGAACAACGGTATGGCGTTTGATATTTTTGCTCATGACGCTACGGCTAATTCAAAGCTGGGCAGAAAGCTGCATTTGCAGTTTACACTGCTTATTCGCTCAATGATATTTAACAGATGGAATAAGCGAAAAATTGACAACGGTCACAAGGTTCAGTCATTTTTGGCAAATATACTTAAGGTTATATTCCCAATACCTGTTTCCGAGTGGATTCAGTATAAAATATTTAAAATGTTCCGTGGAAGAAAGGACAATAAATATTTGTATGACGGAATGGGCAGAAATGTATATAAGGGCGACTTCCCTAAATACTATTTAGATGAGGCTATTGAATGGGATTTCGAGGGCTATAAGCTGCCTGTGCCAAAGGAATATGACAAGTACCTAAGGTATTTGTACGGCGATTATGAGCGTGTTATTTTGCCGTGGGGCAGACAAACCTGCCACGATATTGTAAACCTTGACCTTGGTGAGTTTTGCAGGTTTCAGCTTCCCGAAAACTAAAAATTTAACCTTATAAATGGACAGGTAAATGGGCAGGGCAAGGAATGCCGAAATTAGGCATACCGGCTATAATAGGGTTAAAGTAAAAAAGGCATCAGCAAATATTAACCGGCATGGTCTGCGGTAATGTTTTTAGCTGTATAGTTTGATATTTAAATTCCCCGAGAAATATGTTTTATAGCATATTTTTGGGGAATTGTTGTTATAACTAATTATTTTTAACTGCTTGCTGGCTTTTTTGACAGCCTGAATTTATACCGGAAAATTTGTTACACAAATGTTGCTTTTTATTGGTTGACACTATTTGTATTATGAAGTAAACTTGTGTTGTTAAGCATGACAAGGGAATAAATAATTATATATTGCTTCTATGCTTTGAGCTTTAAGGAGGAGATTTGGTGAAAAAGATTTTAAAAGTATTTTTAAGTGATATTAAGAAAATTTTCAGCAGACCTTTTGCCGCCATTGTTATGGTTGGTATTCTTATTTTGCCCTCACTGTATGCATGGGTAAATATTTATGCCTGCTGGGACCCTTATGGAAATACAAAAAATCTAAAGGTAGCCGTTGCAAATGTTGACAAGGGTGCCGATATTTTAGGCGTAAATGTTAGTATTGGCAGTAAGGTAATTGATAATTTAACAAAGAATGATGTAATCAACTGGCAGTTTACAGATAAAGACGCCGCTCTGCAGGGAGTAGAGGACGGCACCTACTATGCGGCTGTAATAATACCGGAGGATTTTACAAAGGATATGACCAGTATCCTGAAAAAGGACATTACAAAGCCAAAAATAGACTACTATGTAAACCAAAAGAAGAATGCAATAGCGCCGAAAATTACAGACAAGGTGGCTTCGTCTATTCAACAGCAAATTGATGAAACCTTTATTTCTACAGTTGCTTCAACACTCAGCAATATTGCCATTGATACTCAAGATGATGTTGACGGAGATGTAATAGACATAGTCAATAATTTAAAGGATACAGTACAAATGGTAGACAAGGATTTGGACAATCTAAAAAATGATGTAAAAACCTTTAAATCCCTGACAACCACATTAAGCTCCTTGGTTGACACTGCAAGAGAGGCTGTGCCTAAGGACGCTTTTTCAAATGCTTCAAAGCTTGCCTCTGACACAGCAGACACAGCAAAAGCCGCAAATAATTTTGTAAATGATATAAGCGGAAGTCTTGATACTATTGTAAGTATGGCTGAAAGCGATATGCTGCAAATAAGCAACGACTTTTCATCTGCTATAGCTTCTGCAGACACTGCCAACAACACTGTAGCAGACAGGGTTGATTCGGTTTATAACAAATGTGCTACACTTAATTCTTATTGCAGCGATATTTTGGCTGTAGTGCAAACCCTTGAGGGCTATTTTCCAGATTTACAGGGGCTAAAGCAAATGGACAGCAAGCTGACCGAGGCAATAAGTGATTTAAGCCTTTTACAGTCAGACCTTTATGACGCCGCTTCTTCACTACGCAGTGCAGGCACGCTGGCTGCGGAAAAGCAGGCAAGCATAGAAAACAGAATTTCTACGCTGAGAGGCTTGTTCTCTGACATTAAGTCTAATTACAGGGTACAGGTTTCTCCAAAGATAGATACTCTTACAGACAGCTTGTACGATAATCTAAATAGCCTTAGCAGCTTTTTAACTGCTATGGGCGGTGTTGATTGGGACAAAACCCTTAACAGTATGGATAAAAGCCTTACATCTGCGGCAGATACCTTTGACGGCTTAACCGTTACCTTAGACACAGCTCAAACAAAAATTAAAAGCTTGCTAAAGAATATTGAGGACGCCTTGGACTCTGAAGAAATTGATGCAATTAAAAGCCTGATTACAAGAGATCCCGATGAAACGGCTGCGTTTCTGTCTTCGCCGGTAGATTTGCAGACAAACAGCGTTTACGCTATTGAAAACTACGGCTCTGCTATGACGCCGTTCTATACCGTGCTGTGCCTTTGGGTTGGTTCTGTAATTTTGATAGCAATGCTAAAGGTGCAGATAATTGACGCCGAGGAAAGAAAGCTAAGAATGACGCAGTGCTATTTTGGCAGATATTTACTGTTCTTTGCCGCAGGCGTTGTACAGGCGGTAATAGCTTGTCTGGGCGATTTATATGTTTTGGGAATACAGTGTCCGCACCCTGCAGCCTTTGTGTTTGCAGGAGCTTATACAGCCTTTGTATTTACACTGTTTGTTTACACACTGGTTGTTTCCTTTGCAGAAATAGGCAAGGCTATAGCGGTTGTATTTTTGGTTATACAAATTGCCGGTGCAGGCGGTACATTCCCAATAGAAACTACTCCACAGTTTTTTCAGGCGTTAAACCCACTGCTGCCCTTTACAGGTGCAATAAATGCAATGCGTGAGGCAATCGGCGGTATGCACGGCTGTGACTACTGGCTGTATTTGCTGCAGCTGTCTGCCTATATTCCAATTGCCCTTATAATAGGACTTGTATTGAGAAAACCGTTAATTCTGTTAAACCATAAGCTTGAAGGAAGGCTTCATGAAACCGGAATAATGTAACATTAATATTTTACAGCCCCGTTGTTGACTTTACAGCTTCGGGGCTGTATTATATACGAATAAAAAGAGTTATTGTTGGAGATAGTTTTATGAAAAAGACCTTACTATGTTGTTTATTGATACTTACCGTCATTGCGGCGGCGGGCTGCAGCAGTGACGACAGTAATAATGCCACAGGTACAACTGTAAGCTCCGCCACTGAGGCGACAGAACGGCCTACAGGCAAAAGCTACATAGCAAAGCCGAATTTTATAGAGGACAGCGATGTTGACATAAACAACACAGAATCACAGGGCAGGTTCTGCTACAGTCAGCTTTCCGACAAGCAAAAGCTGTATTATGAAAAGCTGCGTACAGCTGTAAAACAGCAGAGAAGTGGCTTGTACTGGAATAATCGTGAATGTACAGCACAGGAGCTTGACGACCTTTTAAATTACATTACATATGATTATCCTGAGTATTTTTGGTTTTCAAAGGAAAATACCGGTGCGGAAACTATAAACGGCAAGCTTGTATTCAGAGTAAAATTCCATTATGAATACGATGCCGATCGGGTTAAGAAGCTGCAGGGCAAGCTGAAAACCGTTACAGATAAGTTTCTAAAGGAAGCTAAAAAGCTGAAAACCGATTACGAAAAATCACTGTATACCTATGAGTATATAATCAACAACACTAAATACAATCAGAAAAACGCAACAGCCGGATACAATAATTTTGCAGAAATGGAAAGCGACAGGGTGCTTGCCTGCTGGAATATTACAGGAGTACTGTTAAACGGCGACGCTGTTTGCCGTGGGTATACACAGGCCTATCAGTATTTAATGAATTTGCAGGGCATAGAGTGTGCTTATGTAGTAGGAAACAGTCACTGCTGGAATTTAACCAAGCTGGACGATGAATGGTATTATACCGATGTTACCTGGGGCGATCCCTTTACAGAGAAAACAGATCCTGAAACAGGTGAGGTTAAATATACAGAGGACGGCATTGACTACAGCTATCTTAATATGACAACAGAGCAGCTTTTAAAGATACATAAGCTTGACCCAAGCTTTAAGCCGAAGCTGCCCGAGTGTACTGCCACAAAGAATTCGCCTGCAGCAATTCACAGTGATAATGCAGAAGAGCAAGCGTAGTATAATTGTAAATATACAGGGCTAAAAGAAATTAAACAGCCCGCTTAAAAACGCAGTGAAAAGCCGCAAATTTTCAAAGAGCTGTACAGTGCTTTGAAAATTTGCGGCTTATGCTTTAAACGGTTAGCAGAAATGTGCTTATAAAAATTAAGAGTCCTCTTTAAATTCGGTAGGCATTGGCAGTCTGGTGTTTTGCTGGGCATATATTGCCTCCATTTTAAGGCTTATCATATTCAGCTCTTCTGAATACTGCTGAAATTTTTTGCTTATTTCTCCGTAGAATTCGTCCTTTAGGGTTTTGTAGTGGAGCTGATGCTCAATGCTTGCCCAACAGTCCATAGTAAGAGTTCTTATTTGCAGCTCTACAGGGTAATATTCTATACCCTTTAGGTAGTGTACAGGTACTACTACAATCATATGGTAGCTGCGGTAGCCGGATTCCTTTGGGTTGCGTATATAGTCGCTTTCCTTTACAACATCAAGGCAGGATTTCAAAGCACGCACAACCTCATAAACATCCTGCTGGTAGTAGGTAATAACTCTTACACCGGCAATGTCGGTTAAATATTCCTTGGCGTATTCAATCTGTGTAGGGTAGCCTCTAAGGGCAAGCTTTTTTATAATACTGTCCAGGGATTTTACTCTGTGTATAATTTGATGAATAGGGTTGTGCCTGTGAAGCTGACCATAATCGGAGTCCAGTGCTTCAAGTCTTATTTTAACAAGCTTAATAGCGTCGTTATAAGGTCTTATGAATTGGTCATATTCCTTAATAAAATGTGCCATTTCCTTTGCGTAATTGTTATCCATTACATATGCTTCCTCTCGATAGTTAAAATGCATAAAAAACAAACTGATTTATTGTATATGTTCTACACATAAAAACCGTTTTGTTCATAATTTATTCATAATTATATTATATATTATAACTACAGTAAAAAACAAAAAGAAATAAAAAACAGCAATTATCAATTAGTTTTCTCATTTTTTCTTCTTATATATTCTCGGGTAGGGGCGTTGCACAGGCAACGCTTTTACTATTTTACAAAATGCTTGGGTACTGTCTGTAACAGTACCCGTTTTTTATTAAAATGCCTAATTGTTTTTCTTTTTTAAATTCTTTACATTAATTTTGGTGCCGTCCGGCTTTTCTATAACCATATTGTCAAGCTGACCGGTCAGGCTGGCCTTAAATTCACTTATGTATTCCTGCCTCAGGCGGTTTTGCTCGGCTTGCTCGGCTTCTGTTAAGCCCTGCGATTTTTTCTTTTTTGCCAGCTCGTTTATGCGGTTGATTTTTTCCTTTTCCATAACAAATCCTTTCTGCTTAATAACCCTTCTAGTCATTTTCTATAAAATTATACCATACATAAGTAATAAGTAAATAGATAATTTGTTAAATTTTTGATATTGCTTGAATTGAAAAAATACTACTGCTATAATTATCACTATGAGTATATATAGGAGGTTGTTATGTCAGAGAATGTAAAACGCTATACGCCTGATATAAAAACAGGTTTAACTGACAGCCAGATTAAGGAAAGAATAGAACGAGGCGAATTTAACAAGGAAAGTAACCTAAAGTCAAAGCCGATTTCGCTTATACTTAGGGACAATGTTTGTACAATTTTTAACCTAGTGAATTTTATACTTGCAGTGGCAGTGTTTCTGGTTGGCTCTTACAAGAATATGCTGTTTATGGTTATTATTATAATCAACTCGCTTATCGGTACATTTCAGGAAATTCGTGCTAAGCGAACCATCGACAAGCTTTCTATTGTAAACCAGCAAAAAATAAAGGCTGTAAGAAACGGTAAGGAATGTGAAATAGGAATTAATGAAATAGTTCTTGATGAGGTTTTTTATCTAAAGCAAGGTCAGCAGGTGCCTACAGACTGTATAATTGCACAGGGCAGCTGTGAGGTAAACGAGTCTTTGCTTACCGGTGAATCTGACGCCGTGTTTAAGGAAAAGGACAGCCGCTTAATATCCGGCAGCTTTTTGGTAAGTGGCAGCTGTGTGGTTATCGCCGAAAAGGTAGGCGATGAAAACTATGCCGCAAGCATTTCAAACGGTGCAAAATATGTTAAAAAGGTAGATTCACAGATTTTAAATACCTTGAATTTTATTATAAAGCTAATGAGTATTGTAATAATACCTGTAGGCTTGCTGCTGTTTTGGCGGCAGTTTATGGCAACTGACTATGCCGATATAAGCAGTGCGGTGGTAAAGTCGGTTGCGGCGTTAATCGGTATGATACCGGAGGGGCTTATGCTTTTAACAAGTACGGTTATGGCTATAGGCGTTATAAGGCTTTCAAGGCGAAAAGTGCTTGTACAGGAAATGTATTGTATAGAAGCCCTTGCAAGAGTAGATGTGCTGTGTTTGGACAAAACAGGCACTATAACCGAGGGCTGTATGGAGGTTATAGATTATAAATCGGTAAATCCAAACGAAAATCTTGAAAATTTGCTTATTGCCTTTGCTAACTGCTCTAAAGACAGCAACCCTACAATAAATGCAGTAAAGGAAAGGTATTGCGGTAAAAATACAACGCTAAGGGCAGACCACTGCGTTGCCTTTTCCTCCGAAAAAAAGTGGTCGGGAATTAATTTTGGGGCAGACGGAACATATATTTTAGGTGCCGAGGAATTTATTTTTGGCGGTAAATGCAAGGAAATAGATGAGCTTACCAAGGATGTTCCAATGGGCTACCGTGTTTTGTCTATTGGTTTTTCCGAAAATGATTTTAAGGACAGAGAGCTGCCGGACGATATAAGGCCCATAGGCATAGTTGTTTTTAAGGATAAAATCCGTAAGGAAGCACCGGCTACACTGGAATATTTTGATAAACAGGGTGTAGACCTAAAGGTAATTTCAGGTGATAATGTGCATACAGTTGCCGCTATTGCCAAGGAGGCAGGGCTGAAAAATGCCGATAGAATTGTTGACGCAACAACCCTGAAAACAGAAGAGGATGTTTACAATGCTGTGGAAAAATACTCTGTGTTTGGCAGAGTTACTCCGACGCAAAAGCTGCAAATGGTAAATGCACTGAAAAAGCACGGCCATACCGTAGCAATGACAGGCGACGGTGTAAACGATGTGCTGGCACTGAAGGAGGCGGACTGTTCTGTAGCAATGGCAAGCGGCAGTGATGCGGCAAGATGTGTTTCTCAGCTTGTTTTGCTGGATTCCAATTTTGCCTCAATGCCAAGGGTTGTGGCAGAGGGCAGACGCTCAATAAACAATATTCAGCGTTCAGCCTCGCTGTTTTTAGTAAAGACAATTTATTCAACACTGCTTGCGGTTATATTTGTTTTTATAGGTCAGCTGTACCCGTTTATGCCTATCCAAATGACGCTGATAAGCACATTCTGTATAGGCTTTCCGTCATTTGTTTTGGCACTGGAGCCAAATGAAAGCAGAATTACAGGCAACTTTCTGCTTAACATACTTAAACGAGCCATTCCGGGCGGTGTTACTATAACCTCATTGGTGGTATTTGTTACCATTGTAGGAAATTTGATGAGGCTTGACCCAACATTTATATCTACACTTGCAGTTGCGGTTACTGCATTTACGGGGCTTATGGTTATATTTAAAACAAGTCTGCCGTTTAACCTTATACGCACCGCTATGTTTACAATATGTATTGCAGGTGTGGTATTCGGCGTCTGCTTCTCTAAGAAAGTAATATATGATATAATGCACATTGACAATTTGTTTGGAATGGCTGATATGAGCTTTGAGTTTTTAATCGGCTTTGTTGTATTTGCCGCTGTGGCTGTTGGCATATTTGCACTGGTAAGCCGCATTACAAATAAAATAGAGGTTTCTGACGACAAGGAGTTTAAATTGCCAAAGCTTCATATAAGCACACTGATAAATAAACTAAAAAAGTAAAAGGCGATATTATGGAAGATAAAATTAATCAACTTCAAAAAATTATTGACCAATGCAGCAGTATAGTTTTCTTTGGCGGTGCCGGGGTAAGCACAGAGTCGGGCATACCCGATTTCCGAAGTGTTGACGGACTTTATAATCAAAAATATAAGTACCCTCCCGAGGAAATTTTAAGTCACACATTTTTTGTAAAAAAGACAGCGGAATTCTACGATTTTTATCGTGACAAGATGCTGTGCTTTACAGCAAAGCCTAATGCCGCACACTTGTTTTTGAGCGAGCTTGAAAAGGCAGGCAAGCTAAGTGCCATTGTTACACAAAATATTGACGGCTTGCACCAAATGGCAGGCAGTAAAAAAGTATATGAGCTGCACGGCAGTGTACATAGAAATTATTGCTTGTCTTGCGGAAGGTTTTTCAGCGGCGAGTATATAGCAAGCAGCAGCGGTATTCCGCATTGTGACAGCTGTGGCGGTATTATTAAGCCTGATGTTGTTTTGTATGAGGAGGGGCTTGACGACAAAACTATTGAGGGAAGCATAAGGGCTATAAGCAATGCAGACTGTATGATAGTAGCCGGCACAAGCCTTACAGTATATCCGGCGGCAGGTCTTATAAGATATTTCGGCGGTAAGTACTTAGTTCTTATAAATAAAAGCCAAACCTCACTTGACAGCAGGGCGGATTTGGTTATTAATCAACCTGTTGCACAGGTGCTTTCCAAAATAAAAATTAACGGTTAAACGCATTTTAAGAGCTGCGCTACATACCGTAATTTAGCATTAACACAATATAAAACAAAAATAGGCAAGCCTGAATGTATGGTACAGCAGGCTTGCCTTATTGTTTTAGAAATTATTTTATTATTACCAGCCCGTCGGTATATTCTGTGCCGCAGGGCTTTATTTTTTCTGTAAAGGTATTGTAAATATCGGTTGATTTTATTTCAAGCATAAGCATACGCTGTGCCGAGGGGGTAAGACTGCTAATTGAATTGGTCAGCTTTGTTACTATTGGTAATTGGGAGCTTTTTTTTATTTCGCCCAGCAGTTTGGCACCGTTTTGGTTAAAGCCCAGCACCCGTATATATTGAGGCAGGCTTTCGGTGTAGCTTTTGTCTATGTTAAGCAGTGCAGATATTATTAAACGGCGTATTCTTGAGTGTGTGTAGCGCTTTGTTTTAACGCTGTTAATTACCTCATCTACAGATTTACTTGTCTGTATGGCGCTGTAAAGGCGGTTTTCTAAGCCCTCGGTTATGTCGGCAAGCTGTGCCAGCTGTTGACGGCTCATAGACCTAAGCTTTGTAAGTATAGCCCTTTCGTTGTTTTTCAGCTCCGCCGTTTCTCCTAAGTCTATAGCGCCTTTAAGAGCCTTGCAGGCAGCTTCGGGAATGTATTTTACAATTTCGCTGTTATTGCTTATTAACTGCCGTATATTACTTGCACTTGCAAGGCTTGAGGTTATTTGGGTGCTGTTGTGTGAATCGCCCCGGCGTTTTACTGTATAAAAATCAATGTCCGCCTTTTGCTCTGCGGCCGCCTTAATGTATTCAATAGCAAGTACATTATTAGGTGTGCTTACTGTTTCAAGCAGAGTGCTGTCCAAAGCTTCTGTTGCCCTTGACAATGCAGCAGGGTAGCTTATGCCCTTTGTCATTTCAAGCCTTAGCCGGCTGTTAAATTCTGCGCTTGTTAAAATATTTGCAGCCCTTTTCAGCTTAGCAATATCACCGCATTCACTGCCAAAGGCAAGTGTGTCTATACAGCCTGTTTGATTTACCAAATGCACACCGCCCCTTGCAAACACTTGAGCGTTGGCGTTTGCGTAGGGCAGAGGAAGCTCTATAACCAGGTCTACACCGCACTGCAACGCCATTTTAGTGCGAATATGCTTTGAGGCTATGGCTATGTCGCCACGTTGCACAAAATTTCCGCTCATTACAGCTGTAATATATGCTGCACCGGCCTCTCTGCATTTATTGACCAAAAGCTGATGACCGTTATGAAAAGGATTAAATTCGCTTATAATTCCGTAGCTTTTCAAAATAACTGCTCCCTTGTGCTTTTATTAGAGAAAAAGGTTGAATTTGTTTCCCGTTTGTACTATTATATAATAGTGCTAGTGATTTATGCAACATTATTTTTTCAGTAAGGAGAATTACGGATATGATGATTTTGGTTATTAATGCAGGCAGCTCATCACTGAAATACCAGCTGTTTGATATGGAGCACGAAACAATGCTTTGCAAGGGTAACTGTGAAAGAATAGGCCTTGATAAAAGCTTTATAGGTCATAAAACTTATAACGGCAGACAAACACAAAGGGAAGTTGTTATGAAAGACCACAAGGACGCATTTATGCAGGTTAATGAAATGCTGACAGATCCTGAGTACGGCGTTATAGGCAGTACATCAGAGATTACGGCCGTAGGCCACAGAGTAGTGCAGGGCGGTGCCCGTTTCAGCAAAAGTGAGCTTGTAACAGACAAGGTTATAGAGGGCATTAAGGCACTTATTCCTCTTGCACCGCTGCATAATAAAGGACATGTTCAGGCTATAGAGGCTTGCATTGAAGTGTTTGGCGATAAGGTTCCGCAGGTTGTAGTATTTGACACGGCCTTTCATGCTACAATGCCGCCAAAAGCATATATATACCCAATTCCTTATGAATATTATGAGAATTATAAAATACGCCGTTACGGCTTCCACGGTACATCTCACCGTTATGTAAGCAACCGCTGGTCAAAGATTACAGGCAAGTCTCTGACAGGCACAAAAATGATTACCTGTCACTTGGGCAACGGCTCGTCTATAACAGCTATTAACGACGGCAAGGTTATAGACACAAGTATGGGACTTACTCCTTTGGACGGCTTTATGATGGGCTCACGCTGTGGTACGCTTGACCCGTCTGTTGTTACATACATTGAGGAAAAGGAAAACCTTTCACCTGAGGAAATAAGCAATATCTTAAATAAAAAGTCAGGCTTGCTCGGTATTTCAGGCATTTCCTCAGACGACAGAGATGTTACAAAGGCTGCCGCAGAGGGTAACGAAAGAGCTATTTTAGCCCACGAAATTTTAAGATATGAAATAGCAAAGTTTATCGGCGGCTACTATGTTGCCCTTGGCGGTTGTGATGTTATAATATTCACAGCGGGCTTGGGCGAAAACCAATCTCACCATCGCCAGGCTATTTGTGAGCAGCTTGCATGCTTAGGGGTAAAGCTTGACCCGGAGCTTAACAATAAAATGGTTCTTGGCAAGGAGGGTAAAATCTCGGCTGAGGACAGCAAGGTTGAGGTTTATGTAATTCCAACCAATGAGGAGCTTGTTATAGCAAGAGATACCCGTGACATTGTAAATAAATTAAAAAATAAGTAATTTATAATATGTTGACCATACAAAGCACCCTGTACTTTCAACACTTGTGTGAAGAAGGCACGGGGTGCTTTGTTTTGGCTTTGGGTGCAAAAATACCCGCTTACACAAGGTAAGCGGGTATAATATTTAACTGATTATGTAGGGTAGGGGCAAGTAAAATTACTCAGCCTCTGCTTCAGCAGCTTCCTCGTTTTCTGCTGCTTCCTCTGCATCGTCGTTGTTATCCTGAAGCAAAGCTCTGATTGACAGGCTAACTCTCTTCTTGTCGAAGTCGATAGCTGTAATCTTAGCCATTACCTTCTGACCGATTGAAAGCTCGTCCTGTGGCTTTTCAATTCTGCGGTCGGCAATCTGTGAAATGTGGATAAGACCGTCAATACCAGGAATAATCTTAGCAAATGCACCAAACTGTGTAAGACCGACAATTTCAACCTCTACAACACTGCCCTCAGGGTAGTTGTTCTTTAGGATTTCCCAAGGGTTGTCCTCTGCCTTTTTGTAGCCAAGAGAAATGTTGTGCTTTTCTGTGTCAATATCCTTTACATATACCTCTACAGTGTCGCCAACATTAACAACCTCTGACGGATGCTTAATTCTGTTCCAAGAAAGCTCAGAAATATGAATCATACCGTCAACACCGCCAATGTCAACAAAAGCGCCGTAGCTTGTAAGTGACTTAACTGTACCTGTGTAAGTCTTGCCAACCTCACAGTTTTTCCAGAATTCTTCTCTTGCCTTGTTCTTTTCTTCGTTTAGTACAGAACGGATAGAGCCTACAGCTCTTCTTCTGCGGTCGTTTACATCGATAATTCTGAAGCTTACTTCTTTCTTTAGTAGGCCCTCAGTAGACTCGTTTCTTGATGCAGTAGCCTGAGACGCAGGAATAAATACCTTAACACCGTTTGTAACAGCAATAACGCCACCGTTGTTGATCTCTGTAACAACACCTGTTAGGACCTCCTTAGACTCAAGAGCCTCTTTAATAACATCCCAACCCTTTTGAGCATCTACACGCTTTTTAGAAAGCATAATTGTACCCTCTTGGTCGTTGGTACGCATAATTAAAAGGTCAAGTGTGTCGCCAACCTTTACAAGATCTTCAATCTTGGCATTTGGGTCGTCTGTAAGCTCGCTTAGCTTAACAACGCCGGCTTGTTTTCTGCCAACATCAACAAAAATCTCGTTTGGTGTTATTCTCTCGACTACGCCTTTTACCCTCCCGTCTGTATTAAAGCTTTGCATATGCTCCTCTAGCATTGACGCAAAGTCCTGTTCTTGCTCTTCACTGGAATTTACTTGATTCTCTGCCATTGTATCCAGTACCTCCTTTATTATCCTAGCAGGTGCAGAAGCACCAGCTGTAACGCCAATATTACAAGCAGAAGATAGGTCAATATCCTTCAGCTCCTTATAGGTTTCAACCAAATAGGTATTTTTACATACTCTGCTGCAAATGTCATAAAGCTTGCAGGTGTTGGAGCTGGTTTTATCGCCAATAACTATCATTAGATCCGACCTTTCAGCCAGAATCCTTGCTTCTTCTTGCCTTTCTGCCGTTGCATTACATATTGTATCAAAAATTACTGCGTTTGTACATAGTTTTTTGATAACTTTTAAACTTTTTTTCCATTCTGAAACATCAAAAGTCGTTTGTGCCACCACTGTAAGGGGGTTAGTCTTTAGCCTTGGGGTGGTTTCTATAAGCTTTTCAGCCTCTTGGTGGTTTTTTACTGCAAAAAACTCACCGCAGCAGTGTCCCTCTATGCCCTTAACCTCCGGGTGGTTTTTGTCGCCTATTATTAAAACAACAGAATTTTCTCTGCCTGCCTTTGCCACGGTTTTGTGTATTTTTGACACAAAGGGGCAGGTGGCGTCGGAATAGTTCAAATTCAGGCTGTGAATCTCATCGTATACGCTTTGAGGTACGCCGTGAGAACGAATTACCACCGTATAGCCGGACGGTACCTCCTTAGGCGTGTTGGCTATTATAACGCCCTTTTGCTCAAGCTCTCTTACCATTTCGCTGTTGTGGATAATAGGGCCGAGGGTGCATACCCTTTGCTTTTCGGACAGGCTGTAAACCATATTTACCGCTCTGTCTACTCCAAAGCAAAAGCCGGCGGTTTTTGCCAGAGTTATTTTTCTCATTTTATCACCATTTTATTAAAATTCTTCTGTAGAACGCATTTCCTCAAGCTGCTCCATTATTTTTTTTGCGGCGTTTCTAAGCTCCCGTGGACTGCCCGTAGTAATGCCAAGCTCCTTTGGGGTAATAGGCTCTCCAAAGGATACCCTTGTTTTTCTAAACATTTTCATAAGCTTTTTTTCAGGGGTAATGCACGCCGGTACTATAGGTGTGTTAGTAGCGTAGGCTATAAGCATTGCACCTGAACGGGGACGCAAAAATTCACCGGTTTTTGAACGCTTTCCCTCGAGGAATATTGTCATAACACCGCCGTTTTTAAGTATATCCTCACCGGTGGTTATTGCCTCCTGCTCAACGCCGGCTCCTCTTACTACAGGGAAGGCTCCCAGTGCCGTTATCAGCTTGGCAAAAAGCTTGTTTTTAAAAAGCTCTGATTTCGCCATAAACCGCAGCCTGCGGTTTCGTTGTCCCATACCGAGTAAAAGGGGGTCAAGATAAGAAAGGTGGTTGGAGGCAATAATATATGCGCCCTCCTTTGGTATATTATTTTTATTTCTGAACTTTACTCTGTAAAGAAGTGAAATTACAGGTGACGCTACCGTACCTGCCAAAGAGTAAAGCCACGCTTTTTGACCTGCCATAAAAAGCCTCCGAAATTTACTTTATTTTGCTGTTTACTACAGCCGTTATTTTTTCAACAGATTGTTCAAGAGTATCGTCAGAGGTGTCAACAATTACAGAATCCTCAGCGGGCTTCAGCGGAGCGACGGCTCTGTGAGAGTCGTTGTAGTCACGCTGCTGTATGTCGGCAAGAATCTGCTCGTAGCTTTCCTTCGTATTGCCGGCTGCCAAATAATCCTTATATCTTCTTTTTGCCCTGCACTGTGCAGAGGCTGTCAGAAATATTTTCACCTGTGCCTGCGGCAGAACAACGGTGCCAATATCTCTGCCGTCCATTATTACATTATTTTCTCTTGCAAGTCCTCTTTGAAGCTCCAGGAGAAAATCACGCACAGCGGCAATGGCAGATACCTTTGACGCCATCATAGAAACCTCTGTGGTTCTTATTTTGTCGGAAACATCCTGCGAATTTAAGAAAACTCTTTGCTCGCCGTCAATGAACTTAATTTCTACCTTAGTATTGCTTAAAAGCTCGTTTATTTCTGCCTCGTTGTCTGTATTTGTACCGCTGTTAATTGCATTAAGTGCTATTGAACGGTAAAGTGCGCCTGTGTCTACATAAATATACTCAAGCTGCTTTGCCACAGCCTTGGCTATGGTGCTTTTGCCTGCTCCGGCAGGCCCGTCTATTGCTATTGAAATCATATTTTCACCTGCTTAATTTTTAATAATCATAAGGGCTGTATGCACAGCTGGTGCCTGCAAGGTAGCCTGTTGAAAAGGCTATTTGCAGGTTAAAGCCGCCTGTGTAGGCGTCTGCGTCAATTACCTCGCCCGCAAAGTAAAGCCCTTTGCAAAGTTTAGACTCCATAGTTTTTGGGTTTATTTCCTTGGTGCTTACACCGCCCGAGGTTACTATGGCTTCCTCAATAGGGCGAAAGCCCTTTATATTTATTGTAAAATTCTTTATTGCATTTGCCAGTGCACAACGCTGTTCTTTTGTAACGGAGTTGCATTTGGTTTCAAAAGGAATACCCGATTTTCTGATAACTGTAGGTATTATTTTTGACGGCAGCAGCTTGTTAAGCGAGTTTTGAATATCCTTATTGATAAACATTTCAAAGTCACGCAAAATTCTTGCGTCAAGCTGCTTTTCTGTCAGTGCCGGTTTAAGGTCAACAGATAAATAATAATTATCCGCCTGCTTGTGTGCAAGGTGGGCAGAGGCGCTTAGTATAATAGGGCCGCTTACCCCAAAGTGGGTAAACAGCATTTCGCCAAAGTCCTTGTAAATTTCCTTGTGGCTTTCCTTTGAACGCACTGTAAGGGATACATTCCTAAGGGAAAGTCCCTGCAGCTCCTTGCACCAAGTGTCAGAGGATACTATAGGTACAAGAGAGGGCTTTGGCTCTACAATAGTATGGCCGGCCTGCTTTGCAAGAAGGTACCCTGTACCGGTAGAGCCTGTAAGAGGGTAGGATTTGCCCCCGGTAGCTATAACAACGCTGTCACAATAGTATTTTCCCCCCGATGCGGTTTTTACACCGTATACAGCACCGTCTTTTACCAAAAGGGCTTTGGCTTCGTCGTTAATCAGCTTACAGGTGCTTTGGTCTATAAAGCGGTGCAGAGCGTCTACAATATCTACCGCCTTGTCAGAAACCGGAAAAACCCTGTTGCCACGCTCTGTTTTCAGAGGAACACCGTTTCTCTCAAAAAAATCCATTGTGTCCTGTGTTGAAAAGCTGTTAATGGCACTGTATAAAAACCTGCCGTTTGTAGGCACATTTGCTATAAACGCCGAGCTGTCGCAGTTATTTGTAACATTACAGCGGCCCTTGCCTGTTATCATAACCTTTCTGCCTACACGGCTGTTTTTTTCAATTATAATAACATCGCCGCCGCACAATGCGGCGTTGCCGGCACACATCATACCGGCGGCACCTGCACCTATTACTATTACCTTTTTGGGCGTCATTTGCCTTCCTCCGTATTATTCTGTGACGCTATGTCTACTTCAAGCTCGTTAGGGTCCTTGTTGTAAACGCCGTAGTTGTACCAAGCCCTTTCAAGGTCTTTAAAGGTAGCTACAACATCGTCCTTTTTCTCTATTACAGTTGCTACTACAAGAGCATTAATAAGGCTTAGAGGTGCAACCAATGAGTCTACTATGGTTGCCATACCGCTTCTTGCCAGTAAAACATATGTGGCTGTTTGTGCAATAGGGGAGTTCATACTGTCTGTTAAGCCTATTACAACAGCACCCTTGTCCATAGCGAATTTCATAGCTGTTGAGGTGTGGTGAGAGTAGCGTGGAAAGCTTATGCCTATCATAACATCACCCTCGCCGATTCTGTTAAACTCCTCGTAAATTCTTGCCTTGTCGGCAGTGGAAACTACCTTTACATTTCCGAAAATCAGGTTTAGATAGTAGCCCAAAAAGCTGCCTAAGGCTGATGAGCTGCGAAGCGCATATATATATATTGTTTTTGCCTCTGAAATGGCTTTGACTGATTTTTTAAAATCTTCATGAGAGGTTTCTTCTATAGTTTGCTTAATATTGTCAATATCACTGCTAAGCACATGCTCTATAACGCTGCCGCTGCCTATTCTGCTTTGGCTAACCTCAATACGCTGAAGCGATGTAAGCTTATCTCTTATCATTTCCTGCATAGCCTGCTGCATTTTAGGGTAGCCGCTGTAGCCCAGCTCGGTTGCAAAGCGTACCACCGTAGATTCACTTACGCCCACAGTTTCACCCAGCCTTGCAGCTGTCATAAAGGCTGCCTTGCCGTACTCTGTTTGAATATAATTTGCAATTAATTTTTGTCCTTTTGAAAGCTTTGGCATTAAAGACTCTATTCTTGTTAATAACGAGTCAACCATCTGAACACCTCCGAATGCATTAGTATACTAGCTGCATAGTACATACCTACACTAAGTTTAATACCTGCCGCCATAAAAATCAAGCAGGAAAAAATTTTTTACTTGCAAAATTAATATATTTTTCACTTTTGCCCTTAAGTTAGTGTGAATCGGATAAGGTATGCTGTAATTACCGTTATAATCCAAATGTTTATTGCAAGAATTGATATGTTATGCTATTATTTACATATATTCTCAATGGGGAAAGGAAGAGTAAAAATGATTGCTGTAATTGACTATGGTGCAGGAAATTTGCAAAGCGTGGTTAAGGCACTGAATTATATTGACTGCAAATGTGAAATTACCAATAATATAGAAACTATACTGAATGCTGACGGTGCAATATTGCCCGGAGTAGGCTCTTTTGAGGACGCAATGAATTGTATGCGCTCCTGTAATGCAGATAAGGCTGTAAAGGATTTTGTTGCAACGGGAAAGCCTTTTTTAGGAATTTGTTTGGGCTTGCAGCTGTTGTTTCCGGCCAGTGAGGAAAGCCCTAATGCCGAGGGTTTGTCGTTGCTTGAGGGTGATGTTACAAGAATACCTAATGACGGCGGTAAGCTGAAAATACCGCATATGGGCTGGAATTCCCTTAATATAAAAAAAAGAGACGGCCTTTTTAAGGGAATAGAGGGCAGTCCGTATGTATATTTTGTACACTCGTATTTTTTAAAGGCTAAAAATCCGGAGATTGTGTCGTCACAAACAGAGTACGGAACAACCATAGACGCTTCTGTAAGCTGTAAAAACATTATGGCAACCCAGTTTCATCCGGAAAAAAGCGGCAAGGTTGGCTTGCAGATGCTGAAAAACTTTGCCGATATGGCAAATGGAAAGGTTGTGCTGTGAAATGTATGCTAAAAGAATTATACCATGCTTAGATGTAAAAAACGGCAGAGTGGTTAAGGGTACAAGCTTTGTTAATTTAAGAGATGCAGGCGACCCTGTAGAATGTGCTGTGGAGTATGACAAGCAGGGGGCAGACGAGCTGGTTCTGCTTGATATTACCGCATCGTCAGACGCCAGAAATATTATGACAGATATTGTAAGCCGTGTTGCAAACAGTATTTTTATTCCGTTTACCGTTGGCGGCGGATTAAGAACCGTTGATGATTTTACACAGCTTCTGCGTGCAGGTGCGGATAAGGTAAGTGTAAATTCTGCCGCAATAAAAAGACCTGATATTATTAACGAGGCGGCTTATAAGTTCGGCAGTCAGTGCGTAGTTGCCGCTATTGACGCAAAGCGTAAGGACGGAAGCTGGGAGGTTTATATAAACGGCGGCAGAGTGCCTATGGGCATTGACGCTGTTGAGTGGGCAAGAGAGGCAGAAAAAAGGGGAGCAGGAGAAATTTTGCTTACCAGTATGGACTGTGACGGTCAAAAGCAGGGCTATGATTTGGAGCTGACACGGGCAGTTTCCGAAAGCGTGGGAATACCGGTAATAGCCTCAGGCGGTGCAGGGGCGTTGGAGCATTTTAAAGACGCCTTTGCCCTAGGTAAAGCTGACGCAGTGCTTGCCGCATCACTTTTCCATTTTGGCGAAATTCCCATACCTGTTTTAAAGGAGTATCTGCACAGGGAGAATATTTCTGTAAGACTGTAAAATTAATGCAGGCTGAAAGGTCGCAGTTAAACTGCGGCACAATTTTAAAATCGGCAAATACAATGTAATTAATGCAGGGGCACAGCTTTTGCTACAGCTGTACCCCTGCATATTTTTTGCATTAATTTAAAAAGCGGAGCTGTTATAAAAATCAGCTCCGCTTTTGTTGGTTAATATTAAGTTAAAAAATATTTGTTACACGCTTTTTCATAGCCAGCAGCCAGTCTTTTGGAAGCTTGCCAAGCTTTAGTATTGTTAGGGCATACGCAATTTCGGTAAGCAGGTCGCAGTTAAATGAAAGCATACTGGAATATCTAAATTTGTTGCTTTCTATTTTGTGTGGCGAGCTGTTGCTTATATGCTCTACCATTAGGTGCTGTATCAGCATAAATTCACACAGATAGTTTTCCGTTGCCTTGTCAAGGCGTACCTCCTCAAGCAGTCTTATGGCTGTCCAGTCATACTGTATAAGGTCGCTTATATGCAGTTTGTATATTCTGTTTTTAGGTGTGTTGAAAATCCACCTTACTAAAACCCAGCTTAGAATACAGCCAATACCTACAAAGGCAAACTTCATAAGTACATCGGGGCTTATAACAAGCGTAGGATACAAAACGCAGGAAAGCACCTGTGTGGCAAATGCAGCCTGACCAAACTCCCGCTTAGCTGTTGCAAGACCGAGCATAGAGAATATTATGGCGGCAGGTGTACGCCAAGCAAACGGCAGCCAGCCTAAAACCAACATATACACAACAGCAACAAATATAATGAATACTGCCCCAGGTATGGTGTGCTTCAGCTTTACCTTTGGGTAGGTTGACAGCACAGCCAGTGCGGTTATAGGTATAATCATAGCGTCGCTTACAGGCAGTATCTGTGCCGCTGTGCAGCATATTGTAACTATTGTTGAAAGCTGCAGTGCGTTGCGCATATTGTAGGAGGCAAGCCCCCACCGTTTTTTTAGTATAGAAATTTTAAATTCTGCCGCCTGCTTAATGCTTGTTTTAATCTTTGGCTTGTTTTTATACTTTAAGTATTCAGCAAGAGTCAGCAGGTATTTTTTCCACAGTGAAGAAAGCTGCGGGTTGCTCAGGGAGTAATCATCGGCAAAGGAGCTTAGGCTAAGTGCCAAACGCTTTATGTTTTTAATGTTTGAAAACATATGGTAAAGCTCACTGAAATATTCTTTATCCTTTTCTGTAGGCTGCGTCAGCTTTGAGGCTGTGTCGTAGATAAGGTCGCTTAGCTGTTCCATAGTCATTAGTGCCAAAAAATCATTTTTGGCTGTTTCATCCAGAATATTGCCTTGCTTGCGCATTTTTATGTAGCCGCTGTTGCAGAATTCTGTGGTAAGGGCGAAAAGGTCAACCTTGTCGTTTTTGGGATTATCCGTTAAAATACTAAGCTTGTTTGCAATAGCACTGCAGCCCCGAAGTACATAAGGGTTTTCGTAGTGCTTAGAAAAAAAGTTGTTCATTATAAGTAAAAAGATTCCGCTTAATACAATACAGAACACACAGCACAAAAGTCTTGGTAGCAGGGCAGATATTTCTACACTGCCGGGATACTGCATTAATAAAAGTTGAAGGGCTATTGTGAAATATTCCCCCAGCCGCAAATTACTGCTGTGAACAAACGAGATAAAGAACAGTGCCGCAAAATTTATAACTATAGCAATTATAAAGTTAAGGCTGGCAATAGTTCCCAATGTAACCAGCAGCAGTAAATACACAGTGCTTCTTATGTAGTTTGGCGCACTGAATGTAGTTTTGTAAAGGTCCTTTACAGTAAACAGGGAAGCAATGCCCACCACTATAAGGGAGTTTTCACTGCCGAAAATAGCATTTATGGAAAAGCACATAACTATCCCCAAAAGGGCTATAGGCAGGTATTCCAGAAAGTTGCTTGCAATTTGTTTAAGCCAAACGGCACCCTTGCTTTTAACTTTTTCAATCATAAAAAATATACCTCTATTTATCATATTCATCAAACACTGTGTTAAAAGCGGTGCTTGACTTTGAATTATTTTATTTTTAATCTTGTTGTTATGTATAGCACTGCATATGCGGTGTTTTGCCAAGCGAAGAGGCGCAAATGGCACACCACACCACTCTATACTATACAATTATCAATATTATATACCCGAGGAATATTTCCGTCAAGATTTTTAACAGCAGTTTTTTGAGCTGTGTAAATTGACGGCTGAGTAATTGTAAAAATCAAAAAGGGAAAATTATTTTTTAATAGAGTGCTTTTTCAAATTTAGATTACTAGCCTATTTCAAAGCTTGGTTTAACCGATTTTCAGTGCTACAGGGTGTATGGTGTGGTCGGCTTTGGGGTTAAAGCCGGAAAGCGTTGTGTCCTTTAACATAACGGCAGGATTAATAATGAAATTGCCAAAGCGGTTTTTAAGTGCGTCTGTGGTTTTGTCAAGACTTTCCTGACGAAGCCGCTTTTTGTTGTCCTCAAAAAGGCTTAGCTGTGTGCCGCTGTCCTTACAGGTAAGCTCGCTTACGCTTAGACCTAAGCTGCGTATAGGCTTTTTCCAGCTGTAGCTTTCTTTAAAAAGAGCCAAGCCGGTGCTTAATATTTCTGAGGTAATGTCGGTGTATGAAAGAAGCTTTTTTTGTCGTGTAAAGGAGCAAAGGCTGTTGTCACGCACTGTAATGCTTACAAGCATACAGCTTAAGCCCTGCTCTCTCATTCTGCGTGCTACGCTGTCTGCCAGTACGCCCATAATTATTTTTACATCTGTAATGTCCTTTAAATCTCTGGGAGAGGTAGTGGAGTTGCCTATAGACTTTACAGGCGAGGTTTCACCGTATAAGGCAACTGTAGAGGTGTCGTTCCCGTTTGCAAAGCTGTGGAGCATTTGTCCCCATTTGCCAAGGTTTTTCTTTAGAATATCCACAGGGGTGTTGGCAATTTGCCCTATTGTGAATATTCCCAGACTGTTCAGCTTTTTCTTTGTGGCACTGCCTACATAAAGTAAATCCTCGGCAGGCAGGCTCCACACCATATGCTTGTAGTTGCTTTTATTTATTAGGGTAACTGCGTCGGGCTTTTTATAGTCACTGCCCAGCTTTGCGAAAATTTTGTTGTAGCTTATGCCGATGCTTACGGTAATATCCAATTCCTTTTTTATACGGCTTCGTATTTTTTGGGCTATTTTGTAGCCGTTGCCAAAGAGCCTTGTGCTTCCCGTAACATCAAGCCATGCCTCGTCAAGCCCAAACGATTCTACCATATCTGTATATTTATAGTAAATTTCCTTTACGCTTTTGGAATACTCAACATATTTGCTGAAATTTGGCGGCAGAGTTATAAGCTGAGGGCATTTTTTCTTTGCCTGCCAAATGGCTTCGCCTGTTTTTACACCGAATTTTTTTGCTTCTTCACTTTTGGCAAGTATTATGCCGTGCCTTTTTTCAGGGTTACCGCTTACAGCCACAGGCTTGCCCTTTAATGCCGGATTAAGGGCACATTCTACCGAGGCATAAAAGCAGTTGCAGTCGCTGTGTAGAATTATTCTGCTCATAAGGTCATCTCCAAACGAATGTTTAAAGATATTATAAAACATTTGTTTGAGAAAATCAATATAAAAACGAACTTTTGTTCCAAGAAAATTTGTTCTGTTAGAATGCCTGTAACCAAAGAAAACAGCACGGCATATTATAAAATAAAAAATTTTTTTAAGAAGATGTACAAACTTGCATATTTTACAACAAGTTTTAACCTCTTTTAGCTATTAATTGCAGAACATTCTGCAATTAATAGCAAAAGGAGAAAAATATGCAGGGAATCAGAAAGAACTATCTAACGGTATACGGTGACGGTACCATAGTACCCGACAATGACACAATAGGATATATAGGCGAGCATTTGGCTACGGAGCTGGTGTTTACCTTGCCGGACAATCTGCTGGAGAGCGGTTATGTTTATTCCTTAAATTTTGAGGACGAAAATGGTAATACATCTGTAGGAACTATGCTGAAATCTACTCTTACATTTGTTGTACCGCAGTCTCTTACAGAAACAAACAGTCTTAAGCTTCAGCTGCTAATCACAGACGATGGCAAGGTTATTTTTAACAGCAGTGTTATTACGCTTAAGCTTCACAGCAGTGTAGAGCTTGCACCGCAGACCGAAAGCAGATACGAAGGCTTACTGGAGGATACTCTAAGTAAGTTTAACAGCCTTATGGATCAGCTTGGCGGGGAGGATTTATCAAAAATTAAGGGAGTAATTAAAATTGAAAAAACCTCCTCAACAGGTCTTACTGATGTCTACACAGTAACCTATACCGACAATACCACAAGCCGTTTTATTATAACAAACGGCAAAGACGGCAGTGACTATGTGCTTACAGATGACGACAAGCAGGAAATTGCAAGGCTTATTGGTACGCACGCCGTAAAAACAGCCCTTGATGCAGAGCTAAAGGCAAATACGGAGTATTACATCGGCACGCAGACCGCTGTTAAGCTGGTATATCCGCAAAGCGGAAATGCAGGGGACAGTATTTATGTTAATTTTACAGGGGCGTCATTGGGAACAAGCCTTACTGCAAAAAATTGCGTGGGCTTGGCTGATTTTCAGCCGCAGTCGGGATATGTATGCGAAATACACGCACAGTACGACGGCTCACGCTGGGTTTGCCTGACTGCACAAACGGAGACAGCTGTATGACAGACAGAAGAAGGTTTTTATTTAAAAAGCAGGAAATGCCTTATACGAAAATAAAGTATATTGAAAGCACAGGGACGCAGTACATTGACACTAAATATATATGCGGTAATGATGTGCGAATAGAAACAGAATTTGAGTATTTGCAAATTGACAGTGTGTTTAGGTGCATATACGGCAAGCAGACAAAAACCGCCGCCGAAGACGCTATTACAGTATCACAGGCTGTTAATTATACAGTACAGGCATACTGGAGAACGAATCTTACACCGTTTACCTTGGAAAAGGACAGAAGATACAAAATGCTGCAAAGCCAAAACGCACTTGTGCTTGACGGCGTTGATTACGGCGGCTGGAGCAGCAGTATTACTAAGTCACAGCTTACTATGTATTTAATGGCAAGAAATAACAACGGTTCTGCGGGAAACTTTTTTAAAGGCAGGATATATGGTTTTAAAATTTATGAAAGCAATATATTGGCTATGGATTTAATACCTGTATTAGACAGCAGCAAAGTCCCTTGCTTTTATGACAAAATCAGTAATGAGCTTTTATACAACAAAGGAACAGGAGAATTTAACTATTCTCTGTAATTAAAACAGGTTAAAAAAATAAAAGCAGCATATTGTGCTGCTGAAAATTAGGAGTGATAACAAATGTCAGTAATTGACGACCTAACAAGAATTGCAAAAGGTCAAATAGGAAACAACGGAAGCAAATACCGCAAGTGGTTTTACAACCGTACAAGCGACTACTACGGTGTAAATTGGTGTGCGGTTTTTATAAGCTGGCTTTTTAATCAGGTAAACGGTCTTGATAAATATATGATTAAAACCGACGGAGCAGGAACTGTAGCAAGACTAAGCGACGGCAAGTACGGTAAGTGGTACGAACCAAACGAAATTACTCCAAGAGAGGGAGATATAGTAATGTTTAGGTGGGGCGGCAGCTACACGGATAAGTACCACAGCGACCACCTGGGCTATGTTTATTATGCAGACAGCAGTTATATATACACTGTAGAGGGCAACACCGGAAGCAACAGTGCAGATTATTCAACGGTTATGTACAAACAGTACAGTAAAACAAACGGAGTTATAAATGGTTATTACAGACCTTACTACAATCAAAAGGAGGAAAAAGAAATGAATTTTAAAAAGGGTGATAAATCAGACGGAGTATTGGCGTATAAGTCATTGCTGCAGCAGGGTCAGAAATTGGGTATAATTAAGTCAAAGGTAGACAGCACAAACGGCTTTGGAGGCGGTACTTATAAGGCAACCTTGGAGGTGCAGAAAAAGTTTAAGCTTGAGCAGGACGGCGTTGCCGGTAAAAACACAATCACGGCCCTGAGAAACGCCATAAACAAAGAGCTTGACAATATAAAAAAGGCGGTTGTTAATGCAACTATTGATATTCTGAAAAAGGAAATTTCCTGATGACAGCAGAAATTATCGCTGCGTTAATTGGGCTTATAGGCTCCGGCTGTGGTGCATTGGTGGGCATTATAGTGCAGTCCGGACTTATAAAGTATAGGATCGAGCAGTTAGAAAAAAGGGTAGGGGAGCATAACAGCCTGGTTTCCCGTACCTATGAAAATGAAAAGCAGCTGCAGCTGCACGACGAAAAAATAGCTGTTGTAAACCACAGAATATCCGACCTGGAGGAGATGATGAAATAATGAATGAAATTGCAGATTTTACCGCATTGCTTACTACGCTGGGAATACTTGCGTTTTTAGTAAGCGTTATTACACAGGTAACAAAGGAGCTTAAATTTCTCCGTAAAATTCCAACCTCACTGCAGGTAACGGTAACATCTATAGCTATTACAGAGATTGCCTATTTTGCAAATGCTTCGTACAATAAAATACCTATTGAGTGGTATTGTATTGCAGGGGCTGTGGTAGGCGGATTTGTAGTCGCCTTTATTGCGATGTTCGGTTGGGAAAAGCTGTCGGACTTATACGGCCGCTTTAGAAAAAAATAGAATACAATGGTAAGCACCGTAAAATTTTTAATGATTTAAACTGCGTTTAGCATATACAAAACAAAAACGGCACAGACTCATATTGCATATAAGCAAATTGGTCTGTGCCGTTTATTTTTATAATAAGTAATAACAAAAATCAGCTCAGCTTATCAAAGCGGCGTATGAACTTGTTGTCCTTTTTAACAAGCTCTACAAACATATCATATGGTCTTGCCCAATATTTATTTGTTTGTACATCTATATAGATAACCAGTCTTTCGCCTGTTTCGGTATGCTCGGCTATATTCAGTATTTCATATTCGCCGCCCTTAAAGTGACGGTATCTGCCCGGGGTAACCTCCTCCAAAGGCATAACCATCTCAACAACAGGGGTGTCTGCCTCCGGCTTAGCGACCTCTTCCTTTTCAGGCTGAGTAACAATTTTAGGAGTTTCGTCAAGGCTTATAGAAAACTCACCGTTGTTCATAACCAAAATTCTTGCACTGTTGCCGTTTAAAGGAATACGAACATAACCGGTGTTGTCAAAGCTTTCCCCTGTTAGGGCGTCCGTAAGCTTACTGAAGCCTCCCACAGCGTTAAATTCAACATTTGAAGTGCCGTTGCCTAGGTTAAGTGCAACATACACGGTTTGGTTGTTGTAGGTTCTTGAAAAAGCAAGCTGCTCGTTTCTTATATACTCGTTTTTATAGTCGCCAAACTGCAGCGGCTCAAGGGTAAGTCTGATTTTGCCCAGCCTTTTCAGGTATGAATTCAAGTCTTCGTCAGCATTAGGAATTTCGCCAAGGTTAAGCTCCGGCCTTAAGGCATAGTCGCTTTCGTTGGTTCGTGTACCCTCAATGCCCCACTCACTGCCGTAATAAATTGACGGTACGCCCGGCATACAGTACATTAGGGTATAAGAATTTTTTAAATGTGCCTTGTCACGCAGATTGCTTGCAATACGGTTTACATCGTGGTTGTCCAAAAAGCTGTAAAGGCATAGGTTTTGGTATATACCGCCCTGTGCAAACTGCCTTTGCAGAGAATGAGCAATTTCAAAATAGTTATGGTCGTTATGAGAGGAATATATACCCTTGTAGCACTCGTAGTTTGTTACGGAATCCAAGGTATCGTTATTTGCCCAACGGCTGTAGTCACCGTGGATGATTTCACCCATAAGCCAGAAATCGGGCCTTTTGCCCTTGCAGAATATTCTTAGCTGCTTTAGAAAATTCATATCTACACAGTCTGCCACATCAAGCCTCAGGCCGTCTATGCCAAACTCGTCCATCCACATACCCACGGCGTTAAGCAAATGCTCAACTACATATGGGTTTTGCAGATTCAGCTTAACAAGGTCGTAGTGTCCGCTCCAGCCCTCGTACCAAAACGGATCGCCCATTGGACTGCTTCCGCCAAAGTTTAGGTTTTGAAACCAACTGCAGTGTACGGAATTTTGTAGGTTCTGCTGAACATCCTTAAATGCCCAAAACTCTCTGCCAACATGGTTAAATACACCGTCAAGAACTACCTTAATGCCGTTGGCGTGCAGCAAATCACATATTTTTTTAAAGGATTCATTGTCGCCCAGACGCTTATCTATATGATAGTAATCCTTAGTGTCATAGCCATGCTTGGAGGATTCAAATACAGGGCCAAAGTAAACAGCGTTTACATTAAGCTCCTTTAAGTGCGGAATCCAGTCAATTACTTTATCCAGTCGGTATGCCTGTGTACCGTCGTTATATTCAGGTGCACCGCAAAAGCCTAAAGGATAAATGTGGTAAAAAATTGATTTATTTACCCAGCTTGTCATAAAAATCACCTTACTCAGAATTTGTTTAAGTTATTTTTGCGTTATGAACAAGGCACGGCAAAAAGTCGGTCTGTACACAAATGCAAAGGGCAATAAACGGAGTGCTCTGCCAGCATTACCCTAAAGTTTATTTTACCACAATGTGCAACGAAATGCAAGAATAAACTTGGAAAATTGTGTATAAATTTTATGCATTATACACAAATGCGGGCTTTACAAAAGGACGGCAGAAGCTCTGCCGTCCTTTTGGTAAATTGTTTGTTTTAAATATGTCTTTACGCCTCGTTATGCTCAGCAATTTTTTCCTGTTCTTTTCTTTTCATTGCCCTTATTGCTACTGTTTTCAGTGCAAGCGAAACGCTTATTGCAAATATAAGCAGATAAATAATTATAGCCGCCATTGCACCGAATGCAAGCTGAGGTGAAAACTGCGGTACTAAAAATACCAAACAGAAAATCCCCGCAAAGGAGCAAACACAGCCGAAAAAGCTTTTTACGCAGCTGTTTTTATCAAACGCAGTTACAAAGAAGCCTACTATAGGGATTATTGCAAACGCAATGGCAAGAAGTCCCAGCTTAATCCATTTGTTGTCCTCTGCGTTCATTCCGAGTATAAGCTCTAAAATGGTTTTAAAGTGATAATTGCCCTCACTGTCTATCATTGCTATGTACGGAAACGCAAACAGTACCATTTCCACTATAAACAAAACACAGTTTGTAAGCCTTAGCGGTTTTGTCCTTTTATCCTCAAGATTTTTAAATCCGTTACTCAATTAGGTTCATCTCCAAGTAAATTATTTGCGTAAATCGCCGTAGGCTTTTTTATAGTCGTTTATTGCTTGGGCAATAATTGTTTGAGCCTCTTTTGCACCCTTAACATCCTCTACCTCTGTATATTTGTCAGAATCCTCAAGTGTTTTGTAAACCTTAAAGAAATGGCACATTTCCTTAAAAATATGCTGCGGAAGCTCTGAAATGTCATTGTAGCTGTTGTAGGTAGGGTCATTAAAAGGTATGGCTATAATTTTTTCGTCATTATAGCCGGAGTCAATCATTCTTATGTAGCCTATAGGGTAGCACTGAATAAGTGTTCCCGGATACATGGTTTCACTGCACAAAACCAAAACATCAAGAGGATCAAGGTCGTGTGCAAAGGTTCTTGGAATAAAGCCGTAGTTTGCGGGGTAACGGGTAGATGTATGAAGTATTCTGTCCAGCTTTAGCAGACCGGTTTCCTTGTCAAGCTCATATTTGCTTTTACAGCCCTTTGGTATTTCAATATAAGCCTCAAAATCGCTTGGTGTAATTCTTTCAGGGTTTAAATCATGCCATACATTCATTGGGTTGACGCTCCTATTCTTATTAATTCTTAATAAAAAAATTATAGCATAGTAGGTTGTGTTATGTCAAAAGCATTTTCGTATTATTAAGAATTATTTTACAAGTATTGTATTTTTAAAATTTTGCCGCCGCTTGTTGAATATAGGCCTTTGATTTTACAGTCTTTACAAAGAATAAACCGTTTTTGTATTACATAAGTATTTTATTAAGATAAAGTCGGGATGTGATTTTAATGAAAGAAGACAGATATGACAATATAGAGTATAACGACAGCTGGGAGAGCGTGCCTGTAGTGCGTGCCGAGCCTGTGCAGGAGTATGAGGAGGATGCGGAGGAGGATTTTCGAGAGAACGAAGACTCGGGGCATCAAAAAGGCACATATACAGAATTTTTTAAAGAGAGAAGGTCTGTGCAAAACCCTCAGACGGTTATAAAGCTGCAATTTTTATTGGCAATAATAGCGGTAGCGGCAGCGTTTATACTAAAAAGCCTTGGCGGCGACATATATGCGTCGGTAAACAAATGGTATTTTGACAATTTAAATAATTCCCTTATAGTAACCCTTTCGGACATTACAAAGGGTGATGATTTTACAGAGGCACCTACAGAAAAAGCAACGTTTCAGGAAGAAAAGACACAGCAAAAGCCGACAGCACAGCTGCAGGCTGAAGAGGCCGGTCAGAAAAGCCAAAATCCAACAGAAGCGCAGAGTACCGAAGCACTTACCCATGCGTCGGCTGCACCTACAGAAGCGGCAACTCGGGAGGAGCAGTAATGAAATTTAAGCTGTTTGGAGTAAGGCTGTGCCTTTCGTACCCTTTGGCAGCAGGAATAGCACTGCTGCTTATTTTTGACCCTACGGGAATGGCAGCGTGCTGTTTGGCGGCAGCTGTATGTCACGAGCTGGGGCATATATTAGCTATGAGGTATTACGGAACAGGTGTAGAAAAAATAAGAATGTCCGCCTTTGATGTTAATATTACCGATGTACAACAGCGTAAAAGAGGACTAAAGGCAGAGCTTGTAATTTGTCTGGCAGGAGTTTTTGTAAATTTTGTTTTGTTTTTGTTGACTATTGCAATATATAGTTGGTATAATTTATATATATTTAGATATTTCGCACTGTCAAATTTATCCTTGTGTATATTTAACGCACTTCCTGTAGAATCCTTAGACGGCGGAAATGCACTGGAGCTTATACTGCAAAGGAATTTTTCGGACAAAGCCGTTTACTTTATTACATTGACAGTATCGCTTGCCGTAGTAATTCCGCTGGGCCTTTTCAGCTTTATGGCACTGCTTAAGTCACCGTATAACTTCACAATGCTGTTTGCTGTTTTGTACCTGATAAGTGTGATAATATTCAAGAGAAAAAAGCATATTACCGGAGGATAATTACCGTGATAAATAAGAATGTTGAAAAGCTGCTGTTAAAGGTTCAAAAGCCCGGCAGATATGTAGGCGGAGAAAAAAACAGCGTAATAAAGGACAAAAGCAAGGTAGACCTACGCTTTGCCTTTTGCTTCCCCGATGTTTACGAGGTGGGTATGTCCCACTTGGGTATGAAAATACTCTACAGTCTGTTTAACAGCAAGGAAAATATATGGTGTGAGCGTGTTTTTGCCCCATGGATAGACATGGAGGAGCTTATGGTTAAAAACAATATTCCTCTGTTTGCTCTTGAAAGCGGCGATCCGCTTACGGAATTTGATTTTATCGGCTTTACACTGCAATATGAGCTTAGCTTTACAAATATACTGAATATGCTCAAGCTGTCGGGTATTCCTATAAAATCCAAGGACAGAACAGAGCTTAAAAATATAGTTTGTGCCGGCGGGCCCTGTGCCTGTAACCCTGAGCCTATTGCCGATTTTATCGACCTGTTTTTTATAGGCGAGGGCGAAGAGGTAGATTTGGAGGTTATGGAGCTTTACCGTCAGTGCAGAGAAAACGGCGACAGCAAGGAGGATTTCCTTATTAAGGCGGCACAAATTAAGGGTGTGTATGTACCGTCGCTTTATAATGTTGAATACAATAAGGACAACACGGTTAAGTCCGTTACCGCCACACATAATGCACCGCCAAAGGTGGAAAAGCGGTTAATGATGAATATGGACGACTGCTACTATCCGGAAAATTTTGTAGTGCCTATGATAGAAATTGTCCACGACAGGGCAATGGAGGAAATATTCAGAGGCTGTATAAGGGGCTGCAGATTTTGTCAGGCAGGCTTTTTGTACAGACCTGTTCGTGAAAAGTCGGCAGAGGTTATAGACAGGCAGTGCCATACGCTGTGCAGTAATACGGGCTACGACGAGGTTTCGCTTTCGTCGTTAAGCTCCAGCGACTACACAAAAATAGAGGAGCTTTTAACAAGGCTTACCGAGTGGTCGAAGGACGAAAAGGTTAGTATTTCACTGCCCTCACTTCGTGTAGACGGCTTTAACGATGAGATTATTGATAAAATTAAAACCGTAAGAAAAAGCGGACTTACCTTTGCACCTGAAGCAGGTACACAGCGTATGAGAAATGTTATAAATAAAAATGTGCTTGAGGACGAGCTTATGGAAACCTGCTCAAAGGCGTTTAACGGCGGCTGGACAAAGGTTAAGCTGTACTTTATGATAGGCTTGCCTACGGAAACAGACGAGGATGTATGCGGCATTGCAGAGCTTGGACATAAGGTGGTAGACCAATATTATAAATGCGAGGGCAGACCAAAGGGCAAAGCGGTAAGCGTTACCCTAAGCACATCAAGCTTTGTGCCAAAGCCCTTTACACCTTTTCAGTGGGAACCGCAGGCTACTGAGGAACAGCTAAAGGCTAAGCAGCAGCTTGTTAAGGAAAGCATTAAAACAAGAAAAATTACCTACAACTACCACGATTCAAGCACAAGCTTTTTAGAGGCTGTATTTGCACGAGGTGACAGGCGACTGTGCAGGGTTATGGAGCTTGCCTGTGAAAGGGGCTTCCACTTTGACGGCTGGAGCGACTGCTTTAGCCTGGAAAAATGGCTTGAGCTGTTTAAGGAGTGCGGCATAGAGCCGGAGTTTTACGCTAACCGCAAACGAAGCTTTGACGAGGTTTTGCCGTGGGATCATATTGACTATGGTGTTACCAAGGAGTTTTTAATTAACGAATGTAAAAAGGCGTACAATTCGGAAACTACATTAAACTGCCGCCAAAAGTGCAGTAACTGTGGTGCTAACAAATGGAAGGGCGGTGTTTGCTTTGAAAAGCGTAAGAGTATGGTATAAAAAGGACGGCGCTGCCAGGTATATTTCCCACCTTGATGTAAACAGGGTAATGACAAGGGCACTGCAGCACAGTAAGCTGCCAATATGGCATACAGAGGGCTTTAATCCTCACCCTTTTATAACCTTTGCTCTGCCGCTGTCGTTGGGCTTTAGGGGCGTAAAGGAAAGTATGGATATGCGTCTTTTGGAAGAAGTTCCGGAACAGGAGCTTATAAGCAAGCTTAACCAAGGCTTGCCGCAGGGCATAGAGGTTTACAAGGTAACAGAGCCTGTTATGAAGCCGGGTAAAATTGCTTACGGAAAATTTGACATAAAACTAAGCAGTGACGCTAAAACCCCTGAGGAGCTGTTTTTTATGCTTCGAAGCTTGCTTGCACAGGATACCATAGAGGTAGAAAAGCACGGCAAAAAGGGCGTAAAGCTTATAGATATTAAGCCTCAGTTAGGCGACTATACTTTGGAAAAGCTTGAGGATTGTGTACAGCTTGTTATAACATTGCCGGCAGGAAGTGTAAACAATGTAAACCCCTCGTTGCTTGTAGCTGCACTTGAAAATTCAAATAATACAGAGGTTTATGCAGATATAACCAGACTGGATGTTTTTGACGAGGAGGGAAAATCCTTTGAATAGCAGGTTTACAACTGTATTGTTGGATGCGGATGAAACTCTGCTTGATTTTCACGCAGACGAGAAATTTGCGTTAAAGGCGACAATGGACGATTTTGGTCTGGAATGGACAGAAGAAAAAAACGACATTTACCTTATGGAAAATTTGCTGCTTTGGAAAGCCTTTGAAAAGGGAGAGATTACAAGACAGCAGCTTTGGAGGCTTAGATTTCAGAATTTTTTTGAAAAAGCACATTTGACCGTTGACGAGGACTTAGACAGGATAAATGAAATGTATGTACGGCATTTGTCGGAAAGCGGTACATTTATTGACGGTGCTTGTGAATTTGTTAAAAGGCTGAAAACCTTTGCAAGGGTGTATATTACAACAAACGGCCTAACGGTTTCTCAAACAGGCCGGCTAAAAAATACAGGACTGGACAGGCTGGCAGACGGTGTGTATATATCTCAGCTTATGGGCTGTGCTAAGCCGTCAAAAGATTATTTTGACTATATTTTTAATGAACTTGGTATTGATGACCTAGGCAAGGTTGTTATTGTTGGGGATTCACTAACCTCTGATATGCAGGGCGGAAGAAATGCGGGTATAACCACCTGTTTGTTTAACCCAAAGGGCGATATAAAAGAAAGCCCTTTGTGCGACTACATTATCAGAGATTACGATAATTTTTTTGGAATAATATAAATTAATTTATTTTTGGAGTTTGCTGTAAAATAATATTTCGGCAGGTAAGCTCCATACTGCAAGGAGGTATCATTGTGGAGGAAAGACTTATTGATGTAAAGCACCTTACAAAAATTTACGGAAAGGATTTTAAGGCTGTAGACAATGTAAGCTTTTATGCAGAAAAAGGTCAGGTAATAGGCTTTGCCGGTGATAACGGTGCAGGCAAGACCACCGTTATAAAATGCATAACTGGTATTTTACAGCCGACAGACGGAAGCATAAGCATATGCGGAAATACGATGGGCAACGGGGTAGAGGCAAAAAAGTGCATAGGCTACACAGCCGATAACCCTGACTTTATGCTTAGGCTTACCTGCAGAGAGTATTTGGAATTTTTGGCAGATGTGTACGAGCTTGATGTACAAACCCGTGACAAAAACATTGAAACGCTTACAAAGCGTTTTGAAATTGAAGATGTTTTGCCAAACAGGCTGGATTCCTGTTCACACGGCACAAGGCAGAAAATTATGGTTGCCGGTGCACTTATACATAACCCGCCGGTATGGATTTTGGACGAGCCTATGACAGGCTTGGACCCACAGTCTGCCTACAAGCTTAAGCAAATGATAAGGGAGCACGCCTCAAAGGGCAACTGTGTGCTGTTTTCTACTCATGTACTTGACACAGCACAGGAGCTTTGCGACAAGGTGGCAATTATACGCAAGGGAAAAATAGTATGCTTTGATACAGTAGACAACATCAAGAAAAAGTACGGCGGTACAACTCTTGAAGAAAGCTACCTGAATATAGTAGGTGATACAAATGATTAGCAGTATTAAAAGGGTAAAGCTGCTTACTATGGCTATGACCAAAAACTCAACGGCAGATGCCGATCCTTCTAAGCATAAGGGCTTAAAAGCCTCCATAGGTATTATCGGCAGCAGTATTATGCTTACCTGTGCCGCTTTGGTAGGCTATTTTACATACCTGCTTACACAGGCTGTCGGTTTAATTAATGTAAATGCACAGGGTACAGAGGCGGCACAGCTTATAATGTACTTTATAAGCATTTTCGGTGCAGTTTTCGGCGTAAATGTTATTTGCGGATGGCTATACTTTTCAACCGATTTGTCCAGACTTTTTCCGTATCCCTTTAAGCCGAATGAAATATGTATGTCAAAATTTGTTGTAGCGTATTTTCAGGAAAGCATAATGGAATTTCTGGTTATTATAGGTATTATGGCAGGGTATATGGCAGCGTCGGGCTTAAGCATATTGGGTGTTATATTCGCACTGGCAGGTGTGGTTTTACTGCCTGTTTTGCCGCTGTTTTACTGTGCCTTAATTTCTATGGCGGTTATGAGCCTGATTAAGAAAATCGGCTCAAACAAGGGTGTGCATCTTGTTTCTGCTCTGTGCGGCGTGGCTTTTGCACTGCTGTTTATGGCCTCACTGCTTCAGCTTGACAATATTACAGCCGAAAGCTTTATAATAAGCCTTGCAAACGGCACAAATGTGTTTATGAATACTATGCAGTATGTATTCTTTACGGTACCGCTTCTGTGCGGTGCGGTGTCACAGCAAAGCATTTTACTGTTCCTCGGCTTTGTGGCTGTACATATAGCTATGTGGCTTGTGCTTGATTTGCTTGCTTCTAAGCTTTATGTCCGTGGAGTGTCGGCAGTAATGTCGTCGGGTAAAAAGCACATTTATGCCGATGTTAAAAGTAAAAAGCGTCGCAGTGGTTTTGCCTCCTGCCTGCAAAGAGATGTAAAAACTCTGCTCAGAACACAAACCTATATTACAAATTGCATTGTACCAAACGCCATTTTGCCTGTAGTGGGCTTGGTTATACTTTGTACAGGCTTGGGTAAAAATATAAACGAGCTGTTATGCGGTATGAAAGCACCTCAGGCGTTGGTGGTAATTGCTGTAATGGTACTGTCAATTTTGGTTACGGCAATGAACGGAATTTCCTCATCGTCATTTACCCGTGAGGGCAACCACGCCGACCTGTTAAAATACATACCTGTACCATATAAGGAGCAGATAAAAGCAAAAACAGCGGTTTCGTTTATGTTTTCAATGCCGTTTGCTTTAGTCGGCGTTGTACTTATATGTGCCTCTATAAACGCAGATTTTCTTCTGTATGTTTACTGCCTTGTTGGCTCGGCCTTGGCTGTAGCGGCTGCGGTATACAGCGGCATTTTGTTTGATGCTCTTCATCCAAAGCTGGTGTGGGACGACGAGCTTTCGGCACTGCGTGGCAATATGAGTACATTTTTGCATATGGCTGCTGCCATTGCGGCAGGTGCTGTAATAACAGCGGCATATTTTATATTCAGCAATGTTATTCTTATACCTGTGGTGCTGGGTATGTTCTTGATTTTGGCGGTTATTCTTGCAGTGTATGTACCGAAACGCACCGTACAGCTAATAACCGAAATGGACATATAATATTTAATAAGAGAGTGAGTCTATGAAAAATTATAATCCTATACTTTTTGACCTGGACGGCACATTGTCGGACACAGGTGAGGGAATAATAAATTCTGTTGTCTATGCACTAAATAAATACAATATAAAGGTAGAGGACAAACGAGAGCTTTTTAGGTTTGTAGGCCCTCCTCTTCATAAGTCCTTTGAAAGCTTTTACGGCTTTTCACCAAAAAAAGCACAGCAGGCTGTTGAATATTACCGTGAATATTACGCAGTTAAGGGTATTTACGAAAATACTGTTTACAATGGCGTCTACAGTCTGCTTGAAAGGCTGAAGGCTGACGGAAAGGCCTTGGCGGTAGCTACCTCAAAGCCCGAAAAGTTTGCAAAAATTGTTATAGAAAGCAACAATATGAGTAAATACTTTTCGGTAGTGGCAGGTGCTAACTTAAACGGAAGCCGTACTAAAAAGGCAGATGTAATTAAATATGCCTTAAACCGTTTAAATACGCCAAATGCTGTGCCTGTTATTGTGGGCGACAGGTGCTATGATGCAGTAGGTGCCAGGGAAGCGGGAATTGATTCAATAGGAGTTTTATATGGCTACGGCAGTATTGAAGAAATGAGAGAAAGCCAAGCAACATATATTGCAAAAACCACAGAGGATGTATACAGAATAATTGTCGGTAATAGCTGTTGTGGCATAAATTGATTTGCTGTATTAAATTAATAGCTGTATATACATCAGTCTGAAATTTTGATAATTTATGTACAGAATGTTAATTTATTATACAAGTATGTTGAATTAGAAGAGCTTGTGTGTTATTATAGTGTGTATAAAATTTTGATAGGAGTATTTGCAGATATGAAGAATTTTGTAAATAAAATTGCGGCAGCTTTTTTGGCTGTTGCTATGATATGCTCTTTTACGGCAATTACAGCATATGCAGATCCGAGCGATTCCGAAGCAGTAGTTGTTCCGGATGACGGAGTGGATAACACAGGCGGAGATAATACCGGAGTAGATAACACAGGCGGAGATAACACAGGCGGAGATAATACCGGAGTAGATAACACAGGCGGAGATAATACCGGAGTAGATAACACAGGCGGAGACAATACCGGAGTAGATAACACAGGCGGAGATAATACCGGAGTAGATAATACAGTCGGTAACGATACCGATAGCAGCATAACACCGGATGACAGCAATACTTATAATAATGACGGCGACACCGGCAGCTCGAGTACCGACTATGATTACAATTACTACAGCAACTTTGACAGTCAGGATTACGATTCCTCCGCAGGCGATATTCCTCAGGAGCAGTCAATTTATGATCCGGGTATTAGCTTTAATGAATTTGAGCAGGCTACAGACTATCAGAGTGCTACCGCCTCAACCGAAAATACTGTTGGTATGTATAACAGCAACGGCAGTGACAATGCTACATTAGACTCGAATGACTGGAATGACCTTCAGCTTGACCTTAGCAAGGTTTCGTCTGACGGCACAGGGGACTTTAGCTTCATTAAAAATAACAATTCAGATAAGGACAGCAATATGACTATGCTTCTGTTTGTATTTGGCGTTATTTTTGTAGTTGGTTCCTTGCTGCTTATGACATATGTTGTTGTTTCCGGTATAAAGGGAAGAAAGCTTCCGGCAGCAGGCGGAAGCTGCCGCAGGAAATCAGGAGCTGCTGTAAGGTCAAAATCCGGCAGTGACAAAAGGGTAAAGCGTACACCGTATGTTTACGATTCCTCAAAAGCACAAACCGAACAAATCGATATTAGCAAGTATTACGATAATTTTGATTAAGCAATAGGTAATACAATATTTAAAAGCGGGTATGTCTCATTGGCATATCCGCTCTTTATGTTTAATCAAAAGAAAATATTGCTTACGGTGGAGATTATAAAGCAAAGTAAAAATCCACAAAGTAACGGAGTGAAAAACGAAACCAGCGTCCATTTAAGGCTCTTTGTTTCTTTGTATATTGATATGCAGGTGGTTGAACAGGGAAAGTGCATTAGGTAAAAAACTATAACGCAAAGTGCGGTGGTTACGGTCCAGCCGTTTGCAGTAAACAGCGAAAGCATTTGAGAAAGGCTGTCGGCGTCAGTTAATACGCCGGTGTTGGTGTACAGCATTATCATTATAGGTATAACAATTTCATTTGCCGGAAAGCCCAGAATAAAGGCCGCTAAAATTATACCGTCCATTCCTAAAATACGGGCAAATGGGTCAAGAAAATTTGTGGCATAGCTTATAAGTGATGTGTTCCCTACTTCAATATTAGCCAACAGCCATATTATAAGACCGGCAGGTGCGGCAACAACAATAGCTCTGCCCAGTACAAACAAGGTTCTGTCCAGTATACTGCGAACAATTATTTTGCCTATTTGCGGTGAACGGTAGGGCGGAAGCTCCAGAGTAAAGGAGGAGGCTTCGCCCTTTAATAAAGTAAGCGACAGCAGCTTAGACACTCCCATTGTAGCAAATACACCCAATAAAATCACAAGCATTAGTATTAAAGCGGTTAGCAGTGAGTTAAGGGGCGCGGCAGCGGTGCCGGCAAAAAATACCGTAATTATGGCTATAATAGCAGGAAATCTTCCGTTGCAGGGCATAAATGAATTTGTAATTATTGCAATAAGCCTTTCCCGAGGGGAGTCAATTATTCTGCAGCCTGTTACTCCGCAGGCGTTGCAGCCTATTCCCATACACATTGTCAGGCACTGCTTGCCGTGACAGCCTGCCCCCTTGAACATACTGTCCATATTAAAGGCTATTCGTGGCAGATAGCCTAAATCCTCTAAAAGGGTAAACAGTGGGAAAAATATTGCCATCGGCGGCAGCATTACGGCAACAACCCAAGCGGTTGTTTTGTATATTCCGTCCATAAGCAGGCTGACAATTACAGGGGGAGTGTTTATATATTTAAGAGCACCTGTTATTACACCGCTCAGCCAATCAAAAAGCCGGCTTAACCATTGGCTCGGATAGTTCGCACCTACAATAGTAATCCAAAAAATCAGAGCAAGCAGCAAAAGCATTATAGGTATGCCCGTAAGCCTTGAGGTTAATATTTTGTCAATTTTTCTGTCACGCATATTGCAGCTTGGGTTGTGAAGTGTTACAGCCTTTTTAAATATGTATTCGCATTTTTTCATTATTGCATTTACTATGTTGTCACGAATACTTTCTTTATTGTCTGTCTGCGTAAGCTCTGTTAATACTGCGGACAATTCGGTGCTGTGGTCTGTAAGCTTACTTTTTATATAATCGTCGTTTTCAAGCAAACGCAGTGCATAGCAGCGCTTGAGCTTAGAAGATATATCTAGACTGTCAAAAATCGGCAAAAGCTTTGAGATGCTGTGCTCTATTTCCTTGCTGTATTCAATTTTTACAGGGCTTATTTCAGCCTTGCCTTGTATTATATTTGCCACCGCTTCTTTTAACTGCTTTATGCCCTTGCCGCTTTTTGCACACATTCCCACAACAGGTACACCCAAGCATTGCGACAGCTGTTTTATGTTTACTTCAATTTTCTTTTTTGCCGCCTCGTCAAGTAAATTAACACATACAACAACCTTGTCGGTAATCTCCAAAATTTGCAGTACAAGGTTCAGGTTACGCTCTAAGCAGGTTGCGTCCACCACTACCACTACAGCGTCCGGCCTGTTTTCCAAAAGAAAATTTCTTGCCTGAGCCTCCTCTTTAGAGCTTACCAGCAAGGAGTATGTGCCGGGCAGGTCTGCAACGGTGTATTTATCATTGCTATATGTATATTTGCCAAAAGCACTGCTTACGGTTTTGCCCGTCCAATTGCCTGTATGCTGTTTTAGTCCTGTAAGTGCATTAAACAATGTGCTTTTGCCTACATTTGGGTTGCCTGCCAAGGCTATAATTTTTTCAGCCAACAATCCTCACTCCCTTTTTCGGTGTTTGGGCATTGGTTAAAGCGGTATATAAAAAACAGTGTTTCGGTTTAAGCCAAGCCCTAAAGCAACGCATAAGCGTTGCCGCCGCACATTTTTATAGTCTTAATATTTGGCTATTTACAAAATATGCCGCAGGGTTAGCTTTAGTTACAAATTTAAGTCGGATTTTTTGGTTGACAAACCGGTATTTTTAATGTAGAATATTGTCAGATTGGAAAGTTCCATGAAGGGGTACACCACCACGGGTGTAGACTTTTGTGGAGCTTTTTTCTTTTGTACAAATATATGTTCGTGTAAAGACGCTTAACGAAATATATTTGTTTAACAGCAAGGAGTGATTAATCTATATGATAACAGTAAACGGCAAAAGTGTACGGCTTACTAAGTGTAATTTAAACGAATATTTAAAGGAACAGGGCTACAATACCCAAAGAGTTGTGGCAGAGCTTAACGGTAAAATAATACCTAAAAGCGAATACGAAAACACAGCTTTAAAGGAGGGCGATGTGCTTGAGGTTTTGTCCTTTGTAGGCGGAGGCTAATATGAATATAACCTTAAACGGAGAGAGCCATGCTACTAACGCCCGCTGTGTAAGCGAGCTGTCAAAGGAAAGTCCTTTTACCTCGGAGTGGGTGGTAATTATAAACGGCTTTCAGATTAGTGAGGATACGCCTATAAAAGATGGCGACAGCGTGTTTATAATACCAAGGGGTACGCTCCCGAACAAGGAACAGCTCGAGGCAATGCTTACGGCACGGCACACTCCTAAGGTTCACGATAAGGTAAAAAGGGCAAGCGTTGCTGTAATGGGCCTAGGCGGACTCGGCTCTAACATAGCACTGCAGCTGGCACGAACAGGTGTGGGCAGTCTGCACTTAATTGATTATGATGTTGTAGAGCCAAGCAACCTAAACAGACAGCAGTATATGATTAAGCATTTAGGTATGCTGAAAACAGAGGCGTTAAGGGAGCAAATTCAACAGGTGAACCCATATGTAAAGGTAAAAACTACCGCAGTAAGGCTAACCGAGGATAATATTATTGATTATGTCAGGCACAGCGATGTTATTTGCGAGGCGTTTGACAGGCCGGAGTGTAAGGCTATGGCTGTAAATGCGGTTTTGGAGAATTTACCCGATAAATATATGGTAGCGTCCTCGGGTATGGCAGGGCTTGAAAGCAGTAATGCCATAACTACAAGGAAATTAGGAAGTCACTTGTACATATGCGGCGACGGTGTAACCGCAGCAAAGCAGGGCTGTGGGCTTATGGCACCAAGGGTAAGTATATGTGCAGGCCATATGGCAAATATGATTCTAAGAATAATTACAGGAAATTATGATGTTTAATTTTGAAAGGAAGAAATAGTTATGAACAACGATAAGTTTATTTTAGGCGGACACGAGTTTAATTCAAGATTTATACTGGGCTCGGGAAAATATTCACTGGATTTAATAAAAGCCGCTGTAGAAAACGCAGGTGCAGAGATTATTACTCTGGCTCTTAGAAGGGCGGTTACAGGCAATGTGGAAAATATTTTGGACTATATTCCAAAGGGCGTTACACTGCTGCCAAATACCTCGGGAGCAAGAAATGCCGATGAGGCTGTAAGAATAGCAAGAATTGCCCGTGAGGCGGGCTGCGGAGATTTTGTAAAGGTGGAGGTAATAGGTGACTCTAAATATTTGCTTCCTGACAATTACGAAACCTGCAAGGCAACAGAAATTCTTGCAAAGGAGGGCTTTGTGGTTATGCCGTATATGTACCCTGACCTTTATGCGGCCAGAGCACTTGCAAATGCAGGTGCGGCCTGCATTATGCCGCTGGGTGCTCCTATAGGCTCAAACAAGGGACTGTGCACAAAGGATTTTATAAGAATACTCATTGACGAAATCGACCTGCCTGTAATTGTTGACGCAGGCATAGGCAGACCGTCACAGGCGTGTGAGGCTATGGAGCTTGGTGCAGATGCAGTTATGGCAAATACTGCTATAGCAACAGCCGGAAACATTACAGCTATGGCAGAAGCATTTAAAAATGCTATTACAGCCGGCAGGCAGGCATATTTGGCAGGTATGGGCAGAGTTCTTGAAAATTCCGCCTCTGCTTCGTCACCGCTTACAGGTTTTTTGCAGGACTAATCTAAGGGGGATATTATGAATACAGAAAATACAGAAAAGCTAACCGACCATATGAAATATATGGAAGGTATGGAGGACATAGGCTCCGAGGTTATGGACAAGGTTATTGCCCAGATGAACAGCTTTGATTATAACGCATATACTGAGGCAGATGTTAAAAAGGCACTTGCAAAAGATGTGCTGTCACCGGAGGATTTTAAGGCGTTGCTTTCACCGGCGGCTTTACCTTTGCTGGAGGACATTGCACAAAGGGCAAAGGCTGAAACCAGAAAGCACTTTGGCAATTCGGTATATATGTTTACACCGTTGTATATAGCAAATTACTGTGAAAATTACTGCATTTACTGTGGTTTTAACTGCCACAACAAAATTAAGCGTGCTATGCTGACAATGGAGCAGGTTGAAAAGGAAATGCAAACCATTGCAGAAACAGGACTGCAGGAAATTTTAATTCTTACAGGTGAAAGCAGAGCGAAAAGCGATGTTAAATATATAGGCGAGGCCTGTAAAATAGCATCTAAATATTTTAAGGTGGTTGGGGTAGAGGTATACCCTATGAACAGTGACGAATACGCCTACTTGCACAGCTGCGGCGTTGATTTTGTTACCGTGTTCCAAGAAACATATAATTCAGACAAATACGCAACACTTCACCTTGCAGGTCATAAAAGAATATTCCCTTACCGTTTTAACGCTCAGGAAAGAGCCTTAAAGGGCGGCATTAGGGGAGTAGGCTTTGCGGCACTTTTAGGCTTGGACGATTTCAGAAAGGACGCCTTTGCAACAGGCTACCATGCATATTTACTACAGCGTAAGTACCCATATGCAGAAATTGCCTTTTCCTGCCCACGGCTAAGACCTATTATTAATAATGATAAAATTAATCCAAAGGATGTACACCAAAGACAGCTTTTGCAGATAATTTGTGCTTACAGAATATTTATGCCGTTTGCAAATATTACAATATCCAGCCGAGAATGTGCTCAATTCAGAGATAATATTATTCAAATTGCGGCTACTAAAACCTCTGCCGGAGTTAATGTAGGCATTGGAGCACACAGCGGTCAGCAGCAGGGTGACGAACAGTTTGAAATTGACGACGGACGCTCCGTAAAGGAAATGTATGATATGATAAAATCAAAGGGTATGCAGCCTGTAATGAGTGACTACATATATGTGTAAAATACTGTGCATAACCAACAGCAGCTCCTGTAAATATGACTTTTTAAGCCATATAAAAACCCTTGCGCAGAGCAGGCTTTGCGGTATTGTACTGCGGGAAAAGCATTTAACAAGTGAGCAGTACTGTAAGCTTGCAAAAGAGGTTATAAGCATATGCCGCTGTTACAATATGCCTGTAATTCTGCACAGCTTTGTAGATGTGGCACTGCACCTTGAACATAAGGCAATACATCTGCCTATGAGCGTGCTGGAAAATGAAAGCCAAAGGCTAAGGAGCTTTTCGGCTATCGGTGCTTCTGTACACAGTGCAGATCAGGCAAAGCGGGCTGAAATCCTGGGGGCAAGCTATATAACCTATGGCCATATATTTGCAACCGACTGTAAAAAGGGCTTACCGCCCAGGGGGGCAGACAGCATTGCACAGGTAGTAAAAAGCGTTCAAATTCCCGTATATCCGTTAGGAGGAATAAACCAAAGCAATTACCGCCTTGTGTTAAAGCAGGGGGCAGAGGGCTTTGCGGTAATGAGCGGCCTTATGACCGAAAGCTATCCCGAAATACTGAATTTAGCAAGCCTTTAAAAGAATAAAAAGTATAATAAGAAATATGTTGAAAAAAGAAACGGTTCTGTGTTATAATTATGTATATTTTAACATAGAACCGTTTTTCAAATTTATGAAAATAAATATATTGGCTATATTGATTATATTGGCTGCTGTAACAGAAAGTGGTTGGTGACAGTTATTGTGAACAGTAAATTTGTAAAAAGAGTTATTTATTTAGTATTCTGTGCCTTTAGCGGTGCGGTTATATCGTCTATTGTGTGGCTGTTCTTAAAAATAATGGAAATAGGCATAGGCTTTATATGGGAATTTCTGCCCGGAAAAATAGACAGTCCGTTTTATACGCCGATAGTTTGCCTAATAGGCGGACTGCTTGTAGGTGTGTATCAGTATAAAACAGGTGCAAGCCCCGACGAGCTTGAAAATGTTATTTCCAAAGTGAAGTCGGAAAAGTTTTATCCGTATAATAATGTTTTGGTGGTTTGCGGTGCGGCGCTTTTGCCGTTGCTTTTCGGCGGAAGTATAGGCCCCGAGGCAGGTCTGACGGGTGTAATTGTTGGGCTGTGCTATTGGGCAGGCAACAGCTTTAAATTTGCGAAGGAAAAGCTGACAGATGTGGTACATATAGGAGTTGTTTCAACGCTAAGCGTTATATTCGGCACACCCTTGTTTGGACTTGTAATGCCGGTAGAAGAAAAAACCGACTCCGGCAAAAATACGGTTCTGCCAAGAATACCAAAAATAGTTTCAATTGCGGTTGCTTTGCTGTCCTCCTTAACGGTTTTTTGGGTGCTGACTCATTTTTTCGGAGGGGGTATGAGCTTCCAGAGCTTTGGCGAGGTAACAATAACAAATAACGAAAGATTATTTGGTGTACTCGTTATAATAATCGGAATTGTATTTGGCTACCTGTTTATTTTGTTTCAGAAAATCAGCAGTGTATTCTTTGAAAAATTAAGGCAGAAAACCAATATTATTTTTACAGCGTTATTAGGCGGCGTGCTGCTGGGACTGCTGGGTGAGTATTTGCCGCTTACAATGTTTTCGGGTGAAAAGCAAATTGAAATATTGTACGAGAGCTACAAGGATTATGCCCCGTGGCTGTTAATTCTTATTGGCACTGCAAAGCTGTTTATAACCAATGTATGCATTAAGTCGGGCTGGAAGGGCGGACACTTTTTCCCTGTTATTTTCAGCGGCGTAAGTATAGGCTACGGTGTAGCAATGCTTATCGGAATAAACCCTGTGTTCTGTCTGGGCGTGCTTACAGCCGGAATGATGGGCGTGCTTATGCGTAAGCCTGTCGCAGTTTCACTCTTGTTAATGCTGTGCTTCCCCGTCAGGGTTTTCCCGTGGCTGTTAGCGGCGGCGTTTTTAGGCAGCATAGTACCTCTTGCCAATAACAAGAAGAAAACAGAGGGCAAAAATGAAAAGCTATAAATTGTTTTGGAATGTCTTAAAACGAACAGGAGCAGTAAAGCTGCTTTGCGGATATTTACTGGTTTTTGCGGCGGTTGCATTTGCAATAGTTATTATAGAGCCAAATATAAACACCGTAGCTGACGGCTTGTGGTACTGCTTTAGCGTAGCCACAACTATAGGCTTTGGCGACTATACAGCAGTTACACTGCCCGGGCGAATACTGTCGGTGCTTATTTCCGTATATTCAATAGTTATAATTGCGGTGGTTCCGGGCGTAATTACAAGCTATTATTTAGAGTCGGTAAAGCTTAGAAAAAATGAAAGTACCGAGAAATTTCTAAATGACCTTGAAAGACTGCCGGAGCTTTCCAAGGAGGAGCTTCGGGAGCTTTCAGAAAAAATAAGGAGTTTTCAGAAAAACAGAAGCAAAAAATAAACTTTGGCAGGCAATGCTCTGACAAGCCCTGCCTGATTGCCTAAATATATACAAGCATTTATAACAAAAAAGCAAAGAAAAAGCCTAAGCTGCTGAAGCAAACTTAGGCTAGGCTTTTAATTGCTTTCGGTCGGCATAATTTTTTTTGCAGAATAATTTACCGATAATAAATTGATTGATTTATGAAGACTGTTATAGTATAATTGACTACGGAGAGATACAGTCAGCTAAACAAAGGTATATTCATATAAATACCACAACAAATCCAGCACATATTTTAATGTGCAATATTAACTGCAATGTGCTGTAATTTGTGTGCTGTAGGTTGGTTTGTGAAAAATTGCAAAATAAAAAAGCCTGTATTTTCACACAGACTTTTTTATTGCCATATATTATAAGCATGCAATCACAAACAAATTTAGTAATATATATAAATCTCTTTCAGCTTATACACGCACGTTAATTCTGCTTCGTCAGGTTGTACAGACTATACTGTACAACCCGAGAACACAGAATATATAATGAGGTATTTTAAAGAGGTTGTACACTGTTTTCTCAGTGACTATATTGTACTATATCGTCGATGTATTATCTTGCATAAAATCACTATAAATTTGCACTTTTGAACTAACATTACAGATTTTTACAGATTTTTGCTTTTAAAGCGGAAAGGAGGTTGATTATGGTAAGAGAATTACCGCCATATGAGGAAAGGGTACCAAAGGATTCCTACGATATGCCTATGAGATATTATCACATTAATTCCTCTAACCCAAATGATTTAAAAATGTTCGCACATTGGCATAACGAAATTGAAATACAGCTTTTTGAAAAGGGGCATTCTGTGTCTACTATAGATAATACCGAAATTGAGGCCAAAGAGAACGATATTGTGTTTATACCGTCTCAGTCTATACACTTTGGCTGTGCGGATTTACCTGTTCTTAATGTACATACTTTCATTTTTCACGCCGAAACCTTATGCTCGCAAAACTATGACAGCAGTGTGCAAAAATATTTTAAGCCCTTTATTAACCGCACAGCTCATATTCCTTATGTAATAAGCCCTGCTGATAAGGGCTATGCTCAGCTGCGTGGCTGCCTTGACGAGATTATTACGCTTGCTCACGAAAAGCCTGTCGGCTACGAGCTGCTTGCACGCATACAGCTGACAAAGTTCTTTGTGCATCTGTATCAAAACGGGTATGTTAAGCCCAAAAAGGTAAGCACTGTTGCCGATAAGAACTACCAGGCGGTAAGGGACGCCATTACATATATAGAGCGAAACTACAGCCTGCCACTTACGGTTGATAAAATCGCCGCAAATGCCGGCTTTAGCAAAAGCAGATTTATGTCAATCTTCAAGGAATTTACAAATACCTCCTGCAAAAAGTATATTAATAAATGCAGAATGGAATCCGCACAGAATTTGCTTGTATCCACAAATGAAACCGTGCTGGAAATAGCCATATCCTGCGGCTACAACAATATATCCTTGTTTAACCGTGAGTTTAAAAAAACCTACGGTGCTACGCCTATGGAGTACAGAAAAATAAAAAGAGCACAGGCATAGCATGCCTTGGCTGCGGCTGTAACAGATAAAATAAATTAACACATTAAAAAATTCAGCATATAGTATCATATACATATATTAAAGGCATTGCGGAAGAAATACCGCAATGCCTTTAATAATAAAAATAACTATACTGTGGCTGCTGTAACAGCAGCCGTAAATTGGTGGAGATAAAGGGAATCGAACCCTTGACCTTATCAATGCCATTGATACGCTCTTCCGGCTGAGCTATATCCCCAAGAAATCTATGTGCTTTATTTTACAGCATAGAGGCAGGTGTTTTCAATGACTTTTTTTATGAAATTGCGGTAAATTAAAAATTCTGCTATTTCTATAAAAGCAACCGCAAAATTTATAAAAAAACTATATTATTATATAAAAATCAGCCACCAAGGTCGGCTTTTATAAATTTATTGTTAAAAAAATAACAAAAATTCGCAGCTGTTTTAATCATATTTTACACAATAGTTATATTTATTTTTCAAAAGAAAATTTCTGAAAAAAATGGTGAAAAATATCTTAAAAAAAGATATTGACAATTTTTTAACAAGTAATTATAATGGGTACAGTGATAAGCGAAGAAACGGCTTAATCACCCGAAAGAAGTCAGTTATATTTCTTAACAAATATTTCTAGGAGGACTATATTTATGGCAAAAAATGCTGAAGCAAAAGCAGAAGTAAAGGTACCTGAAGTAATCGACAATGTTGAAGCTCTTCAGGCAAAGATTCAGGCTATGAGAGCTGCACAGAAGGTATTTGCAACCTACACACAGGAGCAGGTTGACAAAATCTTTAAGGCAGCAGCTATTGCAGCTAACAAGGCTCGTATCCCGCTTGCTAAAATGGCAGTAGAGGAAACAGGTATGGGCGTTGTTGAAGATAAGGTTATCAAGAACAACTATGCTGCAGAGTATATTTTCAACGCTTACAAAAACACAAAGACCTGCGGTGTTATAGAGGAGGACAAAGCTTACGGTACAAAGGTTATCGCTGAGCCTATCGGTCTTATTGCCGCAGTTATTCCTACAACAAACCCAACATCAACAGCTATCTTTAAGTCACTTATCTGCTTAAAGACAAGAAACGCTATCATCATCAGCCCACACCCTCGTGCAAAGAAGTCTACTATTGAGGCTGCAAGAATCGTTTTGGAGGCTGCTGTTAAGGCAGGTGCTCCTGAGGGCATTATCGGCTGGATCGATGTTCCGTCACTGGAGCTTACAAACGAAGTAATGAGAGATGCAGATACAATCCTTGCTACAGGCGGCCCTGGCATGGTTAAGGCTGCTTACTCATCAGGTAAGCCGGCTCTTGGCGTTGGTGCAGGTAACACACCTGTTATTATTGACGACACAGCAGACATTAAAATGGCTGTTAGCTCAATTATTCACTCTAAGACATTTGATAACGGTATGATTTGTGCTTCAGAGCAGTCAGTTACAGTTCTGAAGGGCGTTTATAACGAAGTTAAGAAAGAATTTAAGGACAGAGGCTGCTACTTCCTAAAGGGCGAAGAGCTAGACAAGGTAAGAAAGACAATTCTTATCAACGGTGCGCTAAACGCTAAGATTGTTGGCCAGAGTGCTTACACAATCGCTCAGTTGGCAGGCGTTGAAGTACCAAAGGAAACTAAGGTTCTTATCGGTGAAGTTGAGTCTGTAGATATTTCAGAGGAATTCGCTCACGAGAAGCTTTCTCCTGTACTTGCTATGTACAAGGCTAAGGACTTTGACGACGCTATTGCAAAGGCAGAGGTATTGGTAGCTGACGGTGGTTACGGTCATACAGCTTCACTGTATGTTCACCCTGCTGAGAAAGAAAAAATGGCTAAGCACCAGGCTGCTATGAAGACTTGCCGTATTCTTGTTAATACACCATCTTCACACGGCGGTATCGGTGACCTTTACAACTTTAAGCTAACTCCATCACTAACACTTGGCTGTGGTTCTTGGGGCGGTAACTCAGTATCTCATAACGTAGGCGTTATGGATCTGATTAACACAAAGACAGTAGCTGAGAGGAGAGAGAATATGCTTTGGTTTAGAGCACCACAAAAGGTTTACTTTAAGAAGGGCTGTATGCCGGTTGCACTTGACGAGCTTGGCACAGTTATGAACAAGAAAAAGGCATTTATCGTTACTGACCAGTTCCTATACAAGAACGGCTATGTAGCACCAATCGAAGAAAAGCTTGATATGATGGGTATTGAGCATACATGCTTCTACGATGTTAAGCCTGATCCAACACTTGCTTCAGCTATGGAAGGCGTACAGCAGATGAGACTGTTTGAGCCTGATGTTATCATCGCAATGGGCGGTGGTTCAGCAATGGACGCAGGTAAGATTATGTGGGTTCTGTATGAGCACCCGGAAGCAGACTTTATGGATATGGCTATGAGATATATAGACATCCGTAAGAGAGTTTACACATTCCCAACAATGGGTGAGAAGGCTACATTCGTTGCTGTTCCTACATCTTCAGGTACAGGTTCTGAGGTTACTCCTTTTGCAGTTATTACAGACGAGAAGACAGGCTTGAAGTACCCATTGGCTGACTATCAGCTAATGCCAAATATGGCTATCATTGATGCTGACAATATGATGAACCAGCCTAAGGGCCTAACAAGCGCATCAGGTATCGATGCTCTTACACACGCACTTGAGGCATACGCTTCAGTTATGGCTACAGACTACACAGACGGTCTTGCTCTAAAGGCTATGAAGAACATCTTCACATATTTGCCATCAGCTTACGATAACGGTGCTAAGGACCCTATCGCAAGAGAGAAAATGGCTGATGCTTCTACAATGGCCGGTATGGCATTTGCTAACGCATTCCTAGGTGTTTGCCACTCAATGGCACATAAGCTGGGTGCTTACCACCACCTGCCACACGGTATTGCAAACGCTCTTCTAATCACAATGATTATGAGATACAATGCTGATCCGGTACCTGTAAAGATGGGTACATTCTCACAGTACCAGTATCCACACACACTAGAGAGATATGTTGAGTGTGCTAACTTCTGCGGCGTATCAGGTAAGAACGACCAGGAGACACTTGACCTGTTCATCGATAAGATTGAGGCTCTAAAAGAGAGAGTTGGCATTAAGAAGACAATCGCTGATTACGGTGTTTCTGAGGAAGACTTCCTTGCTACACTTGACGAAATGTCAGAAATGGCATTTGATGACCAGTGTACAGGTGCTAACCCAAGATACCCATTGATTTCCGAAATCAAGGAAATGTATCTAAAGGCTTACTACGGTAAGTAATTTACAGACAACCAGTTTACACATTTTTGTCATAAATATAACAGTGCGGGGCAACGCCGATAGGTGTTGCCCTGTGCTTTTTGCAGAATTTATCGGTGTTGACAAAACTAATATGTTGCTGTAGAATATACAAGTAAAAAGAATATTTGCAGGGGGACTAAAGCCGCCACACATTGGTAATGCCGGGCGGCGATTAGTTGAGAAGGTAAAACCTGACCCTTTGAACCTGTTAGTTAATACTACCGTAGGGAGCAGTTAAATAAGCTATGCGCTGTTTAGTAATTTAAAGCACCTGTACATTGTATGTAGGTGCTTTTATTTTTGCTGTGGCGTTTAGAGTATGATTTTTATTATTATGTTAATGAAAGTGCTGTGAGGAATTTTTATGAAAAATTGTCTTACTATTGCCGGCTCCGACTGTAGTGCAGGAGCAGGCATACAGGCAGACATAAAGGCTATGAGTGCCTGCGGCGTATATGCAATGAGCGTTATAACCTCTGTTGTTGCAGAAAACACAAGCAGAGTTGTTTCTGTATATGACTTACCCGATGAGGTTATTAAACAGCAAATAGACGCAGTATTTGAGGATATTTCTGTTGACGGCGTAAAAATAGGAATGATAAAAAGCCCGTCTATAATGCAGGCAGTTGCAGAAAAACTAAAACAATATTCACCGTGTAATGTTGTTGCAGACCCGGTTATGTCGGCTAAGGATGGCTGTGCATTAATGGACGAGGCGGCACTTGATGTGCTTAAAAATGAGATTATACCTGCCTGTACACTGCTTACGCCTAACATACCGGAGGCTGAGCTGATAGCACAAATGAAAATAGATTCTCAAAGGGATATGATGCAGTGTGCTAAAAAAATTTATGCAATGGGCTGCGGTGCCGTGCTTGTAAAGGGCGGGCATTACGGCGGTATGCCCATTGATATTTTGTATGACGGCAACGGCTTTTATAAGTATTCTTCACCTAGGATTAACACAAAAAACACCCACGGTACAGGCTGTACGCTTTCTTCTGCCATTACGGCGTTTTTAGCTAAGGGCAACAGCATACAGCAGTCTGTTTTGCTGGGCAAAAGGTATGTTTATAACGCAATAAAAAATTCTTTGGAAATTGGCAAAGGGCATGGTCCTTTGCACCATTTTTATGACTATTATTCTATGAAAGGTTTTGAGTAAATGAGAAATTATGCAACACAAATGGAGGCGGCTAAAAAAGGGATAATTACTCCTGAAATGAAGATAGTTGCTAAAAAGGAAAATATTGAAGAGGATAAGCTAATAGAGCTTGTAGCCTGCGGACAGGTGGCTATACCTTGCAATATTAACCACAAGTCGATTTCACCTGAGGGAATCGGTACAGGTATGAAAACAAAAATTAATGTTAATTTGGGCATTTCGGGCGACTGTAAAAATTATGATGTAGAAATGCAAAAGGTAGATATGGCTATAAAGTTTGGCGCTGAAGCCATTATGGATTTAAGCAACTACGGCAAAACCAATACATTCAGAACACAGCTTATTGAAAAATCACCTGCAATGATAGGCACAGTTCCTATGTACGATGCAATAGGCTACCTTGATAAGGATTTGCTTGAAATTTCCGCACAGGATTTTCTAAGGGTTGTTCGTGCTCATGCAGAAGAGGGCGTTGACTTTATGACAATACACGCCGGTATTAACAAAAGGGCAGTAGAGGCCTTTAGGCGTGACGGCAGAAAAATGAATATTGTTTCCCGTGGCGGCTCACTGTTGTTTGCCTGGATGGCTATGACAGGTAACGAAAACCCTTTCTTTGAGTATTACGATGAAGTTTTGGATATTTTAAGAGAATACGATGTTACTATCAGCTTAGGTGACGCTCTGCGCCCAGGTTGTATTGACGACAGCACAGACGCAGGACAGATTTCTGAATTAATTGAACTGGGCAACCTTACAAAAAGAGCATGGGAAAAGGATGTTCAGGTTATGGTTGAGGGCCCGGGACATATGGCAATGGACGAAATAGCCGCAAATATGAAGCTGCAAAAAAGACTTTGCCACAACGCACCATTCTATGTGCTTGGCCCGTTGGTAACGGATATTGCACCTGGCTATGACCATATTACAAGTGCTATAGGCGGCGCTATTGCGGCGGCAAGCGGTGCAGACTTCTTGTGCTATGTAACGCCTGCCGAGCATTTAAGACTGCCTGACCTTAGCGATGTTAAGGAGGGCATAGTGGCAAGTAAAATTGCAGCACACGCCGCAGATATTGCAAAGGGAATAAAGGGTGCAAGAGATGCTGACAACCAAATGGCAGAGGCAAGACATGTAATGGATTGGGACAGAATGTTTGAAATTGCTATTGACGGTGAAAAGGCAAGAGAATATTTTGAAAGCACACCTCCTGCAGATAGACATACCTGCTCAATGTGTGGTAAAATGTGTGCAGTAAGAACTACTAATATGATTTTAGAGGGAAAAGAGGTTAAATTCTGTTCCGAAAAGTAAGGTATACTGTACCTGCTGTGCGGAGCAGAGCCTACAAACGCACATTTAGCCTTGGGTAAGAATATGGATAAAAGTAAAATTGACTACTCGCTTTATTTATGTACCGACCGCAGTCTTATGACGGCACCAACCCTAGAGCAGGCTGTAAACGACGCCATAAAAGGCGGCTGTACCGTTGTACAGCTTCGTGAAAAGCACGCAACCTCAAGGGAGTTTTATCAGCTGGCATTGTCCCTTAAGAGAATAACCGGATATTATGGCATACCTCTTATAATTAACGACAGGCTTGACATTGCCGCCGCAGTAAATGCCGAGGGAGTTCATTTAGGACAAAAGGATTTACCGGCGGACATTGCACGGGCTGTTTTAGGGGAAGAAAAGATTATAGGTGTTTCGGCTAATAATTTACAGGCGGCTATTAACGCAGAGCTTGACGGTGCAGACTATATAGGCGTGGGTGCGGTTTTTCAAACATCTACAAAAACAGATACCAAGCCTGTAACTATTGACAAGCTGAAGGAAATACGCTCGGCGGTAAAAATTCCTATGGTGGCAATAGGTGGAATTAAACGCAGTAACATTTCACAGCTGAACGGTACGGGAATTAACGGTGTGGCTGTAGTGTCGGCAGTAATAGGAAGCAAAAATATTACTGCCGCTGCAAGAGAGCTAAAGGCACTGTTTAACCCTTTTGTCTGATAAAAAAGGTGTGACTTTCAGCTGTTTACAAATACTTAATTTTATGCTACAATGAATATGTTAAGTAGAATATGGTTTTATTGGAAACGCACATCCTCCCGGATGATTAACGAACAACACAATTTCTGCAAGTTATTTGTTAATCATTTAAGGAGGATTTTTTATGCCAAAAACTAAATTTCAAGAGGTTATTTTTACCGTAATGATGGTATTCGTTATGGTGTACGCTATGGTGTGCTATAATATTGCACTAAGCTGTGGGAAAACGAGCAATGCTGTATTTGTAAATGCCATTAATGAACTGCCAATAATGATGGCTGTTGCCTTTATTGTTGATTTTTTTGCAGTAGGTCATATTGCTAAATATTTAACCTTTAGAATAGTAAACCCTAAGGACGACAATCCCTTTCACATTGTGCTGTGTATTTCTGCAATATCAGTGGCGTTTATGTGCCCTGTTATGAGCTTGGCGGCTACGCTGCTGTTCAAAAACGCAGGTGCCGAGGTTGTGTCTGTCTGGCTGCAAACAACAGCTTTAAATTACCCAATGGCCTTTTTCTGGCAGTTGTTTTTTGCAGGTCCGCTTGTTAGGTTTATTTTTAAAAGAATTTTCAGAACAGCTAAATAATACTGTGCTTTTAGCTTAGAGTACAAATGGTTTAACAAAATTATATAAAAAACTTTACGAGGGTTGCTGATTGTGATAAAATATTTTTGTGGATTTATGCTGTAAAAGCATAAACGACAGGGTGTTTTTTAGCAGCCCTTGTTTTGCTTGTACTTTTACAGTGCAATATTAAAGTCTGAAAGGTTATGAATATAATGGATTGTATTTTTTGTAAAATTATCAGCGGTGAAATTCCGTCAAAAAAAGCTTATGAGGACGACAAAATAGTTGCGTTTTATGATATTGCACCTCAGGCTCCTGTTCATATTGTTATTATTCCAAAGGAGCATATAGAGAGTATGAACGGAATTACAGCAGAGAACAGCAGCGTTGTTTCGCATATTTTTGAGGTTATACCTAAAATAGCGGCTGAGAATAATTTGGGTGACGGCTACAGGGTTGTAAGCAACTGCGGTGCTAACGGTGGTCAGACTGTATTCCATTTGCATTTTCATCTGCTTGGCGGTAAGGTGCTTGACACTAATATGGCGTGAAATGCCAAAAGAGCAGTGAAAAAAATTAAAAGATTTTTTAAATTTGGGAGAAACAGAAAATGAAATACTATGAAATGACTATAGCGGGCTGTAAAAGACAGCTTCCTCTTTGTGAGGTTTCCTCCACGCTTGACATTGCGGCGTTTATTATGTTTAACGATGTTGAGGTAACAGAAAAATCAGCGGCAGAGCTGTTGAAAATTTGTCCTGAACATGACATTGTACTTACGGCCGAAGCAAAGGGAATACCGCTGTGCTACGAAATGGCAAGACAGGGCTGCAGAAAATATATAATAGCAAGAAAATCCCAAAAGCTGTATATGACCGATAATCTGTCCGTTACCTGCAAGTCTATTACTACAGCCAAGGAGCAAACACTTTATTTAAGCGGAAGCGATGCAGAGCAGCTTAAGGGCAAGCGTGTGCTTATTGTAGATGATGTTATCAGTACAGGACATTCATTATATGCACTGGAGGAGCTTGCAAAGCAGGTTGGCGGCAACATAGTAGGCAAGGCTACGGTTTTGGCAGAGGGTGACGCTGCAAAAAGAGATGACATTATCTTTTTGGAGCCGTTGCCGGTATTTCCAAAGTAACAGGGTAAAGGGTGATTGTGTGAAGCAGGTGTTTTTCGTAGTGGGGCTGTGCTATATGCTCGGCCTGCTTGTGGCTATGATAACCGGCATTGGCTTTACACTTATTATTTTAGCCGGTATTTCGGTACTGGCTATTCTTTTATCAATTTTTTATAGAAAAGAGAATAAAACAGCACTTCTTGCCGGCTTGCTTTCTGTTTGCGCAGGAGTGCTGTGGTATTCTGTTTTCTATTACTTTAATGTAACGCCTGTTGAAGTGCTTAATAATGAAACAGGTGTTGTCAGCGGTTCGGTTACAGAAACCACGGCAACCGACAAAGGGTATTATTATTACTTTGAAACCAATGATATACAGTTTAATAACAGCTCTGTAAAAAGCGTACCCCAAAGGCTTAAACTGCGCATAAGGTCAGACAGTGATTTGTGTATTGAGCAGTACCAAAAGGTTAAATTTACTGCAGAATTTACAGAAAAATATAAATCGCCCTATACAAACCACGACATTTCTAACGGATATTATATTAATGCCCGTTTGGTTGAAAGCAGTTTAGTTACATATAACGACTATTCTAGGCCTTGGTACAGTGTTTTTACGGATATTAAAAACGCTGTTGCCGACAAATGCACAGAGCTTTTAGGCGGTGAGCAGGGCGGCTTGCTTATTTCACTGCTTTTAGGTGATAAATCTCAGCTTGACGGCAGTATAAAGGATAGCTTTAGAATTGCCGGCTTAAGCCACATACTTGTAGTATCAGGCTTGCATCTGACTATAATTATGAGCTTTATTTTCGCTTTTCTGTCCCTGTTTATAAAGAATAAGAAAATTTCGGCAGGCATTACCATAGGCTTTGTTGTATTCTATACAATACTTGCAGGCTGTACATATTCAATAATGCGAGCCTCTGTAATGTGCATTGTTTATTTGCTGTCGTTCTTTATAATGAAAAGCCCAGGCAGCCTTAACAGCTTAGGCTTGGCAGGCATTGTTACAACAGCTCTTAACCCGTTGGCTATAGGCAATTTAGGTTTAATGCTGTCCTTTAGTGCCACATTGGGAATTGCTACCCTTGGGGTTAAGCTGAATGCATTCCTTACAGAAAAACTGCCTGAATTTCCCGAAAATATCTTTGGTAAGGGCTTAAATAAAGCCGTTTGTTATGTAATAAACACAACGGCAATTTCACTTTCAGCGGCGATATTTACTTTACCCGTGATGGTGTTTGTATTTCAGCAAATTAATATTTATTTTCTGCTTTCCAATCTGCTTATATCTTTAGTTGCGCCTTTGGTTATTATTGCGGGTATAGTTATGCTGGCACTAAGCTGTGTGCCGTTTTTGCAGGTTTTAGTTGGGCTTGCAGCCGGTATAGAGGGCTTTTTGTGCAGTTATATTATATGGGTAACAGGCTTTGTTGCGTCTTTGCCTTTTTCTGCCGTCAGTGTTGACGGTACAGCCTTTAGGCTTGCAATGTTAGCTGTTATAGCTGTAACGGCGGTATTTTTTGTAGCACAGGGCTTTAAAATAAAAAGTGCTGCACGGTGTGCCGTTGTAAATATTGCGGTTGCGGTAATGATATTGTCGGGACAGTACGCCGTAAAATCCCAGTCGATTTCATTCAAAATTGTAAAAAGCGGCAATGGAGTGACCATAGTTGAGGACGGTATAGACGGTACAAATATAATTTCCTGCGGCGGCAGCAGATATTATGCAGAAAGTACTGTACAGGATATAAACGATAATGTTAATTCCCTTTTAATTCCCGGATATCAGCAGTATTACAGCTGTTTTGCACAGAATATTGTTCAGGATTTATCCGTAAAAAATGTCTGTGCCTACAGCAGTAATAAATATTCCGATGATATGCTTTTGGCATTAGATAATACGCAATGTGAATTTGTAAGCGAAAATACCGCTCTTAATTACGGAAAATATACTGTACAGATAATTGCTACCAAAACCAGAAACTGGCTTTATATAAATTGCGGAAATGAAAATATTTTAGTAACGCCACAGGGTGGTGACTGCAGCCTGCTGCCAAAGGAATATCTAAATGCCGATGTAGTTGTATTTCAGGGCAGTTGTAAAAACGCTCAGCTTCTAAATTATGACACATCGGTATATTGCGGCAGTAATAAAAGCGGCTACAGCTACTGTACGGGCGGCGGAAATGTAGTTATATATAAATTTGCAGACGGGAGTTTTAACCTATGGCAAAATTAACAGAACAGGATTTAAAAAGAAATATTAAGGAGCAAAGCTATAAAAATGTCTATTTGCTGTACGGCGACGAGAAAATGCTTGTTTCAATGTATGCAAAAAAATTGCAGGAAAAAATAGCCGGTAAGTCGCCCTCTGATTTTAGCTTTCACCGCTTTAACGAGGACAGCACCATAGAGCAGATAGTATCGGCAATAGATATTATCCCTTTTGCCGACCCATACAACTATATGGCTGTTACCGACCTTTCGGTTGACAAGCTGTCGGAAAGTGACCTAAAGATTTTTTATAAGGCTCTTGAGGATTTACCCCCTACAACTGTTATTGTTATAGCTATGACAACATATATACCCGACAAAAAGAAAATGAATGCCTTTAAAAAGCTAATAGAGGCTGTGGATAGAAACGGAATTGTTGTTGAGTTTAGCAAAAAATCACAGGCTGATTTAAAAAAGCTGCTTATGGGGTGGGCTGCAAAAAGAGGACTGACGCTTAAACCGGAAAATGCGGCAAAAATAACAGAGTATGCAGGCACAGACCTTAATGCTTTAAAAAACGAAATGGATAAGCTGTGTGCCTATGTAGGCGAGGGCGAAATAACCGCTGACGCTGTGGAAATGCTTGTGACTAAAAATTTGGCAGCAAGGGTTTTTGATATGACAGATGCAGTTACAAGCGGCAACTGGGACAAGGCCTATAAGTGCCTTGATTTGCTGTTTTACCGGCGTGAAGAGCCTGTAATGATATTGTCGGAGCTTTCTAACACCTATACCGATATGTACAGAGTACGAGTAGCGGTGGAAAGCGGTATGCGTGCAGAGGATGTTGCAAAGGATTTTGACTATAAACGCCGTGAATTCAGACTAAAAAAGGCAGAGCGTGCCTCCGCAAGACTTACTACAGAGGATATTTGCAGCTGCTTAGAGTGCCTTGCAGAGGTGAATACAGAAATGAACAGCGGCAGCAGCAACAAAAGGCTTTTGCTTGAACAGCTTATTGCCAAGCTGATGATGACCGGAAAGAGAGTAAGAAAATGATAAGCATAAAGGAAGCTATTATAGTAGAGGGCAAGTATGATAAAATGCGGTTGAAATCGGCAGTAGACGCAACCATTATAGAAACAAACGGCTTTAGAATTTTTAAGGACAAGGAAAAGGTTAATTTAATTAAGCAGTTAGCACAAAAACAGGGGATTATAATTTTAACCGACAGTGACAGTGCAGGCTTTTTAATACGCAACCACCTAAGGGGCATAGTACCACAGGAGCAAATAAAAAATGCCTACATACCGCAGATAAAGGGAAAAGAAAAAAGAAAAGACCACCCGTCAAAGGAGGGAACTCTTGGCGTTGAGGGAGTGGACGAGGATATAATTTTAAAAGCACTGCAAAATGCAGGTGCCGTTTGCAATAAAGAAAAGCAGGAGCTTATTACAAAAACAGACCTTTTTAATTTGGGACTGACAGGCGGTGAAAAAAGCAGTATACTGCGTACAGCACTGCTGAAAGAACTAAAGCTTCCCCGGTATATGTCTGCAAAGGCAATGCTTGAGGTGCTTAACACCGTTACCACACCCAAAGAATTGTACACTCTTGTTGAAAGGATAAAATCAAGCTGCAGCAAGATGTAAATTGAAGCAGTGTGTTTATATATACACAGTTTTAGACTAATAAAGCCTTAGGGTATTTGGTGCTTTTGCCTATGACAAAATTTTTTTGAATATGGTATAATACTAATAGAATAATTCGACTTAATATTATATTTTTTGTTATGTATGCAGAGAAGAGGTTTTAGTATGTATAATGTAGGTGATACGGTAATTTATGGCTCGGAGGGTGTTTGCAGAATTTCCGATACAACAGAGAGAAAATTTAAGAATAGAGTTTTAAGCTATTATGTTTTACAGCCGGTATATAAAGAGAACTCTGAAATATATGTTCCTGCTGACAATGCCGACTTGGTACGCAAAATGAAAAAGGTGTTGTCAAAGGATGAAATACGCAGTCTTATTGACAATATGCCGCAGGAAAAATGCCTGTGGATTGAAAACGATGACGAAAGAAAGGAAGCATACAGGGAGGTGCTTAAAAAGGGCGACAGACAGGAGCTTATTCAGTTGATTAAGGCTGTACATAACCATAAAGACAAGCTTAAGCTAAAGGGTAAAAAGCTTCATCTTGCAGACGAACGCTTTTATAAAAGTGCACAGCATATGCTTTATGACGAATTTGCATATGTTTTGGAAATATCTCCAAATCAGGTTTTGCCGTATATTGTAGGTGAAATCGAGAGCAAGTAATGTAAAAAATAATATCGAAATAATTGCCCCCGACAAATCGCTGAATTTCAGCTTATCGGGGGCTTTGTGGTGCAAAGATTAGTGTAATTTTATTTATTATCATCATATTTGTTTTCATGGCTGTCTGTATGAAAATCACTGTAGGATTTTTCGTTATAGCCGTCATTGTCGTTTTGACCTGCGGAGCTTTTGCGGGCAAAATAGCTGAATATAATTACCGCAACGCCTATAATTAAGCAAAGGGCCGGAATATTGGCATTGTTTAAAAGCTTTTCTATATCTCCGACGGCTTCATCGGGAGATGAATAGACAGCTGCCGCAAAAGCAGGATACAGACTGATGCCCGTAAAAAGCTTGCTTAATAATAAATTCAAGTACATTCAGCTCCTTGACACAGGTTATGCGTAAATTATATATCTTTATAAAAATTTTTTCAATAAGTATTGAAATATGAATAAAATAATGGTATTATAACACAGTAGCACTGTAAAGTGCTGCAACGCAAATTGCGGTCATTTTTTAAATGATACACAGAAGGTATATTTTAAAGAGGTAATGGCTTGTATTACAGAGCACAAAGGCTCTTAATAATACAAGCGGCGTAAATGTTAACCCAAGGTGCATTGCATTTTGGGTTGACATTTTTTTTACAGTGTGATATACTCCTATTCGTGCCGAAAACAGAAATTTTTTAACGGCACACACAGAGTAGAAACTTGAGCGTTGCTCTAGGCTTAGTGCCTGCCAAACGGGGAGTTGTTGGCAGGACGAATGGAATTATCCTACGGTTCAGGTTTCGCATCCCGCTGTTGAATAAGGTACAACATTTAATTCCCGGCGGAGATGTACAGGCATCTCCGTTTTTTTGTTCTCCTTATCCGACTAATAGCTTTAATCCCTTACTTTGCAGCTTGAAAGCAACGAGGTCTGCAAGTCCTAATGCACAGTATGGGAGCTTTCATTTTTAGGAGGAATAATTTTGGAAAATGCATTGAACAAAAAGAAAGAGGCTACTATTTTCAGCTTTTCACCTGTACAGCTTATAGCTTTCGGTGCTATTTTTATGGCACTTAGAGTTGTGCTGGGCTTTCTTGAAATTAACATCGGAGATTCATACCGCTTTACATTCTCGCCAATACCTGTTACCTTGGCAGCGTATATGCTTGGCCCTGTTTGGGGCGGAGTAATAGGTGGCTGTGGTGATATAATAACCCTTATTATTCACCCGACCGGCGGCATAAATTTTGGTATACTGTTTGCTAAAATTATGTGGGGCGTATTAATGGGATTGTTCTTGCATAAAAAACACATAGGCTGGGGCAGAGCAATTATTGCAAACCTTGTTACCATTATAGTTTGCAATGTTGTTATTACCACCGCAAGCCTATGTATAGCATATGGCTACCCTGTAGAGGCAATATTGCCTGTAAGATTAGTTACAAATGCTGTCCACTTTGTAGTTTACAGTGCGGCAACCTTCTTGTTTGCAACTGTAATTGACAATGCATATAAAAGGCTAAATGTCCGCTACGCAAAGTAAATATTGGGTTATCCAATATAATGTCTGTTTAATATAAAACAGCAAAGCCCTGCCGCTACCTGTATAGCGACAGGGCTTATTTATATGAATTTTGTAAAGCTGACAATTCAGCTTATGAAGCAAAATCATCAATGTTGTCTACTATTGTTACCATATCGCTTTCATCACCCTCATTAAGAGTTGATGACGAATTATTTCCGGAGGCTGAGGAGCTGCTTGATGATGAATTATTTCCGGAGGCTGAGGAGCCGCTTGATGATGAATTATTTCCGGAGGCTGAGGAGCCGCTTGATGATGAATTATTTTCGGAGGCTGAGGAGCCGCTTGATGATGAATTTGAACTGCTGCCTGACGAATTATTAGAGCTGTTGCCGGAAGAGCTGTTGTCAGAGTTACTGTCGGACTGACCGCTGTAAGAGTCCTTGGTATATTGGTAGCCGTTTATATAAAGCGTATTGTTAGCAATAGCCCATTGATTTTGCGGAACGGAGGAATAATTACTGTCTGTGTAGTAATCAAAGGTCATAGGTGTTGTGCTTGTGCCGTCGCTGCTGTTTGGTGTAACGGTAAGCTTATTGTCCTTGTCTATTGTATAGGTGCCCGATACTCCGCCAATTTCGCAGGTGCCGTTATCGTTGAAGCTTGCATTTGCATTGTCACTTCTGCCGCCCCAATTTCCTACAACATCTTTTTTAGGCTCTGTCGAAGCACTGCCTGATGATGTTGATGAGCTTTCACTGTTGCTGCAGCCACAGCCTGTAAGTATTGCACCACCCACTGTAAGTATTAAAGCAGAAAATAATATGACTGCCAATTTTCTCATAGAAACACTCCCAATGTAATTGTTTTTTATATAACAAGTTTACGAAATTAATCGTATAAAGTCAATTAATAAAATGTAAAACTTTTTTTATATACCTTTTTATATAGACTCCCTTAGTCATAAAGATGCGTTTCTATATAGGCTCCCTTGAGTGAAAGTAGCGTTTGAAGCAGTGAGTTAAATAGGCTCCCTTGAGTAAAGGGAGCTGTCAGCGAAGCTGACTGAGGGATTGCTTAACATCACCAATGCAGACAATAGCAGATAGCTTAAAGTTAATTACAGTCCCTCCGTCACGGCAAAGCCGAGCCACCTCACTGAATATAAAAATCCCCAATTATATTGTAACCTCAAAGGATGTATAGCCCATATCGCAGCTAACATCAATGCTGCCGTTGTGGTTATCGACAATTTGTTTTGCAATTGCTAAGCCCAGACCGTAGCGGTTGTTGTCACGGTTTCGTGATTCGTCAGCACGATAAAAGCGTTCAAAAATCTTTTTCCGTACCTCCTCCGGTATCGGCTCCCCTGTGTTTGACACTCTTATTTTGCATCTGCTTTTTGCTGCGGGCACTACGGTTACTGTTACGCTGCCTCCGTCATAGCAATGCTTTATTGCGTTGTCAACCAATATAGCTACAACCTGTTTAATTTGTCCTTCGTTGCCGTTAATAAAAATTTCACCCTCGGGCTCGCACTCAAGAATAATGCCTTTTTCAAAGGAAACGCTTTCAAACGGCATTGTAACCTCCATTAGGGTATTGCAAATGTCAAAGCGTGTTGACTGTGCCTTGTCAGACTGCATTTCTATTCGTGTGAGTGTAAGCAGGTCGTTAATAAGCTTGCTCATTCTTTCCGACTCGGACTGTATATATCCCAGCCATTTGTTTTCGCCGATGTCACCTGCCAATATGTCTGCGTTAGCACTTATAACCGCTATAGGAGTTTTCAGCTCGTGGCTTGCGTCGGATATAAATTGCTTTTGTCTGTTAAAGGCGTCCTCAACAGGCTTTATAAGCCACATGGAAAGAAGAAGACTCAAAATTAATATTATAAATGAACCTACAAGCCATATTATTACAGAGCTTGCAGCCATTGTGCTGAAATTGTTAATATTATCGGAGTTGTTCATAAATCCAACTATATGTGCCTTTCCGAAGGCACCATAGTTAATATCTGTAATTGTATATATAAGCTTGTCTATTTTTCCCTGCTTTGCCGAACGTGATAGGGCTTTGCTTGTAAAGGCGGATATTTGCTCATAGGTGTAATTAGTTTCGTTTGCTGCGGTTATACCTTTAATTTCATCGTCAATCCCCACATACGACAGATATATTTCAGAGTCACTTACACCGTAGTTTTTGTCGTATGCTCCTGAGCTATTGCTTGAAAAATCCGCCAAGGGATCATCCTGAATAATTGCTCTTGAGGTTATCATACCAAGCCTGCGGTACGCCTCCTCCATATTAATATTGTAGTTAAAAATATTAACTGCTGCTAATATTCCTCCCAAAACAAGAGAGAGTATAAGGGTTAGTACGGTTACAAGCTTTATTCTAAGCTTTTTTATCATTTGCCCTCCTCCAAAGTGTAGCCTAAGCCACGCACTGCCTTTATTGCTACCTTAGAGCCTACAAATTTTATTTTTTTTCTGGTAAACGAAACATAAACCTCTGCGTTGTTGTATTCGCTGTCGCTTTCAAGGCCCCACAGCTTTTCTACAATTTGCTCCTTGCTTATAATTTGATTTTTGTTTTTCAGCAAAAACTCAAGCAGCTGAAATTCCTTTAGTCCCAGCTTCATACTTTTTCCGGTGGTTGTACAGGAAATTTCACCTATACCGGTGTTAAGCTGCAAATCTCCAAAGGTAATTATATTGCTTTCAATTTCACCCTTCCTTCTTGTTATTGCACGAAGCCTTGCCAGCAATTCTTTAGTTTGAAAGGGCTTTGTTAAGTAATCATCCGCACCGCAGTCCAAGCCACGCACCTTGTCGTCAAGCTCGCTTTTTGCGGTAAGCATTAAAACAGGCGTTTCTATACCCTCATCACGCAAATTTCTAAGCACCTGAAAGCCGTTCATAAGCGGCAGCATAACATCAAGCACTATAGCGTCGTAAATGCCCGTAAGTGCTTGGTCAAGACCGTCCTGACCGTCTGTTGCAATGTCAACAATGTATTTTTCTTTTTTTAATATTTCTCTAAGGGCGTCAGCCAGACTGAACTCATCTTCAATTACTAATATACGCACATTAATCCCTCCCGATAATTTTGCATAAAATTCCATAGTAGATTTACATACATATTTTAGCACAAAACCTTTAAAAAGTCTTGAATTTATTTTTGGTTTTATGTCATATGCTCTTATAAAAATAAAGGTGCGGCCATGCTTTGGCTGCACCTTTATAAATGCTAATATTTTTAATAATAATACGGCAGTGTACTCTTTAGCTTTTCTACCGCCCGTGATATATGTCTGCTTACCACGCAGGGGGATATGCCTATTTCCTTGGCTATGTCAACCATTTTTCGGTTGCATATGTAATACTGCGTCAGACAGTAGCTCTGTCTTTGCGTAAGCTCCAGCTTAACAGCCTTTGCAATATGGCTTTTCATTTTTTCAATGTCGGCTTTGTTGGTTTTGTGCGATTGACAATATTGGCTGTAAACAAGTGCTTGTGAAAGACTTTCAAGCCTTGCAGGGTCTGTTGCGTACGACCTCATTTAAGCCGCCTCCTTTTCCTTTGCACGGTTTCTCATCATCTGTGCTGTGTGCTTGCACTCCAGGTACATACTGTACAAGCCGGTTATCCGTTTGTTCAGCTCCAGCTCTGTACAAACGGCGGTGCAAGTTTTGCACTCCTTTTTTAAAGCCAAAATTTTCCTGTTTAAAGTGTGCATTTGTTCTTCGTATTCATTAGCCCATAGTGCATAATTAATTAATCCGTTATTCATATTTAACATTCTCCTATTCTCTATCTGTAAAACTATCTGCTTAAATAAAAACATACAGCAGGGAAAGACTGTGTGCTCAAAAATATAAACAAAAATGCTTGCAAGCACCACACAAACATTTGTTTATATTTTAATTGTAGCAGTTAAGTGACATAAAATCAATAGAAAATCGAAAATATGTTTGCTAACGGTGACCGCTGTCCCATTAGTTGTACAGCAGTAGGAATTTAAATAAATTATAAAATTGTATAAATTCCTTGAAAAAATAGTCTTTATGTAATAAAATATATTGTATATATTTGTGCGATTGAACAGTATCACTGCACATAATCTATGAGTGGTTACTAAATAAAAAAATGTTTAAAAGGTAGGTTAATATGAAGGTTATTATTTTAGCAGGAGGCTACGGCACACGCATTAGCGAAGAGAGCCATTTACGTCCAAAGCCAATGATAGAGATAGGCGAAATGCCGATTTTATGGCATATAATGAAGCAGTATTCTTACTACGGATATAATGATTTTATTATTTGTGCCGGCTACAAGCAGTATGTAATTAAAGAGTATTTTGCTGATTACTATCTGCACAGAAGTAATATTACATTTGATTTCAGAAACGGTAACGAGCTTACAATCCATTCAAATGTTGCAGAGCCATGGCGTGTAACTATTATTGATACAGGTCTGAATACGATGACAGGCGGCAGAATTAAAAGAATAAAGAATTTCATACATAACGAGCCGTTTTTGCTTACATACGGTGACGCAGTTTCGGCTATTGATATTAACGAGCTTGTGGATTTCCATAAAAAGCAGGGTACCATCGCCACGCTGTCGGCTATTCAGCCGGGCGGCAGGTTTGGTTTGCTGGATATAAATGATAACAGCATTATTACTGACTTTAAAGAGAAAAAGAAAGAGGACGGCGGTTGGATAAACGCCGGATATATGGTTTTACAGCCCGAAATATTTGATTTAATCGAGGGTGACAGCACAGTGTTTGAGCGTTATCCTTTGGAGGAGTGTGCCAGAAGGAACCAACTTAGTGCTTACAAATTTAACGGCTTTTGGCAGTGTATGGACACACTGCGTGAAAAAAATCTGCTTGAGGAGCTTTGGACAAGCGGTAAGGCACCTTGGAAAGTGTGGAATGACTAATGTTTGATGTTGAATTTTTTAAAGGAAAAAGAGTTTTTGTTACCGGACACACCGGCTTCAAGGGCTCTTGGCTTTGCAAGCTGCTTGTACAGTGCGGGGCAGAGGTTTACGGCTATTCGCTGAATCCGCCTACAAATCCGTCAATGTACAGCCTGCTGAATATAGACCGTATTGTGCACAGCACTGTTGGCGATATAAGAGATTTAAAGGCTTTGCAGAATGCATTTAACAAGGCACAGCCTCACATCGTTATGCATCTGGCGGCTCAGCCTATAGTAAGAGAATCGTTTAAGGACCCTGTTTACACCTACTCGACAAATGTTATGGGTACGGTTAATATTTTGGAATGTGTAAGAAATTGTAAGACCGTCGGCTCTGTGCTGAATGTAACTACCGACAAGGTTTATAAAAATAACGAGTGGTGCTGGGGCTACAGAGAAAACGAGCCGTTAGACGGCTTTGATCCATATTCAAACAGCAAAAGCTGCTCCGAGCTTGTTACCCACAGCTATAAAAGCAGCTTTTTTGATGATGAAAAGATAGCGGTTTCTACTGCAAGAGCAGGAAATGTTATAGGCGGCGGTGATTTTGCAGTTGACAGAATTATTCCCGACTGTGTTCGTGCCGCAAAGGATAAAAAGGACATAATAGTAAGAAATCCCTACTCTACCAGACCGTATCAGCATGTTTTGGAGCCTCTTTGTGCTTATTTGCTAATAGTGCAAAGGCAGTATGAAAGCTTTGAGCTTGCCGGCTACTACAATGTAGGTCCTGACGAGTGCGACTGCGTTACTACGGGCGAAATTGTAGATATGTTTGTTAAGCACTACGGACAGGGGCTAAGCTGGAAAAATATTGCAGAGAAAAACGCCCCTCACGAGGCGAATTTCCTAAAGCTGGACTGCTCTAAGCTAAAGTCGGCTATGGGCTGGAAGCCTGTTTGGAACATTGACAAGGCTATTGAAAAAACCGTTGAATGGTCAAAAGCGTATATAAATAATGATAATTTAGATGAAATAACAAATAAGCAGATTGCTGAATTTCTAACTGCGGAGGATTAATTAATGTTTGAAAATATGACACAGGATAAGGCTAAGGAAGAAATTTTAAAAATGGTTGAGGAGTATTGCAGCAAATACCATAACCAACCAAAGAAGTTCAAGGAGGGCGACAGAATACCATACGCCGGCAGAGTATATGACAGCGAAGAAATGGTAAATCTTGTTGACAGCTCGCTTGAATTTTGGCTGACCTCAGGCAGATATACTCAGCAGTTTGAAAAGGGCTTGGCTGAATATTTGGGCGTAAAATACTGCAGCTTAGTAAACAGCGGCTCAAGTGCCAATCTGGCTGCTTTTGCGGCACTTACCTCTCCGCTGTTGGGTGAGCGTGCCATTAAGCGTGGCGACGAGGTTATAACAGTTGCCGCAGGCTTTCCAACTACGGTAGCACCGATTATTCAATTTGGTGCTGTTCCTGTATTTGCAGATGTTGATGTAAGTCAGGGCAATATTGATGTAAATTCTATGGAAAAGGCTCTCAGCCCGAAAACCAAGGCGGTAATGCTTGCACATACCTTGGGTAATCCTTTCAACCTGGAGTACATAAGAGATTTTTGTAAGAAAAATAACCTGTGGCTTGTTGAGGATAACTGTGACGCACTTGGCTCTAAATATTACATAGACGGTCAGTGGAGGTTTACCGGTACAGTGGGTGACATTGGTACATCAAGCTTCTATCCGCCGCACCATATGACAATGGGCGAGGGCGGTGCTGTTTACACAAACAGCCCTTTGCTTAATAAAATAATTAGGTCTATGCGTGACTGGGGCAGAGACTGTGTATGTCCGTCTGGCTGTGACAATATTTGCGGACACCGTTTTGACAGACAGTACGGCGAGCTGCCTTTGGGCTATGACCATAAGTATGTATATTCTCACTTTGGCTACAATCTAAAGGCAACCGATATGCAGGCGGCTATAGGTGTGGCACAGCTTAAAAAATTCCCGTCCTTTGTTGAAAAGAGAAAAGAAAATTATAAGATATTAATTAACGAATTAAAGCCTCTTGAGGATAAATTGATTTTGCCTGTTGCCTGCAAAAACGGCGATCCAAGCTGGTTTGGCTTCCTTATTACCTGCAAAGACGGCGTAGACAGAAACAAGGTTGTTCAGTATGTAGAAAGCAAGGGCGTTCAAACAAGAATGCTGTTTGCCGGCAACCTTACAAAGCATCCGGCGTTTATTGACTATAAAAACAACGGCGGAGAGTACCGCATTGCTACCGATTTAAGCAATACAGATATTATTATGAACAACAGCTTTTGGATAGGTGTATATCCGGGTATGACAGAGGAAAAGCTGAGGTTTATGGCTAAGACTGTTATTGAGGCCGTTAATCAATGAGTATAGTTAAAAGACTGCAGGATAAGTTTAATGTACACAGCAAAAAGGAATTTTTTGCTCTGGTTTGGCAATTTATAAAGTTTGGCATAGTTGGCTTTTCCAATACGCTTATTTCGCTGGCTGTATATTATATTTTGGTATTTTTCGGCTGGAATTATCTTTTAGCAAACACAATGGGCTTTTTAATAAGCGTTTGCAATGCTTTCTTTTGGAATTACCGATATGTTTTTAAGGATAAAACGGAAACGAGTATCCCTAAGTCTTTCAGTAAGGTGTTTATTACCTATGGCATAAGCTATTTGGTATCTACATTTTTAATTTGGTTAATGGTAGATATTATGCATATTTCGGAATGGCTTGCACCGCTTATAAGGCTTGTGGTAACAGTGCCGCTTAATTTTGTGCTTAACAAGCTGTGGGCCTTCAGAAAGAGAGAAAAGAAGAAATAAGCGGTTAATGCAGGTGAAAAAGGAGAATAACCAATATGAAAATTAAGCTTTCTGACTATATAGCAAATTTTTTAGTTGAAAATGGAATAACAGATATGTTTACCGTAACAGGCGGCGGCTCAATGCACCTTAACGATTCCTTTGGACACAAAAACGGCTTGCACTGCACATATAATCATAACGAGCAGGCAAGTGCTATGGCGGCAGAGGCATATGCAAGAATAAATAACAAAATTGCCGGTGTGTGCGTAACAATGGGGCCGGGAGCCTCAAATGCCATTACCGGAGTTTTGTGCGGCTATATGGACTCTATACCAATGCTGATTTTTTCGGGGCAGTCAAGGTATGCTACCTGTGTAAGAAGTACGGGGCTTTCACTGCGTACTATGGGCACACAGGAATTTGACATTACAAGGGCAGTAGAGTGTATGACAAAATATGCCGTTATGGTTACTGACGCCAATATGATAAAATATCATCTTGAAAAGGCCTTGTTCCTTGCCAAAAACGGCAGACCGGCACCCTGCTGGCTTGATATTCCCTTGGATATACAGGCAAAGATAATTGATACCGACGATTTGGCTGATTACAACCCGCAGGAGGACATTCAGCAGATAAAGGATACTGTAGATGACGGTGTAATTGACGCTATTATAGACAGGCTGAAAAACGCACAGCGTCCTGTAATAATGACAGGCAGCGGTATTCGCCTAAGCGGTGCACATATGGAATTTTTACAGCTTGCAAAAACGCTGAATATTCCTGTTGTAAACGGTATGAGCAGTATAGACGCCATAGAATATGACAGCCCTGTTTATGTAGGCAAAAGCGGCGGAACAGGTGACAGAGCCGGCAACTTTGCAGTGCAAAACAGTGATGTTTTATTTTCCTTGGGAAACAGATTAAGCTATATGCAAATAGGCTTTAACGAAAAAACATGGGCAAGGGCGGCATTTAAAATAGCAAATGATATTGACGGCGAGGAGCTGAAAAAGCCATATCTTAATATTGACCTGCCGGTAGTGTGTGACGCAAAGGTGCTTATTAATAAGCTGAACAGCAGATTAAAGGAGCTTAATATTAAAAAGCTGTTTAACGGCAGGCAGTGGCTTGACAAATGTGCGTACTGGAAGGAGCATTATCAGGTAGTAAACGAAGGTCACTACGAAAATATTGACAACAGAACAAATATTTACGCTTTCTACAACGAGCTTTACAAGGCATTAAAAGAAAACGATGTGCTTGTGGCAAGCGTAGGTACAAGCAGAGTGGTAGGCAGCCAAACGGCGAAAATTAAAAAGGGACAGCGTTTTATAACCAACCCTAATACAGCCTCAATGGGCTACTGTCTGCCGGCGGCCATTGGCGTATGCACAGCCTGTAACGGCAAAAGCATAGCCTGTGTAACAGGTGACGGCAGTCTGCAAATGAATATTCAGGAGCTGCAAACAATAGTGACCAACAAGCTGCCTGTAAAGCTGTTTGTTATAAACAACAACGGCTACCATTCCATCAGACAAACACAAACAGCCTACTTTAGTAAGCATACCCTTGTGGGCGTAGGTACAGACAGCTCCGACCTGGGCTTTCCAAACCTTGAAATGCTTAGCAAAGCTTACGGTATTGCATATACAAGCGTGTGTAAAAGTGAGAACCTGTTTGATACTATAAGCTCTGTGTTAAATTCCGAGGGCACTGTGCTTTGCGAGGTGTTTGTAACTACCAAACAAAAAACAGAGCCAAAGGCCTCAAGCAAAAAGCTGGAGGACGGCTCAATGGTGTCTGCTCCGCTTGAGGATTTAGCACCGTTTTTGCCAAGAGAAGAGCTTGAAGAAAATATGTTTATCCCTTTGATATAGTAAAAAGAGATAAGCCGTTGAATTTCGGAGGTATTATGAATATTGCAGTTGTAACCGGTGCTACAAGTATGATAGGCTTGGCTGCGGTTAAAGAGCTTGTAAAGAATAATGTTAAGGTTTATGCTGTTGTAAGAGAAGCTTCACCTAATATTGACAGACTAAATGGAATAGACAATATTGAAATTGTAAATTGCAGTTTAGATAGCTTATCACAGCTTCCGCAGTTAATTAAGCGTACTGACTGTGATGTGTTTTACCACTTTGCATGGGGGCATACCGGTGCAAAGAGAAATGATAATTTACGATACCAAACCGAGAATATAAGCTTTACCCTTGACGCAGTAGACGCCGCTTATAAGCTGGGCTGTAAAAAATTTATAGGTGCAGGCTCACAAGCGGAATACGGTGTAGTAAATAAACCAAGTATAAGCGAGGAAACTCCCGTAAACCCCTGCACTCCGTACGGAGTGTGCAAGTATGCCGCCTGCAAGCTGGCTCTTGAGCAGTGCAAAAGATACGGCATTGGCTGTATTTGGACAAGAATTTTCAGTGTATACGGTGCATATAATAAAAGGTCGGCAATGGTTCCCGCCTGCATAGAGAAAATGCTGAGGGGAGAGGACACCGACTTTACAAAGGGCGAGCAAATGTGGGATTACCTTTACAGCAAGGATATTGGCAGAGCCTTTTTCCTTTTGGGCTTATACGGCAGGGACAACGAAGTGTACAACATAGGCAGCGGCAGGGCAAGACCTCTTTATGAATATATTCAGCTTATTAATAAGTACACACATAATACGGCAAGGGTGAATATAGGTGCTTTGCCATATGGTGAAAATGCCGTTATGCAGCTGTGTGCGGATATTGCCAAGCTTAGCAGACACACCGGCTTTGTGCCGGAGTACACCTTTGAACGGGGGATACAGGAAAATATAGAGTTTATTAAACAGCAGATGGGAAAGGACACAAATATACAATGAAAAAAATCAGTGTTGTAATACCTACATATAACGAGGAAGAAAATGTTGAGCCGTTATCTGCGGCTATTATAGATGTGTTTGAAAAACAGCTTCCGCAGTATGATTATGAGATTATATTTGCCGACAACCATTCAAAGGACAGCACAAGGAAAATCCTAAGAAGATTGTGCGAACAAAACAGAAAAATTAAAGCAATATTTAATGCCAGAAATTTCGGACAAATGCGTTCACCGGTATATGCACTAAAGCAGGCGTATGGTGACTGCGTAATAAGAATGTGTGCGGATTTTCAAGACCCTGTAAATATGATAGTTGACTTTGTAAGGCTGTGGGAGCAGGGCAATAAAATAGTTATCGGCGTAAAAACAACCAGTAAGGAAAGCAAGCTTATGTATTTTTTGCGTACCTGCTACTATAAGCTGATAAAGAAAATATCCGATGTTGACCAAATTGAGCATTTTACGGGCTTTGGCTTATACGACAAGGCGTTTGTAGATGTTGTAAGAAATTTAGAGGATCCAATGCCGTATTTAAGAGGCATTGTGGCAGAGCTGGGCTTTGACTATGTTAAAGTGGAGTATCAGCAGCCAAAAAGAAGAGCGGGTAAAAGCAAAAACAATTTCTACTCGCTGTATGACTATGCAATGATAGGTATAACCTCATATTCAAAGGTTATACTTCGTCTTGCAACCCTAAGCAGCTTTGTAGTAGGTGCTGTAAGCGTTGCTATTGCCTTGATTTACCTGGTGCTGAAGCTTGTATTTTGGGATCGCTTTTCGGCTGGTATGGCACCTGTGCTTGTGGGTATGTTTTTTCTTGGGGCTGTACAGCTGTTCTTTATAGGAATTATGGGCGAATATATTATGAGTATAAATACCAGAGTTATGAAGCGGCCCTTGGTTGTTGAGGAGTGCAGACTGAATTTTACCGATGAGGATTCTGTATGTAATGACAGTCAAGAGGAAAATATCTGTACAGGCAGTGAAAATATTGAAAAGGAGCCGGTGCTGAAATAGTGTTTCGGCAAAATTAAATTATGAACATTTCTTTAATGAATTTTGTAAAATATGTTGACATTAGAAGGCATTTACGGTAATATAGTAATATACTATGAGGAGGTAATGTTATGAATAACAACAATGATAATAACAACAATTTTCAACAGAATAGTACCCCTAATATACCGCAGCAAAATACACAGAGCGGTGGCACTGACCCAAATGTACCGCAGCAAAATGTACAGAGCGGTGGCTTTAATCCAAATCAGAGCTATGCCGGAAATACATTTAACCCTAACCAGGGCTATTCATCACAGCCTGTAGGCGATTTCCAGCAGGGTACATATAACAGTCAGCCACAGAACAACGGCGGTCAGGACTATTACAATAATCAGCCGCAGAACAACGGCGGTCAGGACTATTATAATAATAATCAGCCGCAGAACAACGGCGGTCAGGACTATTATAATAATAATCAGCCGCAGAATAACGGCGGTCAGGACTATTATAATAATCAGCCACAGAATGGCTTTAACCCTCAGCCACAGGTGATGGGTCCGGATCCTAACGCTTCTAAAGCACAAACAGCTATGATAGTCGGTGTTGCCAGCTTGGCAGCAGCAGTTTTAGGCATTGTGTTGTTTTGGGTATCTTGTGCTTGCTCAACAGGTCGTTCAGGTGCGCAAGCAATGGGCGTTATGGCTATAATATCCGGTGTGCTTTCCTTGGCGGCTCTTGTTGTAGGTATTATTTCAATAGTGATGGCAGTTAAGTACAAAAAGCTTTCAGGTAATGTTACTACACCAAATACCGGCAAGGCTACAGCCGGTATGATTTGCGGTATTGTTGCTGTAATTCTTTCCGCACTTTCAATTCTTTCCTGTGCTTCTTGCGTAGGCTGTGCAGCCTGTGCGGCTTGTGCAGCAGGAAATACTCTTTCAAGCTTCAGCAGCTCTGATCTTGCCGATATTTTAGATAGTGCTGATTCCTTGTATTACTGATTTAAAATTGATTTTTATGATAATTTGGCAGTGTGTTGTTGCACACTGCCATTTTTTAGAGGTGAATATATGTTTTCTACACTTGATACATTAGGCTTTGAACTGCCTTACTATGGATTTATGGTGGGCTTAGGTATTTTGGCCTGCTTTCTGCTGATAAAGCTTGTTACTATGAAAAAGCGTGACCATATAGAGGGCATTGAATATGTGTGCATAGGTCTGGCAGGTGGCATAGGTGCATTTATAATGGCACATATTGTTTACGCAATTGCACAGTTTGACAAGCTTGTGTATGTGCTTACCCACCTTGACCGAGTGTTCGGCAGTTTGCAGATGTTTATGGCATATATGATAGATGTTTTTGGAGGTATGGTATTTTACGGCGGACTTATAGGTGCATGTATTGGTGCGTTTATTTATATGAAGGTGGCAAAGCTTGATGTTCGCAGTTATGCCGACACCCTTGCACCATGTATCCCGTTGTTTCACGCATTTGGCAGGATAGGCTGCTTTTTGGCAGGCTGCTGCTACGGAATAGAAAGCAATTTCGGAGTTACATACCATCACTCATTAATCGTAAATGCAAATGGTGTAAGCCGCCTGCCTATACAGCTGTTTGAGTCTGTAGAAAATGTGCTTATATGCTTAGTGCTTTTGGCTGTGCTTTGCAAATGCAGCAGCCTGAAAAAGGGTACATTAATTTGGATATACGGTCTTATATACCCGGTGGTTAGGTTTATTAATGAATTTTTCAGAGGCGACATTACAGAGCGAGGCTATTTTGGGCCGCTTTCAACCTCACAGTGGATAAGTATTTTTCTCTTTGTGATTTCGGCAGTGGCACTAATAGCAGAATATAGCCGTAAGCCAAAGCAAAATACAGCTGTAAATAAGGAAGTGGCGTAAATGATTTTCGGAGTTTCCTCCTCCTGCTTTTATCCTATGGAGCTTTCAAGCTCTATTGAGGGCTTGGCATCAAGGGGCGTAAAGCAGATTGAAATTTTTGTTAATACCGAGTCGGAGGTTAAACAGGACTTTATAAAAACCATAAGGAATATTATTGCTCCCTATGGCGTAAAGGTAACCTCTGTACACCCGTTTACATCGGGCTATGAGCATATAATGATTTTTTCTGACTACAAAAAAAGATTTTATGATTCTGTAGAATTTTATAAACAGTATTACTGCTTTGCAGCCGAGCTTGGTGCAAGGCTTGTTGTTTTGCACGGCGACAGGCGTATGCCCGAAATGGGCGGCATACCAAACGAGGAGTATTTTGAAAGATACTACAAGCTGGCACAGACAGGCAGAAAAATGGGCGTAGACCTGGGGCAGGAAAATGTTAATATGTTCAGAAGCCAAAGTCCTGCGTTTGTAAAGCAAATGAGAGAGTATTTGGGAAAGGATGCTTCCTTTGTTTTTGATATTAAGCAGGCAGTGCGTGCCGGCTGCAGCCCTTATGATATGTGCAGTGCAATGGGCGACAGGATAATTCATTTACATATAAATGACAACACCCCTGTAAGGGACTGTATGCTGCCGGGAAAGGGCGATATGGACTACAGAAAAATGCTTACTCAAATGAAAAATCAAGGCTTTTCCGGCAAGGGCGTTATTGAGGTTTACCGCAGAGATTTTGACACCATAGACGATATTGTGGGTGCATATAATTATCTGAATACTGAATTCGGTGATATTTAATGTTAAATAAATATTGTATAACTCTTGCAAAGCAAATACAATATATGGTATAATTGCCACAGTATTAATTATGTGAGGTATGCTTATGAAATGTCCGTACTGTTCTTGTGAGGAAAGCAAGGTTATAGATTCACGCTCGGCCGATGACGGCGAAAGAATCCGTCGCCGCCGTGAATGCTTAAACTGTGGAAAGCGTTTTACTACACACGAGGTTATTGAAACTGTACCGATTATGGTGGTAAAGCGTGACCGTACCCGTGAGCTTTTCAGCCGAGAAAAGCTTAGCCAGGGCTTAATGCGTGCCTGCGAAAAGAGGCCTGTTTCTGCTGAAACAATAGAGGAAATAATAAATAAAATAGAAATGCGTCTGCAAAATTCTCTTGAAAGAGAGGTTACCTCCCAAACAATAGGCGAGTATGCTATGGAGTATTTAAAGGAGGTTGATGAGGTGGCGTATGTACGCTTTGCCTCTGTTTACAGACAATTTAAGGATATTAATACTTTTAGAGAGGAGCTTAACAAGCTTTTGCAGTCTAAATAAGCAATGTGTCACAGGCGGCCGGCTGCCGCCTTTTGTATTTTTGCCGCACTGTGGTTATTGTAATGCGTAACCTTCCATTCTGTGTATGCATAAATACAAAATTACAAAATATTTAAGTTGCCAAAACTTATTTATTGTATTATAATTAATTTGTCTTTATGCAAATTATAGGAGGATTACAATGGCAGATAATGAGAAAAATCAGTTTGACCTTAACGGCGATGACAACGGAGCAGAAAACACCGGCTTTGCTGAGGAAAATTTAGAGGCGGAGGCTACTGAAAATGCCGAGGCTGAGGATACCGCAAAATCAGAAAATGATGGACAGGAGTATGCTTCACAATTTGGCGAGCTGGATGATTATATCAGTGAGGATAACCCTGACAGCAGCAGTACCGATGCGGCTAAGCCGAAAAAGAAAATGAAGACCGGCACTATTATTACTATTGTTGTTATTGTGGCTGTATTACTGGCTGTTATCGGCGGTGCAGTTTACTTTATTTTCTTTAACAATTCAATAAAAGGTGTGTGGAAATATACACAAACAGGTACAGACGGTACCGTGTATGAAACCTACTACGAATTTACGGATAAAGAGCTTATTCTGTCAATGAGCTCAGATTATATGTCCGAGGAAATGATTTATCAAGTAAGCTACGGCGATAATTCATTTAACTATATGTACAACGGTGCTATACAGCAAAGCTTTAAGTACGAGGTTACAGGCAATTTAATTCAGGGCAAAAAGGTTGCAATATCATATGACAAAGGCGGGCAGGCACAGGAGCTTACATATGAAATGTTTAAGCCGAAAACTGAATTGAAGGGGCCAAGCTTTAAGAAAAACGACAGCATTGTCGGCTACTGGAAAACTACAAATATGTACGGTATGGAAACATTTATGGAGCTTACGGACGACGGCTTTATACACAACTATGCCATTACGCCTATTTATACAGATGTTGTAACATTTAAGTACAACTTTGACGGCAAGCAGATTATTACATTGTCTGCAGGAGGAACAGATTCCTCCGGCAACACCGTTGAGGCAGGCTCAGAAAGTAAAATGGATGCATCCGTTAAGAATAATAAGCTGACAATTTCAAACGGCTCATACGATATGGTTTATGAGAAGTCTTCAAAGGAAGAAATGGATAAGTACAGAGATTCACTATACGACAGCTCTTCACAGTCAAGCTCAACAAAGGACGAAGCAGCCACAGCCGAAGCTTCAAATAAAGAAAAGGCTACAGCAGCATAATTAAAATTTATATAATGCAAAAGGAACGGCACAATAACCGTTCCTTTTCTTGTTTTCTGATTTGTAACATATATAGCTGAAAAATACTGTCCCGTTTAAAAACCGACTGCGTATAATTTTGTGTACGGTTTACATTAGGTCAAACAAATCCATTTGTATATATTCATTACTTTGGTAGGTTTTCATATATTCAAACACCTTGTCATTGCCAAGCATAATTCCGTTATTTTCACATTCGGCTGCAATAATTTTCATTAGTTTGTCATTATTGGGGCTTAGCAATTCGTAGCTGTTTCCGTAATGATTGATGTATTTGTATTTTAATCCGGGAAATTTATAATCAAGCTGTTTATAAAAGTGCTCACGGCTGCCCTCACGAAGTGTAACTCCAATACCATAGCAGATTATTCCCTTAACGCCGGCGTCTACGCACTGGCGCATAAGCGAGAGAATATTTTCCTCGGTATCGTTTATAAAGGGCAAAAAAGGGCAGAGCCAAACTACTGTAGGTATGCCGTTGCTTGCAAAAATCTTCAGTGCTTCAACTCTTTTGTCGGTAGTACATACATTAGGCTCAATTTTTCTGCAAAGATTAATGTCCGCTGTTGTAAGTGTCATTTGTACTACGCACTTTGATTTTTTGTTAATTGCTTTCAGTAAATCAAGGTCCCGCAAAATAAGATTGCTTTTTGTTTGTATGCAAAGCCCAAAACCGTATTTTTCAATAACCTCCAGGCAGGCTTTTGTTTTTAAGAGCTGCTTTTCTTCAGGTATGTAAGGGTCAGACATTGCACCTGTGGCTATCATAGCTTTTTTTCGTTTTCTTTTAAGCTTTTCCTCCAAAATTATAGGGGCATTTTCTTTAACCTCTATATCTTCAAAAGCGTGGTTCATTTGATAGCACTTGCTTCGTGCGTCACAATAAATGCACCCGTGGGTACAGCCACGGTATATATTCATTCCGTTATCTGATGATAGCAGCTGTTTTGCGTTTACCTTATGCATAACTATAACCCCTTGAATTTTACTGCACTGATTATACCACACTAAAGTTAAATAGCCAACATTCATTGTAAAACAGCCCTGTAGGCAATGCCTATGCTTGGCTGAATTTAGGACATTTAGCATATTTAACATAAATTTGAAATAATAACAATGTACTTAATACAGTTATTCAAAGTTTATGAATATTATATGTATTAATTTGATAAATAAAAATGAGTGTGTTATAATTTACAATTGTGGAAAAATAAAATTATTTATAGAAAACGAGGGAATTCTTATGGGTCAGAGAGATAATTTAAGAAATGTAGCAATAATTGCCCATGTTGACCACGGCAAAACTACCCTGGTTGACCAACTGCTAAAGCAAAGTGGTATATTCAGGTCTAACGAGGCTGTCGCAGAGCGTGTGATGGATTCAAACGACCTTGAGCGTGAGCGTGGCATTACAATTCTTTCAAAGAATACAGCTGTAATGTACAAGGATATAAAAATTAATATTGTAGATACACCGGGACATGCTGATTTTGGCGGCGAGGTTGAGCGTATACTTATGATGGTTGACGGCGTTTTGTTGCTTGTAGACGCTTTTGAGGGCTGTATGCCTCAAACTCGTTTCGTTTTGAAAAAGGCATTGGGGCTTGGCAAAAAGCCTGTTGTTGTTGTAAACAAGGTTGACCGTCCGGGTGCAAGACCGCAGGAGGTTGTAGACGAGGTGCTTGACCTGTTTATTGACCTTGGTGCCGATGATGACCAGTTGGAATTTCCTGTTGTATATGCTTCGGCAAGAGACGGCTATGCGTCACTTGACCCTAACGAAAAGGGTACAGACATGACGCCTTTGTTTGAAACAATTATTAACGAGGTTGAGCCTCCAAAGGGCGATTTAGACGGCCCTATGCAGATTTTGTTCTCTAATATTGATTATGATGATTATGTAGGAAGAATCGGTATAGGCAGAGTTGAGCGTGGCTCTGTAAAGAACGGTCAGTCTGCCGTATTGTGCACAAGAGACGGCGGAACAAAGAATGTAAAAATTGCAAAGCTGTACCAGTTTGAGGGCTTAAAAAGAGTAGAAACCGAAACAGCACAGCTGGGTGATATTATTGCTGTTTCCGGCATAACAGACCTTAATATAGGTGAAACAGCCTGTGCGCCTGACCATGTAGAGGCACTGCCTTTTGTAAAGATAGACGAGCCTACTGTTTCTATGCTGTTTATGGTAAACAATTCGCCATTTGCAGGTAAAGAGGGTAAGTATGTTACCTCAAGAAATCTGCGTGACAGATTGTTTAAAGAGGTAGAAACAAATGTAGCTATGCGTGTTGAGGAAACAGACTCGGCAGATACCTTTAGAGTATCCGGCAGAGGCGAGCTGCATCTTTCTGTTCTTATTGAAACAATGCGCCGCCAGAACTATGAGTTTCAGGTTTCTCGTCCTACAGTTATTATGAAAGAGATTGACGGCGTTAAGTGCGAGCCTATGGAGCTGCTTATTATTGAAGTTCCTGACACATATGTAGGTGCCGTTATGGAAAAGCTTGGCACAAGAAAAGCAGAGCTTATAAATATGGGTACCAGAGAGTCGGGTATGACGCACATTGAATTCCGTATTCCGGCAAGAGGTATTATGGGCTACCGCAGTGAATTCCTGACAGATACAAACGGCAACGGAATTATGAACCATGTATTTGACGGCTATGAGCCATATAAGGGCGAAATCATAAGCAGACACCAAGGCTCACTTGTAGCACACGAAACTGGCGAAACTACAAACTACGGTTTGTTTGCCGCACAAGAAAGAGGCAGACTGTTCCTAGGTGCCGGCATACCTGTATATGAGGGTATGATAGTAGGTGCAAGCCCTAAAAACGAAGATATTACTGTTAATGTGTGCAAAAAGAAGCATATTACAAATACCCGTGCCTCCGGCTCTGATGACGCTCTAAAGCTTACGCCTTGTTCACCGCTTAGCCTTGAGCAGTCCTTGGAGTTTATCGCCGATGACGAGCTTGTAGAGGTAACGCCGCTTAATATCCGTTTGCGTAAAAAGGTATTGAGCAAGGAGCTAAGAATGAAGCAGGCAAGCAGAAAGAAGTAAGCATTATTTAAGGAATTGATATTATTGGACTTTGTAATTTTAGATTTAGAGTGGAACGGCTCTTACAGCAAAAAAGAAAAGAAATACATCAACGAAATTATTGAGTTTGGTGCGGTAAGAATCAACAGCAAAATGGAGCTGATTGACAAGTTTTCTATGCTTATAAAGCCGCAAATCGGCAAAAAAATTTGCGGCAGAGTAAAAGAGCTGACACATATAAGCAACGAGGAAATAGAAGCTGCCAATAATACCTATAATCATGTTATCAAAGAATTCAGTGCCTTTTCAAGGGGTGCGGTAATTCTCACATGGGGCATAACAGATATTCAAACTTTGATTACTAACAATGAGTATTACAATAAAACCAAAACCATAGCTTTTTTAAAAAAGTATATGAATTTGCAAAGCTACTGCGAAAACTGCTTAAAGCGTGAAGATCCGTCAAAGCAAATGGGGCTTTCGGCTGCGGCTGAGCTGTTAAACATTGATTTTGGCAGCGACCAGCTGCACCGTGCACTGGACGACAGTCTGCTTTCGTGGAAATGCTTTGCCAAGGTGTATGACCCGGAAAAAATTAAGAGCTTTATTAAGCCTGCCGACGCAGAGTTTTACAATAGAGTTTGCTTCAAAAATACCGTTATTACAGAGTTCAGCAATCCCCTTATAGACAAAAAGCAGTTTTACGCAGTGTGTCCCGTTTGCGGCAGAAGGGGCAGACGGCTTAATAAGTGGCAGCCAAAAAACAAAAGCTTTCGGGCTGCATTTAACTGCGACTACTGCAACAAAAAATTTAACGGCAGAGTACAGTTTAAACTGAAATATGAGGGCGTGCAGGTTAAGCACAGCTCGCACCCGTATGTATCCCCTGAGGAGGCAAAAAAAGCCGCTGTCCAAAAAGCACAGGCGGCAGGCATTTAATTTTACAATTTACGAGGTGAGGCTTGTGAAAATAAAAAATGTTATGATAGACGGCATTGTTGCCTTGGCACCAATGGCAGGAGTAGCAGACCGTGCCTTTCGTGAAATATGTAAGGAAATGGGAGCTGCATATGTTGTAAGCGAGATGGTTAGCTCAAAGGGCGTTTCGTATAAAAATGAACGCTCCACCGAGCTTATGGAGGTTTCAGAAATTGAACACCCTTGTGCTGTACAGCTTTTTGGCAGCGAGCCTGAAACCATGGCACAGGCGGCAAAAACAGCTGTGCGTTTTAAGCCCGATGTTTTGGATATAAATATGGGGTGCCCTGCTCCCAAAATAAGCGGCAACGGCAACGGCTGTGCACTTATGAAAACGCCAAGGCTTTGCGGCGAAATAGTAAGGGCTGTTGTAAATGCAGTAGATATTCCCGTTACAATAAAAATCCGCAAGGGCTTTGACGACGAAAGCCTAACTGCCCTTGAGGTTGCACGGTACTGTGTGGACAATGGCGCTTCGGCTGTAACAATACACGGCAGAACCGCAAAGCAAATGTACAAGCCCTATGCCGACTGGGAAATAATCGCAAGGCTAAAGCAGGAGCTTGATGTGCCTGTTATAGGCAACGGTGATGTTACAGACGCTAAAACAGCCTTTGAAATGCTTCGCCAGACAGGCTGTGATATGGTTATGGTAGGCAGAGCCGCTTTAGGCAATCCTTGGATTTTTAAGCAGATTAATGAGTATGTTCTGAATAACAAAAATGTTATACCATTGCCAACAGCCGATGAAAGGCTTTTGGTTATGCAGAGGCATATTAAAAAGATATGTGAGTACAAGGGCGAAAAAATAGGTATGAAGGAAGCACGAAAGCACATTGCATATTATCTAAAGGGCTTCCACGGTGCGGCGGCATTCAGGAACGAGGCCGGCAGGCTGTGTACCTATGACGACCTGTTAAGACTTGTTGAAAAAGTAAAGAATAGTATGTAAAATTTCGGTCACAGTTCTCTGCTGTGGCCTTTTTTGTGGTTTTATGTTTGAAAATACTACTAATATAAGTTATAATTAAGCAGTAGGCTGCATAAGCTTTTTAGGATATTAATTTAAAATAAAACCTGTAAATATAACTGAGGTGTTATGAAATGAAAAGACTGTATGTTACGGATTTGGACGGAACCCTGCTTGATAGATCCGGCAGGGTTACAAAAGCCAGTGCAGATATACTAAACTCACTGATAAAAGAGGGCATTTTTCTTACATATGCTACGGCAAGGTCTAATAAATCCTCCGAAATAGTAACCAAGGGGTTGAATATAAATCTGCCGGTTGTTACATATAACGGTACATTTGTCTACGACTGTGCCGCAAAGCGCCGTTTACACAAGGTTAGCTTTACTGAAAAGCAGGTGAAGGCCCTTGTGGATTTGTCAAAAAGCTTTTGCTTTACGCCTCTTGTATATACCTTTGTGAATGGTCAGGAAAGGGTACAGTGGAATAAAAACGGTACTTTAAGCGATGGCTTTAATTATTATTTAGGAAGAAGAAGGAACGACAGCCGTATGACGCCGGTAAACAGTGTGGAGGAGTCGTTTTGCGGTGAGGTTTTTTATGTAACCTTTATAGAGGGACAGCAGGAGCTGCAGCCGCTTTATGACAGCATTGCAGACAGCGAGGATTATAATGTCGTTTTTCAGCAGGAGCTTTACCGTACTGAATATTGGTGCGAAATTATGCCAAGGCTTGCAAATAAGGCAAAGGCAGTTGAAAAGCTGAAAAAATATCTTAATTGTGACGAGCTTGTGGTTTTTGGCGACTCTCTCAACGATTTGCCAATGTTTAAAATTGCAGATATGTCATATGCTGTAGAAAATGCAAACCCCAAGCTAAAGGAAATTGCCACAGAGATAATAGGCAGTAACACTCAGGACAGCGTTGCAAAGAAAATTTTGGAGCTGGAAAGCAGAAGACAAAGGAGAATTTAGTTGAAAGCGTTAATAACAGGTGCAAGCTCCGGTATTGGCAGAGATATGGCGAGAGAGCTTGCTAAAAGAGGCTGTGACCTGATATTGGTTGCAAGAAGAGTAAACAGGCTTGAAGAAATAAAAAATGAAATTACGGGAGTTTCTGTTGAAACAATAGAATGTGATGTTTCAACAGAAGAAAATTGTACTAAGCTTTACAATTCCGTTAAGGATAAGGGCGTGGATATGCTTGTAAATAACGCAGGCTTTGGTTTGGCAGGCGAGTTTTTAAGCACAGACCTTAACAAGGAGCTTAATATGATTAAAACAAATGTTGTGGCGGTGCATATGCTTACCAAGCTGTTTTTAAAGGATTTTGCAGAGAAGGACAGAGGTATAATTCTTAATGTTGCTTCCTCTGCCGCATATATGGCAGGGCCGTATTTAAGCACATATTATGCAACCAAAAATTATGTCAGACGGCTTACAGAGGCTGTTTATCGGGAATTAAAAGAAAAAAACTCCAATGTAAGTGTGTCCGTGCTTTGTCCCGGCCCTGTAAATACGGAGTTTAATGATGTTGCCAATGTTAAATTTGCGTTAAAGGGACTAAGCAGTGAATATGTGGCAAGGTATGCAATAGAAAAAGCACTTAAGGGCAAGCTGTATATTATACCGGGCTTGCAAATGAAGCTGGGGGTATTTTTACTACGCTTTATACCTAATAAGCTTATGCTTAAAATCTCGGCACATATACAGAAAAAGAAGCAGTAGATGCTTTGCTGTTTGACCGTACAGAGCTTTAGGTGTATAATTAAGCTAGACTAAGACAGAAAGGAAGATACAAAATGTCAATTCCACAGGAGCCTGTAATTTTGCTGTCCTATATAAATACGCAGCTGCGTGACTTTTACCCATCGCTTAAAGAGCTTGCAAGGTCGCTTGATGCTTCCGAACAGGAAATTAAGGATAAGCTGGCAACCATTAACTACACCTATGACGAGAGTAAAAATCGGTTTGTGTAAAAAATATATTATATTTGATTTCTATTATTAAATAATAAATAAAAAGCACAGCTTGTTTTCGGTAAAAGCCGAAAGAGGGCTGTGCTTTTTTATGCGTAAAAATATTTTTAAAAATTATTGAATTTTTATTGACAAGAGCAAGCGTATGAGCTATACTAACATTGTACTAATTGTATTAATTGACATAGTACAATTATATACCATATTTCAAGAAGGGAGTGTTGCAGATTTGTTTACAATAAACCTACAAAGTCGTGAACCGATTTATGAACAGGTTTATAACAATGTGGTAAGGCTGATTTCGCTTGGCGTGCTGCAGCCTAGGCAACAGCTGCCGCCCGTAAGGCAGTTGGCAATGCAGCTGAGTGTAAATCCTAACACGGTTTCAAAGGCATACAAAGCCTTAGAGCAGGACGGCATAATTTATTCGGCAGTTGGCAAGGGCTCTTTTGTTGCACCGCAGCTTAATGCGGTAAGCGGCAAAAGGCTGGAGGCTCTGGATAAAATTAAGCAAAGTGTAGCTGAGGCAAAAAATCTGGGCATAGAAAAAAATGAGGTATTAAAAATTGTTGATAAAATTTATTGAAAAGGAGAGGTCGGCAGTTGATAGACATATGTAATATTTCAAAAAGCTTTGGTGATGTAAAGGCTTTGGATAAGCTTACTGTACAAATACCCACAGCGTCGGTTTTTGGACTGGTAGGCTCAAACGGCAGCGGTAAAAGTACACTGCTTAGAATATTGTCGGGAGTGTATATACCCGACAAGGGTAAAATTATGATAGACGACGAGGATATTATAGACAATCCAGGGGTTAGGGGAAGGTGCTGCTTTGTATCTGATTTCCCATATTTCTCAAACCACGCAACTGTAGAAAATACGGCAATCCTGTATAGAGAGATGTACCCTAACTGGAGTGACAAAAAGTTTAAAGAGCTGTCAAAGGCATTTAGACTGAAAACGAAAACAAAAATAATAACAATGTCAAAGGGAATGCAAAGGCAGGTGGCAATTACACTGGCACTGTCTGCTTGTCCTAAATATTTATTCTTAGATGAAATATTTGACGGACTTGACCCTGTAGTGCGTCAGCTTGTTAAAAAGCTTTTAATCGGTGAAATAGCTGAAAATTCTATGACTGTTGTAATAGCCTCGCACAATTTAAGAGAGCTTGAAGATATGTGCGACCATATGGGCTTTTTGCACTGCGGCGGTTTGCTGCTTGAAAGAGAGCTGGACAGCTTAAAGCTGGAGCTGTACAGAATACAGGCGGCGTTTAGTCAGCCACTGTCTCAAGAGCTGCTGAAGCCGCTTGATATTGTTGATGTAAAGAATACCGGCAGCCTTTATACACTGGTTGTTCGTGGCAATATTAATGATATTAACAGTTATATTAATTCTTTAAACCCTGTGTTTGTTCAGGCATTACCTCTTACACTGGAGGAAATATTTATTAGTGAAATGGAGGCGGCTGGTTATGACATCGACCACATCATCGAATAAGCAAAGTCAGGGCTTTTGCGGAATGTTAAAATGGACTCTTCGCAGCATGACAAGCTTGTCTGTAGTATATTCTGTAATACTTTTAGTTGTACTTCCCTTTATGCTTGCAATATCTCTGTTGGGAAACGGAGAAGGGGCACAGAATCTGCATAATAATGAAGCAATTATATCAATGTTTAGGTCAAATTGGCGGCTGGCTTCCGTTATTGTAAATATATTTGTGGTAGTAATTTCCGCCAATTTATTTAAAGCCTTCCATAACAGGCGAAGTACAGACTTGGTTATGTCGCTGCCTATTAAACGCAGCACCTTGTTTATGTCGAACTTCATTACAGGTCTGTTGGTAATTTTTGTACCACTTTTTGTTGTTACTTTAATATCAGGGCTTTTGTGCGGTGATATACTTGTAGGCTTAACATATTTTATAGCTATTGTTCCGCCTACGCTTTTGGCATATGCCATGTATAGCTTTTTGGCTGTCTGCTGCGGAACAGTGGCAGATACGGTAATATCCTATGCAGCTATTAATGTAACATACCCTGTATTATTTTCTGTTATTATGAATTTAGTATACAATTTTTCAGCGGGTACGGCTGACTTTTGCTACAACGGATTATCAAATTTATTAACTAAAGGGAATTTGTTTATACACAGCCTGTTGTCACCCTCTATGGGCATATATGTATGTTCTTCAGGAGCGTATATGTCCGATGCATCAATGGTGCCATACTGCATATACAGTATTATTTTTGCAGCTGTAATATTTGCAGCGGCTGTTATTTTGTTTAAGCGCCGCAAAAACGAAAATGTGCAGATGGGCTTTATATTTAAGCTACCAAAAATACTCATTATAATTATTTCAAGCCTTGCCTGTGGTGTGTATATTGGCTACACTGCCTCCGGAGCTTTAAGCAGTGATGTTAAGTCGGGTACAGTTCAGTTTTTATGGTATATACTGTTCTCTGTTGTGGGCTGTATAGTTTCGTATTTGATAATTACAAGTATTTACAATCGAGGCGGTTCCGGAATTTTAAAGAGTATGCCTTGCTTAGGTGCCTCTGTTGCACTTTCACTGGTTATTTATCTGTTAACCGCAACAGGTATGGTAAGTATGAATATGTGGGCGCCGGATATAAAAACTGTAAAATATGTAAGTGTTGAAACAAGTATTAACAAAAATTACGGTAACACCATTAATGAATTTTTGGGCGAAGATTATTCAGAAGGTGTTTTCGAAGGTGAAATGGAATACTATGACGGATACTATGACGAATATATCAATAACAGCACATATTATTACAGAACAGTATTTGATGAAAAGCAGCATATGTTTATGAGCGGCTATTCAAGACTTTTAAGACTTGAAAACAAAGAGGAAATAGCTGCAGTGAATAAGCTAAATGACGAGCTTATTAAGGAATACAACGAAAAAACTCCATTCTTAAGGTATAGTAATAATTTTTGGTATAATATGAACACTGATTATATTTGTGTTAGATATTATTACAATGACAAGTCTGTAGAGAGCAGGTATTATTCGTCTGACTTGTTTGATACAGATACCATTATAAAATACCTTGACGAAATATGCTCCGGTGAGTCTTTTAAGGAAAGTAAATTTATAATACAAGGCTGTGGAAACGGCACCGAGCTGGATATGAGCTATAACAATATGCAGGCAGTTGACGAAAATAAGAAAATTGATGTTTCAGATACTGAATTTGCAAATGAGCTTATAGCGGCATACAATGAGGATTTTGCCGCTGACCGGATGGTATTTGAACACTTTACAGATTTAGATAATGCAGACGGTATTTTATTCATAAGGCCTAGGCATTTAGATAGTATAAAATCTGAAGAGATTAGGAGAATCAGCGGCGGAGAAATGCTTATAATCCCTAAGGACGGCTACGAAAAAACAAAGGCTGTGCTGAATAAATACAGCAAGGAAATTGACGGCTGCAGCGAGGTTACGGCGAAAAACTACAAGTAAATACCAAGCAATGGGTATTGCGTATATAATTTAATCAACAACCTACACAACCTATAAAAGCAAGAGGGAAAGTCCATATTTTGGCTTTCCCTCTTGCTGTATTTGTAATGATATTAATTTTTATTGGTTTTTACACTGCTTTTGCAGCTTCTTTTTTTCTCGTAATTGGCTGAAAAAGTCTGTCATTATTTTGCCGCATCGGTCCTCCAATATACCGCCTGTAACATTGGGCTTGTGGTTAAAGGGCAATTCAAATAAATTAACCACGCTTTCACAGCAGCCCGCCTTTGGATTTTTTGCACCGTAATAAACCGAGCGAATGCGTGAGTTTATTATGGCACCGGCACACATAGGGCAAGGCTCTACCGTAACATACAGCTCACACTGCCACAGCTGCCAGCCTCCCAGCCTTTGGCAGGCTCTGTGTATTGCTACAGTTTCTGCATGAAGCAATGCGTTTTTTTGAGTGTCACGCATATTATAGCCTGTGCTTATTACCTCATTGCCCCTTACAATAACTGCACCTATAGGCACCTCGCCCAGCCTATAGGCTGTTTCTGCCTGCTGTAGGGCAAGCTCCATATATTGTATATCCATTATGCCAAGGCGGCGGATTGAATACACAAAAGCAAAACTACAGCTGTGTATATTATCATCCACGGTGATGTAAAGACATATCTTAATCTTTTTGCCATTGTAAGCCCGTTTGGGTTATCTTCAGGGGTTGAATCAAATTCGAACAGCTTATTTCCGAATTTTTTAATAAGCATAGCTGTACAGATTAATCCTGAAAGCACAAAAACAAGTGCAAGAGAAAAATCTATAACGCTGTATACCATTTCATCAAGCTTAAGCTGCGAAAGCAGGCTAAATGCTACTGATGATCCGTTATTTACAAAGTGGACAATGATTGCCGGTATAAGTGAGTTGGTTTTAACCGTTAGGTAAGCTAAAACAAGTCCTGTTAAGAATGTAACAGGTGTTTGTATAAAGTTGCTGTGTGCAAAACCAAACATAACAGCCGACACCACTATAGCAAGTGCGTCGCCGTGCTTTCTTAACGAGCCGAGTATAGCACCTCTAAAAAGAAATTCCTCTATAATAGGCGGTACCACGGCAATAGCTATAAAATATATAATGTTTTCTGCTGTGCCGCTTGTACTGCCGTAGTCTGAAACCTTATTCTCAAAACCGAACATAGACAGGTTGATATTCATAAAGCTAAGCAGCAGGTTAAACACATATACAAAGCCCATAGCCGCCAGTGTATATTTTACCGTATCGCCAATGCTTACTGACTTAATTTTAACCGCCTTGTTTATGTTGGTTTTACACATTGCCATTATAATTGCCGCTACAATAAACTCGCCCACAAGTGACGCTATTGCATTTATAACATACAGCATTACCGTGCTTAAATTTAACGAGGAGCTGCCGGAGGTTACTGTCATAGCCATTAAAATCATAGCTATAACGGTAGTAAATACTATAAACAGCAGCATACCGCCGCCCACTCTGTTAGAGGTTTTACGCAGGCTCTTTCGCTGCTTAACCACCATTTGCTTTTTATATTCGGCCTCTGTACAGGCAGGGGTATTTGTATAAGGACGGTTAAGCTGCATAGGCTGAGGGGCTGCACCCACCGCCGCAGCAGAGTATTGATTATTAGCAGACTGACCGCCAAAATATTGGCTGTAATTATGTTGATTGTTTGGGCATTGACTTTGATTATACCCGTTATTCATATATTGACTGCTGCACGGAGCCTGATTATATCCGTTATTCATATATTGGCTGCTGTACGGAGCCTGATTATATCCGTTATTTACATATTGTTTGTTGTACTGATTTTGAGTATACCCATTATTCATATATTGGTTATTGTTATATTGATTTTGGGCATACTCGCCGTTCGCATATCGGTTGTTATATTGATTAGACTGCGCCGAGCCGCTATAGGCAGTATACTGCTTGCATGGTACGCCGCTGCTGTTGGGACAGCTGTAAGGACTGCTGGAATTATTCATATAATTAAACACCTCGCTTTGGTAATTATATCATTTTAAAATTATAAAAACAATAATAATTAATATGTTTACATATACTTAATATATAAATAATAAAGATGCAAAATCCGTAAGCAGTTATTGAGTGCCTGCCGTTAAATGCTAATGTATAAATATGCGTGTTTATCTTGATTATGTGTCGATTTATGGTATAATATAAAGCAAGTATTTAGCACCTTAACATCAAAATAAAGGGATGATAACAATGAAATCAAAACTATCTCGCAGACAGTCAAGAGAACAGGCATTTTTGCTTGCTTTTGAAAGAAACATTAACCATGAGGCATTCAAGGATTTATACGAAACGGCTATGGAAAGCAGAGATTTTGAAATAGACGATTTTGCGATGGGCTTGCTTGAAAACATTGAGAATAACGAAAATGAAATTAATGAGCTTATTCAGGCAAATTCCAAAAACAGAGCTTTAAACAGAATTTCAAAGGTTGCCCTAAGCATAATGCAGTTGGCTATAAGCGAGCTTAAGTATGCCGATGTATCAAAAACAAAGGCAGAAAACCCTGAAAGCGTTATTATTAATGAAGCTGTTATTATTGCAAAAAAGTATTCCACTCCGGAGGAAACCTCTTTTATTAACGGTATTTTAGGTGCTGTGGTAAGGGGACAGGCATAAGCTATGTGTAGCGGTAATTTGTATTTAGGTATAGATACCAGCAACTACACAACATCTGCCGCAGCCTATGTAAACGGTGAAATTTATCAGGCTAAAAAGCTTTTGCCCGTTAAAAGCGGTGAACTGGGGTTACGCCAAAGCGACGCAGTGTTTCACCATACGGCACAGCTTCCGCTAATGCTTGAACGGCTTGCAGTACAGGTGGATTTGTCAAAGGTTAGTGCAGTAGGTGCGTCGTTTACGCCACGCAGTACAAAAGGCTCGTATATGCCTTGCTTTACGGTAGGCAGTGGCTTTGCAAGGTCGCTTACCTCTGTAATGAATGTACCGCTGTACAGGTTTTCTCATCAACAGGGACATATAGCGGCGGCTGTTTATTCCTGTGGGCATACCGAGCTTTTTACAAAAAAGCACTTGGCTTTTCATATTTCCGGCGGCACTACAGAGGCACTCATTGTTACTCCCGATAAAGATAACATAATAAGTGCAAACCTTGTTGGCAAAACTCTTGACCTTAATGCCGGTCAGCTTGTAGACCGTGTGGGAGTTATGCTGGGCTTACAATTTCCCTGCGGAAAACAGCTGGAACAGTTTGCACTTAGTTTTTTTGGAAAAATAAAGTGTAAGACTACAATCAAGGGGTGCGACTGCTGTCTTTCGGGTGTGCAGAACATTTGCGAAAAAATGTATAAGGACGGCACGCCAAAGGAAGAAATAGCGGCGTATGTTTTAAAATATATTGAAGAAACGCTGTATAGCATGACCTTGAATATTTTTAAGGAGTACGGGGAAATGCCGGTGCTTTTTGCAGGCGGTGTAATGTCTAACAGCATAATTAAGAAAAATCTTACAAATAGGCTTGGCGCTTACTTTGCACAGCCTGAATTTTCTGCCGACAACGCCGCCGGGGTTGCAGTGCTGACCGCTATAAAAAATAAGGAAGAAATATTATGAACGGTAATTCCATAATAACTGTATCACAGTTGAATTTTTATACAAAGTCACTGCTTGACGGCGACCCTGTGCTTTCGCAGGTTTTTGTGAGGGGCGAAATTTCTAACCTTACAAACCACTATCGTTCGGGACATATTTACTTTTCGCTTAAGGATGAAAAGGCGGTTGTTCGCTGTGTTATGTTTGCAGGTGACGCCGCAAAGCTCCGTTTTGAACCACAGGAGGGAATGAGCGTAATTGCCATAGGCAGAGTATCTATATATGACGCTACAGGGCAGTATCAGCTGTATGTACGGCAAATGCAGCCTGACGGTATAGGTGAGCTTACGGTAGCCTTTAACCAGCTGAAAGAAAAGCTTGAAAAGCAAGGGCTGTTTAGCCCCGAGCATAAAAAGGAAATACCTGTATACCCACAGAAAATCGGTGTTGTTACCTCACAAACAGGTGCGGTACGCCGAGATATAGAAACTGTTCTAAACAGGCGCTACCCTTTGGCGGAAATGGTACTTTACCCTGCCGCTGTGCAGGGGGAGCAGGCGGTGCCGGAGCTTGTAGCAGGTATTGAATATTTTAATAAAACCAACAGTGTTGATGTTATTATTATTGGCAGGGGCGGCGGTTCTATGGAGGATCTTTGGGTGTTTAACAGCGAGCTGCTGGCACATACTGTTTATAATTCAAATATTCCGGTTATTTCGGCAGTGGGACACGCTACAGATGTAACAATATGTGACTTTGTGGCTGACAAAACAGCGCCTACTCCGTCAGCGGCGGCAGAAATTGCAGTTCCCGACAAAATTAAACTGCTTAATATGATTTCGTCCTTCAACGACAGAATTATAAGTGCCGCAAGGTATGCAGTGTATTTGCAGCAGCAAAGGGTAGACAGTGTGTATAACAGGCTGTCTGTCTTTTCCGAAAGCTACCGGCTGCCTAAAATAAAAGCAAATCTTGATAATATTAATATAAGGCTGGCAGCGGCATTTAAGGAAAATTTACAGTCAAAGGCAGAACAGCTAAAAGAATGTTCTGCAAGGCTGAATGCTTTAAGCCCGCTGAATATACTTGCAAGAGGCTACAGCCTTGCGTTGGTCAATGACGAAATTGTCAGCAGTGTGGACGATGTAAATATAAATGACAGTATTACCGTAAAGCTAAAAAACGGTGAGCTGTATTGTAATGTAAACGATAAAAGGAATGACTATAATGCCAAAGAAGAAAACCTATGAGGAGGCAATAGCCCGACTGGAGGAAATAACCGGTCAGCTCGAAAAGGGTGGTATCCCTTTGGAGCAATCCTTAAAGCTGTTTGAGGAGGGCACCAAGCTGTCGGCATATTGCTACAAAATATTAAATGAGGCTCAGCAAAAGGTGACGGAATTAAGTACAGACGACATTGAAAAGGAGGCCGCAGAATGACGCTTAACGAAAGAATAGAAAGGGCTTTGGCAGGCTATTTGCCCGACAAGGATTGCCTTGAAAAAAAACTGATAGAGTCTATGGAATACAGTCTGCTTGCAGGAGGAAAGCGTATTCGTCCCCTGCTTGTATTGGAGTTCTGTCAGCTGTGCGGCGGAAATATAGAGGACGCCATGCCTTTTGCCTGTGCTGTAGAGATGATACACACATATTCACTTATACATGACGATTTACCTTGTATGGACAATGACGATTTCCGCCGTGGCAAGCCTTCAAACCACAAGGTGTACGGTGAAGATACCGCTTTGCTTGCAGGCGACGCACTTCAGGCCCTTGCGTTTAAAACCGCTACCTCTAATATTACTAAAGAGAATGCCTATAATACTGCAAGGGCAGTAAATAATTTGGCTGAATACTGCGGTGCAAACGGTATGGTAGGGGGTCAGATTATTGACCTTGAAAACGAGGGCAAAAGCTCCGGTATTGACATACTAAAGGAAATGGATAGAAAAAAGACTGCCGCCATAATTAAAAGTGCCTGTGAAATGGGCTGTATTGTGGCAGGTGCAGACGATGAGGATATAAAAAGGGCAAGGGTGTTTGGTGAAAGCATTGGACTTGCTTTTCAGATTCAGGACGATATTCTTGATGTTACAGCTGACCAAAGCAAGCTGGGCAAGCCTGTAGGCAGTGACAAAGAAAACGAAAAGTCTACTTATGTTTCACTGCTTGGGCTTGAAGAGTGCAAAAGCTTGGTAGAAAGCCTTACGGCCAAGGCTATTGACAGCCTTTCAGGCTTTAAGGGTGACAGCTCGGCCTTAAAGGAACTGGCACTTTCTCTGTCAAACAGAGAGTATTAATTTTTATTTAGTTTATTTTACAGCTGTATAGGCTGTGTTTTATAAAAGGAAGGGTTCTCTTATGGAAAAACCTTATCTGTCACATATAAAGTCGCCAAAGGATATTGTCGATTTTAGTGATGAGCAGCTTACAGAGCTGTGTGATGAAGTAAGAGAAAAGTTAATAACGGTTGTTTCGCAAAACGGCGGACATTTAGCATCTAACCTGGGTACGGTAGAGCTTACTGTGGCACTTGAAAAGGTGTTTAATTCGACCGATGATTCTATTGTATGGGATGTAGGTCACCAGTGCTATACCCATAAGCTGCTTACAGGCAGAGCAAACGAATTTGATACATTGCGTACCGAGGGAGGAATTTCCGGCTTTCCAAAAAGAAGCGAAAGCCCATATGACGCCTTTAACGCCGGCCACAGCAGTACATCTATCTCTGCCGCATACGGTATAGCCAGGGCTAAAAATATACTTGGCAAAAAGGGCTGCACCATAGCTGTAATAGGCGACGGTGCCTTAACAGGCGGGTTGGCCTACGAGGGCTTGAACAACGCAGGAAGATTTCAGAAAAACTTTATTGTCGTTCTTAACGACAACAAAATGTCTATATCAAAAAATGTAGGCTCAATGGCAAAATATTTACGCCGTGTAAGGTTTATGCCTAAGTATATACGGGCAAAGGAAAGAATAGAGCATGTGCTTGAGAAGGTGCCTGTTGTAGGTAAGCCGTCGGCAAAGGCAATAAGGGTAATTAAGAAAAAGCTTCGCCACGCTCTTTCTCATTCAACTATTTTTGAGGATATGGGCTTTCACTATTATGGGCCGTTGGACGGTCATAATATTTCAGACCTTGTTACCGTTTTTGAAACTGTTAAGGACATAAAAGGCCCTGTGCTTGTTCATATAGTAACGAAAAAGGGCAAGGGCTACGCAATGGCAGAAAGCCGGCCTAATGTTTACCACGGCATTTCGGCATTTGATATTGAAACAGGCGAGCCTAAAACGGGGGCTATTGATTTTTCCTTTGTATTTGGCAATAAGCTGTGCGAGCTGGCAGAAAAAAATAAGAAAATCTGTGCCATTACAGCCGCTATGCGTTCGGGTACAGGTCTTGACAGATTTTCTACTGAATTTAAACCGAGGTTTTTTGATACAGGCATTGCAGAGGAGCACGCAGTAACCTTTGCAGGAGGACTTGCGGCTCAGGGTGCTTTACCGTTTTTTGCGGTGTACTCAACCTTTTTACAGCGATGTGTTGACCAGATAATTCACGATGTTGCAATGCAAAACCTGCACATTGTTTTGGCAATAGACAGGGCAGGCTTAGTAGGTGAGGACGGCGAAACTCACCAAGGTGTGTTTGATGTGGCTTTGCTTAACCCTGTGCCTAACCTTGAAATATACAGCCCTACTTATTTTAGTGAGCTTGAAATAGCCATGGACTTTGCAGTAGCGGCAAACAACAAGCCGGTAGCGGTTAGGTACCCTCGTGGCGGCGAGCCGTACAAGCCACAGGATTTTCAGGTTACAAAAAAGCATTATCAGTTTTATGGCAGCAGCAACAGCAGTACGCTTATTGTTACTTATGGTAAGCTGTTTGCAAGTGCCTGTAAGGCAATGCAAATACTTGAAAGCAAGGGCGTTAGCGTATGTATTTTAAAGCTTAACAGAATTAAGCCTATTCCGGCAAAGGCACTGGACTTAGCCGCAGAATATAAAAATATTTTCTTTTTTGAAGAGGGAATGGCTACAGGGGGCGTTGGTGAACACTTTTTGTATGACCTGGTAAAAAGAGAATATAAGGGTGAGTATAAATTAACCGCTATTGACGATGTATATGTTAAGCACGCAAAGGTGGATTCACTGCTGAAGAAGCTGGGACTGGACGAAAACGGTATTGCAGACACCGTATTAAACGGACTGCAAAGCAAGGGTGGTGAATAATATGGCTGAAAAAGCAGAAAAAAAGAGGCTTGATGTTTTGGTGTATGAGGCAGGCTATGTACAAAGCCGAGAAAAGGCTAAGGCTGTAATTATGGCAGGCTTGGTGTATGTTGACAACCAAAAGGCAGACAAGCCCGGTACTGTGTACCCTGTAACAGCTAAGCTGGAGGTAAGAGGCGGCACACCAAAATATGTAAGCCGTGGCGGCTTTAAGCTGGAAAAGGCCATGCAGTCGTTTCCTATAGATTTAAAGGGTAAAATTACAATGGATATAGGTGCGTCAACAGGGGGCTTTACAGACTGTATGCTGCAAAACGGTGCTGTAAAGGTTTATTCTGTAGATGTTGGCTACGGTCAGCTTGACTGGAAGCTTAGAAACGACAGCCGTGTTGTAAACCTTGAAAGAACAAATGTAAGGTATATTACACAGGAGCAGGTGCCTGATAAAATAGATTTTTTCTCTGTAGATGTATCTTTTATTTCGTTAAGGCTTGTTTTGCCGGCGGCAAGAAAGCTAATGGCAGAAAACGCACAGGCCGTCTGCTTAATAAAGCCGCAGTTTGAGGCAGGGCGTGAAAATGTGGGCAAAAAAGGCGTAGTGCGTGACCCGCAGGTACATAAGCAGGTTGTAGAAGATATTACAAGCTTTTGTCTTGAAAACGGCTTTGATGTTTTAGGGCTGGACTATTCCCCTATAAAGGGGCCGGAGGGTAATATTGAATATTTAATTTACTTAAATAGAACCGATGCACAAGGTGTTCTCAAGGCTGACATTACACCGCAGAAGCTGGTGGAAGACTCCCACAAGGCTTTGGACAAAAAGGACTGATGTAGATGAAGGTAGCAGTAATTACAAATACCTCAAAGCCTCAGGCAGTAGAGTTTCAGCCTAAGGTTATAGATAAGCTGATAAATATGGGCGTTACTCCCGTTGTTTTAAAAAGTGACAGAAGAATTGCAAAAAATCATATAAACGATGTTCTTTGCTTTGAATCACATACAGAGGTTGTAAAGAATTGTGATATTCTTATTGCGATAGGCGGCGACGGTACCATTATTCATATGGCACGCCATGCGGCAAAGCACAATAAGCCGCTTTTGGGCATTAATTTCGGCAGAGTCGGCTTTGTAGCCACACTTGAGCCGCAAGACCTTGATTCTATTGACAAGCTGCTTACAGGCAATTACTTTACACAGCAGAGAATGCTTCTGAAGGTTACGGTAGAAACACCTACAGGAGCAGAAAGGCTGTATGCTATTAACGATGCCGTTATTTCCCGTGGCTCAATGTCCAGAATGATGGACTTGTCCGTTTCGGTAAACGGCAAAAAAACCTGTCAGTACAGAGCAGACGGCGTTATTTTTTCAACGCCTACAGGCTCTACGGCATATTCACTGTCGGCAGGAGGGCCTGTTATTTGTCCCGATATTGAATGTATTCTGCTTACGCCTATATGTCCGCACAGTCTGTTTTCGAGATCTGTTATTTTTAAGGCCGGCGATAAGCTTACAGTAACCGCCGCAACAGGTGAGGGAACGGGAACCGAGGCATTTTTAACGGTTGACGGACAGTACCATTTGCCGCTTACGGACGATACAAGGGTAACTATAGAAAAATACGAAAAGTCATTTTCTCTAATTTCTATTGAACCGCAGAATTTTTATACTGTGCTTAACAACAAGCTGAACGAACGAGGTATATAAGGAGAGCTTTATGAAATCACGCAGACACGCTACTCTTTTGGAAATTATACAGGAGTATGATATTGATACCCAAGAGGAGCTTATAGAAAAGCTCAGCCAAAGGGGCTTTACAGTAACCCAGGCTACAATATCCAGAGATATTAAGGAGCTTAAATTAATCAAAACACCCATAGGCAACGGAAAATATAAATATACCACAGGGAATAAGTCGGGTATGGATACCCTGTCTAACTTTCAAAATCTCTTTAAAACCGCAGTTATAAGCGTGGATTTTGCCCAAAATATGGTTGTACTGAAAACCACCAACGGTATGGCACAGGGTGTGTGTGCCGCACTTGATTCAATAGAGTGGGACGGTATTTTGGGAACCATTGCCGGTGACGATACTATTTTTATTGTTGCTACATCGGGAAGCAAGGCGGCTGCCTTAACCTCGGAGTTAAAAAAGAATATGTAATTTTGCAAATAGTTGTAAAAGGTGAGTTTTATGCTTAATTCATTGTACATAGAAAACATTGCTGTTATTGAAAAAACGAATATTGACTTCACCAAGGGCTTTAATGTTCTTACAGGTGAAACAGGTGCAGGTAAGTCTATTATTATAGGCTCTATTAATGCACTTTTAGGGGGCAGAATTTCTAAGGATATTATCCGCTCCGGTGCTGACACAGCTTTTGTAAGCGGCAGCTTCAGCGTAACCAATCCGCAGGTGTACAGCCTGCTTGAGCAGTACGGCTTTGAGTGCGACCGGGATGACCGGCTTATTTTACAGAGAAAGCTTACAGCCAACGGCAAAAGCTCCTGCAGAATAAACGGCAGGCCTGCCAATCTTGCTGTTTTAAAGGAAATTACGGCTCATTTGGTAAATGTTCACGGTCAGCACGAAAGCTACAGCCTGATGTCGCCTGAAAAGCACATTGAATATATTGACAGCATTGGCGAGCTTGACAGCATAAAAAAAGAGTACAGAGAGAATTTAGCTATACTTCGTGATTACAGAAAAAGGCTAAAAAGTGCACAAACCGACGACTCTCAGCGTGAGCGTCAAATTGACCTTTTACGGTATCAGATAAACGAAATTGAACAGGCAGCACCGCAGGAGGGCGAGTACGAACAGCTTACAGAGGAGCGTAGCAAAGCCCAAAACGCTCAGGATATTATTAGAAGCCTTTCAGAGGCAGAGGCAATTCTTGCAGGTGAAGAGCAGATAAACGGCTGTATTGACGCACTTAGAGAATGCAGCGACTGTATAGGCAGGGTTTCGGAATATGTGCCTGTAACAGAAAAGCTTTCGGAGCGTATTACAAATGTGTATTATGAGCTTCAGGACTGTGCAGAGGAGATTTCGTCAATTCTGGAGGGCATTGACACAGACCCTTACAGACTGCAGGAAATAGAAGAAAGGCTTGATGTTCTGTACAGGCTTTCAAAAAAATACGGCAGTACAACTGCTGAAATATTGGAATTTTATGAAAATGCCAAAGGTCAGCTGCAGCAGCTGGAGGATTATGAGTTTAATATGGAGAGCCTGCAAAAGGACTACGACAAATATTTTCAGGCTACCAAGGAATTAGCCTTGAAGCTGTCTGCCGAAAGAAAGAAAATTTCCCGTGAGTTTACCGCAAGGGTTAAAGAGGAAATGACCTACCTTGATATGCCAAATGTTAATTTAGAGGTTAGCATAGAGCGTTGTCCTTTAAATGAAAACGGCTGTGATAAGCTGGAATTTTTAATTTCGGCTAACCCCGGCGAAACGCCTAAGCCTGTTTCTAAAATAGCGTCGGGCGGTGAGCTGTCCAGAATGATGCTGGCTATCACAAATGTAATTGCCTCTCACAATATAGTCTCTACTATGATTTTTGACGAGGTAGACACGGGCATAAGCGGCAGTGCCTCACAAAAGGTTGGCTATAAGCTAAAGGCGTTGTCTGAAACAAGGCAGGTAATATGTATAACCCACCAAGCACAAATAGCCGCTTTGGCAGACACTCATTTCTTAATTAAGAAAAATGTTGAAAATAACAGAACCTTTACGCAGGTCAGTGAGCTAAGCTTTGAAGACCGTGTTCGTGAGCTTGCACGCATAATTGGCGGTGTGTCTATTACAGAGCTTACACTTAAGCACGCAGAGGAAATGCTTTTGCAATCAAAAAGCAAGAATAAAATTTAAGCAGGTAGTTTTATGAAGGACTGGAAACCGGAACAATTAAATAAAGAACAGGTAAGGGCTATGGCCTCGGATTACGGTATACCTGCTATAGTTGCCATGCTTTTGTCTATAAGAGGTGTTGACACCTACGAGGAGGTTCAAGGGTTTCTTTATGATAACGATGAGCTTGAGGATCCGTTTTTAATGATTGATATGGACAAGGCGACAGAAAGAATTTTCAAGGCCTTGGAGGATAATGAAAGCATATGCGTGTACGGCGACTATGACGCCGACGGCGTAACCTCTACAGCACTTTTGTATGATTATTTAAGCTCATTAGGAGCAAGGGCTTCTTACTACATTCCCTCAAGAGAAGCAGAGGGCTACGGTATGAACAACGGTGCTGTGGATAAAATAGCAGAAAAGGGCATAACGCTTATTATTACAGTGGATAACGGTGTTTCGGCGGCAGAGCAAATAGAGTATGCAAAAACACTGGGTATAGATACAGTAGTTACCGACCACCACACACCGCCCGAAAAGCTGCCTGACGCCGTTGCGGTTGTTAATCCCCACAGGGCCGACTGTATGTCGGAATTTAAGCACTTGTCAGGTGTGGGCGTTGCCTTCAAGCTTATAATGGCACTTGAAGACCAACATTTGGATATTGAAAAGCTGCTTAATAAATATTCCGATATTGCCGCACTGGGTACTATAGGAGATATTGTATCTTTAACAGGCGAAAACAGAGTGCTGGTAAAGAACGGACTGAACGCTATTAAAAATCTTCAGCGAAAGGGTATAAGTGCACTGCTTGATACAGCCGGCATAAAGGGCAGCAACAAGCTTACAGCCGGAAGGCTTGCCTTTACGGTAGTGCCAAGAATAAATGCCTGCGGCAGACTGGAATTGTCCGAAAAATCCGTCGAGCTGTTATTAACGGAGGATGACGCTGTTTCCCGGGAAATATCCCAACAGCTTTCAGAGGATAATAAGATAAGACAGCAAATTGAAAGAGATATACTAAGCCAGGTTTTGTTATATATTGAGCAGAATCCGAGCATTAAATATAAAAGAGTAATGGTAATAAGCGGCGAGGGCTGGCACCAAGGAGTTATAGGCATAGTGGCCTCAAGGGTAAAGGACATATACGGAAAGCCGGTTATTATTATTACAACAGAGGGCGGCTCGGCAAAGGGCAGCGGCAGAAGTATAGAGGGCTTTTCTCTTATAGACGCTATAACCTCCTGCAGTGACTTGCTTCCGCATTTCGGCGGACACCCAATGGCGGCAGGGCTGAGTATAGCTGCAGCCGATATTGAGGAGTTTTCTATCAGAATTAATCGCTATGCCTTTGAAAAGGGTGATATGCCGCTTCCTACTCTTAAAATAGACTGCAAGCTAAACCCAAAATTTCTTAATGCAGAGCTTGCAAAGCAAATATCAATGCTTGAGCCCTTTGGTGCGGGAAACCCTACCCCTGTATTCGGCTTGTACAATATGTGCCTAAGAAAGGTTACGCCTGTAGGAAACGGAAACCACCTAAGGCTGACATTTGAAAGAGATAAAATACCTGTAAATGCTATGCTGTTTTTTACAACGGCAGAGCAGCTTCCCTACAGAGTGGGAGATGTGCTTGATTTAGCAGTGACAATAGATATAAACGAATATAACAACAAGCAGTCATTAAGTGTTATAATAAAAGAAATAAAGCCCGGCGGTGTTGATACTAACGTTGTGCTGAACGAAAATCGGCTGTTTGAAAAGCTTATGAATTTAGAACAGCTTTCGCCGCAGCAGGCAAATACCTTACTGCCTGCAAGAGAGGACTTTGCGGTTGTGTTTAAATTTCTCCGCAGTGAAAAGGGCTGGAGCTATCCACCATACATAATATGTGCAAGACTTAACAACAAAAGAATTAATTATGGCAGACTACAGGTTATACTTACGGCTATGCAGCAGCTTTCGCTTATTGAGTATAAAAACACCTACAATGAAACCGTTATAAAATTACTGCCAACCGAGGGTAAGGCAGACCTTAACAGTGCAAAAATAATGAAACAGCTTTTGTCTTATATTAATTAACGGCTGTTAATACTATAAAAGGGGGATATAAATATGTCAGAAGTATTAGTTCACTATCAGGATTATGAAGAGCTTAAAAGAATGATGAGAGAAAGCGGAAGAGATTATGACACTCAGCTCATCGAAAAGGCGTATAATTTGGCAAGCGAGGCACACGGCGACCAACGCAGAGTGTCAGGCGTGCCGTATATTCTGCACCCCACATCGGTCGCCTGTATTTTGGTAGACCTTGGTATGGACAGCGAAACCGTAGTAGCGGCACTTTTGCACGATGTTGTAGAGGATACCGATGTTACTTTAGAGGAAATAATTAAGCTGTTCGGTGACGAAATTGCCCATTTAATTGACGGTGTGACAAAGCTAAAGAAAATACCGTATTCAAACAGAGAGGTGCGTCAGGCTGAAAATATAAGGAAAATGCTTATTGCTATGTCTGACGATATTAGGGTAATTATCATTAAGCTTGCCGACCGCTTGCACAATATGCGTACCATTGAGTGTATGCGTGAGCAAAAAAGGCGGGATATTGCCCTGGAAACAATGGAGGTCTTTGCCCCTATTGCTCACCGTTTAGGTATTCGCACCGTAAAAGAGGAAATGGAGGACTTGTCCCTAAGATACCTGGATCCTATAGGCTACAAGGAAATAGAGGATAAGCTTGCGTTTAGCGAGCCTGAAAGGAAAAAGTTCATAGAACGCATAAAAAAGGAAATTGTAGAAAGAGCAAAGGGTATTGTAGATGACATTTATATAGAGGGCAGAGTAAAAAGCATAAACGGCATTTACAAGAAAACCTTTATGAAGGGCAAAAGTATAGAGCAGATTTACGACATTTTTGCCGTTCGTGTTATAGTCAATACCGTAAGCGACTGCTACAACATTCTTGGCGTTGTGCATGATATGTTTAAGCCGCTGCCAAACAGGTTTAAGGATTATATATCTACCCCAAAGCCAAATATGTATCAGTCACTGCATACAACGGTAATCGGTAAAGAGGGCGTGCCTTTTGAGGTCCAAATAAGAACCTGGGAAATGCACCATACAGCCGAGTACGGTATTGCCGCACACTGGAAGTATAAGCTGGGGCTAAAGGGCAAGAGCAAGGACGATATGAGCGAAAAGGTACAGTGGATTCGCCAAATACTGGAAAATCAGCTTGACGATGAAACCGATATTATACGCAATATAAAAACAGACCTTGCACCTGAGGAGGTATTTATATTTACACCTAAGGGTGATGTTTTAAGTTTGCCTACCGGTGCAACGGTTATTGATGTTGCATATGCTATTCATTCCGCAGTAGGCAACCGTATGATAGGTGCAAAGGTAGACGGCAGAATAATGCCTATTGACTATCATGTAAAGACAGGCGAAATAATAGAGATTCTTACCTCAAAGGAAACAGCAGGGCCAAAAAGAGACTGGCTTGCAAAGGTAAAAACGAGTGAAGCAAGAAATAAAATAAAAAGCTGGTTTAAAAAGGAATGTCGTGAAGAAAATATAGAGCGGGGCAAGGCGGAAATCGACAAGGAGTTTAAGCACAACGGCATAGCTTTAACAGACGATGAGCGTGCGGAGTTTTTCCTTGAAATACTGAAAAAGCAGTTTACAGGCTTGCAGGATTTTTATGCGGCTGTAGGCTACGGAGGTTTTTTAATTTGGAAGCTTGGGCCTAGAATGAGAGAGCTGTACAACAAAAAGTACAAGCCGCAGCTTGAAGCAGAGGAGGAGCCTGTAGTTGAAACAAAGCCTGTTAAGGCGTCAAAGTCCAGCAACGGTGTTATTGTTGAGGGTATAGACGATATGCTTGTAAATTTGGCTCGCTGCTGCAACCCTATGAGGGGTGACGAAATTATAGGCTATATTACCCGCGGCAACGGTGTTTCTATTCATAAATGCAGCTGTAAGAATGTTCCTGACAAGGAAGAAAGGGACAACAGCGAAAATGCGGCACGCTGGGTAAATGCCCACTGGGACGACGAGGTGTCAAAGGCCGAGTCATACCAAGCAACAGTAGAGGTTTCTGCAACAGACCGTACCGGACTTATTGCCGATGTTACAAATGTGCTAAGCTCTTTGCATATATATATTCATTCGATTAATTCCTCCGAGAGTAAAAACGGTGTTGCTACCATTCGCGTTACAATTACCGTTTCAAATATGGAGCATTTAAAGGGAATATTGTCAAAGCTGTCAAGCATTAATGGCGTACAGACGGTTGCGAGAATATAAGAGGTGAGGTATTAATGAAAACCATTATTCAAAGAGTAAGCAGTGCCGATGTAACGGTTGACAACAGCATTACAGGCAGTATAGAACAGGGGCTGTTGGTTTTGCTGGGTGTCGAACAGGGTGACGATGAATATGAGGCGGATTTGCTTGCCAACAAAATAGCAAACCTTAGAATATTCAGCGACGAAAACGATAAAATGAATTTGTCATTGCTTGACATAAAGGGCGAGGCACTGGTTATCTCGAATTTTACCCTGTGCGGCGACTGCAAAAAGGGAAGAAGACCATTTTTCGGCGACGCCGCCTTGCCGTCAGAGGCACAGCCGCTGTATGACTATTTTTGTGTAAGGCTGTCGGAATGCGGTGTAAAAAAGGTGGATAAGGGCGTTTTTGGAGCCGATATGAAGGTAAGGCTTTTAAATGACGGGCCTGTTACAATTTCTATTAATTCAAAGGAGCTGTCGCATAAATGATTACAGTACAAGGTGTGCCTGTAGGTGCATTACAGGTGAATTGCTATATGCTTAAGGATTCAAGCACAGGCTTTATTGCTGTAGTTGACCCGGGAGATAATTGTACCGCACTGAAAAAGCTTGTGGAAAATGAAAAGGAAAATATAAAGTATATTTTGCTTACCCACGGTCACTTTGACCACATTGGCTACGCACAGGCACTAAAGGAGCAAACAAATGCCAAGCTGGCAATAAGCAAGGCAGACGAGCTTTTGCTGAACGATAATAACCTTAATCTGTCAATGGCGTTTTTCGGTACAGGGGTGCCAAAAACCGTTGCAGATATTACTTTGGAGGATAACGACACTCTAATGCTTGGCGACAGCAGGGTGACATTTATCTCTACACCGGGGCATACTAAGGGCAGCGGCTGTTATATAATTGACAATAACATTTTTACCGGCGATACGCTTATGAGGCTTTCAATGGGAAGAACAGACTTTCCTACCGGCAGTGACGATGATATGAAGACCTCTCTTAAAAGACTTGCCGCTTTGCAGAAAAATTACAATGTGTACCCTGGGCACGGCGATTACAGCACCTTGAATTACGAAAAAAGCTGTAACCCATATTTATAATTTATGTATATCAGGTGAATTATGAAAATATATATTATTAACAACACCTTTCACTACGAAATGGAAAATCTTACAAGGGTTTTCTTTCCTAATGAAAAGATTGAAATTATTAAATGTACAGCTGTGCCGCAGGACGCTTTGGACAGCCCATATGTTGCAACAAGCGTAGAAAGCGCAGACAATTACAGCAGGGTGAGTGTACAAACCGTATTTGACAGCTTCTCAAAAAATATTACACAGCAGGTAGAGTATGTAGAGGATACCGAAGAATACCAAACCGAGCTGGAGCGTACTATGGCTGTTTGCTTATATAAGCTGTTGTCAGAGTACACAGGGCTTACACCTCCGTGGGGAATACTTACGGGAGTTCGTCCTATAAAGCTTTTTAGAAAAATGGCTGAAAGTATGGGTACAGAAAACGCTAAAAGGCATTTTAGGGATAAGTTTTTGGTTTCGGAGGAAAAGGTGCAGCTGGCAGAGGAAACAGAAAAAAACGAACAGGCTATTCTGCGTACATCCTCTGTAAACTCCTACAGCCTGTATGTGTCAATTCCATTTTGTCCGTCAAGGTGCAGCTACTGTTCGTTTATCTCTCAGGCTACTCTTAAAGCAAAAAAGCTTATTGAGCCTTATGTTGAGCTGCTTTGCAGGGAGCTGGAGGAAACAGCTAAAATACTAAAGGGCAAAAACCTAAAGCTGGAAACAGTCTATATAGGCGGCGGTACACCAACCACCCTTAACGCCCAACAGCTTGAAAGGCTTATAGCTACAATAAACAGATGCTTTCCTATGGAGCAGTGCAGAGAATTTACCGTAGAGGCAGGACGCCCCGACACTATAACAGAGGATAAGCTAAAGGCTATTTTAAACGGCGGTGCAGACAGGATAAGTATAAATCCCCAAACTATGAACGATACTGTACTTGAGGCTATCGGAAGAAAGCATACGGCACAGCAGACAATAGAGGCTTACAGGCTGGCAAGAGCCGTAGGCTTTAAACATATTAATATGGATTTAATAGTGGGCTTGCCAAAGGATAATTTAGATAGCTTTGAAAATACGCTGAATACTATTACAGAGCTTGCTCCGGAAAGCATAACGGTACATACTCTTTCAATGAAGCGTTCGTCTAACCTGACTATTCAGGGTGTAAAGATTATGAAACAGGACGCCGACACAGCCTCGGCTATGCACACCTACTGCAAGGGTATTTTAGAAAGCAAGGGCTACCACCCGTATTACCTGTACAGACAGAGCAGAATGGTGGGTAATCTTGAAAACATAGGTTACTCAAAGCCCGACAGGGACGGCTTGTATAATGTATTTATTATGGACGAAACCCATACAATACTGGGCTGTGGAGCCGGTGCTGTTACTAAGCTTAAAAACGGGACAACAGGTTCATTGAGCAGAGTATTTAATTATAAATATCCGGACTGGTATGTAAATGACTTTGATGAAATTTTAAGGCGAAAGCAAGAAATATCCGATTTTTTTAATAAGTAAAATTTCACAGTTTTTTATAGCATTAATTAACAAAATGGTAATTGATTATTATGTATACGGGTGATATAATTACCTTAAAAATATATAAGGAGTTGTTTTTTATGAGTATTATTGATGATATTATTGTAAATGCAAAATCTGCTGCAACCACTGTAGGTGAAAAGGCAGGTCAAATTAAGGAGTACACAAAGCTGAAGTATTCCGAGGCAGGCATAAAAAGTGACATTAACAAGAAAAAGCAGGAGTTGGGCGACTATGTTTACCGCTGTACAAAGTCCGGAAATGTAGACAACGAAATTCTGCAAAAAATGGTTGACGATGTTTCCGAGCTTGAGGAAAATTTGCAGATTACAAAGGAAATGATTACTGCGGCTAAGAATAAAGTAGTTTGCGGTGCATGCAAGGCAGAAAACGAAAAGGACGCTGTATACTGCAGTAAATGCGGAAAAAAGCTGACAGAAGAAAAGAAGGAAAAAGAAGATACCGAAGCTCAGCCGGAGAGCAGCGACGAATGTGAGGATGTTACGGTAGCGGCCGCTTCATCTGTTGACGATGTTACCTGTGAGGCTGTAAGCGAAGACGATGCCGAAGCAGACAGGGCTGACGATGCTGACGATGTTCAGGATGAAGAAGCTGTTGAAAGCGACAGTACAGATAAAGAGGAATAATTGCTCTTTTAGTGCTGTAGCAGCAGTATAAAATATTATAAAAACATTAGCTTGGCGGGTTATATCCCGCCAAGCTTTCTGTAAAGGACGGTGACCTGGTGTCCAGCCGGTTTGATAATAATGAAAATTCATATAAGCACAGTATGAACAGCTTAGGCAAAAGCAATACTTATAAAAAAGGCTCCAAATATTCTGAAATCGACGATGAGGAGTATATTGATATTAATCAATATGCAAGCCGTTTTTCCGCAAGCAGCGGTACAGCTGCAAAGATAAATAAAATTGTTAAGCATAACAAAGAGGAAAAGAAAAAAGAAGAGGATACCGAAAAGGGCATAGAGCACCAATCCTTTTTAAAGGGAGCTATGATTCTTACTATAAGCATAGTTGTAGTTAAAATTATAGGTGCTTTGTTTAAGGTTTTATTTGCAAATGTTGTTGACGGTGTAGGCAACGGTTTGTTTAACAGTGCCTATGAGCTTTACAATGTTATTTTTACAGTTGCTTCTGCGGGCTTTCCTATAGCTCTTTCACGAATGGTATCTGAATATGTTTCAAAGCACAGGTATAAGGATGTACGGAAGCTTCATAAAATTTCGATACCGTTTTTTGTTATAACAGGACTTGCCTGCTTCCTGCTTATGGTTGCACTAAGCGGCGTATACGGCAAAATGATAGACAACAATTCTATACAGCTGCCTGTAATCGCACTGGCTCCTATAGTGTTTTTTGGCTGCCTTATGTCTATTTACCGTGGATACTTCGAGGGTATGCGGTATATGGTGCCTACGGCTGTATCTGAAATAATAGAGGTTTCGGGCAAGCTTTTGGTAGGTCTGGCTCTTGCATATATTGTAAACTATATGGGTACAACAGAGTACGCAAGCAGCGGCACACTGTTTGGTATTGTTATGGCAGATACTGCGGCATATAAAAATACATTGGCTGCCTTTACGGTATCGGCAGCGTTTATCGGTGTTTCTGTTGGTTCATTTTGTGGATTCTTGTATTTAATGCTTAAATATAAATTTGCAAAGGGCGGTATTACTAAAAAGCAGCTTGCCGAGGCTCCGGACGCTCAGTCGGGAAGGGCTTTGTTTAAAAAGCTTGCACTTACAGCTATTCCTATTGGCCTAGGCTCCTTTGTAATGAGCATTGCCAGCACTATAGACTCAATACTTGTACAAAACAGGATTGTAAGCATTATGGAAAGCGGCAAGGGTGATGTTCTGCAAAGCATATACAGCTTTTTAGATCCGGCTACCTTTAGCGTAGATGTAAACGGTCACTACAATATACAAACATTTTTGTTTGGCTGCTATGGATATGCTCTAACATTTTTAATGCTGGTTACAGCTGTAACGCAGGTGTTTGGTCAAAGTGCAATGCCGTCGCTTACTGCCGCATGGACTGTTAAGGATAAAAAGCAAATAAGAAGCAACATAAATACTATATTAAAGGTTACTCTGCTGGTAACCTTGCCGGCAGGCATAGGCTTAACTGTTCTTGCGGAGCCGTTGCTTACCTTGCTGTATGGCGTTAGGGTAGAGGTTACCATTGCCGCACAGGTGTTGAGGGTAATGGGTATATCCAGCATATTTATAGCAACAAGCACCCCGATTTGCAGTATGCTGCAGGCTATTGGCAGAGTTGATATGCCGCTTAAGCTGTATACAGTGGGTATGCTTGTAAAAATAGTAATAAACTATACTTTGGTTGGCATTCCGGAGGTAAACATACAGGGTGCCGCTGTAGGCTCTTTGGTTGCGTATATGTTTGTGTCGGTTGTAGGAATATATTTTATTGCAAAGGACACAAAGGTTGTGCCGGACTTTAAGACTATATTGCTTAAACCCCTGCTTGCCGCTGTATGCTGCGGTGCTGCCGCATACGGATGCAGCTGTGTGATTAATACAATTATGGCACCGGGCAGACTTACCGTTATACCGTCGCTTGTGGTTGCCGTAGTAGTATATGTACTGGCACTGCTGCTGTTTAAGGCTGTTACGCCTGAGGACTTGGAAAATATTCCGGGTGGAAATAAAATAGGAAAACTACTTGCAAAATATAAGCTTTTAGGGTAGAATATACAGAAGTAGCCACCATAGTTTGTCAGGAGAAGAATTAAATGGATTTTATTCGTAAAGAACACTATAATGTTTATGATTTAGTGGAAATTGTTAAAATACTTAGAGCACCCGGTGGATGCCCGTGGGATATGGAGCAGGATCATCATTCAATTCGCAGAGATTTTATAGAAGAAACCTACGAGGCTGTAGAGGCAATTGATAATGATGATACCGAGCTTTTAAAAGAGGAGCTGGGTGATGTACTGCTGCAGGTGGTATTTCACACTGAAATTGAAGCCGAAAAGAATTCATTTAATATAGATGATGTAGCAGACGGCGTTTGCAAAAAAATGATTATAAGACACCCTCATGTGTTTTCAAATGCTGAGGCTGATACTACCGAGCAGGTTTTAAAAAACTGGGACAGCATAAAGATGCAGACCAAGTCGCAAAAATCACAAGCAGAGGTTTTGCAGAGCATTTCAAAAGCGCTGCCGTCGTTAATGAGAAGTCAAAAAATACAACAAAAGGCTGCAAAGGTTGGCTTTGACTGGGAAAATGTTGATGGTGCAATTTCCAAACTAAAGGAGGAGGTTGCGGAGCTTGAGGAGGCTGTGTCGCAAAATGACCGGCAGCACAAGGAGGAAGAGCTTGGAGATGTGCTTTTTTCGGCAGTAAATATTGCAAGGTTTATCAATACAGATGCCGAAAAAAGCTTGTATAACGCTTGTGAAAAATTCATTTCTCGTTTTTCAACTATGGAAAAGCTTGCTAATGAATTAAATATAAAATTGGAAGAAACTTCTCTTGAGGATATGAACAATCTTTGGGAGCAAGCTAAAGCTAATGAAAATCATAAAATTACGGAGGATTAGTTATGAACAAAACAGAACTTATTGCAAAGGTTGCAGAAAAGAGCGAGCTTTCTAAGAAAGACGCAGAAAAGGCAGTAGCAGCTATTCTTGATACTATTGTTTCGGCAGTAGCTGAGGGCGACAAGATTCAGCTTGTTGGATTTGGTACATTTGAACAGCGTCAGCGTAACGAAAGAACAGGCGTTGATCCAAGAACAAACACAAAGATTACAATTCCTGCTTCAAAGGTTCCTGCATTCAAGGCAGGCAGCAAATTTAAGGAAGCTGTAAATAAGTAATTGATTATCATGTCGGGCCGACTTTCATATGAAAGTCGGCTGTTTAAATAGTAGAATGTATAATATTTTAATTTATTAATTGTTGGGAGTAATGAAATGAGATTAGACAAGTTTTTAAAGGTTTCCAGAATTATAAAAAGAAGAACGGTTGCCAATGAGGCGTGCGACGCCGACCGTGTATTGGTAAACGGAAAACCACAGCGTGCCTCATACGCTGTAAAAGCAGGGGATATTCTTGAAATTCAGCTGGGCAGCAAGCCTTTTAAGGCTGAGGTTTTACAAATAAACGAGTACGCAAAAAAAGAGGACGCCCCCCTTATGTACAGGGTGATAGAGTAACCTTCATATTTATTTTTCCGAAAGCATATAACTTACTATAACTGTTTGGAGGTATATATATGCAGCAGGAAAAGCAAAATCAGAGGCCGAAAATTCCCCATAGCGTTATTATAGAGAACAGAGCGTCAATATCATTTACAGGAGTACGGGATATGGGCAGCTTTGACGAGCAGGCTGTTGTGCTGTATACGGATTACGGAGAAATAAATTTGCGTGGCAGTAAACTGCATATTAATAAGCTCTCTTTAGATACAAATGAGGTTGATATTGACGGCAACATTGAGGCGGTTGTATATACACAGAACAAGCAAAGCGGCGGCTTGCTCGGACGACTGTTTAGGTAGGCAAATATGGAGCTATTTATCTCACAGCAGCTTTATATTCTCCTTTTTTCAATAATTACAGGCGTTATTATCGGCATTATAAACGAGCCGTTTAGGTTTTTAAGATATATGGGCTTTAACGGCAGGGCAGAGGTAATTGCACAGGATATTGTTTTTATGATTTTAGCCGCCTTTGTAACATTCTTTTTTGCCCTGTGCTATAATAAGGGTGATGTAAGATTTTTTATGCTTGCGGGTGAGCTTGGTGGTTTTGTTGCGTTCAGGCTTACTGTGGGCAGACTAAGCGGCAGGCTGTTTTATGTTGTGGCTTTTGTGCTTAGGGGAATAGCAGCAGCGTTTAAAAGGTGTTTTGTGCTAATTTTTACAATAATGTGTAAAGTCAAAGAGCTTATACTGGTTAAAATACCATTATTTAAGAAAACTGATAAAACACCTTGCAAGAGCCGTAAAATTTATTGTATAATAGTAAAAAGTGTAAGTAATTTTAGTCGTAAGATATTTAAGAGGTAGCATTATGCAATTAAAGGAAGTAAAGAAAGGCTCAAGGAGAAAGAAAAGCAGTAAGGAATCGGCTTCTAAATTTTTTGCAAAGAATAAAACAGACATTATTTTGAGTGTGTTTTTGCTGTTAGTTATTATTTATTCGGTTTTTATACTTGTATCACAGCAGGCAAGCATTGCCGAAAAGAAATCTGAGCTTGACAGCATTAAAAGTCAGATAGTTATTGAAGAGGTTAGAAATAACGAAATAAACAATGTATTAAACTCCAGCGACAATGACAACACCGCTTATATTGAAAAGTCAGCAAGAGATGAGCTTGACTATGCTTATAACAACGAAAGAATTTTTATTAATGTATCGGGAGATTAACATCAATGCTGCGGCATTAGTAGTTTAATTTATATAATTAATCTTAGGGGGATTATACTTTAATGGCAATTGAAGTCGGAAACATTCTAGAAGGCAAAGTAACGGGTATTACAAATTTTGGAGCATTTGTGGATTTACCTGACGGTAAATCCGGTATGGTACACATTTCTGAGGTTGCACCAACCTATGTAAACAAGATTACCGATTTTTTGCAGGAGGGGCAGACTGTAAAGGTAAAGGTTATTTCTATTGGTGAAAATAATAAAATAGCGTTGTCTATAAAAAAAGCAATGGATAACTATGGCAAGGGAGAAAGACAAGACCGAGGTGAAAAGCGTGAACACCGTGACTTTAACGGCAGAAGCGGCGGCTCTCACCAGCATAAGGGCGGCAGACGCTATGACAGCAAGCCAAGGCAGAGCAGTGCTGCAGTAACAAGCCCGGGTGATTTTGAGTGGCAAAGCTCAAAGAGAAGTGAAAGTGCAAGCTTTGAAGACCTTATGTCAAGGTTTAAACAAACCAGTGAGGAAAAAATGTCTGACCTGAAAAGAAACTCAGATGTTTCTGTTCGTCGTCCGAGAAGAAACCAAAAGCCTTGATTTTTAAATGCTTTTGGTTATGGCTTTTTTGCCGATTTGGGCTTTACCGAATGTGTTTTATTTGTAATATAAAAGGGCTGTGGCTCTTTTGACAGGCTTTAGCACTCCAAGGCTTTTATGATTTGGGGTGTTTCTGTATGATAGGGCTGTAAATTGGAAAACGCTTTGAGTGATTTTTAAAAATAAATTTAAAAGTTTGAAAAAAGCCTTGATTTTTCTTCTGTGGTGTGTTATTATACTCTAGCAGTCGAAAAATTCACTGTGCGCTGGTAGCTCAGCTGGATAGAGTGACTGGCTACGAACCAGTAGGTCGGGGGTTCGAGTCCCTTCCAGCGCGCCAAGCTTACCCGCTAAACGCTTATGTGTTTAGCGGGTAAGCTTTTTTTACTTAAAAATTTAACATTTCCATTTTGTTTTAGTCGCCTTTGCTTTCCCACGACTATTATTATAAAGCTCTGCTTAATTAGCCTGCGGTTATAATTGAAGGTGCAGATTATGAATTCTGTTAGCAGCATTCCTGCAAATAAAGATTAGTTAATTGGCTTTTATTGAGAAATATTAATTTTAAAAATATGTTTTTGCAAGGTTGATTTTATTATAATTCAATGCTATAATAGGAATGTGAATTAAAGGATATGGGTATTTTGATTTTTTAAGCGAGCCTTGCCGCTTGTTATGGGGGAATTAATATGGCTATAACTATGGCGAATTTGTGCCGGAATTGTGAGAATACCTATGGAATGAAGTTAATATCCGGTTCAGATGGTCTGGACAGCTATGTGCGTTGGGTGCACCTGATAGAGGACAGAGATGTACCGAATTTTTTGCATGGCAGTGAGCTCGTTTTTGTAACAGGCATTGGTCAGCAAAGCAGTGACGACAGCTGGCTGTTGGACTTTGTAAAAAAGCTGTATGACAAAAAGGCTGTTGGACTGGTTGTAAATATTGGCCCGTATATTTGCTCTATACCAAAGGAGGTTATAGACTTTTGTGAGGAAAACAGGCTTCCGCTGTTTGCGATTCCTTGGTCTGTGCATTTGGTGGATATTATATACGATTACTGTCACCGTATTGTAGCAAGCGAGGAAAATGAGGTAAGTTTGGCAAACGCCTTTAAAAATCTTATTTTTTCTCCATGGGACAGAGATGCATATTTCAATACACTGGACAGAAAGGATTTTAAAGACAGCGATAATTATTCTGTGGTTACTATACTTCTTACTACCGGTGACGAGGAGGTAAGAGATTTTGACAAGAAAAATCTTCGCTTTCTTGTACATAAGCAGTTAGGAAAGCTTACAAAAAAATTCAGTCTGTTTACGCAGGATAAGTACCTTATTTCGGTAATTGACGGCTTTACACCTGAACAGTCAGAAAGCTTTTTAAATGAGCTTATTGCGTTTTGTAAAAACCAGTTTCCAAGCTACAATATATATGCAGGTATCAGCCCTGTGTGCAGTGGTTATTTAAAAGTGGCATCCGGCTATACAAAATCTCTGTCAGCGGTTAAAGTAGCCCTAATGAATAACCACAATGTGTATCATTACAGTGAAATTGGTGTGTACAAGCTTCTGCTGTCTGTGCAGGACACAGAGGTTTTGAACGATTTGTTAGTAGAGCGTTTGGGTAAGCTGGTGGAATTTGACAAGAAAAACGGCACCGACTATGTTCCTACGCTAAAGTGCTATCTAACAAACAATTCAAGCGTTCAGGAGGTAGCTAAAAAAACTTTTGTACACCGCAACACTATTAATTACAAAATTAAAAAAATTAAAGAAATACTTGGTTGTGAACTAAATTATGAAGATAAGCTTAACCTAATGCTTGCTTTTTATATTCACAAGCTTTTAAATCAGTAGTATTTATAAGTAAAGCTACTATATTCAATTTAAAGAACTGACCTTTTCCGTAGGAAATGGTGGGTTCTTTTTCTTGTGTGCTCGGCACGCGTAATAACTTGGCGGTGAAAGTCCGCTACAGGCTTGG
>OGPD01000034.1_pt1 | contig 157989 bp, 139 predicted proteins | sample 1552861 | NCBI WGS metagenome assembly OGPD01 (sample SAMEA2580280, study PRJEB22360) | human gut metagenome | biome: human gut; feature: human-associated habitat; material: faeces | place: Denmark | collected 2008/2010
ACTGGGCATCCGTCATGCCGCTTTCGTCAATCTTCCGCAGCAGCATTTCCGAAAAGCTCTCATCAATCTGCCCCAGTGCCTCCTCCAGAGATTGACTGCTGCAAGATTTACAGATTGCTTCGGACGGCAGCGGGACAGATGCAGCTTCAAAGCAGGATTCCTCTGACAACGCTTCAAGCCGCCGTCTCTGTTCTACTCGACTGTCGGTATGTTCATCCACATACCAGTCATCTATGTACGCCGCGATATCAGCAAACAGTTTTCCGCTAATCTGATATGCCTTCTTATCAAAGATAACGATGTAGACCATCATCTCATTTTCCAGCAAGAATGCACTGATGGTATCGACTGCAACCTTCAGAGCCTGGTCTTTTGGATAGCCGTAGATGCCGGAGGAAATCAGCGGAAAAGCCACCGCCTGACAGCCATTTTCTTTTGCCAAGTTCAAAGATGTCCGATAACAGGATTCCAGAAGCTGTTGTTCCTGATGCTTGCCATCTCGCCAGCGCGGGCCGACTGCATGAATCACATATTTGCAGGGCAGGCGATATCCCTTTGTGATTTTTGCGCTGCCAGTCTCGCAGCCATGCAGCGTACTGCATTCTGCAAGCAGTTCCGGTCCGGCGGCACGATGAATGCAGCCGTCCACACCACCGCCGCCCAAAAGAGAAGTGTTGGCAGCATTGACGATTGCGTCAACGCGCATTTTTGTAATATCGTTTCTGATAATCTGTAACGGCATGAAGCATACCTCCCATTCGTCCGATCAGAATCCTTGTCTGTTCAAATATCTATTAAAGTGTCTCATACATTGCTTTCAATTTTTTCGGCGCTACACCGTTCCTGCAAATACACTGCCATAAAGGGCAAATATATTTGCTTCCAGTCCGTATTATTCTACGCTATAATACTATTGTTGTCCAACCGAAACCCGGCAACGGGAGGAGGTGAACGTTATAGACACTTTAATTACCTTCATCATCACTGTTGCGGCAGGTGTTACTTGCCATCTCATCTGCAAATGGTTAGACAGACATGATAGGGACAACAAATAGCCTAGTGGTTTCTTATCCACTATAATAAAATAAGAAGAAAGCCCAAGAAGCTGCAACTTCAAGGGCTTTCACTCTTTTTGTTATAAACACTTTAATACCTTTTGCCTACTGGCATTATATCATACGCAATTTTTCTTTGCAATATACTCAATATATTTTTTAAGGTGTTTTGTGCGCTACGTGTGTTCTACACTTCAAAATCGCCCACTTTTTTAGAAAATTCAAGAACTTTCAGGCATAAAAAAACCCCGGAAAATCAAAGATTTCCGAGGTTTTGATAAATTTCCGTATTCGATTGGAATTATCGCTTGCATAGTTTCAGGATAACTGTATTCCTTATATTATCAGGCTTTCTGATGTGTTTGTTACTCTTTTGTTTCTATCAGGTTACTAACGCAAAAGTCTGTTTACTTCTGCTTGAACAGCAGAATAATTATATCCTGCCTGTTCTAACTTAGATTTTCGTGTTGCACCATTGCCCCACTTCCCCTGAATAACTTCCTTTGCAACTTCAGTCACAGACTTCTGTCCACAAAGTTCATTGACTTTCTGCTGAACTTCAGAATAGTTATATCCTGCATTTTCAAGTGCAGTCTTTCTTGCAGTTCCATTTCCCCATTTTCCTGCAAGAACTTCTTTTGCTACTTCAGCAACTGACTTTGTTGGTGTGGATGTCTTACCACTTACAAGTTCATTGACCTTTGCCTGAACTGTTGCATAGTTATAACCTGCTGATGTCAGTCTGTTCTTTCTGTCATCACCATTACCCCACTGACCTGCTAAGACTTCCTTTGCAATGGTTGTGATGTCTTTCTTTGTTGTAGAAGGTGCAGGTGTGGATGCAGACTGTGTTGTGTATGCAGGAACACCAAATCCCCTGATATACTTTCCATTGACTGCAAGTGTTCTTCTTCCAACCTTATTTGAAGTGTTTCCTTCAATGACTGTGATTGTCTTACCGTCACATTTTTCAACAATTCCAACATGGTCAGATGAACCTACATTGTCACCAATGCCTGAATCCTGCCAATCATAGAAAATGACATCACCTGCTTTGGGAACATATGCATCATTTTCAACCCAACATCCAATCTGCTGAAAACCTTTAATCATGTAATTACATGAACATTCTGTTGGGATGATTCTTGTATAACCAAGTTTTACCGCAACAGCAGATACAAAAGTTGCACACCATGCATCTGTATATGTTACTTTGTAACCCCTTGGTCTTGGATTCTGTGTGTTGTATAAATCAATAATTGCTCTGTGTGAACCATCTGCTTCATTATATCCAAGCCATGCTTTTGCCTGATTCACTACTGCTGTTCTATCATATGACATACTGTTGTTACCTTCTTTCTTGTCGTACTGTGTCAAATCATACTGATTGATTAACTTCATGTTGTTATCTACATAAGTAGAAGATGTTGCATATCCATCTGCCTTGATGGTTTCAAGATATGTCTTAGGGTCTGTGATGCCCTTCAGATTGCTATATCTTGGAAGCTGAATGAATTCAAAATACCCTTTGATTCCATCTTCCATGCTGTCATAAACCCTGAAATTGTCTTTGATGGTTGTCAGTGTTCCAACTTCATATTCTTCCTGTGTTGTCAGATTCACTGATTTTCCTGTCCATTTAGTCCCACATTTCAGACCAAAATAATTGTGATAGGTGGAAGCAAGTTTTGACTTGCCCCACCCACTTTCTAAGATTGCCTGTGCAATGATTGGACTATGAACCAAGATTCCATAAGACAGTGCTACCTTGCAGACTATATCTGCAACTTTCTTGATGAATTCCTGATTAGTCATTTATTACCCTTCTTTCTGTTCTGTTAAAACATCAATTGCTTTATTGATTGCATCAGGTAATGGAAGACCCATAAGACCTGCATTTTCCACAATTGAAATCAATTCATTTGCCATAAATCCAATGATGACTGCATCCCTGATGTAACTAACACCAAGTGCTAAATCCAATCTATATGCAATCAATACAAATAAAAGGGTCATGCACTTTCTGCATAAACCTTTCCATCCTGCTTTGCTTTCCAATGCACCTGATTCAGTTTTGTTGGATTTGTGAAAAACACCTGCAACCACCAATCCTGAAAAGTAATCAATTCCCATAAAAATAAGTAACGTAACCAAACCTGTGTCCCATCCACCAAATGCTGATGCAATGATGCTTCCAATGACACCAATGCCTGTGCAAATTCCTTCTTTAATATTCATCTTGTTTATCTTCCTTTCTGCATAAAATAAGCACCATGCATTTCTGCATGATGCTTTGCTGTGTGTTATTGACTTATGCCTGACCTGCTAAATCACCACAATCAAGGTCAATCAGAACCTGAACAACCTTGTCCTTGATTCTTGCAGGGACATCATCAATTGTCTTCACACCCTTGATGATAAGTGTTGCATATACAACTGCCATGTTTTCCACTTCCTTTCTAAATAAAATATTTATGATAAGATTGGTTATCAATCTTCATCACCTACTTCAGCAAGTTCAGGATGACCTTCTTTGACCAATTCCTGCTTGACTTCATCTTTGATTCTTGTTGGTACATCATCAATGGTTTTGATTCCTTTGATGATAAGATTTGCATAAATCTTCACCATGACAATTCACATCCTTTCTATGCTAACATTTCATATACATCACACAGTGCAACCTGTGTCTGTGTCATCTGTTCTTCAAGACTTGCATTCTTTTCTGCCTGAATCCTGATATATTCATCTTTGTCATACTCTGTCAAAGTAAATTCATACATTGTGACTTCATCATCTGATTCAGGATTCTTCACTTTGATTTCAGTGATATCTTCATAGCTGAAGACCCTTGATTCAGTGATTTCCACATCTTCAGGTTTCACTGTACTTCTTTGTGTTCCATACTGTTTCATGCTACTTTTCCACCTTTCTTGACATTCAATTCATAATATTTAGTTGCATATGGAATCAATGGTTCAACATATTTCTGTGTCAGTCTGAAGCAATTTCCATAATCAGTCCAACCTTTATAAGAATTTATTGAACACCATTCTGAATAGTTCATCATGTTCCCTGATTCAACTTTCTTCCTTATCTTCACCATTTTCTTCTTCATGTCTTTGCAGGTCTGCTTTCTTAATAGCACATAGGAAACAAACACCCTATAACCAAGGTAATCAATACCCCTGACATAAGTTGGAAACACTTGATAATTCTTCTTGATTTCTAACTTCATATTGTTATGAAAGTATTCATTGATTTCCTTCAGCAATTGATGCAGTTCTTCCTTGGTTCTTGCAAGAATCACAATGTCATCCATATATCTGAAATAATATTTGACATGCTTGACTTCTTTCATCCAATGGTCAAAATCACTGAAGTAATAATTCCCACTGTACTGTGACAGGTAGTTTCCAATTGGAATTCCTGTGTTTGGGTCAATGTCTTCATCCAACAGATATATTGAAACAAGGTCTTCATCTTCTGCTGTGTTGATTGAATCAATGATTTCATCAAGAATCCAAAGAAGGTCATTGTCTTTGAACATCTTTCTGTATTTCTGTTTCAGAATGTCATGATTCACTGATTGATAATAATGTCTTGCATCTATCTTCAGACAATATTGACAGTTTGGAACATCATGTTGGACTGCTTTCTTTACTCTGCTAAGTCCTTTGTGAATTCCCCTGTCAGGTATTGCTGAAAAGGTATCAGAAATAAGGTGCTTGATTAAATATGGTTCAATTACCTGCAAGATTGCCCACTGTGCAACCCTGTCAGGAAAATAAGGAAGTTTATAAATCTTTCTTGTCTTCCCATGCTCATTTTTATAGAACACTTCATATTCAGATGTATGATAGGTTTTATTTATCAGCATGTCCTGCAATTCCTTCAGGTACTTATCAGGGTCAGAATCAATCATTTGTACTTCTGCATACCATCCTTTCCCTTTCTTTGCATGTTGATGTGCTAACTTCAAATTTTCCATATCATAAATCTTTTCATATAAATGTCCATAACGCTTCATATAATTACAACCACCAATTCTTTCTGTCATTTTTGTATGCGTGTTTCTGATTCTTCAACTTCCTTTCAGGATTTACCAAAACAGATTTATTCCATATGCTGTCATCAATTGATGACAGACTTTTGTGTTTTGCCAAGTGGCAGGGTCAAGTAATTTCCACAATTTTTTATATGAAAACAGACAGTCCTTTTTGGACTGCCTGAAATCAACCACGCATTTACTAAGTGACTGCTGATATTACGATTACGATTCCCAACACTGTTATTCAAATTCCAATAGAAACTACCTGCATTAGAACCATTATTCCAATTACTGCCTAATTGAGTAATCTTGAAAATGTTTTTATTGTGTACAGATATAACAACAAGGTGGAAGATGTTGCCATCAACAATTACCTAACCCATATATTTAATTAAACAGTGACTGTTGGTACATACACCAAGCGACCGCCGAGAGTACGACCACGAGCCCCAACACCGCCACCCAAACTCCAATAGAAACCACCCGCACCAGAACCATAAGCCCAATCACTGCCCAATAGAGCAATCCTATATCCATCCCAAGTGTTGTTTTGATAGTAGTAATCACCAACAGGAAGTGAACTGTTTCCTTTGATTTCAGAAGGTAAGAACAGCCAATCATAATTTGTGGAATATCCCATTGCTGAAACATATCCATTTTCTGATGGAAGTGCGAAACCGATATTTTCATAATTATCTGTTCTCTTAGATTCAGCATAATTGAAATCTTTACACACATAACCTAAAAATGGTTTTCCAACTTCACAATAAAAGTTGATTCCATATGCGAATTTCCAAATGTTACCCCAAAAGTTTTCAACACCACGATAACAAATAGAAGTTTTTCCATCTGCTGTGTTCTTTGTAGCAACACCACCTTCATATGTGGTTGTTTCTGTTGCTCTGCCTGTACCATTACCAAGTGAAGCTGTTGAACCTGTTGCACCTGCATAAGAACTTGTTGTGTCAGAACCTGTTGTCCAAGGAATATTGACAACACCCTGACCAATAGCAGTCTGAAGATTCATCATTCCCATTTCAACAATCATCAGTAATTGTTCCATAGATGCTGTTTTGATTCCAAAGGAATGCCAACCTTCACCCCTGTTCTTTGCCATCTGTTCAATGTTTGGTCTTGTCAGGTTCTGTGATACACCTGTTGCAGGTCTTGCACCTGCAATGGAACTGAACTTGTCTTTGGAAGCATCCATGACCTGTTCATCATTCAGCATATAAGCATTTGCAGATGTGTCATAGATACAACCTTCATATGCTGACATCAGGATATAATCAACTTCATTTCCATTCTTATCATAGAATGCAGGATGAAGTTTGAATCCTGCTCTTTGTCTTTCACTAACATAGTAGTTTGCTTTTCTTAAATGATAACCATAGCCTGTTTCCTGTTTGTCATATTCAAGTGGACACACAAGATAATAGAACTTAGGCTGATACACCATGACCTGACCATTTGAACCATCTTCTGTGTAACCTTCATCACCATAGTAAGCATTGATTGTTCCACCATCAGACACATTACATCTTTTTCTTCCACCATACATGCTGAACTTGTCAAAGTCTGCACCTGCTGTCAGATTCTTTGCACCTGCTATTCTTGTGCAGGTCTTATTTTTGTAGTCTATTGTGATACCAAGAACATCTTCTGTTTCAATCATTCCAAGATATGCTCTGATATCTGTGACACCTGAAAGAATTTCCTGTGCATTAAAGTCTTCACTTCTTAATGCATCAAGGTTTGCTTTTGCTGAAATATTTTCAGCAGTAAGCTGATTGAATACATTGGTTGCACTGTTGGTTGCTTTCTGAAGGTTTGTCTGTGCTGTTGATGCCTGTGCAATAACACCTGACAAAGATGACTGTGCAGACTGTGCTGAACTGATAACTGCATTCAGGTCACTTCTTGTCTTGGTTGCATTACTGATTGCAGTATCAAGATTCTTCTTTGCTGTGTTACCTGTTGATGTACTTGTATCAAGATTTGATTTAGCTGTCTTTGCATTGCTGATTGCAGTATCAAGTGCAGATTTAGCACTGTTTGCTGAACTGATGGAAGAATCAAGATTCTTCTTCACATCATTTGCAGATGCTGTTGCAGTCTGTGCAGTTGATGTTGCAGACTTCAGTGTGCTTTCAGCATTATTTGCTGAAGATGTTGCTGAAACCAAGTTTGTTCTTGCTGTGTTTGCTGAAGTGATTGCACTGTCAAGTGCAGACTTTGCTGTGTTTCCTTTGGATGTTGCATCAATAAGTGCTGTTGTTGCATCCTGTGCTGAAGCGACCTTTGCATCAAATTCTGCAACAGCTTCATTGACATCATCCTTGGAAGCAACAATCTGATTCTTGATGTCCTGATAACTGTTATTATCATCATTGACTTTATTTAGTGCATTGATGATTGAACTTCTGACTTCTTCACCATAGACAGCATTTGCAATTTCATCTGTATAGGGTTTAATGTTTGCCATTATTCTTCACCTTCCTTTTCATCTTCTTCACTTTTCTTTTTCTGTTCCTGTTTGATTTCTTCAATATATAAATTGAAGTCATTCATCATTTCAACTTTAGCTTGTGATGTAATCTGTGAATGAATTTCTGCAATTACACCTTCCATGATGAAGTTTGGAATTCCACATTCCTGTTTTGCTTTATTTACTGCTGTCAAAACCATAGCCTTTGCAGTTTCCAATTCTAATGTCAATGGTCTTGGTTTTTCTTCTTCAAATATCGCACCCATCATTTTTCAATTTCCCCTTTCTGAACTTGTTCAAGCATTGCAAGAACTTCTTCCTGTGTATATGTTTTTTGTTTCTTTGCGCATATAACTTCTGATTGCTGATTCTCTTTTTCTGTTTTTTCTGCATCAGGTATTGTTTTATAAATTGACATTTAAACACCTTCCTTATCCATTCCATGTTCCTGAAATCAGGATTCCATTTTTAAACTGCATCTTACAATCATTTGACCATGAAGCAACAGTTCCATCACTGTCCATTCTTAATATCTGTACAAACTTCAGTGTTCCATTGATTCCACCACCTTCAAATGAAGGGTTTTTCAATGTCCATCCATGCATGTCCACATTACATCCTGCATGAAGTTCACCTGCTGTGTAGTTGCCCCAACCTTTACCTTTCTGAACATATGTCCATTTCATGGTGTATACGTTTGCTGAAGATGAATCTTTTGATGCCCATGTCATATAAGCACCATTGGATTCAAGGTCAAAATTCAATCCCTTTTTAGATGAATTACTTTGTAATTCATTTGTTCCAATTTTACCAACATAATAATCATTTCTATAAAAGTGACAACCATTATAATTAAATTTTGAAACTAATTTCTGTGATGAACTAACAGCAGAATCATAGATTCTTAATTCACCTGATTCAAACTGAATATATTTACTGATGTTATTCCATGCAATTTTAACTGCTGATGCATTCTGTTGAATCTTAGTTGATAGTTCTGAACTGTTCAGCTTCTTCTTAACTTCTGATTCAATTGAATCTGTTTTGACTTTAATCTGTGCAGATGTTGAATAAGATTTCAGTTTATCATCTGTATAAGATGTTGCAGTTTCTTTTGCAGAAATGAGAACTGCATCTTTTGTGTTTTTGATTGCAGTTTCAACTTCAACCCTTGTCCAATAGGATTTCAGCTTATCATCTGTGTAATCATTAGAATCATCAATTGCATCTGAAATCTGTTTTTCTACTGATGATTTATATGATACTGATAACTTATCAGCAGTAACTGAACCACCAACAAGTCTTTCACCGACAATCTGACCATCCATTGTTATTGCTGTGTCATAAGTGCCATTGTAACCTGTCTTAGAATATCCAAGACCATTCAAGTTCCATCTCCAAAGTTTTCTTGCTGTCTTCTTATCAGCAGTGTCCATGATAAGTTGTTCATCAGCAGTTGTGACAACATGACCATTGGTTGCTGAATGAATCAACTGTGATGCATTTTCCCTTGCTTCTTCAAGGATTTCTGACTTGTTTGGAAGACTATCAATCTTATCTTTGATTGAAGTCATATTTGATTCTGTCTTTGTTGATAAGCTAGTCTTGGAATAGGATGTTCCAAGGGTCAACTTATTGTTTGATGGTTTGTCCAAATAGATTGTCATTTCTGACACAGGGAAAAATCTATCAAGACCATTAGGTGATGATGTTACCCTGATTTCATCAAGGACTTTGATTCTTTCCATATCCACATGAAGCATGTGAAGGTCAACAGCAGATACTGTCAATGTAATCTGTGCAAACTGAATATCTGACAGATATTCCTTTCCTTTTCTTAGAAGGTTATCTGCAACATGAACATCATCCCATTTGACTGTTTTGAAAATCCATCCATAGCTTTTGACTGCTTCCTGTGAATACACATAGTCAACACCGCCATTGACATCTTTGATTGTCAGATAAGCATCAAGACCTTCAACTTCTGTGACATCTTCTAATCTTGCACCAAGTGGAATAACTGCTGTGACAATATCAGAAGCAACCATGTCATGTGTGAAGTCCAATAAGTTTGAACCAAATTCAATCACCTGTGTGTTTGTGTTTGGATAATCAGCAAGGTAATCAAGATATCTGACACCATTTTCTTTTCTGATTCTCAAATAACCACCATAGGTTTTCAATAAATCTGTCTTGATGACTTCCAATGTGGATTCCCAATTGGTATATTTATAAACATAATCATTTTTATCCTGAACAGTAACTGCACCAACTTTGAAGGTTTTATCAATGCCCTGATTCTTTACCTGCTGATTGTGGATGTTCACCAAGGTTTCAAGATAACCCCTGACTGTCAATCCCTGATATCTTGCAGGTCTTTGAATAGAATCGTTGAAATATGCAAGTTCACCTTCACAGATGACTTTCTTTCTGTTGTATAAATCTTTTGTAATTTCCACAACCCTTCCACAAAAGATTTCTTCATCACCATCATAAGCTGTGATGACTGAAGTCAATTCATTAACTTCTTCATAGTGTGGATGTTTTGGAAGAATACTGAATTCAAAAGACCCTGCTGTGTTTTCCCCAATCTTTACAATTGGGGAAATCAAAACAAGGTCTTCATCCCTTAAATCATACAAAGGGGAATTATTACAATATACACGATACATTTATAATGCACCCCCTTGATATTCAATTTTGACTGTTCCATTTCCTTTGAATGTCACATAATTTGTTCCATATTGAAGTCTGATTCCAAGAACCTGTGTTTTTCCTTTTGGAAGGTTATATGTAACACCATCAAATGTCACAGTCATTGCTGTTGAACAGGTGAATGTTGGTGATACAATCTTTCTTTGATTCTGCAAGTTGACCTGCAATGAACCATTGACTGTGACTGCATTCACCCTGATGAAACCATTCTGAAAACTGAATGTGTCCCACAACCATTTTTCACCATTTCCATTTATATCAAGTCTGTAAGGTTCACATTCAGCATCAATTGTGATGGTGCATAACCTTTTGGAAGTCTTAAATGAATTGATTTTGCACCTGCCTGTGTAATAATAGGCAGGGTCAAAATCCATCTGAATTCTTAACTTTTTACCATGAAGGTAGTTTGCAACATCAGCAACTGTTGATGCCCAATATTTGTTCCCCTTCAGAACTGTAAAAGTAAACTGAAGTTTTCGTGTTTTGTACTTGATATCATCATTTAAGACTTCTGATAAGTCAATGACACCATCAGCACCAATCACATCAACTTCTTCCAACTTTGGTTCAGGAAATCCAATATCTTTGTCAGTCAGGATTAGACCAAAGTCATCATATGAATTTTTTGTTCCAAATGTCACTGTCTGCATTATTGTCTTTCCTTTCTTCTTATAATCTTACCAAGTTCTTCATCCATTGCAGGTGCTGTTTCTGCAACCAATGCACCTGTGTCAAGAATCAACTGACCTTTGAATTCAGGAAACCATTCTTCAAAGATTGCAAATAACTGTTCAAACCAATCATTCAAGGCTTTCACAATTAAATTGTCATGATGACCAACTGCATCCTGAATGTCATTCATTAGATTACTATGTCCATACATGATTTCATCACCTGCTTCACCTGCACCTTTTGCAGTACCTGTGACAGGATTCACATCAAACAATGTTGGTTGTGTGAACATGAAAGGATTGTCCATAGCTTTCTTATACCAACTAATTCCAAAGTGTGGAACAGATGGCGGTGTCAAGCTGAAAGAACCACTGATTGAAATATGTGGTAATTTCAAATGTGGCAATGACCAACTGAAGTTCATGATTGACTTGATTCTGTCAATAGCACCTGAAACAACAGATTTACATCCATTCCAAATGCTTGTGAATGAAGATTTGATTCCATTCAACACACCTGTCACAGTTGATTTTGCACCATTCATTCCACTTGAAATAGTGGACTTAATACCATTTATAACTGAAGACACAGTTGACTTGATTCCATTCCAAACACTGCTGAACACAGATTTGATTGAATTCAAGATACTTGTGATTGTTGATTTTATCGCATTAAAGACAGATGAAATCACTGACTTTATTGCATTGATGACTGTTGTCACAACAGATTTGATTGCATTCCAAATTGTAGAAAATACAGATTTGATTGCATTCAGTGCTGTGCTGATGAATGACTTAATCGCATTCAATACAGTTGCAATCACTGACTTCAGGTCATTCCATACTGCCTGAACAATCCCCTTGATTGCATTCCATACAGTTGTGAATACTGTTTTTACAACATTCAGACCAAGCTGAATAATAGATTTCACAAGTTCAATACCTGCTGAAATCAAATTCTTGATTGCATCCCACACTGTTGACACAATGTTTTTAATACCATCCCATACACCTGACCAATCACCTTTGATTAGTGCTGTCACTGTTTGGATGACTGCCTGAACAATCTTCAGTGCTGAATCAATAAATGTGCTGATATAATTGAATGCATTTGTTACTACATTGATAATATCCTGACCCCAAGCATCCCAAGCCTGTTTGACAAGCTGAATGAATGCTGAAATCAATTCTTTCACTGCTTCAATAACAGTGCTAATTGTTTCTTTGATGGTTGCCCATGCTGACTGAACAGTGTTCCTGAAATCTTCATTTGTGTTGTACAATGCAACAAAAATTGCAATCAATGCTGTGATTGCCACCACTACCAATCCAATAGGACTTGTGATTGCACCAAGGACACCTGACAGACCACCAACAGAACCTGACAGTGATGATATAGTTGATATAGCTGTTCCAATCTTACCAACCATTGAACCAATACCACTGATGATTTTTCCACCAATAATTAAAACAGGTGAAGCAACTGCACCAATTCCCATTGCTGTTGCAATCATGGTTTTAGTATGTTCATCAAGACTGCTGAACCATGTTGTTGCTTTTTCCACAACCCCACACACTTTTTCAAGTGTTGGTGCTAAAGCACCAATGAATGCAGTACCTAATTCAATACCGCTATTCTTAATCTGATTGATTGCTTTGTGTGCCTTGACTGATGGTGTTTCCAATTTCTCCAATGCTTCACCAACATCATCTGTATCAGATGCCATTGTTTCAACTGTCTTGTTAAATTCATCAACACCACCATTCAGGATTGCAAGACCTGCCTTTCCTGCTTCAGCAGATGACCATAATTCATTATAGGCAATACCATTTTCATCTGCATACTGCTTTGTGATTTGAAGAACATCAGCAAGTGACATTCCTGAATTCATACATTCTTGGAATGACTTTCCTGTTTTTTCCTTGATGACACCACCAAGTGTTGTTCCTGAATCACCCAATTCATTAAACATACTGTTCATGTATGTGGTTGCTTCTGCTGTTGCAATACCCTGTTTAGTAAGTGAAACATAACCTGATGTCAAGTTGTTGATATTGACACCCATTGAAGAAGCTGTTGGAATAACTTTACCCATTGCAGATGCAAGTTCATCAACAGTTGTTTTACCTAAGTTCTGTGTTCTAACAAGTTTGTTTGCTATTTGGTCAGCACTTCCTGCTGATTTACCATAAGCATTCATTGCTGTTGTCAACACATCCACCGCTGTTGTTGTACTTGTGAAACCTGCTTTTGCAAGATTTCCTGCTGTTTCAACAAACTTTCCAACCTTGTCCACACTCTGACCTGCTGACAGTGCCTGATATCCTGCTTCAGCAAGTTCTGATGCAGACAAACCTGTTTTATTGGATAGGGTCAAGAATTCCTTGGATAAGTCACTAACTGAAGTCTTGGAAGTATCAAACAAGGTTGACATCTTTGCCATACCATTTTGAAAGTCAGAAGCTGACTTTGTTGAAGTAGTCAGTGCAGTTGCAAGAACTGCTGACACAGGTGCAATTGCTTTTCCAAGACCTGTGATTTTGTTTCCTGCTGTTTCCATAGCAGAACCAATCTTGGTTGCAAGATTCTGTCCTTTTGTATTGGTTTCATCAATCTGACTGTTTGCTTCTTTGTTATTGATGAAGATACTTCCAACAAGTTTAAACAAATCCATAATTCAATTAACCCCCTTCCTTTTCTATTTCAAAATTTTGCATGATTTTATAAGAATCTTTTATGGTTGCTTCAAGCTGTTCCTTTGTTGGTCTTTCACCTTTTGGTTTGTTACCAACTTTCAAATCATGCTTGAACTGTTCAAATGTTCTTTCATCCCAAGGTGGAAGTTTGTGAATATAGAATTCCCAAAGTTCATTGTGCTGTTGTTTTTCATCAAAGACTTCCAAGAAGTCCATCAATTGCCCTGCACCAATCACCTTATCAAGCAAAATAAATGGACTTGCGTATTCTCTGAATAGCAAGTCCATAAAAGTAAGATGGTTTACTTGAACAATTTTGAAACAACCTTGAAAAAATCCTTGAATTCCTGCTTCTGAACAACAGCAACAATCATTTCAGTGAAAGTTACCATATCAAGGTTTCCAATTTCCTTGACTGTCATTCCTGACAGACCTGAAAGAAAAGTGTAAATTTCATTTTTGCAGGAAGGAAGATTCTTCATAATGATAGATACAACTTCCATCACAACAGATACACCAAGCATTGTTGTAGCATCTGTGTTTTCATCTTCATCATCCTTCTGACTAATCATTGACTTCATATCCTTGATTTTATCAGGTGTGATGATTTCCTTTAAATCCTTGAAACCAATCTTTGAAAGAATCCCAAACATTGGGAATAAGTCATCAGATTTCAGTGTTCTAAGTTCAAATTCCATTAGTCTTCACCCACTTTCTTTCTTGTTCTTTTTGCAGGTTCTTTGTCTTCCTGCACTTCAATCAGGTGTTTTGAAACTTCCATGATTTCAGAAATTCTTTTGTCATCAGCTTCAAACACTTCACCAATCTTGTGAAGTTTCCCTGTGTATCTGTCATTGAATTCATTTATAACCTTTACTTTTGCCATTGTTCAAAACCATCCTTTCTAATTACGCAAGTGTTTTTGGATAATAAATGTGATAAGGAAGGGTGTCAAGGTCAGAATCAAGGTCTGCATGACATGCAAATGTATATGTTCCAACCCCTTCTTTCTTATTTTCACCATTTGATTCAAGTCCACTTGTACAAAGTGCATTGTCCATAATGACAATGATGTTTTTACCGCCTAATGTCTTACCAACAAAAGCAATATTCTGAAGATAATCACCATCTTCAACATCTGCCTTTGATTCAATCAGGTCATAATTGGTATCTTTGGAAGTACCTTCAACACCAATGATTGCTGATTTGATGATATCCTTTGTGATTTCAAGGAAATTGATTTCCATTTTAGCAGTTTCACCTGTCTTGACTTTAAGACCTTTTACTGCAACCATTGCACCATCTGCTTCAATGTCTGCAAATTCAGGTGTGATTGTAATCTTAGAACCACCCTGTGTTGCACCCATAATTGAATTTTCAAAATTCCATTTGTGGGAACTTTCATCATAAGTCACATTCTTATGAATCGTACCTGCACCAAACAAAATCTTTTTAGGTGTGTCAGATGTCACACCTGTTTTTCCAAACTTTGCCATGTTTTACACCTTCCATTCTTTTATTCTTAATGTTATTTCTAATCTATGAATACCAAATTCAACTGAAGGAACAGGATATGCTGTCACATACATGATTGCAATTCCTGAACCACTTTTCATGATGTCTGTCATTCCATCACATCCAAGTGTGTCCTTCAGTAATTCCTTTACAGTTTCAAGATTCAGAAAACTTCCTTTTGTGTTTCCTGTTAGAATGAAATTACATTCTTCCATTCCATCTTCATTCAATGGTTCTATTTCCTGATATTCACCAACCCAATATGTTTCAGGAATATCAGAAGTCCATTCCATGAATTCATAGGGAATGTTTAATGATTCCAACAGGTTGTTTATATAATTAAGACCTTCAGTTGTCATTATCAAACACCCCCAAAATATCTTTCAGCAACAGACTGAATCTTTCCTTCTGTTGCTGTGAATGCTCTGTATAAAGGTCTGTTTGCTGTTTTACCATTGGTATAATAAGCATTCAATCCTTTCTTTCTCATAATAGCAACAATTCTTTTTGCTTCTTCCTTGGTGTATGTCTTTCCACCTTTTGGTGCTTGTGGTTTTCCACCTGTGTCAACAAAGACCCAATAACCTTTTCTGCCACCACCATTGATTGCATGTTCACCTGTTCCAAATTCTTCATAGATTGCATTCCAATAATCTGAACCAATGTGAACTGCAAGTGCATCTTCATCAACCTTGTATTGATAAGAACCTGCTGTCTGTGATGTCTTTCTTCTGCTATTTCTTTGTGCCTGTGACCTGATTTCACCACCAATTTCATGAAGAAAAGCAATTGCTTTATCTTTCAGTGCTGTTTTCACATTCACTGAATAACTATGGAATTCTACATTCTTAGACACCTAAACCACCCCCAACATATTGAAGCATGATTTCCAAGTGCTGATGCATTCCCATAGGGTCATCAATCATTAAGATGTGGTATTCAACCCCATCAATAATCATTCTTGCATTTTCAGATGTTGCATCAATCTTTGTTTCATCCTGTTCTGATTGAATCACACCTGGTTTCAGATTAAATGGATTCCAAACCCATTTCTTTGAAAGATTCCTGAAGGATTTAAAATCACAGATGAAAATATGTGTGGAAGATTGCACCTTTGCACTGTATTCACTAATGTCATTCTGACCATTGGATAAGTCCAACCAACCTTTCAGTGATGTTACATCCATCCACACATGTTCCTTTTCACCAATAATATTCTTTTTTCCTTCATCTTTCACCTGAATCAATGCAGTTGTATTTCCACCAACTGAAATCATCAGAATCTTGCTTTCATGTAAGGTTTTAAAAAACCAAGCAGGGAAACAGGATATCCCATCACTTGATTATTTGCATCATAATCAACATAGGTCACAGAATGTCTTGACAGTGATTCAGATTTAATTCCAACCTTATCACGCATATCAACTTCATATTTCAGAAGATTGATGATTCCAACCTGAATATCTTCAGGATAGACAACTTTTGTGACCATGTTGGAATCAACAGTGAACACTTCTTTGTCAAGTCTTATGAAGTCCTTACCAATTTCAGTGACCACATACAGTCCATCATTCACTTCTGATTCTGAAATCTGAATGGTGTCACCCACTCTGATGAATGGATGACCACCAAAGATTCTGTCACCAAGACTGTTTCCTATGAATCTGATGCTTCTATTCTGAAAATTGTTATTGGTGTACTTCCTGATAAGAAGTTCCAATGCATTCAGCTTCTTTTGAAGAATCTTTGTGTCCTGCCCCATGAAATCAGGCATGGACACAATATCATCAACTGATATAATCATCAGATTCACCGCCTTTCTTTACTTAGGCAGTAGGTGCATCACCCTTGAATTTTGCAACAACAAGTTTAGATGCATTTGTTACTGCAACACCATAATACTTAGAAGCTGTGATATCATGCTTCTGCTTTTTAGGAAACCATTCATGGTCAACCTGTGTATCTTTCTTTAAGAAGATAGTTAATGCAGGAAGTTCATCTTCTGTATACTCTGTTTCAGCAGAATCAGGTTCAAGTTTGATGATAGGATTTAACCAACAGTTGGTTGTTTCTTCCTGTTTTACTTTCTTGGATTTCTTAATCCAACAACCTGCAATCTTACCAATAGAACCATTGACTGCAACACCTGCTTCAAACTTATCAGCAGAAATGAAATCTGCATCAGTAAGCAGTGCTTTTTCCTGTTTTGGATGGATGAACATAACCTTTTCAATTCCATCTTCTTCATCTTCAAACTTAGTTACTGCATCAACAATTCCATCATAGTTGACATAATTTGCTTTTTCATCAGCAGTAATGCATTTATCCTTGGATGCAGTCATCTTTGCATAAATAGCATCAATAAGGTCATTGTCCACTTTGTTAACTATAGATTTTGCTAACTGCAAAGTTGCCTGACCAATCGGATTTCCAAGACCACTGTTGATTGCAGTCTGTAAGATAGAAACAGCCTTCATTGCACACTTAATTGTGAAAGTGGTGCTTCCTGCTGTCAGATTTGTTGTTTCAACTTCAGCATTTGTGTCAGATGCCTTTTCAACATCAAAGTCTTCAGCATCACCAATGTAATTCCAAGATGGAACTGTGATTGTGTCACCTGCTGTTCCTTGTAAGTCTGTGTTTACATGTGCATATGGTGTAATCTTGCACTGTGCTTCAATCTTTGCTTCAATCATGTCAGACATGACTTCAGGATTGATGATATTGGATAATTTAGTTGTTGTACTTGCCATAATTTTTCACCTTTTAACCTTTCTTAATTGCTTGATAATTCTTTGTATAATTCAGGATTTTCATTGAACAGCTTGTTTCTTGCCTGATATCCCATTTTATTGAAGTCTTCCTTTGTGACTGTGTCTTTCTGTTCAGGCTTTTCAAGTTTCTTTTCTTCAATCTTCTTTGTGGAAGTTGATTCAAACTGACTTGGGAACTGTGTTTTCAGTCCTTTCACCTTGTCATCAAGACCTTTGACCTGACCATCTTCACCAAGTTCAGGTTTCCAATCACTGTCATGATTCATTTTGTAAATCAAATAATCAATGTCAGTTGCCTTTGCACCTGCTGAAAGAAGACCAATCTTCAATGCAGATTCTGTTTTTGCTTCAGCAAGTTCTTCCTGCTGTTTCTGAATTGTTGCTTCATACTCTGTAATTTTTGTCTGCACATCTTCCTGACCTTTAGTTGCTTTCTGAAGTTCTGCAATCAGCTTCTGTGATTCTGCATCCTTTGCAATCATTGCATCATGGTCAGTCTTTAATTTTCCATATCTCACATCAAGATTTTCTTCTGATGCAGTATAGATTTTGTTCTGTTTCATAGCATCAAGAATTCCTTTGACCTGTTCATCAGTCAAGTTCTGTGCTTTCAATAATTCCTGTAATGTCATTGTTATATTCCTTCCTTTCACATTTACAATTTTTACAAGTTATGTCTTGGATGTGACTGTCAGTCACTGATGTTTTACATGGTCACCCATGAAAATGACATAAAAATAAAGCAGTTTAATGTCTTACTTAGGACATAATAAAAACACCCTGTTTCCAAGGTGTTTAAATTACTGTGTTCTATCCATGAAGAAGTTCTTCCAATATGGATTCTCTTCATCAAAGATTTTCTTTTGTTCTGATGTCAATGCATGTGGGTAATCTCTGAACATATTGAATTCAGTCTTCTTATCAAAAGAAAAGACCCATTCACCTTTTACTTCAGGATTGTTCAACCACCATATCTTATCATCAGGGTTGTTTTTATACCATTTACTTGATTGTTCCATTTTTTCCCTTCTTCTGTGCAGAATCTGATGTGTTGATGTAACCAAGTAAAGATTTGAAATCATCTGTTGAAAAATCACTTTCTTCAATATCAATCATGAAATCATAAGTTGATGATGTTCCATAATCTGATGTGGAAGTACAACCAAACCTGTCATGAAGTGTGCTTTTAGGATTTCCATTGAAATCTGTCCAACCACTATTATATGCTGATTGTAATTCTAAATATTGAAGTTTTCCTTCTTCTGTTTTTCTGACAATAGAAGCATGTTTTCCAACACATAAATAGTATTCTTTGCCTGTTTCCACCTGTTTCAATAACCTATTACCAACAGTCAATGAACATTTTCCATCTGCTTTCAAGGTTTTGATTCCTTCAGTTTTTGATAAACCATTAAGATTCAGACCATTTGAAAAGAATTCCTGACTTTTGTTTCCCCTAAAATCAAGAATATCCCATCCCTGTTTTTGTCCAATATAAGCAAGACTAACAGAAGCACATGAACCTGAAGTTCTGTCACCACCTGCAAGAAGATTGATGATTTCTTCTTCTGTCATCTTCTTAATTTGATTCTGAACAGGATTGTAATCAACATTCATCTGATTCAATCTTTTGAAAAATCTATCATAGTGTGAATCTTTTGAATCTGTCGGTTTAGGTAATGTTTTCAATTTCATTGTATCAGCATTACTTGGTAACTTCAAATACTTCTTTTTGAAGTCTTCAAAGGACTTGGATTTATCAAGACCAAAGAATGATGCTCTGTCCTGAAGGGTTTTCAATTCAGATTCATCCAATGCCCATTTTGCCCTTTGAAGAAGTTGACATCTGCAATTGCAGACATTCCTTGCAGAACCACCAATGGATGGTGCTTTCATCTTTTCACCGCCAACTTCAAAGAAGTCATCCCATTCCCTGATTTGACCATCTGCTTCCTGATGCCAAGGTCTTGTGACTGAATCAAGTGTTGCATCCCATTGTTTTACAATGTCAGCACCCTTTTTCTTTGCTTCAGTACCTGCATCAAGAAATCCCTGCTGATTCACTCTGTGACCTTCAGTTCTTGCAATTCTCATTGCCATGTTCAAGGCTTTTGACATTGGGTTATTCATACCAAGTGCAATCTTATATGCTACCTGTTGCCATGTTTCACCATTTGCAATTCCCCTTGATAACTCTGCCCTGATGGTCACTTTCAGCTTTTTGACATCTTCAGCAAGTCTTCCTTTCAAGATATTACCTGAATGATACTTTGAAGACAGCTTGGAATCTGTCTGAAGTGCAGTCAGCACTTTCTTTTGGTCAATTGGAACTGTGATTGGAATTCCCTGTTTCTGTAAAGAATACATGTTTCCAATATATCCATTGTGATAAGCATCCTGAAGATATTCATTGATGGTTTGATAAGACCCTTTGTTCAGCTTATCAATAATACCATCAATCTGTTTCTTCATTGCTTCCTGATATTTGACCTGATAGATGATAGACTGAAGATTCTGCATATCAGTTCTAAGATTCAGGTCATTGATTGATTTTTGCAGGTCTTTTGATGCCTGTGCATATACCTGTTTCAATTCACGCAAGGTCTTTTGTTCCTGCTGAAGCTGATATTTAGCAATCTGTTTTTCAGTCTTATTCATCTATGTCTTCACCACCTTCTTCAGGGACAATCCCTTCCAAGGTGGATTGTGCAAGCTGATTATCCTGTTCTTCATCTTCAGGAAGTTTGTCTTTGATATCTTCATAATCAATATCAAGGATTTCACAAATGGTCTGAATGATTGTTTCATCATCAAGAACACCCTGAAGTGACAGAATTATATTGATTTGTATCTGCTGTTTCTGTGCATCAGTCAATTCAATCTGTGCATTATCCTGTGCATTAGTCATGACCTCACGTTTAAAATCAAACCACACATCTGCAACCTGATAATCAGTTCCATCAATTCTGTTGATTTCACCAATGACAACCTTCACAATCTTCTTCAGGAACTGCTTCATTCTGATTTCCAACTTGTTACACTTCAAATCAAGAAGTGCATATCTTGATTTGATAACAACATTGGTAACATTACCATCACCAAGCTGTGCAGAATTGAATCCCATTCCAAATCTGTAAATGTTCTTTTCATCTTCCTGCATCTTTGCCTGTCTTGCCTGATATGGAATATCTATTGTGTGGACTTCCACACCCCCTTCAGGGTCAACACCAATCATCTTCTTGGTCTTCAGATTCTGCTGAAGTTCATCAAGATTGTCACCTTGGAAGCCTTTGACAACATGCAATGGATAATCAAAATCAGCAAGGTTATTTGAAAGACCACATGACATAATGTCATAGTCATCAATCAAATCCTTGATTGGTTTAAGTCCTGACCACTGTTTTTTGTTATTATCCAATCTGAAGAATGGAATAAAACCAAAGTTTTCATAATAGATGGAATCATCACCATCTTTCTTATAAACCACATGTGGTCTTGGATTGATTGGTTCTGATTCATCAAGAATCAGCTTTCCTTCTTCTTCCTGCACATAGAATGTTGTCTGATTTTCATCCCATACCTGAATACGCTTGATAACCTTATTTTCCTTGGTTAGCTTGTCCACATACCAATAAATCACATAGGCACATCCATCATCTGTGTCCTTTTCTCTGACTTCTACAACACCAAGGGAATCTGCACATTCAAATGACAGCTTTCCATCTTTGTTCATGTAAGCATACATGTATTCGAATCCCTTTGCCATTGTTCCTGTCAGAACATCATTCAATTCACAGATGAAGTCATCATCAAAGTATTCATCCAATCTTGTCTGAAGTTCAGGAATATCAGAATGGATAATTCCATTTTCACCTGACAACATGTACTGCACTGCTTGGTCAACCAATTCAGTGAAGAATGGATGTGAAATCTTGACATTGCTTCTTGTTGTGTCTTCAACCAATTGTCCATCAGCATTGAAATAAAACATTCTATAATGCATGATATCATGGTCTGCATCATAGTATTTTTGACCAATGGAAGCAAGGTTCTTCTTGGTTGACACCTTGTCTTCCTGAATAAACTTCAGAATTTCATCTTCCTTTAACACATTTCTTCACCATCCTTTCTAATACAACCAAGCATTTCCAATGATGTCATCTTCCAACCCATAACGCATTGCATCCATTAGATGGTTGAAATCATCAATTGGTCTGTTCAGTTTGTTTCCAAATTTATCTTTATCCCATGTATAGTTGGATATTTCTGTCAGGAAATTGACACATCTTGGATGGACAATAATTTCAAGGTCTTGAATCCACTGTATTCCATTGTTGATGCTGTCTTTTCCTTTCTTTGCCCCCTTGATTCTTAGTCCAAGGGATTTCAATTCATCAATGGACTTTGGTTCAGCAGAATCACCTGTGAATTTCTCTTTTCCATATCCCATTGATGATAGTTCTTCATATATCTTCTTGTTGGATAAACCTGTTTTATAAAGTTCATCCCACACATACAGTTTCTTATTTTCCAAATCAAGAAACATGATTGGTGATGCTGAAGGGTCATTTGTATAACCAAAGTCAAGTCCACATCTTGTTTTACATTTTCTTACATCATCAAGTGTGAATGCCTGTTCTTTCCAATTCTCATACACAAGACCATCAACAATTCCCCATCCACCAAGACCTGCAACTGCATATCTTCTTGGATTGTTCTTTTTCATCCTTTCAAACACCTGCAAGTCTGCTTTGTCCAACCATTCATTGCATAAATAGTTGGTAGTCAATGCAAGTGTATCAGGGTCAGGATTGTCAAAGAATCGTTTCTTCATCCAATGATGTTCATTCCAAGGGTTGAAGGTCAGTGTTATCTGCTTCCATAGTCCATCAGGACATTCACCCCTGATTGATTCATCTAACATATCAAAATCAGCTTCAGACATGATTTCATATGCTTCTTCAATCCACATCCAACACAGACAGCCTTTATCAACTGCAATGGATGTGACTTTCAAAGGGTCATCCAATCCCCTAAAATATATCTTTTGACCTGTTGGAAGATAGGTTGCTTCCAAAGGTGATAATGTGAACTGCCATAAATGGTCAACACCAAATCTATGACATGCCCATTTCAAATCAGCATAACAAGAATCTTTCAATGTTCTGAATGTCTTTCTGATGACCAACAGATTTGATTCAGGATATTTCATCAGGTTGTAAATGTACCAAAGTGCTGTTGTCTTTGATTTCTTGGAAGCACGACTTCCTTTTACAACTCTGTATCTTCCTTTGAAGTTCCAAAATCGTTTATATCCTTTTCCAACAATGTCAGGCAGATGATAATATTTCTTATTCAAATTTATCACCTTCCCTTAACCTGAAACATCCATGTTCCTTGCATTTATGTACATCCATCAATCCCTGTGTCAGTACACCATGATAATGTGTGCAGTAAGCAACAGGATGATTGGTGAAATTTCCATCAATGCACCAATAAGAATTCTTAGTCTTTGGGACTTGATTCTTCTGTCTTTTACGTCTTCTTTTTAGCTGTGCTTTTCTGTTGCCCTTTCCTTTTCCATTATTCCTGTGTTTATTCTTCAAGGTCATCTTCACCCCCAAACACAGGAAGGACAACATTCACTGTTGCTGTGTTATCTAATGCCCCCTGCATTCTTGCAAGAAGCTGAATTGCTCTGATTCTGTCCTGATTAGATGCTGTTTTTGTCTTGGTGACTGCTTCAGAAATACCATCACCACATCCTTCAACAACAATCACTTCTTCTTCAGATTCCTTTAGAATGATTGATGTCAGGACTTCCTGCATCTGAATAGCATCAAGAATCTTATCATTCTTGACTTCTGTCTGAAGTTCTTTGATTCTCTGTTTCACTTCATCCAACATCAGCAATCTTGCACCCTGTGTTTTGGCATTCTTATCAGAATACCCTGCTTTGATAGCAGACTGTGTTGCATTTCCTGATGCAATGAATTCTTGACAAAATCTTTCCTGTCTTGCTGTCATCCCATGTCCTGACACCCCCTTCCTTTCTATTTTGCCAACGCAAAAAGACACCTGCCCTTTTCAGGGTGGTGTCTTTCACTTATCTATAATTTATACTTTTTCACTGTATCAATTATATCATTTCTACTTCATTTTTACAATACATTTTGCTGAATAAATTCAGCTTTCAATCCTTTTTTTTAAGTTACAAAGATTGTTATATTTTGTGTGCATCAATGAACAGCATTTCTTCATTGAATATGCTTGGAAATAGTACAATTCAATGAATTTCCTTTGAAGTGCAGTATAATAGGAAAGGTTGACATTTGCACACATTTCTGCATGTTCTTTCTTCATGTGTTCAAGGTTTTCCTTATCTTCAATCAACCTGATAACCGACTTTTCAAGTGAATCACCTGATGGACTTGTCTGAACACATTCCTTGTCATATCTGATTGCACCAACTGTTCCAAATGAATCAATCTTCATCTGCAATTCATCAATGTCTTCTTTCAGTTCTCTGATATCATCAAGAATCAATTTTCATCACCGCCTGTCCGTTCTGTTCTTGGTGTTCTTGCTAAAACACTACTACTATATATTTATTTTTTTTTTCACCTAAAATCATATAAATACATAGTGAATATTGATAAAATTACTATTTTTATTTAAAAGTGAAAAGTACCAAGAACACCAAGAACACCAAGAACAAAAGTCTTGAAACCCTTATAAATAAAGGCTTTTCACTGTTCTTGCTAGTGTTCTTTGTTGTTCTTGCATACCCTTCAACCACTGCTGTGTGCTGTTCTTGGTGGTGTCAAATTTCTAAGCACCAAGAACAACCAAGAACAGTTTATTCAATCAATTCCTTCATGTAAGGAAGACCACTAAGAACATCAACAAGCTGATGCCATTCATCCAACTTATGATGTGACCTTTGTTCAATGATTCTTGCAATCACTTCATAGTTCATCATGACTGTTCGCTTCTGATTGTATGATGATGGAAGAAGCTGAATCATCTGCCACCAATCAATTTTGTCATGATTCTGAAGGAAATCCTGTCTTGCATTATTGATTGCATCAATGACCATGTCCACCACAATCAGGTTAGTCTTAGAAAGATGTTCTGTACTGAAATCCTGCAAGGTTAAATCCCTGCTGTGAATCTTATGCATGGTAGAACAACTATTTGCAACAGTTCCAATCTTGTATGTGTCAAATTCCTTCCACCAATACAAAGGTGCTTCAATGTTCATCCATACCTGAATCATTCTGTCATACTTTCTGTGTTCTGTTCCTGCATTGAATAATGTCTTCATCAGCTTCAGGTCATTATCACCTACTGCATAACATCTGAAGTTATCACATCTTCCAAGTCTATCTTCTTTATTGCAGACACCCTTTTCTTCAATCAGTCCACATTTACCACAATCAACTGCATCATAACTGTCTGACTTGTCCCAACTGTTTTTGGGATTTCTCATTCCATGAATGGCAGGGTCAAAACCCTGCACATCCAAAATTTCACATTTTAACATCACTTCACCGCCTAACTAAAAATTATTAAAAATGTCAATAAAACCATACAAAATGAAGAAGTTTCATCATTTTTCTTTTCTAAATCACCATAAATTCCCCAAATAATGAAAATAAGTGCTAATTTTAAGAACATTAAATATCACCTTCTTTTCTGTGAAGTGACCTGTCAGCACTGAATCCTTCAGGATATCTTGCTTTCAGTTTGTCAATGTTTGTCTGCATCACATCATCCATATCAAGGTCAAGTGCTTCACATGCTTCAGCAATCATCCAAAGACAGTCACCAAGTTCTTTCTTAATATGCTCTTTGTCAAATTCATGTCCCTGATATACCTTCTGAAGGATTCCTGCAACTTCACCTGCTTCTGAAGTAAGTCCAAACACTGCATGATGCAATCTTCCTTCCTTGTTGTCATATGGAATACTGCATGTTCTCATTGCTAATTTCTGATATTCTTTTCCTGTCATTTTATTACACCTTTCACAATCATTAAATGAAGCACCAAAACATTCATCACACTTCATCACATTGATTTCCTTTCTTTAATCTCTGCCATTTTTGCACTGTTCAATCTTGTATCACCATGCACCCTGCTATAAGAAAGATATCCATTCATTCTGTCAATCTTTGTCAGGTTCGTTGAACCACACACAGGACACACATCCATTTCAAGTTCCTGATGTCCACAATCATCACAATATGCAAGTGATAAGTTCACGCCTTCATAGAATCCTTTATCCATTGCCCTTCTGACTAATGTCCTGATTGCATCTTTGTTGTAGTCAATCGGATATCTTACATATTGGATTTTCCCACCATTGCATAAATCCCAAAATCTACCTTCCAAATCCTGTTTCTGAATTGGTGTGATGTCTTCAGTCACATGACAATGGAAACTGTTTGACACATAAGGTCTATCAGATACATTTTCAATCACACCATACATCTTTCTGAACTGTTCAATCTGAAGACCACACAGTGATTCAGCAGGTGTTCCATAGATTGCATATAACCAACCATCTTCTTCTTTGAATTCATTCACCTTATCATTGATATACTTCAGAACATCCAATGCAAACTGTCCATCTTCCACAAGGGATTTCCCATTGTATAATTCCTGAAGTTCATTCAATGCTGTGATTCCAAAGGATGCAGTCATTGGTTTCAGTAATGATTTGATTTTGTCTGTTGGTTTCAAGTGTCCACCATAGAAACCACCTTCACAATACTGAATTGGGTTTGTTGATGCTTTCATTTCACCAAGATAGTCATATGTTCTTTGATGAATCTTTCTAATCATATTCAGGTAATAATCAAGCACTTCATAGAAGTCTTTGCTTTCCTTTCTTGACTTTGCAAGAATCATTGGAAGATGAAGACTGACTGCACCAATGTTGAATCTTCCAACAAACACAGGTTTGTCTGATTCATCAGCAGGATGCATTCCACCTTTTTCATACCAAGGTGATAAGAATGCCCTGCATCCCATAGGGGAAACCACCCTTCCATATTTCTTATACATGGAAGCAACATATCCTTCACCTGTCAGTGATAACCAATCAGGGTACATTGTTTTAGAACTGCATTCAATCCCTGCTTCAAAGACATCTTCATTGATACATCCTTCACCATGCAGATTTTCATCATACAAAAATACCAACTTAGGGAATAATACAGGCTTTTTGTTTCCTTCCTTGCCCTGCCCCTTTGCATGGACTTCAAGGAATGTGATGGATGCCATCTTTCCAAATTCATCTGTTGCAAGACCAAATGTCATTGTGATAAATGGATAATCACCCCTGCTTGAACCAACTGTGTTCAGCTTCATTTCTATTCCTTGGAATCCCTGTTCAAAATCTCTTTTGACCTTCTGCATTGCATAGGTATTTGCATTTTTTGACACATCATCTGAATCAAGTTCTGAATATGCTGATATCATCTGATAGTATTCATCAACATATTTCTTGAATGATTTCACCGCATAAGGTGAAAGAATCTTGTCCACTTCAGGAACAGTGAATCCACCATACTGCTGTGAAGCTGTTGAAAGAATAATGTCACCAAGTACATCAAAAGCAGTATCAAGGGTCTTTGGTTCGTTATACCAAATATTCCCCATTTCAAAACCACCCTTCATGACTGAACCAACATCACACAGACAACAGTTCATTGTGTCCAATCTTGCTGATTGGTCATGTACATATATGTAACCATCCTTACATGCTTGAAGTTCTTCCTGTGTCATAAAGAATTTTCTGTACAGTCTTTTGTTCAGGTCATTGAATATCAAGCATCTTTTGGTTGCTACCAATGTGCTATCAGTGTTTGCATTCTCTTTGTCACCAATGAATCTGATGGACTGTGATTTCTGATATACCTTATCCATCATGTGAACAAAGTCTTTCTTATAGTTGCGATAGTCTTTATATGACTTTGCAATTCTTGGGTCAAACTGTTCCAATGATTCTTCCACAACATTGTGCATGTCTGCAATTGGAATCAGTTCTGTATTCAGCAATGACAGTCTTAATTCAACAATATCCTTCAGTCTGTCAAATGCTTCATCATCAAGGTCAATCATGACCCTTTTTGCAGATTTTGTGACTGCATTCCTTATCTTCATGAAGTCATAACCTTCATGTGTTCCATCTTTCTTAATTACTTTCATGCAGAATCACCTTTCCTTCCTTCAGTGATTTCTGAACATCAATCACCCTTTGATTGGTAGAACCTGCCCAAGGATAATTGACATCTTTTAATTCTTCAATGAATTCACCATCCACAAGAACATCAACAAATTTCATCACTGCTTTCATATATTTGTTATTCATAATGGTTTCCCAATCATAGCCTGTGTAAATCCAAATGGTCTTAGTTGGAAACTTCTTTTTGATTTCCTGACACAGACAGAAAACTGTTCCTTTATTGGTAGAAAATAAAGGGTCACCACCGCTGAATGTGATTCCTGCAATATGCTTCTTTTTCAGTTCCTTGAAGATTTCCTTCTTTGCTCTGATATCAAATTCAATACCATCATCAGGATTCCATGTCACAGGATTCTGACAACCTTTGCAATGATGGTCACATCCTGCTACCCAAAGAACAACACGCAAACCATCACCATTGTTCATATCATCTTTTGTAATATTATGATAATTCATCAGCAGTTCACCGCCTTTCCACCAAGTTCAATATACTTCTTCATATCTTCAGCACCATTCTTGAACACTGCCCTTTTTCTGTACTTCCATACATTCAACAGACAAAAGTGCTTGACTGCTGTTTTTCCAAAGATTGCTATCATTTCATCAATACATTCCATTCCACCATCCTGACAATAGTGGGATGGATGATTGACAACATCTTCTGCAAATGATAACTGACCATCTGTTTCTTCATGTAATTCCATCATCCATCATCCTTTCTACTTAATAAAAATTATTGCTTTTTTGCCATTCAACCTGACATCCTTCCTGTCACATCCAAGGTGTTTCTTGATTTCCTTTGTGAAAGTCTGCATTGCAATTCTTGTGAATCCATTTTCATTGCAGAATGTGTCATACCTTGCAAATACTTCTTTGGTTTCATGGTTCAGAATTTCATCTTCATCCACTTCTTCCAAAAACAGAAGTATTGGGTTGTTGTCCCTTTCAAAGTTGTTCACTTCATCCTTGACTTTCTGTGATTCTGTGAATCCCTGATTTGTCAGAACTCTTTTCAATCCTTCAATACCAAGTTTTATCAGGTATTCTGCAACATCCTGTTTCTTCAGCTTCCAAGTGATTCCTGCATCAAAGTCATCATCATCCTTGCTGAATTTAGCATTGAATGGAATGATGACAAGTCTTCTTTTGATTGCTTCAAATCCTTTATTTCTCATTCTTGGAATCTCATTTGCACTGAATAACAACTTGACTGTTGGTTTGAAGAAATATGCATCCTGACCTTTATTTTCTGCCTTGATATCATTTCCACTGACAATCTTCTTGAACTGTGCAATAACCTTTCCTTGCAGGAATTCATCACTGATATCATCACCAATGTTTGCAAGTTTCCCAAACATGGTTGTGGTGCTGAATCGTTCACCAAGTTCATCCATATCAAGTGATACATAGTTTGGTCTTCCAAGCACATTCTTCACCATATCCAAAAATGTTGATTTACCATTTGACCCTGAACCTGTTAGGAAGAATGATTTTGATAATTCATTTTGTCTGAAGAAACAATATCCAATGCATTCTTCAAGTAATGCCCTGATTTCATTATCCTGACAGGATATTTTGTTCAAGGTCTTATCACACAATTCACTGTATGCTTCAGGGTTATAGTCCCAAGGAATCATGTTTGTAATAACATGGTCAGGACTGAATGGAAGAAGTTCATCTGTTGCTAAATCATAAAGACCATTCCTGAATGCAATCAGATTTGCATCTGCAACCTGTGTTTCTTCAGGTGTGATTATTTCCAAATACTTTAGGGTTTCCACTCTGTGATTTGCTTTCAGTGTTGGAATCAATTCAACCATTTTGGATTCAATGAATCTGTAACCTGATTTATAAATCCCACTATCATACACATGAAGCTGTCCTTGAATCCTTTTGATGTGATATTCATTCTTCATGTACTGACCAAAAGCATTGTGTAAGAATGTTTTTCCTTTGTAGAAGATTGGTTTTGCAAATGCATCATCCCTTGTGATGACATCCATTTCTTCTTCTGATAATGCATCCTGAAAGATAAAGTGATTGATATTATCCAACACCCTTCTTATTGGTTCTCTGTCCAACATAAGCTGTGACTGAAGAATCAGGATGTATTTGAACAATTCATCATTCCTTCCATCACCTTCCTGTAAGTCTGCAAGATTGATGGTTGTGTTCACAGGAAGCAGTTCATCAGGAACTTCATCCATGTCATCAGGTTCAAAGGATGGTGGGAATCTATCAACACCATTGACTCTTAGTGGTATGTATGTTGACCCTGAATGAATATCTGCAATCAATCCAACTGCAAGTTTTTTATCCTTTCCACCTTTTTCAATCCTGTGTTCTGTGTCCTTCCAATAACTGTGAATGTGTCCATTTTCAGGATTTTCAAGAATCAAACAATTCCAATTGTTCTTTTCTGCCATATCCCAAAACTTCTGTGACAGTTCATCAGTATCAAATGAAATATCAACAAAGTCCTGATTCAGGATTGCACCAAAAGACTGATTCCCTTGAACATCATCCCATGAAAGAAGCTGTGCATCCTTGACCTTCATGGTTGCTTTCTTTCCTGCGCCTGTTGCATAGCCTTTGAAGACCATGCTGTTTCCTTTCCAATCCAATCAATTTCACCTTCTTCCTTCACAAATTCCAAAACCTGACAATCTGTCATAAGCTGTGTTTATATACCACTGTTTGTTTAATTGTCTTGGAACTTTGACACCATTCACTTCATCATTGAAGATGAAGCAGTGTTCAGGTGTTCCTTCAACCTTTGCTTTGCTACCATCTTTTTTAATTTTCCAAAGTCCACCATCAGATTCATTTACTGATGCAAAGACCCTGACACATTTTTCATTCAGCTTCTTGGTATTACCAACAAACCTTGTGAATGTCTTCAATCTGCCTGTTGCAGGATTGATTGCTTTGTGTTTTTCCCAATGTCCACCATGCATGATGCAGTCATACTTTGATGATATCTTCTTGACCATCTGAAATTCCTTCAGGTCTTGACATCCATTGATAGTTGCTTCAATTGGGATTCCCTTGACCAATCTATCAACCAATGCTTTGTTTATGATTGGAAGGTCATAGTCAAGTGGTGACAGTTCTTTCACATAAGCACCTTTTCTTTCCACCTTGCCATTGCTGAAGATGAACACATAATTGTTGACATCCTTTTCCCAAATAGAACTGATTTCATCAAATTCCAATTCCATGTTGCAACGCTTTTCCCATTCATAACAAATATCATCCATCTGATTGAATGCTTCATCTGTATCAGGAAGACTGATAATCAATCCATCTGTGTTTGACTGAATCAATTCAAATCCATCAATCACTTCCAAATGTTCTATCAGGTCAATCAGCATCAACTGACCATTCAGACAGATAAGATTTGCATTTCTTGGGTCATATGCTAAAGAATTTCTTGCTTTGCTGATTCCATAAGTTCCATTGATGACAATCTTCAATGGTGCTTGTTCTTTCTTTTTACCTGCATGTTTCAGTTCAATTCTTCTGTCATAAATCATCTTGAACTTTTCAGGTTTCCTGCTGTTTCGTGTAAGCAGGTTATGGAATATCATCAATCTTGGATAGAAGGAAGCAACATCAACATGCCATATCTGCCTACCATATCCAAGATTCTGATATTTTTCTTTTCCTGCATGGATTCCACCCCAACTGATGTTGTGTTCAATCCCTGCTATAATCATGTTCAATGATTCTGAATAAACTTCTTTTTGATTGGTTTTCCCTTTCATTGACATATAGAAGTCTATTGCTTTTCTGTATTTCTTAATTTGTATGCAAGGAAGTACAAACAGGTCAAATTCATCATCCCTTGTGACCTTTTCACATTCCAAAATCTTTGCACTAATCTGTGCCTTAGTTAGTCCAATGTCCCTGATTGATAGAACTTCAGGGAACATCTTTATTAGTGACATGATTGCATCAAAGTCTGCTTTCCTTTGCATGAATACTTCAACAGTCTGTTCCACATCATGTCTACAATATTTAACAGTTTCCTGAAGTTCTTCTTCAGTCAGCTTCCTTGGAATGTCAAATGGAATAGATGATTCCTTCACCATATTTCCAAGTGACCCTTCAAAGAACTTCAGTCCCCTGTCAATCTTTGCTTGGAACACATCATATGACAGTAATGGAATTGACCTGAACAGATTTGAAAATGTCCAACCTGCTTTTTCTTTGATAATAATGTGGTCATTGATTTCCTTTGGATTCATGTCACAAAGGATTCCTTTCAGGATGTAATCATCATAATGATGATTGTTGAATCCAACCCATATATCTGTTTTGTGTTCCTGATAGAATTGTTTAAGGTCAGAAGGTGAATTGATGATGACATGTTCTTTTCTATTGTCCATATCAAGGATGACCACAAGCCAATCCTTGATAAACACTTCAAAGTCAAAGAACAGCATCAGATTCACCTACCTTTCTTTATACTTCATACACATCTTTGATTTTGAATGTGTTATAGCCTTTCTTGTTCTTACCATATTCAAGAAGGAATTCAAGACTTCCATCAATGGATTCCATCATGTCCATAATCATGTCGTTGTACTGACCATATGTTTTGAATTCCACTGTATCATTGACATCAAGACTTCTAAGGAACTTGTTGACCTGTCCAATCTGCCATCCTTCTGTGATAAGCTGATTCATGAATAAGCAACTGTTTTCAAAGTCACCTTCAAGGATTCTGAACTGAACTGTGAACATTGGTTCACCTGCATGTTTTTCTGAACCACATTCCTTGATTTCCATCTTGTCAATCTTAACTTCATATGTACCAACAGGTACTTCACGATAGTCACCCTGACCACCATTTGCTTCTGCTTCAGCAATATCTTTCTGAAGTCCTTCTGTGTCCACATTCTTATCCCATTTATCAAAAATACTCATTTCATTCACCTTTTTAACCTTTCTTAATCATTTAACATATTTGCAATTCCATTAAGGAAATCAATAAAACCACCAACAACAGCATCTTCAAGTGCTTCTTCATTGGATTTCTTCAATCCGCTGTCACCCTGTTCTGTTGCTTTCTTGAACAGTTCATCAGGATTGACATCTTTCATTGCATCAACCTTTTCAACATCCACAACTGATTTCATGATTTCTGCACCAACTGTCTTGAAACCTAAGTCTTCAATATCATCCATGAAGACATCAAGCAACTTAGGATTTCTAATCATTTCTGTTTTCAGAATCATTGTGATTCCTTTGGTTGCATCCTTTGCACCATATCTGTTTCTGACATCCACAATTGTTTCAACAATGTGGTCATAAATTCCTGCTTCCTTTAATGCTTCAATAAATTTCTTCATGATTATCTTTCCTTTCTTGTTCTTCTTTTTCTTGCAGTTTTTTCTTCCCCTGCACCTGACAACTTCTTGATACCTTCACCAAATTCTTCTTTGGTGATGACCTTCATGACTTCTACACCATCAACAATCATGTCAACAGAATCACCTGCATGTTTCATCACATAATTGTCATTTTTGATGTCATGGAAGTATGTGTCTGCATCCAAGACAACTGTTTCTGAATCAGTGTTGGTTGTTCCATCCTGAACAGGTTCATCAGAAGATTCTTCAACAGCTTCTGACTGTGTGCGTGATTTTCTTCCCCTTCTTGATGGTGTTTCTTCAGCGGTTTCTTTTACTTCTTCCTGAATTTCTTCAGCAGGTTTGGCAAAAAAATTTGCTTCATCATACACTTTTAAAAGTTCATCCCAATCCAAAGGAATTGATGTGGTTTTGATGTTCTTTAATCTTCCACCGCCAAAGATTACTTCATTGGATTTGAAATTCAATGTTCTTGTTTCATCATCTTCCACAACTACCCTTGCCACAATGTCAACCATACCTGCAATTTTATTTGCAACCTTGTCTGCAATGTTTGGTTTGATTGCTGTGATTTTATCCCCTGACTTCTTTGTGATATCCTTTGAAGTATCTTCATGGGAAATTAACACAATGTTTTCATAATCAAGGTTCATCAATCTTCTGATGGTTGATAAGAATTCTGTTCTTACCTTGTCCCATGCTCTGAAGCTGTCATCTGATTCATGTGTGATACCTAATCTGTCATACATGAATAATCTGCATGATTCATAAGTATCTTCAAGAAGGTCAACAATGATAGTCTTAAATCCATTCTGACCTGCTGTCTTTTCAAGTTCATCAATAGCTTTCTTAAAGACATCCCATGCAAGAATCTTCTGTCTTCCTTCCATTGTGTCCTTGATAGGTAAATACTGCATAGTTACAAACTGAATGTTTCCATCAGTATTCAGATTCAATGGTGAAGGTGCTGAATCCATAAATGTTGTTTTTCCTGAAAATGCACCACCATAAATCCATAATTTTCTTTTGGTTGTCTTTCCAACCTGTCTTCTTTCTGCACTTGGTAAAATCATATAGTCCAATCCTTTCTGACAATAGTCTTTATATTCACACCAATCACACAAATAAGATTCATTCTTTTCACACTTATCTGTAAGACCAATGTTCATACACGTTTCATAAAAATCTGCAACCTTAGAAGGGTCATAAACCACTTCTTTGATTTGAATTTCCTTTGCTTCAAGTTCTTCATATATTCTGTTCCTGAAGTCCTGAAGTGTTTCTGTTTTCTTCTGTCTAATTTGAACCTTTGGAACAAACACAAAATACATTTTTCTGATGTGTTTTCCTGTGATTCTTTCAAAGAAATATTTATATACATGCAACTGTCTTGATTCCATATAGTGGTCAATGTTGTTTGAATACTTGAAATCATATAAATCAAACTGACCATGTGGAAGACCTGCATCATGCTTGGTACATGGAACAATCAAGTCTGCTGTTCCTTCATAAACATCATTCTTGAAATTAACTTCATGGAATCCTTCAGGAAGAAGTTCTTTTATCTTTGGAATCCAATATTCAAGTTTGATGATTTCATTGATGTGTGCATCTGTGATGATAGGATATGAATCTTTGTATTCCTGAATTGCTGTTTCCATATCCTTTTCCATTCCCCTGTGAATTGCTGTTCCAAGAATCAATGGATTTACAGGGTCATCTGTTGGAAGCACTTCAATGTTCTGTCTGTATCTGAAACCAAATCTTGCAGGACAATTTTCAAAACATTCTGCTGTTGAAAAATGAAAATTATCCATCTGACCACCTTCTTTTCAATAAGTCATAATTGTATGCAGTGTTTGCATCATTCACCTTCAAGCAGTCAATGAAGTTCTTGAACAATTCAAAATGGTCAGGATAAAGAAGAATCCCATATCCACCTGCTTCATCAATCTTCTTCAGGTTGTGAATCTGAAGTGGTGAAGGTTTTCCATTCATTGCCTTGACTTCAATTCCAAGGAATTTTCCATTGCAACATGCAAGGATATCAGGAACACCTGCTTTGGTGAATTCACCACCGCCCCAATATTTAATGAAATAGCAGTTATTTGATTTCAGGAAAGACTTGATTCTGTTTTCAAAATTCTTTTCTGATGCCATTTGTTCACCTACTTCACTGTAATTCTCACTGATGCACTAACATTGGAAGTCTTTGAATATGCTTCAGCAATATCAGGATGGTCTGCTTTCAGCTTCTTGGAATCAATGGTTGTTCGTGTTGTTGGTGCAACATACATGAACTTGACTTCAGGTGTTTCAAATGACTTTACACCATATGTTTCCATTGCTTCCTGCAACTTCTGTTTCATAACCTTTTCCTGTTCATCCAATTTCTTTTTCTGAACTGTGATGTCTGTGATTGCTTTCAGTACATCAGGAACTGCTGACTGAATCACCTGAAGGTCAGTTTCTTCAACCTGTTCTTCACACACCTTTGCAATGTCCTGACACACATCATTGCATGTGTCCTTCTTATCACAGAAATAACAGCAATTTGTGCATTCATTTTTATCATCAATAGCAACTTTACATTTCATCATAATATTCACTTTCCTTTTCTAATCTTTCATAATATGGTTCTGTGTCAGTCACCCAACCATTTGCATATAACACAAGACATATCCATGTGAAATTGACCAACATAATGACATATGGTTGCCAACTGATAATGCAGTCAATCCAACATATCCAATAAATCAGCGAAAACGCATTCAATGCAGTCAAGGCTTTGATTAAAAAATTATGAATTTTTCTTTTCATCTTCTTTGAACAATTCATCTGTGAAATCCTTCCTTTCTTCTAATGTGTGCAGGATTTGTTCATCAACTGTCCCCCTGCAAATCATCAGATAATAGAAACATGTCTTTTTCTGACCAATCCTGTGAATCCTTTTCTTGGACTGTTCAAAATCTTCTGATGACAATGGAAGTGAAAAATAAATGATTCTGTTACACTTCTGAAGATTCAGTCCTTTGGATGCTGATTGATACTGACATAAGGTCACACTGTTTGATTCCTGTTCATAGGCTGTCAGGTCTTTGGTGTGTCCATTGATTTCTGAAATTGGTCTGTCAAGTTCCTGACATATCTTCTTCATGTTCCATAGTTCATCATTGAATGAATAGAATACAATCAATCTTTCCTGTGTGGATTCAACCAAGTCCCTGAATGCATCCAACTTGTTCTGATTGAATTGACTGCATATCTGTCTGCTATAAAGCAGTTTTGTCAATGATGTATCACCAACTAATTCCTGACCTTCTATTGTTACAATGCAATCCTTCTGAAACTTCCAATACTCTTTAGGTGCTTTCAATCTGATGTGTGTGAATACCTGTTCAGGTAATTCATAACATTCTTCAGTCTTCTTGAATATTGCACCATATTCACGCATTTTAGATTTCAACCTATCAATGTTTTTATATGGGTCTTCTTTGTTCACAATCTTGTGTTGAAAACCACCTGAATCAATTGTTGTCCAATTCACATATTGCCTGTTATACAGGTCTTCTGAAATCTTCCAACCTAGCAGGTGGACTTGTGTCCATAGATTTTCATATTTACCACCAACAGGTGTTCCTGAAAGAAGAATCACATGTGCAGGTTTCATCTTCAGGATGAATTTTGTCTGCTTTGCTTTCTGATTCTGTATCAAAGATGATTCATCAAGCATCAATGTGAAATCATATAAGTCAAGCAATTCTTTTCTTCTCCAAGCAAGTTCATAATTTATAACACCAACTATGAAGAATCTTTGTCCTTGTGACAGTCCATGATATTCACCAAGCTGTTTCTTATTGGTAAGGTCAAACACCTGCATCTGATAGTTATCTGTGAAGTGTTCCACCCAATCCTGAACCTTTGATTTCTGACACACAATCAGATTCACTTTGCATCCAAATCTTTTCATCATTTCTGACCCTGTGAATGTCTTCCCAAGACCCATGTCATGATAAACTGCAATGTTGTCAAAGTCCTTGGTTTCCTGCAATGCTTCTTGCTGATGTGGAAACAGGGAAATCATATCTTGATGCCTGTTACATCTTCAAAGATTTCTTTGTCAAAGTTTGGCATTGCTTTGATGATGTTTTTGTATCTTTCAGAAAGTGAATCCCACCATAACTGTCCACACTCTGATTCATCAAGAATCTTTAAGTAACCACCAACAACTTCATATTCAGGATGCTGTTCTTTTTCTTCATCAGTCATGTCATCTGACCAAATCCAATCAACAACATTTCTTGGAATCTGATTCAACAGATATCTTGCATCTGAATTTAACCAATCACGATAAGTCCAATCTGAAGGTTTGTTGAATAAGAAGATTTTTGGTTCTTCTGTGTTGAAGCATCCATTGGAAAAGTTAGTCTTGTTCCAATCACCGCTGTTGCGATTACCGCTGTTCCAATCACCGCTGTTGCGATTACCGCTGTTGCGATTACCGCTGTTGCGATTACCGCTGTTCCAATCACCGCTGTTGCAATTACCGCTGTTCCAATCACCGCTGTTGCAATCACCGCTGTTGCAATCACCGCTGTTGCAATCACCGCTGTTGCGATTACCGCTGTTCCAATCACCGCTGTTGCAATCACCGCTGTTGCGATTACCGCTGTTGCAAAGACCTGCGTTTCCTTTTCCAAGGTTCACCATTCTTAAAACATCTTCCCAACTGATTTCTTCAACAATCTGAATCTTGTTGGTGCAACATTTGCTGTCATCTGATTCTTCATCAATTTCACCCAATGCAATAACCTTTGCAACTTTGTTGTCAGGATTGAATGGATAATAATTGAAGCAGTCCTTTAATTCTTTGCAAAAATGAAATCCTCTGTTACAACAAGAAGGTGTGACATCTTCTTCAAATGTCTTTCCTACTTCATATTGAAATCCCCTGCATGTCCAATCAGGTTCAAAAACTTTATAACCTTCCATAATGTTCTCCTTTCTATGACACAGTGATTCCTGTGTGTTCTGTGAATTTTTGTGGACTGATGTAATAAGTCCATTGTGTTGACATCTTGACTGCATAACCAAAAGGGAAGATTCCCTTCTGAAGACCTATCCTGATGAACTGTTCTGACACATTCATCAGTTCTGCAACTTCTGAAACTGATATTCTATTCTTCATAATCATCTGTGTCAGTGATTTCAAGGAACTCTTTAATTCTCTGAAGCTGTTCCTGATTGGTTCTTTTACCTTTCAGCAAATCAGATACATAAGAAATTGTGATTCCCAATTCATTTGCAAGGTCTGTCATTGTCATATCCCTATCAATCAATGCATGTCTGACCTGCTTTTCAAATTCTGACATCATTTTCACCTACCTTTCTTATATAATTTGTTCCGCAAGTGCGTAAAAATTCAGCATAAAATATTGACAAATTGCTGAAGATGTTCTATCATATGAAGTACCACCAACATATATTTAAAACATCAAGCGACTTTTGTTTATATCAGTCTGCTGAATTAGTTCTGCACCTGACACTATGTATATTAGCAGTTCTTCAGCAGTTTGTCAACACTTTTCGCTGAATTTATTCTGCACTTTTTTAAGAAAGGGGAATTGCTATGGAATTTATAGACAGAATCAACCAATTATGTAAGGAAAGAAAGATTTCAAAAAGACAATTAGAAAGGGAAGCAGGTCTTGGTGCAGGGTCATCATCTAAGTGGAAGACATTCACACCAAATAATACAACCATGACCAAACTTGCAAATTATTTTGGTGTTTCAATCAGCTATCTGACAGGTGAATCAGATTATAAATCAGAACAAGAAGCTGTGTGGGATGCACAGTATAATTCAGAAGCATTATCAGATGAATCAACAAGGATTGAAAAAGGATGCAGGATTCCTGTTCTTGGTCAGGTAGTTGCAGGGATTCCAATTGAAGCTATTGAAGAAGTATTGGATTGGGAAGAAATACCATTCAGACTTGCACAGACAGGTGAATTCTTTGGTCTTCAGGTCAAAGGTGATTCAATGTCACCAAGAATTCAAGAAGGTGATGTTCTGATTGTCAAACAACAGTCTGATGCAGAATCAGGTGACATTGTAATTGCACAAGTGAATGGTGACAATGCTTGTGTGAAGAAGCTGTTGAAACAGGATGATGGAATTGTTCTTCAATCTTTCAATCCTACATATGCACCAATGTACTTTTCCAATAAAGATATCATTGAAAAGCCTGTTCAAATCATTGGAAGGGTCATTGAAAACAGACAGAAATTCTAAGAAGGGATGTGATAATATGCTGAATCTTTTTAAGAAAAAGAAGAAAGAACCAAATCATGATATGTTAAATCATTTAGATGAAAATGGTGAACTTCCTTGGGGATGGATATATGCAAATAAAGATTTCCTGAATAAAATTGAAAATGAATTTTCCTATTTCTTGAATTTATGGTGTGATGCCCTTGGAAAATCACCAAAAGAATTAAGACCTGCCTTAAAATCATTTGTTATATATTTAAAGGATTGCGAAAAACTGTGTGAAGAAAAAGGTGAATGCTTTGATTTTTGGTTTCATAATATTTTGACAACTAAGGATTATATTTCAAAAAGATGTGATGAACTGAATGAATTAGAATCAAATTTTGACAATCTTCAAAAAGATTATGAAAATAAGCAAAATCATATTTTAGAACTTCAAAGAAAAATCCAAGAAATGAAACCTATTGTTGTTCAGGCACTCATTGAAAATGACAATATACTTCAATCAGAATTTTGGAAATTATTTAATACAGAAGACCAAGATGCTGTTAAAGAAATAGTGTATTCTTTAAGAAAAGAAGGAAAGATTGAAAGAACAAAATCAGGAAGAAGTTTTATAATTCACTATGTACAATGATGATTGTTCTTTGTGTTCTTTGTGTTCTTTGTGTTTTATCTATAATACTTTTAAGAAAATAAAGATAAAACACTGAAAGACTAAGAAAAATATAAATATATATAGTAGTATACAACCAAGAACACCAAGAACGACGAACAACCAAGAACAAAAAAAAATAAGACCCAACTATTGGAAGTAGTCAGGTCTTATCAAAGGATTGTGCTATACACACAAATTTAACCAAAATAAGTATAACACAACCCTTTGTTAAAGTCACACAATTTTAAGAAAGGATGTGTTTATTTATGCGTTTACCAAATGGATTTGGAAGTGTTTATAAGTTATCAGGAAATAGAAGGAAACCTTGGGTTGCAAGGAAGACAACAGGATGGACATTTGATGAAGAAAAACAGAAGTCTTATCCCATCTATGCCTTTGTTGGATATTATGAAAGTAGAAAGGAAGCATTGACCGCCCTTGCAGAATACAACAAAGACCCTTATGATTTGCATCACAACACAATCACTTTTGCTGAAGTATTCGAAAAGTGGTCTGAAGTGCATTTTCCAAAAGTATCAGAATCAAATGTGAAAGGATATAAAGCATCATTTAGAACCTGTGAGAAATTGCACAACATGAAGTTTGTGGAAATCAAACTTGACCACCTGCAACAAGCAGTTGATGAATCAGGAAAGAACACACCAACATTAAAGAAGATGAAAATCATGTTTGGTCTGATGTATGACTATGCAGTGATGCATGAAATTGTGACTGCTGATAAAAGGGACATGGTCAGATATGTTGATATCACCAAGGCAGGAAACCCAAATGCATATAACAGGAAACCATTCAACAAGAAACAAATCAATATGGTTTGGAAGGTCAAAGATTCCAATACATATTATTCTGTCATCCTGATGTTGATATATACAGGTGTCAGAATTGGTGAATTGCTTGACCTGAAAAAGGAAGATGTTCATCTTGATGAAAGATGGTTCTATGTAAGGGAATCAAAAACAGAATCAGGAATCAGGGAAGTTCCAATTGCAGAAAAGATTGTTCCATTCTTTGAATATTGGATGAACAGGGATTGTGAATATCTGATTTGTACACCTGATGATAAACATTTCTTGTATAGAAACTATTATGACAGCTATTGGACACCATTGATGGAAGAATTAAAGTTGCAACACAGACCACATGACACAAGACACACCTGTGTGTCACTGCTTACTGAAGCAGGTATTGATGAAAGAATTATCAAGAAGATTGTTGGTCACAAGGGACAAGGTGTCACAGAAACAGTTTACACACATATTGAATTACCATTCAAACTTGAAGCTATAAACAAGATATAAAATAAAAGACCTGACTGTGTGTCAGGTCTTATTTCTTAATAGTAATAATAGAAGAATTTCACCACTGCTTTGACTGCCATTTTGATTCCTTCTTCAATGTCTGAAAAATCATCATAGAATTTATTTCCATAAAGCAGGTAACCAACTGATTCTTGCCATCCATTTACATCTTTGATGCTAATGTCTTTTTCTTCACCTTGGTTTAATCTGATTTCAAATCTTATTGAAGAATCATAGTCATTTGTAATTACTATCAGGTTCTTTGTGTTTTCTACTACTTCCCATTTAATGTCTTTATTTTCATTGTGTTCTTTGATTATTGCTAAGATATTTCTTTTTGTCATAATTGAATCCATCCTTTCACTGCTGAATTACTTCAGTTCTTATGCTAAGTATTATAGCAGTTATTCAGCACTTGTCAATAATTTTCGCTGAATTTCTTCACTTTTCTTGTTTTTAGTGTGTAACTATTGTGTTACTATTAGACACAAATTCATAGATTTTGACAAAAAGAAAAGACCCAAGGAATGTTGAATTTCCTTGGGTCTTCTGTGTTCTCTGACAGTCTTGAACTATCGCTTGCTGAACTGCGGAGCGCGACGAGCTGCTTTGAGACCGTATTTCTTACGCTCTTTCATACGAGGATCACGAGTAAGGAATCCAGCTGCTTTAAGAACTGGTCTGTACTCTTTGTCTGCCTCAAGGAGTGCTCTGGAGATACCATGTCTGATAGCACCAGCCTGTCCTGTGTATCCGCCACCGTGTACGTTTACAAGAACGTCAAATTTTCCTTCTGTCTCGGTAGCAGCCAGTGGCTGACGAACGATAACTTTAAGTGTATCTAATCCGAAATACTCATCAATGTCTCTTTTATTGATAGTGATTTTACCAGTACCTGGGGTAAGGTAAACTCTTGCTACTGATTTTTTTCTTCTTCCTGTTCCGTAGAATTTTGCGCTAGCCAATGTTTTCTACCTCCTAATTAAAATGTTAAAACTTCCGGTTTCTGAGCCGCATGTTTGTGTTCAGGTCCGGCATAAACGAAAAGTTTTGTGTACATTTCTCTTCCTAATGGTCCTTTTGGAAGCATACCTTTAACTGCCAGCTCAACAACTTTCTCAGGTTTCTTAGCCATCATCTCTTTTAATGTAGTCTCTTTCATTCCACCTACATAATCAGAGTGATTGTAGTAGATCTTCTGATCCATTTTCTTTCCTGTAACTTTAATCTTGTCAGCGTTAACAACGATTACATAATCACCTGTGTCAACGTGTGGTGTAAACTGAGGTTTGTTCTTTCCTCTTAAAACGCTTGCTACGCCAGAAGCCAGACGGCCAAGGGTGCAGCCTTCAGCGTCAACTACATACCATTTTCTCTCGATTTTATCTGGATTAGCCATATAAGTCTGCATGGTTTTACCTCCTGTTATTTATCAACGATTGTTTGTATAAATGCGAATTCTCGCATATGTTAGTAATATGGAAACGATGGTGCAATTACTGCGGAAATGTCCGAAACCGCTGATAAATACCGTCGCCGGGGCTATTGGCTAAAGTATCTCGCACTACGTCACATTGAGTTATTATATTATAAGCCTCCGTTTCTGTCAACCACTTTTTCCCCATATTTCCATCTTTTTTTCAAAAAGTTTTCCACATTCTTCCTGGATTGCTGATCAGCTTTTCCACAAAGCCTGCTTGCTGTCTCCACCTTATACACGCCCATCCACAACAAGTGTCTTTTAGAACAACGATTTATCCACACTTTAATCAGACATTTTATAAATTTTCTCTGGTATTTTTCTCCGCAATGTGCTATATTAGAAAGAATTTATCCACAGGATACACAGTAACTATTTTATTTTTTCAGGTAACTATTCAGCAAGTACTATTCCGCGGAACATTTTCACTATGAAAGCCCCAGGTGGCAGCTGTGGGAATACCGCAGAAAGGTTCACCTTTCTGTGCATCACAAAGCGCGTAACTGTAAAAGAACTGAACAGTTCCTTTTCTTCTTATATTTGAGGTGAAGTTTTTATGATAACATTTTTATCCCGTTTTTTCATCAAAGATTACAAAGACTACAGCTCCCCCCAGGTTCGCCAGTCTTATGGCATGCTCTGCGGAGCTGTGGGAATTGCCTTGAACATTTTTCTTTTTATAGGAAAATGGCTTGCCGGAATCCTAAGCGGCTCTATTGCCATCACGGCGGATGCCTTCAACAACTTATCGGATGCAGGCTCCTCTGTGATCACTCTGGTGGGCTTCAAGCTCTCCGGACAAAAACCGGATACAGAGCATCCCTTTGGACATGGACGCATGGAATATATCTCCGGACTTCTTGTCTCAGTTGCGATTCTGATCATGGGCTTCGAGCTGATCCGCTCCTCCATTGACAAGATCCGCACCCCGGAGCCCATTGAATGCAGCCCGGTTATTATTGCTGTCCTTATTGCATCTATTCTGGTAAAAATATATATGTACTACTATAACCGCACTATCGGTCACAAAATCGACAGTACTGCCATGCAGGCTACAGCCGGAGACAGTTTAAGTGACACAGTTTCCACCAGTCTGGTTCTTCTGGCAACTATCATCAGTCAGCTTACCGGACTGGTGCTGGACGGATGGTTCGGTGTTCTGGTTGGCATTTTTATCTTCTATACCGGAATCACTACAATGAAGGATACCATTGATCCCCTTCTCGGACAAGCCCCGGAGAAAAATTTAGTAGAGGAAATCGAAGAGATCGTTCTTGCCCATCCCCTTGTCCACGGCATGCATGACCTGATTGTCCATGACTACGGTCCAGGCAGACTGATTCTTTCCCTCCACGCTGAGGTTCCCGCCCACGGAGATCTGCTGATCATCCACGATGAGATTGACAACATTGAGCATGAGCTTCAGGACAAACTGAATTGTTCTGCCACCATCCACATTGATCCCATTGTTACAGACAACAAGGAGGTCAATGAAATGCGCAGCCAGATTGAAGAAATCACCCGCAATCTGGACCGCCGTCTTTCCATTCACGATTTTCGCATAGTAGAAGGTCCTACCCACACAAACCTGATCTTCGACGTAGCGGTTCCTTTCGAATGCAAACTCACAAACGTAGAGATCACCAATCTCCTCAAAGAGCGCATCCGCAATATGGACGATGGCAACTATTGTGCTGTGATCCAAATCGACAGAGTATATGCATAAAAAATTCTTTTCCCCCATACAAAAAAAGGCTAGTTCTTCCTGCAGCTACATGAAGAACCAGTCTTTTTGTTATTTCGTCCGCACTGCGTCCGCTTTGAAGCACCTTTCCTTATCGAATATTCAAATAAACATCCTCTCTCGTATGAAATCCCCCATCAATGATCACCTTATCCATATTTTCCGCTGTCACCGCAATTGGATCGATTTTATAATAAGGAATGTCATATGTCCCGTCATTGAAAGTTTCTACCGCCTTGTATTCCCCTTCTCCTGAAGTAATATCCTCTCCTTTGCCAAGCGCTACAGCGAACTCTGCCGCCGTATTCGCTTCCAGTTCAATAGGCTTATAGACGGTCATTTCCTGTGTACCTTCCACAATCCTCTGACAAGCTGCCAGATCCGCATCCTGAGCCACCACAGCAACCTTCCCTGCCAACCGGTTCTCCGACAATACCTTCACTGCCTGACTTGCCAGATCATCATTTCCGCACATCACTCCTACAATATCTTTTGTAACTTCCAACCCCTGAGTCACATAATTTCCGGCCAGCTCTGCCATCCAGTTATCGCAATATTCCGTATAAACCACATTCAGATTACTGCCTTCAATGGCTTTATTGAACCCCCTCACAACTTCATCCACATTTCTGTCTGTAGGAGATCCATTGATGGCAAAAATATTTCCTCCCTCCGGACAAGCCTGGATCAGCGCCTCTCCCATAAGGGTTCCAACCTTTTCATTATCAATGGTAATATACAGATCTGCATTAACATTTTCCACAATGCGGTCATAGCAGATTATATAAATCCCCATTTCCCGGGCTTCCTTCAGCACATCATACAGAGCATTTCCATCAATAGGGATCACCACGATCACATCCATCTTTTTCTTAATGAAATACTCTATCTGGGAGATCTGCTCTTCCACAACGCCTCCGGCCACCTGCACATTCACCTCAGCCCCAAGGCTCTGGGCAGTAGAAACAAACATATCCCGGTCCCGCAGCCATCTCTCAATTACAAAAGAGTCAAAGCTAAGCCCGATCTGCAGCTTATCTTCCTCTTTTGCTTCTTCCTTCTGCGGCTCCTGAGGCTTACTTCCGCAGCCTGCTGCCAATGCAGCTGCCAGGATCAAAACCAGCGACAAGATCAGCCAACGACACTTTCTCATTTTCCATACCTCGCTTTATACTCACTTGGAGTCATATCCATCTGCTTCTTAAAAATCCTGCTGAAATAATTTGGATCTGAATAGCCGCTCTGGATTCCCGCTTCCTTTACGCTCACATTTTCATCCACCAGAAGCTCTTTGGCTTTATCGATCCGGACTCTGGTCAGATACTCAATAAAATTCTCCCCAGTCTCCTCCTTAAAAATCTTGCTGAAATAATAAGGACTGATATTCACCTGGCTGGATACATCATCCAGAGAAATATCCCTGCTGTAATTTTCCTGAATATAAAGCATGGCCTTCTTTACCGCGGAATTAGACTGATCTTCCTTCTGATCCCGGATTGCCCGGCATACATTTACCATCTTTTCCTGAAACCATTTACGAAGATCCTCATAAGTAGAAAGCGACATGGCAGTATCCAAATAGTCTCTGCGGTAACTAAATCCATAATTGATCGCGCCGCTTTCAAAAGCAATCTTCTCTCCCCAGATAATAAACTCCAGTATTTTCAGGCGGATATTATTCATATCCTGTGAATAATGCTCCACCATCCAGTCACAGAAGAAGTTCACCTCCTGGAGCATACCCTCTTCATTTCCTTCCTCAAGGCAGCGGAACATCCGCTTCTCATCATTGCCGGGAAAAGCCTCGTCATAGACACCATTCTGGGAAAGATCCTCTATATGAATTACCCGGCTCAGGCTTCCGTTTAATGCCCGGAGTGCTTCACGGTAAGATCTCTCAAGCTCTTCCATTTCCCATACTCTTCCAATTCCCACACGGAATTTTGCATCCAGTCTGCCTTCCAGCCTTGCCACCAGTTCTCTTGCCTTTTCCACCAGATCAATGCGGTCTTCATAAGGATTCTGAAAAATTTCACAAGGTACTACTACAGGGATACGATTGGACATAATATTTCCAACCACACAAGGAAAAGCAGACTTCACCACATCCCGGAATTCCGGATAAAAGCTCTGGGCTTTCACATTCATTCCAACCGGGCTTACCAGTCTTCCATTTTCATAGCTTTGTCCAAACTGCACCACCATAACATAACCCTGGCTGTATTCAATATCAAGAAGCTGCTGGTAATAATCTGCTGCTGCCATCTCTTTCTGGAAAAGAAGAGAATTTACATAACCAGATTCCACAACCGGGATAACTGTCTCCAGCTTTTCCTGGATTTTCAACAGATTACTTCTCTGATCACGCACCTTATCCACCTTTGCTGTCGCTTCTTCCACCACAGAAATAATCTTACTTTTCGAAATCGGTTTCGTAAGATACTGTTCCACACCAAGATTAATGGCTTCTTTAGCGTAATCAAATTTGTCATATGCGGAAACCACATAAAACAAGGCGGAATTGTTGAACTTCCGGATTTCCCGCATGGCCTGGATTCCGTTAATTCCAGGCATGTGAATATCCATAAACACAATATCCGGGTGAAAAGTCTCCGCCTTCTCGATTACCGCCCTTCCTGTTTTCGCAGTTTCCACACTGCATTTATCTCCGAATTCAGCCAGAATCACTCCTTTAAAAGCCTCCAGCATAAGTCCTTCATCATCTGCTATCAGAATACGGTACATTTTTTTGCTCCCCTTTATTCAGCCTCTGTTCACTGCTCATTGCAGCATACTCCGTGCTATCACTTTTTACTCATTCACTGGTACCTTCAACCTCCACCGGTAAGGTGATATGCACACTGGTTCCAAGTCCCAGACCATCACTTTCTATGGTAAGAAGACCTTTTTGTTTATAATACAGTTCCAATCTGTCAATTACATTTCCTACTGCTATACCTGTAGAATAACGGTCCTCTCCATTATTTCGTGCTTTCCCTGCCATAACAGACCTGATCATCTCCTGTGTCATTCCGGCGCCATTATCACTGACTGTGATTTCCAGATCATCTCCATCCTTGTGAATAGACATTCTGATTTTTCCAGTTTCCATACAGTCGTGGATTCCATGTTGCACTGCATTTTCCACCAGAGGCTGCAAAATCATACTTGGAATCCTGAAATTCCCGATTCCCTCATCCACATCTTTTTCATAATTGATATCTCCGGCAAATCGGACATTTAAAATATAAATATAATTGTCAACTGCATCCACCTCTTCCCAGAGAAGTGCGTCATCCTCCATTTTCCGTACATTATATCGAAAAAAGTCTGCCATCTTTTCCAGAAAAACACCAGTACGCTCTGCATCCTCCAGCATGGCAAGCTGGGCACCAGCATTCAGACAGTTAAACAGGAAATGAGGATTGATCTGAGCCTGAAGATACTTCAGCTGTGCTTCCTTCAGATGGGTCTCCATAAGAAGCTCCCTCTCCTTCATCTGAGCCTGCTTCTCTATACTTTCACGCTGTTGTTTAATATGAATGCGTATGCTGTCCAGCATCTGATTAAAGCTCCGTGTTACCACGCCAACCTCATCCTCGCAGACAACAGGCAGAATTGGCACATTCAGATTTCCCAGGGCAACCTCATGAGCAGTACTGGAAAGCTGGGTCAGCGGCCGGATCATGGATTGCACAAACAGAATGATAATAGCCACGCCTACTGCTGCCACAATGAAAATAACCACCAACGCCAGCCGATACAGTACATCCATAGAAGAAAGCAGGAGCTGGTAATTGGAGGAATTCATCCGGAAACGCAGATTATTCAGCTTGTAAATATAAGAATTGATATATTTATAAAGCTGCAGTTCTTTTTCATAAGAAGCCTTGTACTTCTCAATATTTCTGCCTCGCTTGGCCTGAACAGTCTCGCTGGTCTGATTCAGATAGCTTTCTGACATTCTGCGTATATTTTTTTCCAGCATTTTTACTTCATTGTCCACATTCCGGTCATTCAGCTTATCCAGAAGCTCCCGGTAATCCTGCTCATAGCGATAGTAATTTTCCAGAGCCTTGGTTCCCTTTATATTCAGATATTCGTAAACCGTTCCTTCCAGCTTGTTTAAGGTATCCGAGAGATCATTAATCGCTGCATTGCTGGAAAAAACAGCATCAATCCGGTCTACACCGGTATGGATCTGTTCAAAGATAAAAAAATTGATGCATACTACAAACACCATGACAAGGGCCATAACAAAGCTTAATCTTGTCTGTATGGAATTCTGGACGGAAAGGCTTCCTTTTCTCTCTCTCATTTAATTCCCCTCCGTTCTGTAAGCACCAACATTGCTTCTGGTGATCACATGCTGACCCACACTGTAATAGTTGCTGGTATGTCCCAAGGAGGAAAACTCTTCCAGGGCATTCACGCTGTATCTTCCGATTTCATCCATATCCAGAGCGATAGCTGAAGAAATAATCCCTTTGCTGATACCATCCAGAATTACATCGGAATAATAAAAACCAACTACATCCACATTTCCAACCTGGTTATAGTCAACCAGAGCCTGGTAAACGCACTCTGTCACAACCTCGTCCATGCACACCAGCACATCTGGCAGGTTCTCCTCGCTTACAAAAATATCCCGGACAAATTCCTCTGTATCAAAGCCAGAGCTGCTGTCAATGTTGTATTCTGAAATCGTTACGGTCTGATAATCCTTCTTTTTTTTCTCCAGTTCTTTTTTAATCTGGTAATAGATCAGATTGGTCTCCTGTGTCTTGGACTGGGAATTTGCCAAAAGAAGGACCTGCGTATTCTCATGTTCCTTTAAAAGTCCAAGGATCTGTTCCGTGTAAGCATTTCCCAGCTGATAACTATTCAGTCCAACAAAGCTGATTCTGGCACTGGAGGAATCATCTGTCAGCACCGTAACTACCGGAATATCCGCATCTGAGGCTTCCTGGATCAGTTCCTGCTCTTCATCGCTTCCATCAGCTTCCAGAATGATCCCGTCCACCTGGGAGGCAATTCCAATACGCAGATAATCCGCCTGATTATAATTGGAATCGTGCCCGGGCTCGATCAATTCCAGATAAGCATCTGCATCCTTTGCCGCCTGGCTGGCGCTTTCATAGATAGAATCCCACATCAGGGTATTTTCCGCTCCTGCTATCATCAGATAATGTTTTGCGTAGCTGGATGCACCCTCGCCTTCACCAAGATCCACCTGATCCAGTTTTTTCTGGAAATAAATCCAGATTCCAGAGAGAAATAACATACAGCCTACTATAATAAAAAAAACAGTCAATGTGGATTTTTTCATAATTAATAAGTTCCTTTATTGCCCGCGCTTTTGCCTGTAGGCAAACCGCCATTTTATTATAAAATAAATATGCTTTCAAACATCTACAGTTTACCATATTTGCATGCTATATGCAAAAGAAGCCATTGCATTTCTGCAACAGCTCCTTTCTGATTACTGTTTACTGCACTCTCAGCAGTTTTTTGACAATTATTTAGTTGGATTTTCTATTAGAGATAACATCAAATACAACTGCGATCAGAAGTACGGCACCTTTTACAACATACTGCCAGGAATCACCGATACCCATGATTGACATACCCATGTTGATAACACCAAGGAGAAGAGCACCGATTACAACACCGCCTACAGTACCACTTCCACCGTATGCAGAAGCACCACCGATGAAACAGGAACCGATTGCATCCATCTCGAAGGATGTACCTGTACTACCATTTACAGAACCTACACGTGCTGCGCAGAGAAGACCGGCAAGACCAGCAAGTAAGCCCATGTTTGCATATGCAATGAAATAAACCTTATTTGTATCGATACCGGAAAGCTGTGTTGCTTTCTCGTTACCGCCGATTGCGTAAAAGTAACGTCCAAACGCTGTCTTGGATGTGATGAAGTTGTAGATCATGCAGATTGCAACTACCCATACAAGCATTACGGAGATACCTTTGTACTGATACAATTTGTAGCAATACCACAGAATAACAACTGCAATCACGGCTGCTCTGCTGTAATCAGAAGCTGCTGTATTCTGGCGATAACCTTTTTTCGCTTTGTTTGCTCTGGAACGCATGGTAGAGAAAATAATGTAGCATGCGATCAGAACACCAACGATCAGTGCTGAATATTTCTTTCCATCATCAAGTCCCGGAATGTTAATGTAGGATGTAAATACATTCAGGAAAGATTTGTTCTGGATAGATACTGTCTTATTATCCAGTACCAGACGTCCAAATCCACGGAAAATGAACATGCCGGCAAGTGTTGTGATAAATGGAGGAATTCTCTTATAACCAATCCAGTAGCCCTGCCATACACCAACCAGAAGGCCGATTACCAGGCAAAGGAGAATGGTGATAAATGGATTGAAGCCCTTGCTGCCAATCAGGACAGCGGCAACACCACCTACAAAACAGATAACAGATCCAACAGAAAGATCGATGTTACCACCAGTTAAGATACAGAGCAACATACCACATGCAAGAACCAGGACGTATCCGTTCTGGAGCATAAGGTTTGACATGTTCTGTGCAAAAAGAAGTCGTCCATCAGTCAGAGCACAGAACAGGATAAATACGATTACAAGCGCAATGACCATCGTATATTTTCTTAAAAAATCCTTGATTTTGGAATTCATAGTGTTTTCCCCTTTCATTATTTCTTCTGATTCTGCATGATATGTGCCATGATGCCTTCCTGGGTTGCTTCCTTTGCATCCAGTTCACCGGCCATCTTACCTTCATTCATAATATAAACCCGGTCGCACATACCAAGGATTTCAGGCATTTCAGAGGAAATCATGATTACAGATTTTCCCTGTTCTACCATCTGATTGATCAGACAGTAAATATCATATTTTGCACCTACATCGATACCACGGGTAGGCTCATCCAGAATCAAAATATCCGGTTCTGTGAACATCCACTTTCCAAGAAGGGCTTTCTGCTGGTTACCACCAGACAGGTTACCAATACGCTGCTCATTGGAAGGTGTTTTCGTTCCCATTTCTTTTGTCATCTGCTCCGCCAGCTGTACCTCAAGGTCCGTGTTGATAATTCCATTATCACAGACTTTGTTCAGACGGGCAAGAGTTGTATTGAAACGAATGGACTCATCAAGGATCAGTCCGTTTGTCTTACGGTCCTCAGTTACATATGCAAGACCATGCTGGATGGCTGCACGAGGATCTTTCAAATCTACTTTTTCACCCTTTATGTACAATTCTCCGGAAATTGCACTTCCATAGCTCTTACCGAAGATGGACATTGCCAGCTCTGTACGGCCTGCACCCTGCAGTCCTGAGAAACCAACAACCTCACCTTTATGTACTTTAAAGGAAATATTGTCGTCTACTATTTTTTCCGGATACAGAGGATGATGAACCGTCCAGTTCTTTACCTCCAGCATCACTTCTTTACTTACATTGTGCTCACGTTTCGGATAACGATCTTCCATAGGACGTCCAACCATTCCTTTGATGATCCTGTCCTCGCTTAAGTCATCCACGCCTTTTGTAAGTGTCTCGATTGTGCTTCCGTCTCGAAGAATGGTACAACGGTCTGCACAGTAAATGATCTCATTCAGTTTGTGTGTGATAATAATAGATGTCAGTCCCTGTTTTTTAAATTCCATAAGCAGGTCCAGAAGCATCTTTGCATCTTCATCATTCAGGGATGAAGTCGGCTCATCCAGGATGAGCAGTTTAACATCTTTTGAAAAAGCTTTCGCAATTTCTACCAGCTGCTGTTTGCCGGTTCCGATATCTTTGATCAGGGTCTGGGCAGATTCATGAAGACCTACCTGAGCCATATGTTTCTCAGCCTCGCTGTATGTTTTATCCCAGTCGATGGCTCCTCTTTTATTTTTGATCTCGTTTCCGAGAAACATGTTTTCACCGATGGAAAGCAGTGGGATCAATGCAAGCTCCTGGTGAATAATAACGATACCTTTTGCCTCGCTGTCATTAAGCTTTTTAAACTTACACTCTTCACCCTCGTAGGTAACCGTTCCAGTATAGCTGCCGTATGGATACTGACCACTTAATACGTTCATCAATGTGGACTTTCCCGCACCGTTCTCACCGATCAGCGCATGAATCTCGCCACGCTGAACTTCAAGGTTAACGTTATCCAAAGCTTTGACACCGGGGAATTCCTTCGTAATGTGTTCCATTACTAAAATATTGTCAGCCAAAATGGCGCCCCCTTTCCCATAAAACAGGCGGGGCTTTTCACCCCGCCCACATTTAAACCTTTATTTTTGATTTGTATGACGTTTTCGTTCAGCCTTCATTAGTTTGCCGGATGAAGATATCCGTCATCATCCATTGTGTAGTATCCTGGGTCAACCAGTGCTTCCTGAAGGTTGTCTTTTGTTACAACTGTAGGAACCAGAAGGAAGGATGGGCATTTGTTGCCTTCAGATGTCTCATAGGACTCTGTATCATATGCACACTCGAAATCCCAACCAGATTTTTCAATCAGAGACTCATCAACTGTATCACCAGCCAGCATTGCTTTTGCAAGGTCAAGTGTTACGACTGCTTCATTGGCAACTGCTTTGTAAACGGTCATGGACTGTTTTCCGTCAACGATGTTTGCAAGGTTTGCTTCATCACCATCCTGTCCTGTGATCAGGACTGTGTTATCACCAGCATAGTCAGACTCGATTGCCTGTGTTACACCAAGTGCTGTGGAGTCGTTGGAGCAAAGAGCTACGTCAAGCTGTGTTCCGTCTGCATAATAGGATGCCAGAATATTCTGCATTCTTTCAAGTGCTGTCTGGGTATCCCATGCAGGTGTTGCAACAGAATCAAAATCAGTCTGTCCGGAAACTACATTTAAGGTTCCTGCATCAATGTATGGTTTTAATACATCAAATGCACCGTTGAAGAAGTATCCGGCATTGTTATCAGCAGGATCACCAGCTGTAAACTCGATATTGTATGTCTTGTCTCCAGCATTGTCCAGATCCAGAGAATCTACTACGTACTGTCCCTGAAGGGTACCTACTGTGTAGTTATCAAAAGAAATATAATAGGAAACAGCGTCGGACTTGATCAGACGGTCATAAGAAATAACCGGGATTCCTGCATCTGCTGCTTCATCCATAACTGTATTAAGAGCCTCGCCATCGATAGCTGCTACAACTAACAGGTTAACTCCATCGGAAATCAGGTTCTGAATATCGTTTACCTGACGGTCTGTCTCGTTGTCAGAGTATGTAAGCTCTACTTCGTATCCAGCATCTTCGAACTGTTTCTGCAGATAGGAACCATCACGATTCCAACGCTCCAGAGACTGTGTAGGCATTGAAATACCGATCTTTCCGCCAGCTGCTCCGTCTTCTGCCATTACCGGAACTGCAAGTGAACCAACTGCCATTGCTGCTACCATTGCCATTGCTACTTTTCTCTTCATGAAAAAACCTCCCGTATCATTTTTATTTGCTATGTTCTATAGCTTTTTGATGGGATTATAATATCATATCGGTACTCTGTGTAAAATGGACTAATTTTGGATTGCTCTTTCAATTTTTGTGTTATGATATGCACAAAATTGTGCTGGACTGGACATTTTTGTTGTGGAATAGTGCTAGATTGTAATTATGTGCTATTGACATTTTTAAGATATGAAGTGTTATAGAATTCCCGAATGTAATTTTGCTATTTAATGTGTTAAAAGTTCTTTAGGAGGGACGCATTTGGACAATGTGTATTACTCACTCGCCGGCGCAACGCTCCAGCGAACTAATCGCTAACTGCGACTAATGCGTTCGGGAGAGCCCTCACGCATAAGTCTCCGTAAGCGCTGGATTTCATCTGCGCTAAGAACGCGCCTGAAATGGCTCGCTGGAGTAATACACATTGCCCAAATGCTGTGTGTCGGCTGAAACTGATGCTGTTTAGGAACTTTTAACAAGGAGGTGGTGGGAGTGATTGGTTTCCCGATACTTTCTTGGCAATGATAGATTAGGTAAAACTAATAAATCTGCGAAGTATCAACCATCTAAATGGGATATCGAAGGCGCATAAAATAATATGTCAAGTTTTTTACTTGCAAAACAGCCTTAAAATGTGCAAATACTTCATCGAAATTGTAAAAGCCGCTAATTTCCGACAAGTTCCCCATAAACTTTCGTTTCCGATACAGTATAGGGAAGCCAATCACTCCCCCTCCCCACCTGTTGAAAGTTCCTATGTACAAATAAGTCCCAGCCAGTACACAGCATTCGGGCAATGGTGATTGCTCTAGCGAGCCATTTCAGGCGCGGTTTTAGCGTAGGCGAAATCCACTGCTTACGGAGACTTAATCGTGAAGGCTCTCCTGAACGATTTAGTCGCAGTTAGCAGTTAGTTCGCTGGAGCGTTGCGCCGGCGAGTGAGCAATCACCATTGTCCGAATGCGTCCGCCTTGAACAACTTTCAACACATTAAATAGCAATTTGGGGTTAAAAAAAACAGATGCTGTCGGGATACCATGCTGTCTCATATTTCAAGTCGTTCCCGGCAATATCTGTTTTTTACGATTTTTATGGACACCTTAAAAGGTGCCAGTTTACAACTGCTTAATCAGGCAACTGCAAACTTCTGTAATGTACGGTTAAATTCCTTGCTCTCGCCATGGCACTGTACAGTAAGAACCCTTGTAAGATCCATGCTCAGAACTCCCAGAATGGATTTTGCATCAATGATGATTCTGTTATAGAAAACATCTATGTCAAAATCACATTTACCCGCTGCCTTTACGAATTCCTGAACATCCTCCTTCGCATTCAGCTTAATCTGCTTCTGACACATCGTTATCACCCTTTCTGTTTTACAGGAATTATAGTTTCCTTTTCTATCAAAATCAAAGGCTCTTGAAAACGTTTTCCTTTGATTGAGGCAAATTATGCACCAAGTCTCCATATTTGTCAAGTTTTTTTCTCACACACTTTTTTATAACATTTCAGAAATAATTATACCGATTGCACAAATATGCAATCGGTATTTTGGTAGTTATGCACTATTTTATTGTTATGAATGTTCTGGAACAACCTGTATAAGCGAAATTATTTCTCTCATATCTTATGAATTTCAAAATCATTTTGTAAATTATTCTCATCTGGAATTACCATCGGATACTTTCCGTCAAAGCATGCCTTACAAATAGGAAGTCCACCTGCCATGCCCTCCAAATAATCAATCTCCATATAACCAAGTGAATCTGCCCCAATCATCTTACAGATCTCTTCTGTAGAGTGCTGCGCCGCGATCAGCTGGTCATTACTTGGCACATCGGTTCCGAAATAGCATGGATGTAAAAATGGCGGAGAACTGATCCTTACGTGTACTTCAAGAGCGCCTGCTTCTTTCAACATGCGGATCAGGTTTGCTATGGTGGTTCCACGGACAATAGAGTCGTCCACAAGCACAATGCGTTTTCCTTTTACAACAGCATCCAATACGCTCAGCTTCAGATGAACGCTGGATTCTCTCTCCTTCTGAGTAGGTTTGATAAAAGTTCTGCCGATATAAGAGTTCTTATAAAATGCAAATCCGAATGGAATACCAGATTCTTCAGAAAATCCTTTGGCAGCAGGAAGACCGGATTCCGGAACACCGGTGACAAGATCTGCCTCCACAGGATAAGATTTTGCAAGGGATTTACCGCCACGGATACGTGCATCATAAACCTTTACACCGTCCATGGTACTGTCCAGTCTTGCAAAATAGATATATTCAAAAACACAGTGGGCACGGGTTTTCACCGTATCCGCAAGAGTCATGTCTGACTTCACGCCCTTACGGCTGATCGTAATCATCTCACCAGGTTCGATATCACGGATAAACTCGGCACCTACAGAAGTAAGTGCACAGCTCTCAGAAGCCAGCACGTAAGCATTGTCCCTTTTTCCAAGGCAGAGAGGCTTTAAGCCATAGGGGTCACGGACTCCGATCAGCTTACGGGGACTCATGATCACAAGACCGTATGCGCCTTGCAGCTTCCTGGCTGTATTCAGAACTGCCTCCTCTACACAGCTGGTATGTACCCTCTCTCTGGCTACATGAAATGCGATCACTTCTGAGTCAGTGGTGGTATGAAAAACTGCTCCGCTCTGGATCAGTTCCCATTTCAGTGTCCCAGTGTTAACAAGGTTTCCATTGTGTGCCAGTGCCAGACTCCCTTTTACATAAGATAAAACCAAAGGCTGTGCGTTCTCTGCAACGGATGCTCCTGTTGTGGAATAGCGTACATGTCCGATTCCGATATCACCACTCATCTTATGGAGTGTATCCTCGCGAAGCACCTCGCTTACCAGTCCAAGATCTTTGTGAAACTTAACATTTCCAATAGGTCCCTTAGTATCCGATACTGCCAGGCCACAGGCTTCCTGACCACGGTGCTGCAAAGAAGTCAGACCATAGTAAATTGAAGACGTCACATCATTTCCATCCAGGTCATAGATTCCGAAGACACCACACTCTTCTTTAATCTCTGCCATTTGTTTTCCTCCTCGGTACTGAGTTTTATTTTAATGATCAAATCCAATCTCAGAAATGCATCCCATTTCGTCGATTTTGCGTATCGCCAAATAAATTTACAGCCAAGGACGTATCGTTATGCAAGCACGCTCACATATCTTACTGTAAATTTGCCTGGCTCTGAACAAAAATTATAATGGAAGAAACCTATTTGTCAAGTATGCCTATCCTAATTTTGGCAAGAACTTTTTTCAGTCAACTGCAAAATCTTTTTGAAAATTTTTTCAAAAAAACTATTGACATCTGTTTTTTTTTGAGTATACTACAGAACATAAAGCAAAGGCGCTTTGGAATACAGAAATGTATCCAAGGCGCCTTTTTCTTTTATCAAAAATAAGGATGAAGAAAGACATGAAAAGTGAAAGGAGCGTATCCGTTATGACACAGAATATTCCCGAAATCTATGGAAGTCTTGTTTTCAACGACAGGATCATGCGCAGTAAATTACCTAAGGACTTGTACAAAGCACTGAAAAAGACCATCGAAAATGGTACTCACCTGGAGCTTGATGTTGCAAACTCCGTTGCAGTAGCCATGAAAGAATGGGCAATCGAAAATGGTGCTACTCATTATACACACTGGTTCCAGCCTATGACAAATGTAACAGCCGAGAAACACGACAGCTTCATTTCTCCAACAGGCGATGGACAGGTGATCATGGATTTCTCCGGAAAAGAACTTGTAAAAGGTGAACCGGATGCTTCCAGTTTTCCATCCGGCGGTCTTCGTGCTACTTTTGAAGCAAGAGGATACACAGCATGGGATCCAACATCACCGGCCTTCATTAAAGACGGAACCCTTTACATTCCTACAGCATTCTGTTCCTACAGCGGTGAGGCACTTGACAAAAAGACTCCTCTCCTTCGCTCTATGGATACCTTAAATAAAGCAGCCGTAAACATGCTTCACGTTCTTGGAAACAAGGGAATTAAACATGTTTCCACAACAGTAGGACCTGAGCAGGAATACTTCCTGGTTCCAAAGGAACTTTATAAAGAAAGAAAAGACCTTGTATTCTGCGGACGTACCTTACTTGGTGCTCCTGCTCCTAAGGGACAGGAAATGGAAGATCACTACTTTGGAACTCTGAAGCCAAAGGTTGCAGCTTACATGCATGATCTTGATGTAGAGCTCTGGAAGCTTGGCATTCCTGCAAAAACAAAACATAACGAGGTTGCTCCTGCACAGCATGAGCTGGCTCCTGTATTCGATACCACAAACGTTGCAGTTGACCACAACCAGCTGACAATGGAAATCATGAAAAAGGTTGCTGACAAACATGATCTGGTTTGCCTGCTTCACGAAAAACCATTTGAGGGAATCAATGGAAGTGGTAAGCACAACAACTGGTCCATGATCACAGATGATGGCGTAAATCTTCTGGATCCTGGAAAAACACCATCTGAGAACATTCAGTTTCTGGTATTCTTAATGGCAGTTATTAAAGCAGTTGATGAATATGCTGATCTTCTTCGTATCTCCGTTGCAAGTGCCGGAAACGATCACAGACTTGGTGCCAACGAGGCTCCGCCAGCAGTTGTATCTATTTTCCTTGGTGATGAACTTACAGAAGTCCTCAAATCCATTGAAAATAATACTTACTTTACTTCTCACGGCGCTGTACAGATGGATATCGGAGCAACTGTTCTGCCACACTTTGTAAAAGACAATACTGACAGAAACCGTACTTCACCATTTGCATTTACCGGAAACAAATTCGAGTTCCGTATGCTTGGTTCTGCTGCTTCTGTTGCAAACCCGAATATTGTATTGAATACAGCTGTTGCAGAAGCTCTTGACCAGTTTGCAAAAGAGCTTGACGGTGTAGCTCCGGAAGATATGGAACATGCAGTTCATGAACTGATTAAGAGAGCCATTAAGAAACACAAACGTGTGATCTTCAACGGCAACGGTTATACAGATGAGTGGATTGAAGAGGCTGAAAAACGTGGTCTTTACAACCTGAAGTCTACCCCGGATGCTCTCCCAATGTGGATTGCCCAGAAGAATATCGACCTGTTCACAAAGCACAGCATTTTCACCAGCGAAGAGCTGCACTCCCGTTATGAAATCTGGCTTGAAAACTATTCCAAGACCATCAACATCGAATCTAACACAATGGTTGAAATGGTTCAGAAAGACCTTCTTCCATCTGTTATGTCTTATATTGAAGAAATTGCAAGCACAGCAAGCCTGAAAGCATCTGTTGTTCCTGGAATCACCTGTGAGAGTGAAACTGCTCTTATCACCAAGCTGTCCGGACTTCAGGATGCTATGACAAAAGGTCTTGAGAAGCTGAAAGCTGATACAGCAAAAGCAAAAGCAACTGATGATGTTCTGGAAAATGCAAAACTGTATCAGGCTGAAGTACTTGAGGACATGGAGGAATTGAGAAAATCTGCTGATGAAGCTGAAACTCTCATTCCGGATGATCTGCTTCCATATCCTACATATGGAAAACTTCTCTTCTATATCTGATCAGATTTACAGAGGAGAATTCTAAATGAAAGAAACTGTTCCTGTTTTTGGAATTTGTTTCTCACACAGGTAAATACAGGGGATATCTATTATGAAACTCTACTTCATAATTCATTATCGATTTCCTCATCCATTAATCACACGATACGGATATCCCCTGTTTTACATATTAATTTTACAACTGAATATTTCGTTACTGTTCACTGGTAACATTCCGCGAGGTGTTTTTTGTGAACAAAGTTCACAGAAAACCTGAGAATCGCAGCGCGAAATCATGCGAATGCATGATTTTTGTGCATCGCGAAGCGTGTTACTGGTCACGGAGTGAACAGTAACAATATTTCTGCAGATGCAGACAATATACCATGATCGTAAAGGCGCGAAAGAAAAAACAAATTTGTTTTCTCTTTCGCGCTTTTTGATATTAAAAACGTGTTTTTCGAAATATTTCGAAAAGTGCGAAAAGAGGGAGGAAATTATTATGGATTATTCAGCAGTAAACACGATCTGGGTACTTGTTGGTGCCGCGCTGGTCTTCTTTATGCAGGCCGGATTTGCTATGGTGGAGACAGGTTTCACCAGAGCCAAAAATGCAGGTAACATTATTATGAAAAACCTGATGGATTTCTGTATCGGTACTCCGGCTTTCTGGCTGGTTGGCTTTGGAATCATGTTCGGTGCAGGAAACGGCTTCTTCGGAAGAATCGGTGGTATTGCTTCAGAAGCAAATTATGGCAGTGCAATGCTTCCTGACGGAGTTCCGTTCTGGGCATTCCTGATTTTCCAGACAGTCTTCTGTGCTACTTCCGCTACAATTGTTTCCGGTGCTATGGCTGAGAGAACCAAATTCTCATCGTATTGTGTATACAGTCTTATGATCAGCCTTGTAGTATATCCGATTTCCGGTCACTGGATCTGGGGCGGCGGTTTCATCAGTCAGATGGGCTTCCATGATTTCGCAGGTTCCTGTGCAGTACATATGGTAGGTGGTGTGGCCGCCTTTATCGGTGCCGTCATTCTTGGACCACGTATCGGAAAATATTCCAAAAGTGGAAAATCAAAAGCAATTCCAGGTCATAACCTGACAGTCGGTGCACTTGGTGTATTTATCCTCTGGTTCTGTTGGTTTGGTTTCAACGGTGCTTCCACTGTATCCATGGAAGGCGATGCAATTGTAAGTGCAGGAAAAATCTTCGTTACCACAAACCTTGCTGCTGCAGTTGCAACTGTAACGGTTATGATGATCACATGGATCCGCTATAAAAAACCAGATGTATCCATGTCCCTGAACGGATCTCTTGCAGGTCTTGTTGCAATTACTGCAGGATGTGATACTGTATCTCCTGCATCTGCTGCTATTATCGGTATTGCAGCTGGTTTTGTCGTAGTATTTGGTATTGAATTTATTGATAAAGTATTAAAAGTGGATGATCCGGTTGGTGCTGTTGGTGTCCATGGCTTAAACGGTGCATTTGGTACTCTCGCCGTTGGTCTTTTCTCCGATGGAGCTGGTACAGGCTGGAAAGGTCTTCTTGTTGGCGGCGGTTTCCATGGATTTGGTGTACAGCTTGCCGGAATGCTTATCACAATTGCATGGGTTGCAGTTACAATGACAATTATTTTCCAGGTCATCAAACATACTATAGGTCTTCGAGTATCTGCTGAAGAGGAGATTCAGGGTCTTGATATAAAAGAACATGGTCTTGCAAGTGCTTATGACGGATTTGCTATTCGCGATGCTGTTGCTTCCGTTCCCACTCCTATGGGAACTTCCAGAGAATTTACCGCTGCTCCCAGACCTTCTGCTCCAGCTGAATTCATTCCGGAAATCCCGACAGACGGCGTTCATAAGATTACAAAGGTTGTTATCATTACCCGTCAGAACAAGCTGGAAGAGTTTATGCAGGCTATGAATGAAATCGGCGTAACCGGAATCACCATTACAAACGTTCTTGGCTGTGGTGTCCAGAAAGGGGCTCCTGCTTACTATCGTGGCGTTGAGATGGATATGAACCTGCTTCCGAAAGTCAAGATTGAAATTGTTGTCAGCCTTGTTCCTGTTCAGAAGGTTATCGAAACCGCCAAGAAAGTTCTTCATACCGGTCAGATCGGTGATGGAAAAGTTTTCGTATACGACATCGAAAACGTTGTCAAGATCAGAACCGGCGAGGAAGGTTACCTGGCATTGCAGGATACTCACGAAGAGTAATAAATTATTTTGACATCTTACTATATTTTTGTTTCCCTTATTTAAAAACAGCTCCTGGAATTTTTCCGGGGGCTGTTTTTCTTATACGTTTCCGGCACATATGTCCGTCACTGCTGCTTCCTATACAAATATTTTGTTATCCATTATATTTCCGCAAAAGTTTTTCCAGTTCTTGTGAAATTTTTTTCGCATCCTCATACTTGCCAGCCTGAAGTGCGAAAGCTATTCGATTCTCCAGTTCTTTTTTCTTCTGCTCATATTCCAGGTAATCCTTATCAAAGTGATCGGCGTAAATCATCTTTCGGAATTTTCGCATACTTACCTTGCGAAGGCCCTTATCCTCTGTGAGAAGCACATAATCCATGCAGTTGGCTACGGTATAAAAATCATGGGAAACCATGAGAACTGTCCCATTGTATTTCTCTACCGCCTGCTCCAGTGCCAGTTGGGAATATGTGTCCAGATGACTGGTTGGCTCATCCAGTAGCAGCAGACCTGCACCTGTTCTGGAAATCTTCGCAAGCTGGAGAAGATTCTTTTCTCCACCAGACAGATCACATACCGAACTGTAGATCAGTTCTTCCTCAAAACCATAAGTTTTTAGGTAAGCTATCACCTGATCATCGGTATCAAAGCCTGCATCCTCAAAATTTTTAAGAACAGTGGCCTTCTCATCAAATACCTCCCCATGCATCTGGGAAAGATATGCCATCTTAACATTTTCGCCAAGACGGATTGCCGGGTTTTCTCCTTTGATAACATCACGAAGAAGGGTCGTCTTTCCAGTACCGTTTGGTCCCACAATTGCAACCTTATCCCCTGCATGAAGAACAAAGGAAACATGTTCCATAATCTCACGGTCAAAGGTCACATTATAGTCTTCTACACTTAACACTATCTTCTCAGCTTCATTTTCTGCATTCGCATCTCCCAACTCGGATTTTCTTTCACTTTCCAAAGCTTCTTCCGGATTTTCACCAGAAACTTCCGCATCAAAAACCTCATCTGCATGAAATACGATCTCCGGCTGCTTAATATCCACAAATGGAGACTTTGTCTTTCTCGCTTCCAGACGTTCCAAAAGGGAAACTCGCGCATGCAGGCTTCTTCCCCTTGTTGCACTGTCAATGGCAGTAGCGCTGTTTCGAAGACGCTCTACAATCTTGCGGTTACGCTCGATTTCCTCCATATCTGCCGCAGCCAGCTCCTGCTGCTCAATTTTCATCTGCAAAAGTGCAAAATTATAATCCACATAATTGCCATCAAATTCCTGCATCTCCGTATTTTCCAGATGGAGGATCTTGTTGAAGCAATGATTCAGAAGATAGCGGTTGTGGGTGATCACAAGCAATGTTCCCTTATGGGAATTGATCAGATTCCGAAGTGCATTTAAGTGCTGAAAATCCAGGAACACATCTGGCTCATCCATAATAATAAATTTCGGGCTGATCATCATCTCCCGGATGGCCTGCACCAGCTTAAACTCTCCACCGCTTAAATTTGTAAGAAGCTGATCTTCATACCCAGCCAGACCCGCTGTTTTCAGCTGCTTGCGAATATTACTTTCGTAAAAGTCACCGTCAATGGCATTAAATTCATCTAAAGTCTGCTGATATTCCTCCATCAGCTTCTCCAGATGATCTGTAACTGCCATATCCTCGCAGATCTGGTTGATCTTATTCTGAAGCCTTACAAATTCTTCACTGATGTAATCAAATACCGTAACCTCTTTTTCTCTCTCAATGGTGTAAAACTGACTGACATACCCAATCCTTCCAGGCACATCCACGCTCAGCTTTCCATCGTATAAATATTTATCCGGATGAAGGATCATGTTCACCAGTGTACTCTTACCGGTTCCATTGGTTCCGATAAAGGCACAATGCACATCATCCTCCAGGGTAAATGAAATTTTATTATATAACTCTTTATGTGGAAAAGAATAGGATAAATTCTCTGCTTTAATCATAAGTACTCCTCTAATAGCTACCTTTTATTTTAATTTCGGCAGGTTCCACCTGTAATGTGCAGCCAGATACCGCATCAGGATCACCGCTGCAGATCCAAAGATCAAGGAGAACACCACTCCAAACCAGCGGTACGTATACACACAAACAATAGCTCCCACAATGGATGCACATGCATAAATATGCTTTACAAAAATATAAGGCGGCACCTCTGCCATCATATCACGGAGCAATCCTCCGCCAACACCGGTGATGGTTCCCACAAATACCAGCAGGAAAGTGTTGTCTGCAAACCCCTGACGGATTCCAGTATTTACGCCAACCACAGTAAATATCCCAAGTCCTACAGAGTCCATCACCAGCATTACTTTGTCATAAGTAACATTTCCTTTCAGCATCTCCCTTTTAAAATAAAGAAGAAAAAACACCAGCACTGAAGTAAGCACTGCTACAGCCGCATATACTGGCTTCTGAAAAACTCCCGGAGGGGTAATTCCAAGCGTCACATCACGAATCATACCCCCGCCAACTGCAGTGATCACCCCAAGAACTGAAACTCCGAAAATATCCATCTTCTGCTCCGATCCCACCAGTGCACCTGACGCTGCAAATGCAATAGTTCCAATCATCTCCAAAATAAATGTGATTGCTTCCTGATAACCCATAAAACAACAACCTCGCCCAATTTTATCCTAGAGCGTGTTTGAAAAAGGCTTTCTGCAAGATGTGCGTCACAATTTGTGGGAGATTTTGTCCGGATGAGGGCACCGTAGCGGGTACGGCAACTGAATTCGGGCAAAATCTCCTACAAAGTGGGGCGTGCAGATTGCGGGAATGATTTTTCAGATACGCTCTATGTAATTCGCAAAAAATTTGCTGCTTGTTCCCATAAATGACACCAAATCAGTATAACATATAATTCTCCGTTTGCCACCTGAAAATACCAAAATTCTTAATAAATTTCAGTGGTGCTAAATTATTTTTTCAAAAAAGCGCAAAAATACAGCCAGAAGATTTCTCCCCTGGCTGTACATGTTATTCTCTTTTAATATTTTTCTTAATCAAATGCTTTTCATACACGCCATCAACCCTTAACACCGCCAAGTGCAACACCTGCGACAATATACTTGGAAAGTACCAGGTATACAACAACCAGAGGGATAATGGTAACAAACAGTCCTACATAAACTACACCATAGTCCGTACGGAACTGGTTGGAGCTCAACAGCTGTACAAACATAGGAAGTGTTTTCTTGGAATCTGTTGTCAGCAAAATGGTAGGTGTAAACAGGTTGTTCCACTGTGCGATAAACTGGAAGATTGCCTGTGTGGCAACTGCCGGTTTCATAATCGGCAGGATAATTTTGTTAAAGGTATTCCACTCTTTTGAACCGTCGATTCTGGCTGCCTCGATCATCTCCAGAGAAAGTGTACTTTCCATATACTGTTTCATAAAGAAAACAACAGTTGGAGCTGCAATGGTAGGAATGATCAGCGGAACGTATGTATCGATCAGCTTCAGATCCAGCATGAAACGGTAGAAACCGATGATGGAAATCTGACTTGGTACCATCATAACTGCCATAATAAATGCCCATGCAAATTTTTTGAATTTGAAATCATATACATGGATACCATAAGCTGTCAGAGATGAAAAATAAACTGACAGGAAAGTTCCAGGAATCGTAATGGTTGCAGAGTTAATGATCGCTTTCTGCAAAGTAATCTGCATACCGTTCTGCTTGATCATCAGGTTTTTCCAGTTCTCGATCAGGTGTGTGGACGGAATCAGGGAAACACCAGCCTTGATAGACTCAGAATCTCTTGTTGCGTTCATAACCAGAAGAACAAATGGCAAAAGTGCAATGATACAGAATAAAATACAAATAATGGTACGGAAGACTTTCTGATGCAGCATATTCTTGCTGTAGCTGTCTGCTGTTGCGGCTTTACTCATGATCTTCCACCTGCCTTTCTACGCTGTTTCTGCTCTTTTTTCATACGTCTGTCTTCGCTGTCGCTCATAGTTGCGAACAGGATCAGACTGACAACCAACGTGATAATAAACAGTACTACGGAAACGGCTGCTGCCTTTCCAACATCGCTGTTGTACAAACGCATAATATACATGGCCATTGTGGTAGTCTTATCATCTGGCAGACCAACAAGTCCGGTCTCCGGAACGTTGAACAGTGCTGGGATATCATACATCTGAAGACCACCGATTGCGGAGGTAACCAGTGTGTACAGCATAATTGGTTTCAAAAGCGGTAAAGTGATGTAGCGGAATTTTTTCCAGCCTGTTGCACCATCAATATCAGCAGCCTCAAAAAGTCCCGGGTCAATGCCAAGAACGCCTGAAATCAGAAGCAGGGTCGTATTACCAAACCACATCCACCACAGAATTGTGGAGATCAGCCCACGACTTCCTGCTACGCTGGACATAAAATCGAAGTTCTTGCTGAGAACGCCCCAGTCCTTCAACGTCTGGGTGATTGGTCCATACTGGGAAAATAAAGATTTAAACAGTACAGAAACGGAAGCTGCAGTGATAACACTTGGAAGGTAAACAATAACCTTCATCGCACCGGTTCCTTTTACCTTAACCTTCTCATCCGTCAGCCATACAGCCAGAAGAAGGGAAACCAGAATCTGAGGAACAAAGTTGCAGCCCCACATTACAAGGGTATTTTTCAGATAGCTGAGTACATAACCTCTCTCTCCTGCAGCCATACCAAGGATATTTACAAAATTCTGAAGTCCTGCAAACTCCATGAATTCACGTCCGTTACGTTTGTAGTAGGTTAAGGTACTATAATAGAAAGTATTGATCAGTGGCCACAGCTGGAACACCAGATAAGTGATAAAAAACGGTGCAATAAAGAAGTAGCCATACCTTCCATAATCGATCATTTTTTTCTTTTTCTTATTCATAACAGCCTCCTGTCTGAAGTTGCCTGCTTTTCCCAGGCAGAATGCCTGACACTGGCGGGAGTACCTGCCCCTTTGGGCTTCTGCGCCATCCTCCTCTGCCACTGGCAGTCATTCTGCTTTTTTATAGCAAAAGCAGCTGCTCGCTTATATAAGAATGTGCTGCTCCTTCTTTGGGGAAGAAGCAGCACACTCACTACTTACTTATGATTGACTCTGCAAACTCTTAAGCCACATTATTCTGCGCTCAGGTAAGAGAATGTATCATGGATAGATGCAGTCAAATCTGCAAGTGCAGTATCAAGGTCTTTTTCGCCTGTAGCATATGCCTTGGTCTGAGTATCCATAAGGGAAAGGATCTGCTGGTCTTCTGCTGTTACCATAGAAGCGTCAAGTCCGTCTGCTAATGGAAGGAAGAACTCCATGAAGTTCTGTCCAGCGTCTGGATACAGATAGCCGTTTCCATCTGCGGATGTACCAGCCTCGATGATCTTGCTGACAGCTGCTGTATTGTTTACATAGTCAGAGTTCAGAGCGTTGATTGCAACCATTCCATCTTCATCACATGTGAAGAACTTCATAATCTTAGCTGCAAGCTCGGTATCTGCACAATCTGTTGTAGCTGCAAGTCCTGTGCCGCCCCAATAGCATTTTGTCTGGGTAGGAACAAGGATTGTGTTGCCTTTCCAAGCATCACTTAAGCTCCAGTATACAAACCATGGGCATCCCATATAAGCAAGTGCTGCGTTAGAATCAACGCCATCACCACTCATGTTTGCACTCCAGTCAGCGCTCCACTGATCTGTGTTGAAGGTAAGATCTTCATCATAAAGAGTCTTAGCTGTTTCCATATATGTCTTGATGTTGTCATCAATTGTAATCTTATCGTTCTCATCATAGAAGCCCTGGGTTCTGGAACCGGTCAGGCTACGTTTGATCTCATCATAGCCGGAGAACAGTTTGCATTTTCCGCCGGAAGCATCGTTAACCTCTTTAGCTGTAGCAACGATGGTATCCAGATCTTTGAATTTCTCAGCTAATGCTGCAGGATCTGTTGTTCCAAGATATTTCTCAGCCAGATCTGCACGAACTGCGTAGCATCCAGGAGTTGCCTGCCAGAACAGAGCTCTTACGTTTCCATCAACATCGGATCCAAGATCCAGATTGTACTGATAGCTGTTTGCATAGTCATCAGCTGTGATTCCAAGATCTGCTACATTCTGTACCCAGTCGCTGTTTACATATTTCTGAACATAGTCAACTTCCAGGCCCATCATATCAGGATATAACTCATTTGAAGGATCATCAAGTACAGGATCCAGTTTGCTCTGATAATAATCAGATCCACCTGTGTTTACGAAAACGATTCTTTCGTAATCATCTGGATAAGCCTCTTTGAATGGTCCATCAAGGATCTTCTTGATATCATCGTTCCATCCCCATACTACAAAGGAATCATCTGCGGAAGCGTCACCGGTAACTTCGTTTTCCGGTGTTTCTGCATCTTCTGCCATAACCGGGACTGCACATAATGTCATTCCTGCCAGCATAGAAGCTGTTAATAATACGCTCACCATTTTTTTCTTCATGTTACTTCCTCCTTTAATTATATCTTTTAATTTTTTTTAATAACTACTTGAAATTTTTTGATGGATACAAAGTTTTCACGGAAGCTCCTTTAAAAAGGGTTCCATCCACTGTGTATTTCTCAATAACTGTTGTCTTCGGGTGCTCAATCAGCTCAATCAGCCTTTCTGCCGCTATCCTTCCGATTGCCGCTGTGTCCTGGCAAAGGGTTGTCAGCTTGGGTTCAAGAACCTGGGCGATATTAATTCCATCGTACCCGGCTACTGAAATGTCTTCCGGTATCCGAAGTCCTCTTTCCCGTATCTCGTTTATCCCTCCCATCGCTGCATAATCGTCAGGATAGAGAATACAGGTTGGCGGATCTTTCAAATCCAAAAGTTCACCGGTTCTCTCACCTGCCAGATCAGCATCTCTGTAAAAAGACGGTTTTACATATTCATCCGGTTCTTCAATCCCCAGTCTTTGCAAGGTCCGGTAAAAGCTTCCAAGACGATTCTTGGTAACCGATGTGTCATCTCCATGAATGTAAGCGATCTTGCGGTGTCCCTTCTTATATATATAGGTAACAAGTTCTTCCATTCCCTGGATGTTGTTGGATACTACCGATATCCTTCCATCACAGATATGATCGATGGTCACCACCGGAATGTCTGAAAGGAGAAGCTCCTGAACCTCTTCTGCGGTGAAATCCACACAGGCCATTACCACTCCGTCCACGCCCCGGTATCTGCAGTGCTCCAGGTAGGTCATCCTTTTACCGGAAACATTTCCGCTTGTAAAAGTAATGTCATAGCCTTTCGCCTCTGCGGTGCTTTTGAAGCTTTCCAGTACTCTGTTGAAGTAATCATGTGTGAGACCGCTTCGGGCCTCGTCCACAAATAAAACTCCCAGATTAAAGGTTCGCTTCGTCTTCAAAGCTCTTGCCGATGAGTTGGGAAGATATCCCATCTCTGAAGCCGTTCTTAATATGTAGTTTTTTGTTTCTTCTCCGATATCGGAGTAACCATTTAATGCTTTACTGACAGTGGCGACTGAGACATTACATTGTTTTGCGATTTCTTTCATGGAAACCATATGCTTGCCTCATTCTTTCCTGTTTTTCTTTCCTGTCATCTCTAAATCGTTTTCGTAAGCTTATAGTACCCCCTAGTGCACAAAAAATCAAGTGGTTTCTGGCGTTTTTTGTGCGTTTTCACGTCATTCTACCTATTGCACAATTTGGATATTTGTGTTTTTAACAATTTAATCGTGAATAAGAGCTCTTTTCGAAATGTTTTCGCGAAATGTTTCGTGTTTTAAATCTCTGATTTGTAATATATAATAGATTTAATTATTACTGTAATTTTTATGTTGCTTTTAATCAGTCTTTCTATTATACTAAGAACAAATATATACCATTATTCTTTACTTTTATTTCTTATTGCCTTTACTTATTCGTTTTCGTGTGTTAATTATCTCACAATTCAATCCAATTGATTTTTTCGAAACTACTCATTGCATTTGCAAAACATTATTACTTATATAAGCGCAGATCACTATGCAGCTTCGAAAATTAAATTAATGCACCCTGATGTAAATCACGAATAGCAATCAACCAATTAGAAAGAATTCAGCAAGAATAAAATTTATCAAAGGAGATCCACTATGAATTTCGGACATTTTGATGACGTCAATAAAGAATATGTTATTACAACACCAGATACCCCGTTGCCATGGATCAATTACCTTGGCTCCCAGGATTTCTTCACACTGATTTCCAACACCTGCGGCGGCTATAGCTTCTATAAAGATGCAAAGCTGCTCCGTATCACTCGTTACCGCTACAATAATATCCCGGTAGATTCCAACGGAAAATACTACTATATCAAAGATGGAGATACCGTATGGAATCCAGGTGCAATGCCAACCCGCACTCCTCTTGATGTTTATGAGTGCCGCCATGGACTTGGCTATAGCCGTTTCCACGGTGAGAAAAACGGCCTGGCAGCTGATCTTCTTGCATTCGTCCCTGTTGACACAGCCTGCGAGATCAACAAACTGACTCTGCGAAACAATTCAGATAAAGCGAAAGAGATTTCGTTATTTTCATATGTAGAGTTCTGCCTCTGGAATGCCGTTGACGACATGACCAACTACCAGCGAAACTTAAGCACCGGTGAAGTTGAGATCATCGGCAGCACCATTTACCATAAGACCGAATACCGCGAACGACGCAATCACTACAGCTTTTTCACTGTAAATACTCCTGTAGACGGTTTTGACACCAGCCGTGATGAGTTCTTAGGACTTGGCCGCGGCAATAATGCTCCAATCGTTGTAGAGGAAGGCAAGAGCCACAATTCTGTTGCCAGCGGATGGTATCCCATTGCCAGCCAGCAGATCAATGTTTCCCTGGCACCTGGTGAAGAAAAAGAATATGTTTTCCTTCTCGGCTATTGTGAAAACCCAAAAGACGACAAATGGGAAGCTTTAAACGTGATCAAAAAAGAGCCTGCTAAGAAGATCATGGAGAAATTCGAAACTTCCGAACAGGTAAATGAAGCTTTCGCCATCCTGAATACTTACTGGGATGATCTTCTCTCCCGCTATCATGTAGAGAGTAAGGATCCTCACGTAAACCGTATGGCAAATATCTGGAACCAGTACCAGTGTATGGTAACCTTTAACATGTCCCGTTCCGCTTCTTACTATGAATCCGGAACCGGCCGTGGAATGGGCTTCCGTGATTCCTGCCAGGATCTTCTTGGATTTGTACATCTGATCCCGGAGCGTGCAAGAGAACGAATCCTTGACATTGCAGCTACCCAGTTCGAAGATGGAAGTGCTTATCATCAGTACCAGCCGCTTACCAAGCAAGGTAACCTGGATATCGGAAGCGGATTTAACGATGACCCGCTGTGGCTGATTGCTGCTGTGGCCGCTTACTTAAAGGAAACTGGAGATTATTCCATTCTGGATGAAATGGTTGCTTTTGACTGCCATATGGAAAAAGCAGCTCCTCTTTTTGAGCATCTTCGCCGTTCCTTCGAATACAGCCGCACCCATCTTGGACCACACAAGCTCCCTCTCATCGGACGTGCTGACTGGAATGACTGTCTGAACCTGAACTGCTTTTCCAATGAACCTGGTGAATCCTTCCAGACCACAGGACCATCTGAGGGACCAGTTGCAGAATCTGTATTTATTGCAGGTATGTATGTAAAATACGGAAATGAGTTTGCAGAGATCTGCAGACGTGTTGGAAAAGAAGAGGACGCTGCTATCGCACAGAAAGCTGTTGAAGAAATGTACCAGGCAGTCCTTGACGCTGGCTGGGATGGAGAATGGTTCCTTCGTGCTTATGACGCCACCTCTCAGAAGGTTGGCTCCCACGAATGCAAAGAGGGGCAGATTTTCATTGAGCCGCAGGGCTTCTGTATCATTGCCGGCATTGGTGTAAAAGAAGGCCTGGCAAAAAAAGCTCTTGATTCTGTAAAAGAGCGCCTGGACACTAAATATGGTATTATGCTTCACCAGCCGGCTTACACCAGATATTACCTGAACCTTGGTGAAATTTCTTCCTACCCTCCGGGATACAAAGAAAATGCCGGAATCTTCTGCCATAACAATCCATGGATTTCCATTGCCGAAACCGTTATCGGAAGAGGAAACCGTGCTTTTGAAATTTATAAAAAGACCTGCCCGTCTTATATTGAAAACATTAGCGAAATCCATCGCACAGAGCCTTATGTCTATTCCCAGATGATCGCAGGACGGGATGCAGCCCGCCATGGCGAAGCGAAAAACAGCTGGCTTACCGGAACAGCTGCATGGACTTTCGTGAACCTCTCCCAGGCAATTCTGGGTGTACAGCCATCCTATGATGGACTTTCCATTGATCCGTGTATTCCGGAGGGCTTCGGTGACTTCACCCTCACCCGCCGCTTCCGCGGTGCCACCTATTACTTCGACGTTAAGAACCCGAATAATGTAGAAAAGGGTGTAGCTTACCTGGAGGTTGATGGCAGGCATGTGGATGGAAATGTGGTACCTGTTGAGGATGGAAAGACAGAGTATCATGTGACAGTGCATATGGAATAAAAATAAATATTACTAATTTTAGCAAGAGCCCCCGGAACCGAAATTCCGAGGGCTCTTGTTTTCCTATCTGTTTTATTTCTCGTAAAGCGGATGAATTTCTTTCTTATACGCATATCGTATAAACACAAAGCAGATCACTCCCGAGAACACCTCTGCAATGGGAAAGGACCACCAGCAGGCTCCAAGGCCACCTGCTTTTGACAGGATAAATGCAGCCGGAAGTAGCACTACCAGCTGACGCAGCACAGACACCGCAAGGCTTAAAAAGCCATGTCCCAATGCCTGAAACACAGAAGATGCAACCACAGAAAATCCTGCGATCAGAAAGCTGAGGCTGATGGTACGAAGTGCCGGGATACCGATTGCCATCATATCGTCAGAGGCGCTGAAAATTCCCAGAAGGCTTCCCGGGAACAGCTGGAATACAGCGAAACCAGCAAGCATAATACATACTCCGTAAATAATACTCAGCTTAATTGCTTTCGTAATACGCTTCGGTTTTCTGGCACCATAGTTGTAAGCAACAATGGGAACCATTCCATTATTCAGTCCAAACACTGGCATAAAAATAAAGCTCTGAAGCTTGAAATACACGCCAAATACCGCCGTTGCAGTGGAAGTAAAGCCCATCAGGATCTTATTCATTCCGAATGTCATAACAGAACCAACAGAAGCCATAATAATAGATGGGAAACCTACGCTGTAAATGCTGCGGATCACATCACCGGAAATCTTATATTTCACAAGAGAAATATGAAGCTCTTTATTCAGCTTCATATTCACGATCACACCTGCAATTGCTGCAATGATCTGGCCGGTAACAGTGGCAAGAGCTGCTCCTGTTACTTCCATTCTTGGAAATCCAAATAAACCAAAAATCATGATTGGATCCAGAATAATATTGATAATAGCGCCAAGAAGCTGTGTTGCCATGGAATAAATCGTTTTCCCTGTAGACTGCAGAAGCTTCTCACAGGTCAGCTGGATAAACAGGCCGAAGGACATAATTCCGATCACTCTGACATAATCCACACCATATTCCATGATCTGCGGATCCGTAGTCTGCACCCTGAAAAAAGCAGGTGCAAAAAATCCACAAACAATTGCAAATCCAATAAAGCTGAAAATCGCAAGATAAATACCGTTATTTGCAGCACTATTGGCATATTCCTGCTTTTTCTCTCCAAGAGAGCGCGACACCAGCGCATTGATACCAACACCAGTACCGGTTCCCACTGCAATCATCAGGTTCTGCACCGGAAACGCAAGTGAAACTGCAGTAAGTGCACTCTCACTTAATCTCGCCACAAACATACTGTCCACAATATTATAAAGTGCCTGGACAAGCATGGAAATCATCATCGGTACAGACATGGTGAGCAGAAGCTTTGCCACTGGCATCACACCCATTTTATTTTCCTGAACTTTTACTTCTTTTTCCAAAAACAATCCCCTCTCTTCTGTAATTAAACCTTTTCGTTTACTGTTCACTCCGTGACCAATAACCCTTTTTTCTGTCGCCCTCTTTTTTAGAGCGTGTTTGAAAAAGACTTTCTGCAAGATGTGCATCACAATTTGCAGGAAATTTTGTCCGGATAGGGGCGTCGCAGCGGGCTACGCAGACCAAATTCAGGCAAAATATACTGCAAAGCAGGGCGTGCAGATTGCGGGAATGATTTTTCAAATATGCTCCAGGCCAGTCCTCTTATTGTATATAAGTACATGCTGAATGTCAATATAAGGGTGGATTTATCTGAGAAATTATGCTATCCTTATTACTGGTTACTGTTCACTCCGTTCACAGTAACGCGCTTCGCGATGCACAGAAATCATGCATTCGCATGATTTCGCGCCGCAATTCTCGGGTTTTCTGTGAACTTTGTTCACAAAAAACACCTCGCGGAACATTACCAGTGAACAGTAACTATTACTGTTCACTGGTAACATTCCGTGAGAAGTAAACTTGACTTTTTCTTAGATTAATATTTTTTTGCAAGGTTCAAAACAGAAAAACCAGATATACACAATATCTTATTTTTATAAAACGGAGGATTTTTCTTATGGAAAGACACAGCTTTGCTATGGAAATCAAAAAAGGGAAAAAAAATGAATACCGCCAGATATTAGGAGAGATCTGGCCAGATCTGACTGCATTTCTGGATCAAGAAAAGGTACATAATTTCAGCATCTGGAACTGTGATTCCCTGATTTTCGGATATTACGAAACAGACGAAAATAATGAATTTTCAGAAGAGAAAAAAGCCAGCATCCAGGCTCTCACCTCCAGAATTGACCACACCTTCACCTGGATTTCCACCCCTGGCGAAAACATGCGTCTGATGTACCACAATTTCGGTGTTGTCCGCGAAAACAAAGAGCTGATCCGCCACAGAATGTTCATAACCAGACTGAAACCTGATTGCGAGGAAGAATATAAGGCAAGACATGACGGACTGGTTGCCGCAAGAGAGGGCAGGATTGACCCGGGTCCTGACAGCAACTTCAGCATCTGGAGCGCAGGCGGATATATTTTCGGCTACGACGAGATCGACACCACTATGGAGACTGAAGAAACACCGGAAGCCCATGAAGCTACCGTTTCCTGGGAAACCCGTCAGCTTGGCATCATGGACTGGATCACCAATGACTGCGACTGGCTCACAGGAACAGTCCACTCTGCAAGTGTAAGACTGGCATGGCATATGGGGAAATAAAATCATAATATGCAAAAACCCTCAATGATTTTCAAAGGTCATTGAGGGTTTTTCTTGCACAGATCATATTTCAATTCTTTTCTGAGAATCTCCAGTTCTTTGTCAGTCCTTATAGTCCTCATTTCCAGATAAACCCGGTCGTCTACAATATGACCAATTACCGGAGTGTCCAGTTTCCGTAAGCGGTCACTGATTTCCTGAGCGGAAAATCCACTTCCATTCAGGCTTCTTATCTGCAATGCAGCTCCAGGCAGTGTTTTTCCAGGTGTAGTACCACCGCCAACAGGATTTCGTGTAGAGGTCACTGCAAGTTCATATTCAGAATCATCAGACAACAGTTCATCCATAAGCCATAATGCATTCCGCTTAAGTTCTTCTGCACTTCGACTCATCATATCATAAACCGGAATCTCTTTCTCCAGCTGACCCTCATCCAGATAAATACTTACTGTCTTATCCAGCGCGGCAGCTGTAAACTTATCGATTCGCAGTGCCCGCATGAGAGGATGCCTGGAAATCTTTTCGATCAAATCTTTACGTCCTGCCAGTATTCCTGCCTGTGGTCCGCCCAGAAGTTTATCGCCACTGAAAGATACAATATCTGCGCCTTTCTTCAAAAGCTCCTGTACGGTCTTTTCAGGCTCGATTCCATAAGAAGCAATATCCACAAGGCTTCCGCTTCCAAGATCCACCAGAAGGGGAATTCCGCGGTTATGTGCTGTTTCTGCAAGTTCCGCAAGCTCTGCTTCATGGGTAAAACCGGTAATCTGATAGTTGCTGGTATGCACTTTCAGAAAAGCAGCTGTATTCTCTGTCACTGCATTTTCGTAATCCTCCAGATAAGTCCGGTTGGTAGTCCCCACTTCCACAAGCATCGTTCCACTCTGGCTGCATACATCCGGAATCCGGAACTTCCCTCCAATCTCCACAAGTTCTCCTCTGGAAACCACGGTTTCTCCTCCAGATGCCAGCGCCGTCAGCATGATCAACACTGCTGCCGCGTTATTATTCACTGCAATGGCAGCCTCAGCCCCAGTCAGTTTACAGAGATTTTCAGCAAAATGATCATATCTGCTTCCTCTCTTCCCATTTTCCAGATTCATTTCCAGATTAGTATATCCGGTCATCAAAGGTATAAGCTCAGACACAAGTCTGTCCCCAAGGGGCGCTCTTCCGAGATTTGTGTGAAGGATCACACCGGTAGCATTGATCACCCGCTGTATCTGCCTCTGGCTTCTGCACGCAAGCAGTCTCTTCATTTCCTGCAAAATGTACTCTGTATAATCTAATGTTGTCTCAGACAAAGCCTTCAAATCAGACAGCTTTACTGGTAAGCCATCCTTCTGGTCTGATAGTCCAGATATATCCAGGAACACAGCTGGCTTTTCTTCCGCCAAAATCTGCTGACGCATGGCATCCCGCAGCTGCTCTTCCACCTTTCTGGCAGCTTCCAGTACTGCACGATACCCATACTGTTCCGTCAGTTCTTTCGTCAGTTCCATTCCCATAAGCCTGTCAATTTTTGGTAGTCTGCGAAACAATTCCTTTCTCCTGTTCAGAAAGCTTTCCTCTTCTTTTTCTTTATGGACTTTCAAAACATGCAGCTTCCTGTCACCTTTATCCATTATTTTTCTGTGCCTCAATCTGCTCCGCCAGATCATTCAGATACACCCAGCGATCCATTTTCTCTTCCAGCTGCTTCTCCGCCGCCTCTTTATCTGCCATGATTTCACGAAGTTTCACGGAATTGGTGGCATTTGCCATCATATCATTCTCCAGCCTGGCAATTTTCTCTTCAAGTCTGGCTATATCCTCATCAATAACAGCATATTCCCGTTCTTCTTTATAAGTAAATTTCAGTTTTTCAGACTTCTGACCCTGCTTCCAGTCTTTTCTGGTAGGTTTTTTCCCTTCATCCTCTGTACTGTTATTTCCGGAAGCTGCTTTATCCGACAAACTGCTGCCGGCCCCGGCACCAATTTCACTGCTTCCAACCCCATATTTCCGCGCTTTCGCCTCCGCATAATCTGTATAACCACCCTCATACTGGGTCAGTTTTCCATTCCCTTCAAAGGCAAAAATGCGATCCACCACGTCATCCAGGAAATAACGGTCGTGAGATACCGTGATCACAATTCCGGAAAATGTAGAAAGATAATCTTCGAGAATGGTCAGTGTAGGAATGTCCAGATCATTACTTGGCTCATCCAGAAGAAGTACGTTTGGCGCCTCCATCAGTACCTTCAGGAGATACAGACGTCTCTTCTCTCCTCCTGACAGCTTGGCTACCGGTGTATACTGCATTGCAGAATCAAAAAGAAAACGCTCCAGCATCATAGAGGCACTGATCTTTCCATCACGGGTAGGAATAAACTCTGCCACATCACGGATATAATCAATCACCCGCTGGTTTCCATCCATGTCCGGCACTTCCTGGGCAAAGTAACCAATCCGGATCGTCTCTCCGATCTCCACGGTACCGGAATCCGGTTCCACCATTCCATCAATAATGCGGATCAAAGTAGATTTTCCGCATCCATTTGGTCCGATAATTCCAAGTCTCTGATTTCTCAGCACAATATAGTCAAAATCATCCAGAATCACCTTATCTCCATAGCTTTTGGAAATGTGATGAAGCTCTACTGTCTTTTTCCCCATTCTGGTCTCCACAGAGTCCATCTGCACATCCGTCTCCTGAACAGGCGCCTTGCCATTTTTTAACGCTTCCAGACGCTCCAGACGGGCCCGCTGCTTGGTGCTTCTTGCACGGCAGCCGCGCTTCGCCCATTCCAGCTCCATACGGAGAATGCTCTGTCTCTTCCTCTCAGAAGCCAGCTCCATCTCTTCTCTTTGTGCTTTTAATTCCAGAAATCCTGAATAATTGGCATCATAGGAATATACCTTTCCATGGCTGATCTCCAGAATTTTATTGGTAACTTTGTCAAGAAAATAACGGTCATGCGTAACCATGATCACAACGCCTTTAAAGCGGTTCAGATAATCCTCCAGCCAGGTTACCATCTCGTTATCCAGATGGTTGGTAGGCTCATCCAGAATCAGCACATCAGAAGGGTTTACCAGAGTTCTGGCCAGTGCGACACGCTTCTTCTGACCACCGGAAAGCTGTTCCACAGGGACATTGTGTTCTGTAATCCCCAGCTTGTTCAAAATATTTCTGGCTTCACTTTCCGTGCTCCAGTCCTTCTGCCATTTCCCATCAGCCACATAGTCCTGTACAATGGCACCTTTTGGAAAATCCGGCATCTGAGGCAGATAAGTGATACGAAGACCATTCTGGGAAATCACCTGTCCCTCATCAGTCTCCTCTTCCCCTGCAATGATTTTCAGCAGAGTACTTTTTCCAGTTCCATTGATTCCAATGATTCCGATTTTATCCCCATCATGGATTCCATAGGAAATATCATCAAAAATCTTTTTATCTCCAAAGATCTTGCTTACATGTTCAATGTTCAGTACATTCATAAAAACCATAACTCCTTTTTCACCATCCACTGGCATTTATTTCAGTATTTTCCGCCTCTGTCAGTTTCTTTTTTTCTCAAAACCATGGATCCAGTCTGATTTCAGATAAAAAATCAAAAACAGAATGGAGCTTAATGACCAGGTCAGCGGATACGCCCAGAATACAGTCTGGATCACCGGATGCAGCTTCACAGCGATGGTTATATAAGTCACACGGATCACGCACCAGCAGCCCAGCATAACAAACATGGGCACCGTAGCTCTTCCCGCTCCGCGCATAAGTCCTGCAATGCAATGGGAAAAGGCAAGCAGAAAATAGAACAGAGTAATGATATGTGCTTCTTTCACTCCAAAAGCAATCACTTTCGGATCATTGTTAAAAGCGGCAATAAATACCGGGCTTGCAAAATACACAATAATTCCCACTATCTCTGCCATCGAAATACTGCAGAGGATACCAATACGGGCTCCTTTTTTTGCCCTGTCATATTTCTTTGCTCCCAGATTCTGACTGATAAATGTGGTCAGTCCCATAGAAAAACAGGTAATAGGCAGAAAACCAAATCCCTCAACCTTGGAATATGCCCCGCATCCAGCAACAGCCAGCTTGCCGAAGCTGTTGATATTAGACTGCACTACCACGTTTGCAATGGCGATCACGGAATTCTGGATGCCGGCAGGAAGACCGTTGGATACGATCTGTTTCAGCATATAGGAGTCCAGGCGAACGTCCCTAAGGGAAACCGTATACTCCTCCGGGCTTTTTTTCATCAGACGGTACAGGCACAAAAATGCGCTCATAAACTGGGAAATGATGGTGGCAAGAGCTGCGCCCTCCACGCCCATTCCAAATCCGCCTACAAAAACCATATCCAGAGCCACATTCAAAAGCGATGAAAAAATCAGGTAATACAATGGATGACGGCTGTCTCCCACTGCCTGCATAATGCCTACAAAATTGTTATAAAGAACCAGTCCCAGGGATCCCAGGGCATATACCTGGAAATACAGGGTGGATTTCGGCAAAATATCTGCCGGTGTTTTCATAAGGATCAGAATTTTTGGTGCAAGCACAACACCGCCAGCTGTAAGAAGTATACCGCACAGAATACCAAAAGCCACCGTGGTATGAATCGCCCTGTGAAGCTCCTTCTTCTGCCTTGCGCCAAAATATCTCGCTATGATAACGCCTGCTCCCATAGCAAGGCCCTGAAAAAATCCTACCAGCAGAAATGTAAGACTGCCGGATGAACTTACCGCAGCCAGTGCATCACTTCCCAGAAAGTTTCCCACGATCAGAGAATCTGCTGTATTGTACAGCTGCTGGAACAGGTTTCCCAGAAAAAGCGGGAACGCAAATCCCATCAGTTTCTTCCAGATAGACCCTTCTGTCAGCAGATTTTTGTTTTGTGAATTATTCATCTTTTTCCCCTCCATCAATCCTTTTTATCGTAACATACCACACCTGCTTTTTCAATCGTAAGTTGCGATGTGCTGTTCACTCTACGCCCTGCAACCGTGTTTCTCTTCACTTCATTCACAGCAACACGTTTCGCGTTACACAAAACTCATGCATCCGCAAGATTTCACGCTCAAATTCTCGTTTTTCTGTGAACTTTGTTCGCAAAAACACCTCGCGGAACATTACCAGTGAACAGTAATGTTGCGGATCAGGTTTTCACAAATCCAATTGCAAACGTCCATATTTCGTGTATAATAAGACATATCATTATAATTATTTTTTCATACTTTTCGTAAATTTAAGGAGGACATATATTTGAAAAATCTGGAAACCATTTGGAGCAAAGCGGCTGCCCTGGGACAGACTCTGAAAGAATATCCTCGTCCGGATATGGTACGCCGTCACTGGATCAATCTGAACGGCATGTGGGACTATCTGATTACTGACAGCCGCATTCTTCCATGGCAATTTTACGAAAGCGAATATTTCCCCTTTGACGGACAGATTTTAGTGCCCTTTTCACCGGAAGCACCTCTTTCCCAGGTAAAGCGCCAGCTTTTGCCTGATGAAACCTTATGGTATTCCCGTACCATCCAGTTGCCAGAGAACTGCCTGGATACAGAAAGTCAGCGGCTTCTTCTGCATTTTGGAGCTGTAGATCAGATCTGCAGTGTGTACATTAACAGAAAGTTCGTCACCTATCACAAGGGAGGCTACCTTCCATTTACCACAGATATTACAGACTTTATTACAGAAGATCTCACAGTCTCTATCCTAATAAGTGTCCATGACTTCAGTGACACCTCCTATCATGCCAGAGGCAAACAGCAGCTGAAACGCGGCGGTATGTTCTATACTGCCCAGAGCGGGATATGGCAGACTGTATGGATGGAGATCGTACCGAACGAATACATAAGAGATGTGCGTGTTACCCCGGATTGGGACAACGGTCTGGTCCGGATGCGAATCCGCGTATCCTCCGCCGCCTTGACCGAAAATGCATCTCCTGCCCATATAAGTCCCACGGCAGCAGATCAGACAGATTCTCAGGGAACTGTTTTGGCTTTTTCACCTGACAGACAGAATTCATCCAATGTGATCTGCAAAGTTTATCCACCTGTTTTTCTTGATGCAGACGGACTTAACGATACATTATGCCAAGATGAAATAACTACCGCCGCAATCCGTCCCGGAAAAGAAGCCACCCTCTCCATCCCGGAAAATATGCAGAAGTCCTGGACTCCCAAAGAGCCATGGCTTTACCCCTATTCCCTGGAATATGGCAAAGACCGGATTCTTGGATATTTCGCACTCCGCAAATGTGACGTACAGATAGCTGACGATGGCTATCCACGCTTTTTCCTGAACGATCAGCCATATTTTCAGAGCGGCGTGCTGGATCAGGGCTACTGGCCCGACGGGCTTTATACAGCACCTTCAGATGAAGCTCTCATCTACGATATTCGTGCAATGAAAGATCTTGGTTTTAATATGCTCCGCAAGCATGGCAAGATTGAAGCAGACCGCTGGTATTTCCACTGTGACCGCATGGGAATGCTGGTATGGCAGGATATGCCTAACGGCGGTTCTTCCTACCATCACTGGTTTGTCACCTATCTGGCCACATTATTAAACTGGATGCGCATTCCAGTAAAAGACCTCCACGCCCGCCTGCTCTCCCGCACAGATGTATTCGGCCGTCAGGAATACATTGACGATATCCGGGATATGGTCAGGACACTGTATAATCATCCTTCCATCGTCACATGGGTACCTTTCAACGAAGGATGGGGACAGTTTTCAACCAAAAAAATCACAGATTTTATTCACCGGCTTGATCCTTCCCGCCTGGTAGATTCTGCCAGTGGATGGTTTGATCAGGGCTGTGGTGATATTAACAGTCTCCATTATTATTTTCTTGGACTTCCAGTACCAGAATCAGACCGCGTACTTGCTTTATCTGAATTTGGAGGTTACTCTCTTCGCCTGCAAGAGCACAGTGCCTGTAAAAATATTTACGGATATAAGAAATTTACCACCAGCGAGGCGCTTACCGACGGCTTCTCCAGGTTGATGGAAAACACTATCGTACCTTCTGTAAAAAAAGGATACTCTGCAACTGTTTTCACGCAGCTTTCTGATATTGAAGAAGAAACCAACGGACTGATCACTTACGATCGTAAAAAGATTAAAATGAATCCGTTGATTGTACAGAAATGGAATACGAAGCTGAAGAAATCTTTACACAACTAACTGTTAAACGCATATTTATCTGATGAAACAAAAAACAGAAGCCATGCAGTCTTTTTCCATATACTGCATAGCTTCTGTTTTGTTTTCTTAAGCGCCAGCTTCAAAATTTATTTCCAGCTGACATTCACGTTTCGCATTTAAATTAGTTATTACTGCTGATTGCATTTATAGCAATTAGTTTGCTGCTTCTTCGTCAGCTGCCGCATCAGTCTCAGCCTCTGCATTTTCCACATTGTCTTCTGTCTTGATCAGAGAAACGAAAAGTGTCTCAGCGATAGGCTGAATGTCATCAGATTTCGGTCCGATCTGAACATTGTACATCATTCCCTCAGCATCCTCCAGGAAAGCGATTCCGTATGTACTTTCAGTCTCGAAGGAAACCGCATAGAGTCCGTTAATGCAAACCTTCTCAACATCTTCATACTCTGTAGCCAGCTCATCAGCCATGGAATGCAGATCATACTCTGTTCCAACATCTGTAGCGGTCACTACCATGTTCACGCCTTCTTCAGAATCTGGATCCTGTGCCTGGAACATAACACCGTCTGCTGCATCTTCATCTGAAATTTCCAGAACATCCCAGTTACTTGGTACATAGAGATCGAAGCCCGGCTCAAAAGATAACCATGTTCCTTCATATGCAGCTTCATCAAGCATGTCCATTGTTAATTCTGTAATCTCATCATCTGCAGTCTCAGTATCTTCTGCTGCATCTGCCTCAGCCCATACAGGAGCAGAAAATCCGGTTACCATTGCTGCGGTACATAACATAGCCATAACTTTTTTCCAGTTTTTCATTTTTCTACCTCACTTTTATCATATTTTGTGATATTATATAGAGGACCTAAAAAGTTTATAATACTTTCTAACGCCTCATCACCTTGAGGTTACTATATCCGATTTATTTTGAAAAAACAATATACATGGGATGAAATGACACTTTCAGTGATATTTTGATGTTACTGTTCACTCCGTTCACAGCAACATGCTTCGCAATGCACAGAAATCATGCATTCGCATGATTTCGCGCCGATGTTCTCGGGTTTTCTGTGAACTTTGTTCACAAAAAACACCTCGTGTAACATTACCAGTGAACAGTAATATTTTAATTTACTGCAGGTTTTCATTCTTTTGGAGGATTTTAGCATTGAACATTGCAATAATTGATGATGTGCAGCAGGATCTTGATGCACTTGCAGAAGCTGCCCGGGAACATTATGACCAAAAACAGATATCTATCCAATTACATACCTTCTCTTCACCTGAAGACTTCTGGAACAGCTATCTTCTCTTCACCTGAAGACTTCTGGAACAGCTATTCTCCCGGCAGTTATGACCTGATTTTTCTTGATATCTACATAAAGCAGGCCAATGGTATGGACCTGGCCGCCCAGCTTCGGGAAAAAGGCGACTCCTGTGCTCTTATTTTTGTTACTAGCAGCGATGCTTTTGCGGTTGCCAGTTACGACGTGCAGGCAGCTTATTATCTTCTGAAGCCTCTTGATACAAACAAGCTCACAAAGGTATTGGACTCCATTCAGATCAAGCGTGCACAGGATACACGATATATAGAGGTGATCTGCGACCGTACCCTTCTACGTGTTCCTGTAAAAACCATTTTGTATGCAGACACCTTTCACAATGCTGTCCAGCTTCACACAGACGCAGGAGTTCTGCGCACATACCTGACTTTCCAGAAATTCGAGGAACTGATTCACGATCTCCCCTGTTTTCTCTCCTGCTACCGCGGCTGTCTTGTGAATATGGACCGCATTTACAAAACACTGGAGGAGGGCTTTCTTCTGGACAACCAGGAAACCGTCCAGATCCGTAAACGGGGAGCTAACGCAATCAAGAAGGAATATCTGAATTATCTTTTCTCATAATACAAAAGTCTGCACAACTGGTTGCGCAGACTTTTTATGTGGAAGAAAGACCCGGCAAAATTTCTCAGCCTGTCAGTCAGCTTTGTCAGAAAGCCGTAAATCCATATCTTCCAGTGGAATAAACACATTCGCCCGGAATATACCGTTTCTGGCAGAAAAGTCGGCATATCCACCATATTTCTCTGCTGTTTTGGAAACAGAAGCAATTCCAATTCCCTGCCCGCTGTGACTTGTTGAATAAAAAGCTGCCCCATTTCTCTGCACTTCTCCTGCATAGGTGTTTTCAATATTGATCAGAAGTTTTCCCATTTTTACTTTGCAGATGCAATTTACATAAGCCTCATCCGCGTTCTCTTCTTTTTGCACTGCTCTCACTGCATTTTCCATCAGATTACCAAAAATCCTGCAGATATCCAGATCAGAAATTTTCATTTTCTCTGGAACCTCTACTGAATATCTGTACTTTATACCTTTTTGCTCCAGCTGTGACGCATAGTAATGTAAGATTGCATCCACAGACATGTTCTTGCAATAGCATACTGGTGTCTGCATTTTTTCGGTGCTCTCCTGTGCGAACTGATGAAAATACGCTTTCAGTTCTTCATAATGTTCCTGTTCCAGCAGAATGGAAGCAGTACGGATATACTGTCTGAAGTCATGTCTTGTACGGCTTGCCTCTTCCAGTGCATCAGTTAACTTCTGATAATGCTCCTTTTGCATAAGCAGACGCAATTCCATCTGTCTGGACTGTTTTTCATAGATCAGCCGCATCCGATAGCCTTCTGTCAGTTCTCTCCAGAGAAACATTCCAAATATACCTGTCAAAATGATGCCGCCCCATTCCGGAAACCAGCCGCCAATAATCGGATCATACAAAGACCATATGCGGTCTGCTGCCAGAGATACTGCGTAAATTACGGTTCCTGCAAGAAGAGAAATGCCCTGCATCCCTTCCGTATAGAAAAACGCAGTTAAAACAAGGCATACAGCGGTAAACCATTTCAGCACCTCTGTTGCCGCTGAAATACCATAAGAAAGAGCTGCGTTCTCCATTCCCCCTGCAAAAATCCCGGCAAGCGTAACCCCAAGACCTGCCACAGCTGTAGCAAGAACCCCCCATACCATCCACTTATACTTTTGCCCTGTGATCTCATATTCCAGCAAAAGCATTGCCGGAAAAGCAAGAAAATAGAACAGCATTTCAACAGAGAACCAGGGCTGTACTCTTAGCGCCAGATATGTATGCAGAAGGGGATAGCAGGTATACCCGAGCACACAAAGGCATACTCCTGCAAAAAGTACATTTGCCCTGCTTCTGGTTTTAAAAAATGCCCATACGGAAAACGCCAGAACCAGAATGATCAAGGTAAATACAGAGGAATTGATAAACACCGCAATTCCCCTTATGGTGTTTATTTTTAAAGGATTTCCAAAAACAGGTACACTCTGGATTCCCGGCGAAGCAGAGCTTTTATCTGTCACTGCAATCAGAATTTCTAATGAAGTATTGGCCTTGAAGGTAAACATTCTGTTCTGAGTCCGTTCCACATAATGATCCGGGTCCGGATTTCCCATCTGTCCGACCAGAACACCATCCACATACAAATTATATGCTGAAAAAATTTCCGGCAGATACAAACCATATGTATGCTGCTCAGCGGGAAGCATGATTTTTAACCGGTATGTACCACTCCCATACGGACTTCTCTCACTGTTTCCAAGTTCCATTCCACCATATTCCCCAATAGAAATATAACGAAAATAATATTTATCCAGATCATCCTCCGGCGTAAGAAGTGCATCCGGATAATATTCCCATTCTCTGGACAAATAATAGACAGGAAAGCTCTCATAGGAGCCATCTGCATACAAAAGTCCGTGTATGGCTTTTTCCTCTCTTGTCATATATTTGTTATTCGAACAATACAACACGTAAAAAAACATAAAGGATAGAATCATGGTTATGATTACAGTTCCCCACAGCAGCTTCCTTCCTTTTTTATTTGCTTTGTTCTCCTTCACCCCGTTCCCCCTTTCGGAGCTTTTTGCCGCGTCTCATTGGTATATTCCATAACAATATTAACAAAATTACAATTATTATAACAATTGAAGCCGTTTTTTTATGTTGACTGTTAAGATTCTCATCTGAATTCGCTTTCTGGTTTTTGACATCTTCCGAAAGAAGTTCCTCAACCTGTTCTGACAGCTTTTCTTCCCCTGAGTCCGCCGCATTTTCCAGACTGTCTCCTTCCGGATCATCCTCTTCTGTGTTTCCACCATTCTCTGTCTGATTTTGTGGTTGCTCTTCCACTGTATAATCTCCGGTTTTATCAATGGGAATCACCGCAGCGTTCTGTGCATCATTTACCGAACCTGTATAGGAGTTACCGTCTTCGTCTGTCAGCATAGTCTGAGAGTCACGGTTCGCATACGGAATCTCCACGGTAGCTCCTGGAATATCTGTAACAGCTTCTCCGTTTTTGGAAATTTTTACAGAAACATCACTTCCCACCCAGGAAATGTCTGTTTCAATCTGATCCTCCGCTTTTATATTCCAGCCTTTTACCACTTCCACAGGAACCCTGACCAGCACTCCGTCTCCTTCAAAAGGAATCAGCTTTACACCATTCTTCATAAGATCCAGCAGCCTGTTTCCTACAAGGATGGCGGAAGTATCCGTTACCCGCTCCGTTTCATTGTCAATATCCGGAAGCTCTTTGCCATCCCTGTCTGCATAGTTGCGCTTGTACCAGTGCTCATTAGAAATCAGCTCCCCACCATACACAAAAGTATATACCCCGGTACTTCCACCTGGATAGGTTACGTAAATTCCATATTCCCAGCCAGCTTTAAGAACACTTTTTTTCAGATACAGACCCTTTCTGTCAAAATAGAAATTACTTTTGCTTATTTCTTTATCTTCATTATTTTCCAGCAGATATACCTGCAGATTGTCCAGCTGTTCATCTGTAAAACGGTCTAATATCATAGGAAAAAACAGAGTATCCACGCCAACCACACAGCACGTCTGTACTTCCGGCTGATCCGGGCGCTGAACGGTAATATAAGCAGACGCCCCCGGAACAGTAAGCTCCTGATCCACCGTGCAGCCTTCTGGAGCTGCAAAAGTTCCCGTCACTTTATAAACGCCAGGAGCATTCACATCAACCTGACTGAAATCCCATACCGAAGGCATGATAACAGCCGGATGGGCCGCAGTATCCTCATATTCTTCACAGGTGCTCCCAAGAATATAAAAAGTCTCCTCCAGCTCGGTCCGTACTTCTGCCAGACTCTGCCCCGCCCGCACCGCATATACCATGCAGCGCTGCAGGCTCTTTTCGTCAATCTCCTCGCAGGAACGGATAACAGTATCTTTTGATACTGTCCCGCCAATTGTTCCAGGCTGATAACTGAGTATCTCCAAGCTTCCATCTGACTGATAGCGGTATTTAAGATTTCTGGTTTTCCCTTCATTATAAACAACTGTCAGTGTATATATATTTTCAGCTATCATACTCTGGCAGGAAAGATACACCCCATCGGTATCCGCAAATCCATATCCTTCCTCGCTTACATTTACCCAGTCCTCTCCTTCTCTTTGAAGCCATATTGCCATCTTATCCGGATTCTGCTCTGTGATCCATGGAAAATAGTAAATACCTGCTGAAATCATTCGGGAATACACCTGAATCTCCGGCTGTCCCGGATTCTGTACAGAAATCCATGCTGTCCATTCCGGAAGACCGACATTGCTTGTATATCCTTCCGGAAGTCTCACTGTCCCTGTAATCTTATAGGCTCCCACAGTCTGAATATCAATTCCGGAATAGTCCCAGATTGCATCCAGATAAAGCTCTTCCCCGTCTTCTGTATATGCAATGCAGCTCATGCCATCATAAATTTCCTGCAGTTTCTGCAGGCTTCCGCCTTTCAAAACTACTCCGGCAGGTATGTAGAAAATTCTGGAAAAATCCCTTATTACATTTTCTGCTGCCCTTACTTCCTGCACGCTTTTCCAGGCAAATATGCAAAGCAAAAAGAAAAAAACACTTATCAGACCTTTTAACCTTTTTTTCATTGATTTTCTCCCTTGTCCCAAGCATATAAGATTTTATCGTATAATACAAGAAACCTGTGGCGAACCGCAGGTTTCCGTGAAAAATGGGTGTTACTGTTTACTTTATCACAACAACAAGAGCGTGTTTGAAAAAGGCTTTCTGCAAGATGTGCGTCACAATTTGTGGGGCGTGCAGATTGCAGGAATGATTTTTCAAACAGGCTCTAACTTTGCATTGTACCGTAATATGTTTTACATGAATGTCTTACTATCAGAAACAAAACTCCCTGAAAAAATCACATTCTGCATCATTGCACTGGGCAGCATCAATTGTTTTTACATCGCAGTGGAACACGTGACCAAGTTTATTAACCTTATCTCCAAACACACGATATACAAAGGGCACATTATTCTCCATCAGTTTCTGGACTAATGCAGGTGCCTGTGCTTTCTGATGATCTGCCACGGAAGTCATACAAAATACAGGAGGATAAACATCTGTAATGCCGTTCAGTACATCAATGCTCTCCAGTTCTTCCTCTGTACCGCCTTCCGGAAGAAGTTCCTTCATGATCAACATAGTCATATTGTCTGCCCCTTCCCTTGGGATCCTGTACACACCGCAATTTAAAGCAATTGCAGTAAGGGCAAAGCCCTCTGGTACAGCAAAATCATATTTGGCAGCATATGCCGGATTCGTACAGATTGCTGCATAAAGTCCCAGAAGATGAGCTCCTGCAGAATCTCCTACTGCAAAAATACGTTCTGTATCAAAATGGAATCTTCCTGCACGCTTCATCACCCACTTGCATACCAGATTTACATCCTCTAACTGTGCTGGAAATTTGCTCTCAGGAGCCAGACGATATGTAAAGTTTACAACAGCAAATCCTCGCTGTGCAAGACTCATACAATAGTACTGGTATCTTTCTTTATCTCCATACATCCAGGCTCCTCCATGAACGCTGATAATGATCGGAAGGTCTTCTCCCTGTGCCTGCTTCGGCCTGTATACGTCCAGCCTCTGCATCTCCCTGTCATCATGTCCATATACAATATTATCCCAACGTTCGATGTCTTCCGGGGTATTCATAAGAGCATCGCGCTCATCATCTGCCTTTTTAAATTCTGATCTGATCTTATCGCTAAATTCAGACATTGTAGTTCCTCCAGGTAATGTATTTTTTCTGTGAATATTATAAATGATACCAGTGTCAAAAGACCTTTTGACACTCATTTCATTATAGATGAATTATATAGAAAAAACAACAGGAAAGAATCCTGCTTGCTGCATAAAAAAAGAACACCCAATCAACTCAGGTGTTCTTAAAAGATTCGCCATTAGTCTTCAACTTTAACGATCTCTTTTTTGTTATAGCTTCCGCAAGCCTTGCAAACTCTGTGTGGCATCATAAGCGCGCCGCATTTGCTGCATTTTACAAGGTTCGGAGCGCTCATTTTCCAGTTTGCTCTTCTCTTATCGCGTCTTGCTTTGGAAGATTTATTCTTTGGGCAGATGGACATTTCGGTTACACCTCCTTAAATTTACTGAATATATCACTGATAGCTGCCATACGGGGATCCTTAGGCTCCTCGGCACATCCGCAGGGACCATTATTCAGGTTCTTCCCGCATCTGCTGCAAATCCCTTTGCAGTCTTCTTTACATAAGACTTTCAAAGGCCAGCTCATCAGTACCTCAAGATAGACCAAACGGTCCACATCCAGGTCATAGCCGGTGAGATAGCTGCTCTCATCCAGATCATTCACACGTTCTTCATCCGTAAGCTTCATGTCAAGTTTCCTCTTGAATTCAAAAGGAATCCTGGTCCTAACCTCTTCCAGACATCTGTCACATGGAATTCCAACAGTCACAAGACCGCTTCCCTCCAGTTCCAGAACTCTGTCGCCGGTATTCGTAATCGTAAGCTCTACAGGTTCCTTCGCCAGTACTGGAAAGGTTCCCTGCTGGAAGGTGATGGTATCCATCTCAAAAGCAACACTGTAGTGCTGACTCTTACCTTCGCTGGATGAAATATCTGATAAATGTATCTGCATAATCGTCTCCCTATTCACACTTAATCAATTATACATACCCTGTCATTATTTGTCAACTTGAATTTTCTCTTATATACAATAAATTTTCAAAAAAAGTTACTGTTCACTCCGCAATGTCATTTAGTTAATTGGAATATGAATGAGATAACACCATTAGAAATACGATATTAGACACGAAAGTTATTGGATTTGATTATGAGAGTGGGAAGTTGGAAAATTTTATCAACATAAAGGATATTTTCTTCAACGACAAATAAGCAGATTTTCATCTGCTTCAAAAAATGCTATAATTCAAAGTGTTATGAATTTTCTTAAGCAGCTCTATATATAAAATACCGAGGTTTTGGAAATGAGCTGTCTTTAGCCTTGGGTATTGGCGTTCGTCCCTTATTGGAATAAGTTCGGACTTAAGGATTTCCATAACATCTATGGAATCTTCTTTCATGGTCAGACGAAGGAAGATTCTACTTATATGTGCCGCTACTGTAAAATTCACTTTGTAGGCATGCTTTGTTTCACGTTTTTCAATTATCGTATTGTTGATTATGGTTTCTGTCACATTATATAGAATGATTCTTGCATAGATTTCCTGCTTTATATAATCTGGTTTATACGAATGAAAGTTGTTTAGACCAATCGTATATTTCAGTTTTCGAAAAGAGGATTCTATAGACCATCTGGCAAAGTATAAAAGTTTTAGTTGCTGCATATTGAATTCTTTACGTGGAAGATTTGTGACCAGACACTCATAGGTATCATCAGATATTTTAATACGAACGACCCGGAAAGAGATATCGTATGTATCATCGGCCCCGTATTCAAGATAATCAAAAGATGTAGCGTGGTCCACAAAACGTTTATAGTAATCAGTTTTCACCTGGATTTTTCTCGAGTAACTTCTGACAAGTGTAACATTCACATCGATATCGAAGGTGTCAGAATCAGGATAATTAAATTTTCCAACCAGACCTTTGGAGTGAATATCTTTAGTTCGAAAAAGAAAATATTGGGCAGAAGCAATAACATGAGCCATGTTGTTATAAGAACAATATCCACGGTCACCTATATAAACATTTTTAGTATTAGGAAGAGCCGGATGTCTGTCAACAATGGTACAGAAAGCATTGAATTCATCTTTTTTTATGAACCGGTTGAATGAGAATATCAGTATAGATATGTTTTTGAATATCCTGAAATGCGTTAATATGCATGCTGTAAAATCCTTTCTGTGAATGCCCTTGATTTACGTAGTACTCATCTGGTGAAAAGGATGCTTTGCTAAAATAGGTGGCCGTGGATCCATCGGCAGCAATAAAACGGTATTTCGATGAAACCTTTTCTTGGAAAATGGCATCATTAAATTCATACATAACTTGTTGAAGTGCCTCTGGTTTGAGTTTGGCCCTTTGCTGATTAAGAGCTGAATTTGTCACGCAGTTATTACTTAGATTGAAAAAATCTAAAAGTTCTAATTTTGTTGAGGCGGAGCCTTCTGAAATCAGAAATGAGATAAGTTTATCAGCTGGAAGTTTTTTGTGGCGTTTCAAATCTTTTTCTGGAGAAAAAGTATACTGGTCAATGTTGTCAACGACCTTTGAGACAGCCGAATTAAATATGGTTTTGATTTGGTTTTGTAGCATAAAAAAATCTCCTTGTAGTTGTATTTGCATCGTGCAGATGCTTCTTTAACTACAAAGGCCGCTCTCACTACTTCTAAAAACCAATCAGTAGTGAGAGCGGCCGTACATTTGAGTTGAAGTGTCAACCCCTATTTAGGGAAAAACTAAAAAAGAGGTTAGACCTCATGTATAAGATCTAACCTTGAAAATTAACTAAATGACATTGGTTCACTCCGTTCACAGTAACGCGCTTCGCGATGCACAAGCTGACGAAATTTCAGGTGGAATATAAAATCAATTTCCTGTTGCATATAAAATCCTGCCAGAGCGTATGATTCTCTGGCAGGATTTATGCATTTATTTTTACAAAGTAATGCAGTATTACCGCAAAGCAGCCTGCCTCTCAGCAACTGACTTTGCAATGTACTGCTGATCACACTGCAGCTGATTATTTGTTACTGTTCACTCCGTTCACAGTAACGCGCTTCGCGATGCACAGAAAGACGAACCTTCTTGTGACAAGCACAAGAAGTAGCGTTTGCTGCGCAAACTTAATTCTCGGGTTTTCTGTGAACTTTGTTCACAAAAAACACCTCGCGGAACGTTACCAGTGAACAGTAACGATTATTTTACAAGTGCTACAGTATCACGGCAGATTGCAAGCTCCTCGTTAGTCGGGATAACTGCAACCTTTACCTTGGAATCAGCACCGGAAATAACAACTTCCTCGCCCATAGCCTCATTAGCCTTAGCATCAATTGTAACACCAAGGAATCCAAGATAAGAGCAGACTTTCTCACGAATCATGCCAACATTCTCACCGATACCAGCTGTAAACACGATTGCATCAACACCGTTCATAGCAGCTACATATCCACCTACATATTTCGCAATGCCATAGCAGAGAACTTCGATTGCATTCTTAGCATCCTCGTTGCCCTCAGCGGCTGCGGCTCTAAGGTCACGCATATCACTGGAAACACCGGACATACCCTGAAGACCGGATTTCTTATTGAGAACATTCATAACACCTGCAAGATCCAGGTTCTCTTTCTTTGCAATGTACTCAACGATAGCCGGATCAATGCTTCCGGAACGTGTACCCATTACAACACCTTCAAGAGGAGTAAGACCCATTGTAGTATCTACGCATTTGCCATTCTGTACAGCACTGATGGAAGAACCGTTTCCAAGGTGGCAAACGATAACCTTGGAGTTATCTTTGTCAAGGCCAAGGAACTCAACAGCACGTTTGGATACGAAGCTGTGGGAGGTTCCGTGGAAGCCGTATCTTCTTACTTTGTAGTTCTTGTAGTACTCGATCGGAAGTCCGTACAAATATGCTTTTGCAGGCATTGTCTGATGGAATGCGGTATCGAATACACCTACCTGAGGTACGTTTGGCATAAGCTCGGAGCATACGCGGATACCGATCAGGTTTGCCGGGTTGTGAAGCGGTGCAAGATCGTTGCACTCTTCTACTGCTTTGATCATCTCATCTGTGATGATAGCGGAAGAAGCGAATTTCTCGCCGCCGTGTACGATACGGTGACCAATTGCATTAACCTCTGCAAGGCTCTTGATCGCGCCTGTTTTCTCATTTGTAAGAGCTTCCAGAACCATCTGGATGGCTTCTTTATGAGTCGGCATGGAAGCCTCTGTGATTTCTTTGTCATTTCCGGCTTTCTGGTATACCAGTCTTCCGTCAATTCCGATTCTCTCGCAAAGTCCTTTTGCAAGAACAGCTTCTGTGTCGGAATCGATCAACTGGTATTTTAAAGAAGAACTACCGCAGTTAATTACCAATACATTCATTTTTTTACTCTCCTGTTTACATGATTATGTATTACCTGACACCAGATATTTTATTCCTCTGGTATCTCTTCAAGGGCATGTGCCCTCAATCACAATACGATTCAGCCCTTTTCAGACTAATTCCAAATTAGTCCTGAGCCTGGCACTGTACGGATGTGATAGCTACAACACCAACGATATCGTCAGCGGAGCATCCACGGGACAGGTCATTTACAGGTTTTGCGATACCCTGGGTGATAGGTCCGTAAGCTTCTGCTTTTGCAAGACGCTGAGCCAGCTTGTATCCGATGTTTCCTGCATCAAGGTCTGGGAAGATAAGAACGTTAGCCTTACCTGCAACCGGGCTTCCCGGAGCTTTAGAAGCACCTACGCTTGGAACGATAGCCGCATCCAGCTGGAACTCTCCGTCAAGTGCAAGGTCCGGATTCTGCTCTTTCGCAATCCTGGTAGCCTCAACAACTTTATCAACATCTGCATGTTTCGCACTTCCCTTTGTAGAATGGGAAAGCATAGCTACTACAGGCTCTTCCTGTACAAGAAGCTTGAAGGACTCAGCAGAAGAAGCTGCGATTGCTGCAAGTTCTTCTGGATTCGGGTTCTGGTTCAGACCGGAATCACCGAATACGAATGCACCGTTAGCGCCGTACTCGCAATCCGGAACGATGATCAGGAAGAATGCGGAAACAAGCTTGGTACCTGGTTTTGTCTTCAGGATCTGAAGGCATGGTCTTAAGGTATCAGCTGTAGAGTGGCAAGCTCCGGAAACCATACCGTCTGCATCGCCCATCTTAACCATCATAACACCATAATACAGATACTGGTTCAGAAGGATCTCCTTAGCCTGCTCTGGTGTCATGCCTTTTTTCTGTCTTAACTCTACTAATTTGTCAATATATCCCTGAGTCTTCTCAGATGTTGCAGGATCTACGATCTGTGCACCGGAAATGTCGAAGCCGCCTTCAGCTGCGCTCTTCTTAACTGCTTCCTCATTACCAACAAGTACAAGCTTAGCAATTCCCTCTTTTAAAATTTTGTCTGCTGCTTCAAGAGTTCTCATGTCCTCTGTCTCTGGCAGTACGATTGTCTTAATGCTGGATTTTGCTCTTTCTTTGATTACATCAATAAATCCCATGATTAAATGGCTCCTTTCATTTGTTACAGTAATCCTCTGGGAACTGGCATAAATATCCCTTTCCCTTTCAGTAACTTATCCTCATTATACGCCACCCCGCCTTGTATTTCAAGCTTTTCAATGTTAGAATATGGAAGAACAACGTATTTTTTGAGGTGCAATTTTATGAAAACAGCCGGAATTATTGCAGAATACAATCCATTCCATACAGGACATGAATATCAGATAAACTATATAAAAGAAAAACTAAGGACAGACTATGTAGTTATCGCCATGAGTGGTGATTTCGTGCAAAGAGGAACCCCTGCTCTTTTTTCAAAATATGTACGTGCAGAAATGGCTCTTCGGAGCGGCGCAGACCTGGTTCTGGAGCTGCCGGTTTCCATTTCTTCTGCCAGTGCAGAGTTATTTGCCAGAGGAGGCGTACAGCTTCTGGATGGACTTGGGGTTACAGATATACTTTGTTTCGGAAGTGAATGCGGTGATACGGATGCGCTTATGGAGCTGGCCAAAATCCTGGCAGAGGAGCCGGAAGCTTTTCAGGACGCCCTTCGCCGGAATCTGAAAAACGGAATGACTTTTCCAAAGGCCAGAAGCATGGCTCTCTCTGCAGTTTTTCCCGAATCAGAAAAATACCAGCAATTGCTCTCTTCCCCCAATAATATTCTTGGAATCGAATACTGCAAGGCTATTTTACGGGAAAACAGCTCTATTTCACCGGTTTCCATTAAACGGGAAGGAAATGATTATCACGAAAATACTCTGTCTGAAAATCACTTTCCTTCTGCTTCTGCTATTCGGAATGCCATTTTGGATTTCAACGTTCCACCCAAAGGGGACTGGTCCAATACCAAGCATTCCCACTGCTTTTTATCTGAAGCATCAGAAACCTCAATACAGAATTTTGCGTTCCTTTCTGATATGGCAAAAAAATTTTTACCAGCAAATTCCCTGGAACTATTTTTACAGGCAATTTCCAGAAATCATTATCTTCTGGAAAACGATCTGGATACGCTTTACCGCTACTGTCTTCTTCAGGAAAAAGAAGAAAGCCTGTGCACATATCTGGACATGTCCCACGCTCTTGCCAGAAGGATTCTCTCCTGCAGGGATCAGTATAAAACATTTTCCCAGTTTGCCGACCTCCTGAAAACCAAGGAGATCACACGCACCAGGATCCAGAGAGCACTGCTTCACATGCTTCTTCATATTCAGAGTGTGCCAGCGCAGATTCCCTACGCCCGGGTTCTGGGATTTCGAAAAAACAGTTCTGCGCTTCTGGGCAAAATAAAAAAATGCAGCAGCATTCCTCTGCTTACCAGACTGCCGGATGCTGCCGCAGTGCTTGAAAACGCACCGCAAGCTATGGATTTACTAAATGAAACAACTTTCGCATCCAATCTTTACGAAAGCATTCTGGCACAAAAAAACAGTGCTTCTTATGTTCATGAATACAGACAACAGATTATTATTGTATAATATTCTCTACTGCATAAAGAGCCCCGGCTACTGCATTTCCGTGCAATAGCCAGGGCTCACTTTTATCAATTTCGTCTTACTCATTAGAAAGAAGGATACGGTCATTATCCAGTTTCTTTCCTGCTCCAACTTTAAACTTGTCAAGCAGTCCTTCCACAGTAAGGCCTTTTTTCTCCTCTTCCTTGATATCCAGAACAATATCACCGGAATCCATCATCAAAATACGATTTCCAAGCTCCAGTGCAGACTGCATATTGTGGGTGATCATCAGACAGGTCAGTCGGTGCTCTTTCACGATCCTGCTGGTCAGGTTCAGCACCTTCTCGGCTGTTCCCGGATCAAGAGCTGCTGTATGCTCATCCAGAAGAAGCAATTTCGGTGGATTCATAGTTGCCATCAAAAGAGTAAGTGCCTGTCTCTGGCCTCCTGAAAGAAGTCCCACTGGATGGTTCATGCGATCTTCAAGACCAATATCCAGAAGTGCAAGCTGTTCACGAAAACGCTGTTTATCACTTTTGGAAATACGGGAAAGCCAGCCTCCCTGCCCTGCAGCAAGCGCAAGGTTCTCCAGAATCGTCATTCCAGGAGCAGTTCCCCGCATCGGATCCTGATACAGTCTCCCGATATTTTTTGCTCTGGCATGCTGTGGCAGAAATGTAATATCCTCTCCATCCAGAACAATAGATCCGGAATCTGTGAGAAAATCTCCACAGATGGCATTAAACATAGTAGATTTACCAGCTCCGTTGGAGCCGATAATCGTTGCAAAATCGCCTTTTTCAAGATGCAGAGACAAATCTCTGATTGCCACTTTTTCATTTACCGTTCCTGGATTAAAGGTTTTGGAAATATGTGAAAGCTTTAACATGAATCAGATACCTCCCTTCTTGTGCGTCATTCTTCTTTTCAGCTGCGGCCACTGTCGTTTCAGATAAGGACCGGAAATTGCCAGAATAACGATCACAGAAGATACCAGTTTCAGCATAAACGCCGGCATGTTAAATCTTAAAGCTACCGTATAAACCAGTCGGAAAATAAAAGAACCCAATACCATTCCCACAGCTCTTACAAAAATTCCGCCTTTTCCAAGAATTGTTCCTCCGATCAGCAGGGAAGCAAGCGCAATGGTAACCATTCCCTGACCGATGTTAATATCCACAGATTTCTGAGACTGGGAAAGAAGGCATCCGGACAGTGCTGTAAAAGAGTTTGCAATACAAAGTCCGATAATCGTTGTAAATACCGGGTTGATAGACGACGACTTCACCATATCTGCATTATTTCCTGTAGCACGGATTGCAAGACCAAGCCGCGTCTTTAAAAATACCACCAGAAAAGCAACCACTGCTGCTACTGCGATCAGCGCAACAATTATATCTGTTCTTCCCTTCAGAGGGGTATCTGCCAGAACATCCTTCATCATGGAAAACACCGTATCTGTACGGTTCATATTGATCAGGGAAGAGCCTCCCATCACTGCTATGTTAATCGAATACAACCCTGTATTCACAATAATTCCCGCAAGCAGACTGTCTACTCCCATTTTTGTCTGCAAAAATCCGGTTACAAAGCCAGAACAGATTCCGGCAAGCATTGCTGCTATTATTGATAAAAAAGGATGTCCGCTGACCGCCACGGCGGCTCCTACAGCGGCTCCTAATGTAAAGCAGCCGTCTGTAGAAAGGTCGCAGACATTCAGCATGGAATAACTTAAAAACAATGCAAGGACAGTCAGGGAACAGATCAGTCCAAGTTTCAAGGCAGTTTCTCCTAAGGAGAGTGCAGTAGCCAGTGTCACAATCATTTCCTCCGGTTAATCATTAATTTGCTTCCAGTTCGTCAAAGCTCTCTGCTGTCACAATCTCATTTACCTGTGTGCAGAGCGGCTCCATAGCAGCTTTGACAGTTTCAAAATCAAGGCCGAGAGCTTCGCATGTTTCTGTGTTTACAGTAGCAGTACCATTATCAAAGGTTTCTACAGGAGTGGTTGCCGGATCAGCTCCATTCAGAAGGATATCAGCAACCATATCTGCTGTTTTTGCTCCAAGATTTGCGTAATCAACACCGTATCCTGCGAAAGCACCATTTAACGCAAAGGAATCAGCTCCTGTGTAATGCGGAATTCCTGCATCAATAAATTTCTCATAAATAGAAAGCTCTGCTGTCATAATAGTATTATCAGTTGGGGTAAACACTGCGTCAACACCATCTGCAACAAGTGCATCTGCTGCAAGCTGAACTTCATCAGTAGTGGTTCCGGTACGCTCAACATATTCGATTCCGTTCTCATCCATGTAAGCTTTTGCTGCCTCGATGGCTGCTGTAGAGGAATCCTGTCCGATATCATATAAAAGTCCGATCTTCTTGGTATCCGGATTTACAGCTTCGATCAGTTTCATAATGGAAGCGGTATCCAGATAATCGCTTGTTCCGGTAAGATTTGCACCAGGTGCCTCCAGGGACTCTACAAGACCTGCACCAACCGGATCCGATACTGCGGAGAATACAACCGGTGTGTCAGTTCCTTCTGTGCTTGCCTGCATACGCATAGCTACTGGTGTTGCAACGCCAACCATAAGGTCTACACCGTCTGCCTGGAAATCAGAAATAATCTGCTCCATAACATTGGCATCTGCATTACAATTGTCATAGGAAATATCAAAGTTTACACCCTTCTCATCACCGATTTCTTTCAGGCGGCTTTCCAGATTGTCTACGATCTGGTTCAGAGATGCGTCATCTACATAATTGCAGATACCGATCTTGTAGTCCTCTGCAAGAACAGGTGTTGCCATCATCATAGTTGCCATTGTTGCTGCTGCGATTGCGATCATTCTTTTTTTCATAGTGTTTTCCTCTCTCTCTTAAAATTGGCGGGAGCGTGTTTAAAAAGGCTTTCCGCATAATATGTGTCACACTTTACGGAAATGATTTTCAAACAGGCTCCAGAAGATAACTAAGCCGATCTTCTGCATCTTGTCTGCGAGAAAGAATGAGTGGTAAAATGGATATCAAAAAACCGTCTTCAAAAAACAACATTCCCTGTTGCTCTTTGAGACGGTAATAAAATCTTATTATCGCGGTGCCACTCAAATTGACAAATCGTCCACTTTCTCATGTACAAACATACACTCCTGATTGGTAACGGGTTCGGTTCCCGTCGGCGCCTACTCTCCTGAAATATAATTTCGGGCCGCCCTCGAAAGTCCATTCCATCAGCCGCTTCATACGAAGATCACACCATCCTTCGCTCTCTGATAAGTCATTATTCAGTCCATTCATAACGACTAAATGTCACATCTGATTTACTACTCTTTCTCATCGGTTTAACTGATTTATACTTTAGCACAGTGATGTAAGAATGTCAAGTGCAAATTTATCCAAAAAAGTTTCTGTTCACTCCGTGACCAGTAACCCAGAAAACTTAGTTTTTAAAGCTATGGATCGGAGCTGGAATTCTTCCGCCTCTTGCCACAAACGCATCACAGGAGAAATTATTTACCGGCATGATTGGTGCATAGCCAAGAAGACCACCGAATTCTACTGTCTCTCCTACTCCTTTTCCGATAACAGGGATCAGACGGACTGCTGTTGTTTTCTGGTTCACCATTCCAATTGCTGCTTCATCTGCAATAATGCCGGAAATGGTGGATGCCTTCGTATCACCTGGTACTGCGATCATATCAAGTCCCACAGAGCATACGCAGGTCATAGCCTCTAATTTCTCAATGGTAAGGGCACCTGCTGTTACCGCATCGATCATTCCCTGATCCTCGCTGACCGGAATAAATGCACCACTCAAGCCTCCAACTGCTGTGGAAGCCATTACACCACCTTTTTTTACCTGGTCATTTAACAGGGCAAGAGCTGCTGTAGTTCCAGGTGCACCGGCTCTTTCAAGACCGATTTCTTCCAGGATCTCAGCCACACTGTCACCGATTGCAGGAGTAGGCGCAAGGGAAAGATCCACAATTCCAAATGGAACGCCAAGCATCTTGGAAGCCTCCCTGGCAACCAGCTGACCTACACGGGTTACCTTAAATGCAGTTCGTTTGATCATCTCACAGAGAGTTTCGAAATCCTCTCCTCTTACTTTCTCCAGAGCGGTTTTTACAACACCTGGACCACTGACGCCAACATTAATAATACTGTCAGCTTCTGTAACGCCGTGGAAAGCACCTGCCATAAACGGGTTGTCATCCGGCGCATTGCAGAATACTACCAGCTTGGCACAGCCAAGGGAATCCTGTTCTTTGGTTGCCTGAGCTGTTTCCAGAATAATCTCTCCCATAAGCTTCACGGCATCCATATTGATTCCAGTCTTTGTGGAACCAACATTCACAGAACTGCATACCCGCTCTGTACTGGCAAGCGCCTGCGGAATAGAACGGATCAGAAGCTCCTCTGCCGGTGTCATTCCCTTACTTACAAGAGCTGTATATCCACCAATAAAGTTCACTCCCACCTGCTTGGCAGCTTTGTCCAGGGTCCTGGCTATTGTTACAAAATCATCTGTAGTTTTGCATGTAGCACCCCCAATCAGACCGATTGGTGTAACAGAAATTCGTTTGTTTACAATTGGAATTCCGTACTGTGCTGATATTTTCTCACCAGTTGCCACCAGATCTTTGGCATATGTGGTAATTTTGTTATAAATTTTTTCGTTTAATTTCTCAAGATCGCTGTCAATACAATCCAGCAGGCTGATTCCAAGAGTAATGGTACGTACATCCAGATTCTCCTGCTCGATCATTTTGTTGGTCTCATTCACCTCAAATATATTAATCATAGCATTCGTATTCCTTTCTATGGATATATCACCTACAGGCGACATTTTTGTTAAATGAAAGTCCGATGGATGGGACTTTCATTTCAAATTCGATGCATTACGTTGAAAATATCCTCATGCTGACAATGGATCACTACGCCGATCTCATCCCCGAGAGCAGCCAGTTCTTTGGAAAGAGTTGCAATTTCCTTGTCTGAAGCACTGGTATCTGCGACCATCATCATGTTAAAATATCCCTGTACAATCGTCTGGGAGATATCCAGAATGTTAACCTGATTCTGGGCAAGATAAGTACATACCTTTGCAATAATACCAACGGTGTCATTTCCTACTACTGTGATAATTGTTTTTTTCATGATACTCCTCCTGTATTTGGGTCTGCAGCCCATTTTGACTGTCCCAGGGAAAATACAGCTTTAAGTTTTCCCTGATCTGTATATAAAAACTGAACCTGTATTTCAAATATAGTTTTGTTTCTTTACTGTAAATTATCTCCTCTACAATACAACCACATCTGAAATACTGTCCCGTTTCGCAACCTGAATCTGAAAATCTTTTGATCTATATGGATTATCTCCAAGAGTTACCTCTGAGCACACAGTCTCATAGGCAAGAGCCTCATAGTTGTTTTCTTTGCTTAAATGTCCAAGAAAAACAGCTTTCATGTCATCATGCAAAAGCCTGCAAAGCAGCTTTCCTGCATTTTCATTGGAAAGATGTCCCCTGTCGCCTAAGATACGCTGTTTCAGATAATAGGGATAACTTCCCACCTGAAGCATACGGATATCATGATTTGCCTCCAGCAAAAGAGCATCCAGATTTTGTAAATTATCTACTATGTAATCGTTATATTTTCCAAGATCTGTGGCGATTCCAACTGCCTTGTCTTCACACTCAACCCGGTATCCTACCGGCTGTGCCGCGTCATGTGGAATAGAAAAAGGATGAATGGTCAGATCCCTGATATGAAAATCCTGATCCTCCACAATCTCATGAAAAGTGTCTTCCGGAAAATTCTTCATATTCTTCATTCTGCTGATTGCATCTGCAGTTCCACCTGTAGTATAAACCGGAATGTGGTATCTGCGTGCCATCACCCCCAGACCGCTGATATGATCGGAATGCTCATGAGTGACCAGAATCGCATCAATGTCCCTGCCAGTAAGTTCCAGCTGGTTCAGTCCCTGCTCGATCCTTTTGCCGCTTATTCCTGTATCTACAAGAACATGGGTTTCTTCTGATCCCACATAAATACAGTTTCCGCTGCTTCCACTGGCAATGCTACAAAGTCTCATTTCTTCTTACTCCTTCATCTATCTGCTTCCAGGTTTTTTCCACATTTCCGTTATTTTCTACAACGAAATCTGTATGGGCTCGAAAATAATCTTCGCTGGCCTGATTTCCGATAATTCCAAGAGATTTTTCCCTTGTATAGCCTCGGTTTTTCATCAGGCGCTGAATGCGGATTTCCTCATCTGTATGAATATACCATACTTCATCACAAAACTCCTGGTAATGTTCTTCCAGAAAAAGTGCAGCTTCCACAATGCATAGCTTCCGTCCCTTATTCTTCTGTTCCTCCAGGCTTTTCAGGATATATCTTTTTACAGCCGGATGAATTATTCCATTTAGGCGGCTCAAAAAATCCGGTTGCTCAAATACTACATCGGAAACCCTCTTCCGGTCAATAGTTTTATCGTTTTTTATCACATCTTTCCCAAACAGATCAATCACTGGCTGATAACATTCCTGTCCCGGAGCCATCACAATATGTCCCACTTCGTCAGCCTGTATAACAAAAGCATTATATTTTTTCTCAAGATAAGCAAGCACCGTACTTTTTCCGGCACCAACTCCTCCTGTAATACCAATTGTCTTCATTTGTCCTATTCCTTACTGCTTCGATTTCACCTGGTAATTATGAGGTGCAAACTATTTTCTTCCTCAATCCTATTCCAGACATAGCTCTGATTCTACTTTGCCTCGTACCAGTTATTCCCCTGATGCATATCTACTTCCAGCTCCACTGCCAGATTGGCTGCACCCTTCATTTCCTCTTCCAGAATTCTTGATACCTGAGGGATTTCATCTTTCCAAGTCTCGATCAGCAATTCATCGTGGACCTGAAGCACCAGTCTGGATCTCAGTTTCTCATCCAAAAGACGTTTATACACACGATTCATGGCAATTTTGATAATATCTGCGGCAGTTCCCTGAATTGGCGAGTTCATGGCAACACGCTCGCCAAAGGATCTCTGCATAAAATTGCTGGATTTCAGTTCCGGAACCGGTCTTCTTCTGCCAAACATAGTGGAAACATAGCCTTTTTCTTTTCCCTGCTCCACAAGTCCATCCAGAAATCCCTTTATGCTTGGATAGGTCTCAAAATATTTCTGGATATAAGCGGCAGCCTCTTTTCTTGTAATACTAAGATCCTGGCTAAGACCAAAAGAGCTGATGCCATATACAATGCCAAAGTTTACCGCCTTGGCATTTCGTCTTTGCAGAGGAGTGACCTCCTCAAGCGGAATATGAAAGACCTGAGACGCTGTCAGTCGATGAATATCTTCCGCCTCCCTGTAAGCCTTGATCAGCTTTTCATCCCCGGACATGTGAGCCAGAACACGCAGCTCAATCTGTGAGTAATCAGCATCCAGGAATACAAATCCAGCTTCCGGTACAAATACTTTGCGGATCAGTCTTCCAAGCTCCATTCGGACTGGAATATTCTGAAGGTTTGGCTCTGTACTGCTGATTCTGCCAGTGGCAGTTATGGTCTGGTTAAAAGTGGAATGAATTCTTCCATCCTTCTCGATTACGGCTCCAAGACCGTCTGCATAAGTGGATTTCAGCTTTGTAAGCTGACGATATTCCAAAATATCATTTACGATTGGATTCTCTGATGCCAGTTTCTCTAATATATCTGCGGATGTGGAGTAGCCGGTCTTCGTTTTCTTTCCTCCCGGAATAGCCATTTTTTCAAAAAGGATCACACCAAGCTGTTTCGGAGAATTGATATTAAATTCTTCTCCTGCCTGCTGCCAGATCAGCTTTTCCAGTTCATGAATGCGGACAGTCAGCTTTTCACCATAATTTTTCAATTCTTCTCCTTTTACTTCGATTCCCCATTTTTCCATGGAATCTAACGTAAATACAAGAGGAAGTTCAATCTCTGTGTATACCTTCCACATACCTGTTTCCTGAAGCTTCGCTTTCAAGGGGGCTCTGGTGGCAAAAGCGGTATACGCCATATAGCATGCCAGATGTTCCAGTTCCGGCATATCCTCCTCCCAGGCCTTTTTCAGGGATATTTTTCCCAGAAGCTCTTCTTTTCCCGGAAGGAGCTTCCCATCCAGATAATCTTTTGCAAGCTCTTCATAAGTATAAGTACTTTTCAAAGGATTCAGAAGATAAGCTGCAATGCCACAGTCAAATACGTTTGCATCGGGTGTTAGATCAGCACGCTTGAGCATGGTTTTTACGTCCATGGAACAAACTGTGGTAGACTTCCCCAGCCTGCCGATCTTATCACTTAAATAAGCTGCTGTTACCATTCCCTCCACAGGAACATAATACATTTCATCTTCCCCTAATGCCAGACCAGCTCCATAGACACCTTCTTTATCCCAGAGAAGCGCTATTCCCACAGCTTCTGCCTGTCCCGCTTTTTCAAAAAGTGCCTCACAGCCCTCCAGATCATTGCAGATGAAAAAATCCTGTTCTATTGTATTTTCATTCACTTCAGCCGGATCAAATTTCATCAGAAAATTCCGGAAATCCAATTTTCTGCATAGCTCGTAGGCTTCCTTTGTAAAAATATTTCCTAACTGGAATTTCTCCTGTTCAAATTCTATGGGGCTGTTTGTACAAATAGTTGCAAGCTCCTTACTCAGCTGGGCCATCTGGTAATTTTCCCTCAAAGATTCTCTGGCCCGCTTTTGTGAAATCTCTTCCACATGGGAAAAAGCATTTTCTATGGAGCCATATTCTGCAAGCAGCCTGGTGGCTGTCTTCTCTCCGACACCTGGAATTCCAGGAATATTGTCGGCAGCATCACCCATAAGAGCCTTTAATTCTATAACCTGGGCAGGAGTAACCAGATACCGCTCCTGCACCTGGTCTTCCTTATAGTCTTCTATAACAGTCTGCCCTTTTGCAGTCCTTGGCAGACGGATCATGGTTTTCTTAGTCGCCAGCTGTAAAAGATCACGGTCACCGGAAAGAATGATTACATCCATACCTTTTTCTTCACCTTTTTTCGCCAGCGTACCAAGAATATCGTCTGCTTCAAAGCCTGCAAGGGAAACTGTGGCGATTTCCATCTTTTCAAGCATCTCTTTCAAGAGCGGAATCTGTTCCTTTAGTTCCTGAGGCATGGGCTTACGTGTACCTTTGTATTCTGGGTATTTCGCATGGCGAAAAGTCGGCTCACTTCTGTCAAATGCCACTGCCAGATATTCCGGTTTCTCTTCTCCCAGCACTTTAAACAGGATATTTAAAAAGCCATAGACAGCACCTGTATGCAGACCTTCTGAATTAGTCAGATCCGGAAGTCCGTAAAATGCCCTGTTTAAAATACTGTGACCATCTATCAGTAAAATTTTCTCACACATATAAGCCTCCTGTACCGTGTTTCCTATAATACCTGCATAATAATATAAATCAAAAATCCACCCAGTCCGGCAATCAACGCGCAGAATCCCATTCCACTCAGCGCGCGGCGGAATCTCATCTTCAGTATATAATGCTTGGATTTACGAATATCTTCTTCCAGAAGCTCCCGAAGATCCAATGTGGAATCTCTGCTCTGCTCATCCAGCTGCTGCATGGCAGCATGAACAATAAAATAAGTTTCCAGTTCGTCGTAACAGGACGGACAATTCTCCACATGTTCCAGAAAATCCTCCAGTTCATCTACAGATAAATCATGCTCAATGTATCGGTTTACCATACTCTCTGCTGTCTGACAATTCATGGAAACACACCTCCCTTTTGCAGCCCATATTTGTTATTATATCCGAATCTCCCTCAAAACACAAGAGACAGCAGATGTTTGATCGGATACGGTTACTCTTTAAACAGACAATGTAAATAACAAAAATCTGCTTAAGAGGTATCCGATCATTTTCTGCTGTCCCTTATTTTATATATCCGGCAATGCGGTTCTCTTTATTGCCGCAAAATCCAGTCAAATAATACAAAAATGCTTTTTTACTCTGCACTGGCAGTAAGAGACTTCGGCGGATCATTTAAAATCTTCATAAATTCCTCGCCTGTGATTGTTTCATGCTCATACAAATATTTTGCCAGTTCATGAAGCTTCTCAATATTATCCTCAAGAATCTTATAGGCCTTCTCATGCTGTCTTCGTACCAGCTCTACTACCTTTTTGTCCAGAAGTGTCTGTGTTTCAAAGGAGCAGCTAAGACTTGAATCACCGCCCAGATACTGATTGTTCATACTTTCCATCGCAACCATATCAAACTCATCGCTCATGCCATAGCGTGAAATCATGCCTCGGGCAATCTTGGTAGCCTGCTCGATATCATTCGACGCGCCAGTTGTAATACTGTGGAAAATCAGTTCTTCAGCAGCACGTCCACCAGTAAATGTAGCAATTTTATTCTCCAATTCTTCCTTTGACATCAGGAAGTGCTCCTGCTCATCCACCTGCATGGTGTATCCAAGAGCGCCTGAGGTACGGGGAATAATGGTAATCTTGTGAACCGGAGCAGAATCCGTCTGTTTCGCCGCCACAAGTGCATGTCCCACCTCATGATAGGATACGATCAACTTCTCCTTATTGGAAAGCACCCGGTTTTTCTTCTGATAACCAGCGATAACTACCTCAATACTCTCCTCAAAGTCAGCCTGGGTAGCAAACTTCCTGCCGTCACGGACAGCACGAAGAGCTGCCTCGTTTACAACATTGGCAAGCTCTGCACCGGAAGCGCCGGCTGCTGCCTTGGCAATTTCATCGAAACGGACACTGTCTGCGATTTTGATCTTTCTGGCATGGACTTTCAGGATTTCCTCACGTCCTTTCAGATCCGGAAGTTCTACCGGAATACGTCTGTCAAAACGACCTGGACGCAGAAGGGCCGGATCCAGGGAATCCGGACGGTTGGTAGCAGCCAGGATCACAACTCCCTTGGAGCCGTCAAATCCATCCATCTCTGTAAGCAGCTGGTTTAATGTCTGCTCACGTTCATCGTTTCCACCTGTGAAGCTTCCGCTGTCACGTTTCTTACCAATGGTATCAATCTCATCAATAAATACAATACAAGGTGCCTTCTCATTTGCCTGTTTAAACAGATCACGAACCTTGGCAGCACCCATGCCCACAAACATTTCCACAAATTCCGAACCGGAAATAGAGAAAAACGGTACTTCTGCTTCTCCTGCAACTGCCTTGGCGAGCAATGTCTTACCTGTACCAGGAGGTCCTACAAGAAGGGCGCCTTTGGGCATAGATGCTCCAATCTCCGTGTATTTCTGTGGATTGTGAAGATAATCTACAATTTCCGTAAGAAGCTCTTTCGCCTCGTCCTCACCTGCCACATCTGTAAATTTAATTCCTGTAGAAGACTTCACATATACTTTGGCATTGCTTTTTCCAAAGGACATTGCTCCGCCAGGGCCTCCGCCCATAGAGCTCATCATCTTTTTACTCAGCCATCTCCCAAGGAAAACAAAGATTACGATTGGAATCACATATCCGATCACCAGACTGAGAAAGATGGACTGCTTCTGAGGCTCCACTGCTTCCATACTGGTTCCGGCTTCATAAAGGCGGCTTACAAGGTCTGGATCATCCATACGTACAGTCTTGCACACCACGTCCTCGCCGTTCTTTCTGACTACATAATAGATATAATCGTCCTGCACCTCTGCCTTGGATACATTTCCACGCTCTACATTGCTGAGGAATGTACTATAGTCGGTCTTCTCCACAGAGCGTTCCTGCATGGCAGGAATGGCAAATATGTTCAGGAAAAGGATCACCCCAACCGCTATCAGTGCAAAAATGTACAATGGCCGGTTTTCTGGTTTTTTATGGTCAATATTCATTGGCATTTCCTCCATTTTCTGTCAACTGTTAAATACTTTAGCATTTCCATGTATGAATATCAATATTCTGCCTCAAAAATTTATAAACTTTTCATAATTTCATCTTTACTTTATTTTTATAATGTGCTATTATATCAATTGTTCAACCGCCGGCATGTCGGAATGGCAGACGAGGCAGACTCAAAATCTGTTGTAGGCAACTACGTGTGGGTTCAAGTCCCACTGCCGGCACTTTTTCATATTTCATATGTTATATAAATCCTGTCAAATCCTTGATTTTACGGGATTTTTTATTGTTCAGAATTTCAAAAAATGGCAAGGGTTGTCAAAAATTTGCCCTGCATTTGCCTCGTGGATTCATACTTTTGACCATCAATCTCCAACTGTTCCAAAGAAATTCTTTCTATATAGCAAAAGAGGATCCGCCAGCATTTCAGCGGTTCCTCTTTTCATTTACACAGTCTGCAAGCCAAACGCATCAAACTGTTTTTATCTTACTCATAAGTAATTACGCCCGGTCTTCATCCTCCAGCATTTTCTCATAAATCGGGAAGCAGTCGAAAGTTGCAAAGTAATCTCTTGGAGTCTCGGCGCGACGGATCATATCGAAGCTTCCATCTTCGTGAAGAAGGATCTCCGCAGATTTCAATTTACCATTGTAATTATATCCCATGGAAAAACCATGTGCGCCAGTATCATGAATCACCAGATAATCTCCCATATCAATCTTCGGAAGATAACGGTCAATTGCAAACTTATCATTATTCTCGCAAAGAGATCCTGTGATATCATACAGATGATCGCAAACCTGATCCTCTTTTCCAAGAACAGTAATATGATGATAAGCACCGTACATAGCCGGCCGCATAAGGTTTACTGCGCAGGAATCCACACCGATATACTCTTTGTGAGTGTGCTTCTCATGAATCGCTTTTGTTACCAGGCAACCATAAGGTCCCATCATGAATCGTCCAAGTTCTGTATAAATAGCTACATCTCCCATTCCTTCCGGAACCAGAACTTCTTCATATACCTTGCGTACACCCTCTCCAATTGCACGAATATCGTTTGGAGTCTGCTCTGGGCGATAAGGAATACCTATACCACCGGAAAGATTGATGAATTTAATATGCGCCCCAGTCTCCTTCTGAAGCTTCACAGCAAGTTCAAACATAACCTTCGCAAGCATCGGGTAGTAATCATTCGTCACTGTATTGCTGGCAAGAAATGCATGAATTCCAAACTCCCTGGCGCCCTTACTCTTCAGGATACGGAATGCATCAAAAATCTGCTCCGTAGTCATGCCATATTTTGCATCCCCGGGATTATCCATAATATCGTTACTGATTTTGAACACTCCGCCAGGATTATAACGGCAGCTGATAATCTCCGGAATCTTTCCAACAGCTTTCTCTACACTCTCAATATGAGTGATGTCATCAAGATTGATAATTCCACCTATCTCATCTGCATATTTAAACTCTTTATCCGGAGTGTCGTTGGAGGAAAACATAATGTCTCCCTTCTTACATCCGATAGCTTTGGAAAGCATCAGTTCTGTCATGGATGAGCAGTCACATCCGCAGCCATATTCCTGCAAAATCTTGATCAGGAATGGGTTCGGGGTTGCCTTTACTGCAAAAAACTCCTTAAAGCCTTTGTTCCATGCAAAAGCTTCCTTTAAAGCCTGTGCATTCTCCCGGATTCCTTTCTCATCATAAAGATGAAATGGGGTAGGATATTTTCCGGCAATTTCCTGTACCTTTTCCAGTGTTACAAAAGGTGTCTTTTTCATAATAGTTTCTCCTCGTTTGTAAAATACAGCACTCGCTGCTCTTAAAAAGTAATTTTTCTGTTGTCACAAGTCAGAGCCTGTGACAGCTTTATTTGGCTTCAATCACATGCAGCATATTTGTTACAGCACCTTCCCGGGTCATATTGGTAGCAGGATCTCCAACCGTAAATACGATCAGGTCTCCTTTCTTTGCAAGCCGCTTTCTGCGGACAACGCTCATGGCCTGGGAAATAATATGCTCTGTGGAATCCTTCTCGTATCCTTTCAACGGTGTAACGCCCCATACAAGCTGAAGTCTATGCAGAATCGTATCATTGGGAGTAACAGCATAAATAGGAGCTTCCGGCCGGAAATTGGAAATCAGTCTGGCTGTTCTTCCTCCAAAGGTAGGAGTCACAATGGCCTTGGCCTTCAGATCTCTTGCAGTCTGCACTGCTGCCAGTCCCACAGCGCTGGACACTCTGCTCTCACCACACATATTGCGGTTATGGGTATAATCCTCATAATTCAGGTGAGGCTCTGTGGTCTGTGCAATCTCCACCATCATCTTCAGTGCTTCCAGCGGATATTTACCAGCTGCAGTCTCACCGGAAAGCATAATAGCATCTGTACCGTCGTAAATAGCATTGGCAACGTCTGCCACCTCTGCTCTTGTAGGACGTGGATTGCGAATCATGGAATCCAACATCTGGGTAGCAGTAATAACCGGAACATAGTTCTCATTGCACTTGCGGATGATCATTTTCTGGATATAAGGAACCTCACTAGGAGGAATCTCCACACCAAGATCACCTCTGGCAACCATAATACCATCTGCAGCCTTGATGATCTCATCAATATTTTCAACACCTTCGGCATTCTCGATTTTGGCAATGATTCCAATATCATGTCCGCCATTTTCATCCAAAAGCTGACGGATTTCTTTAATCGCTTTTGCATCACGGACAAAAGAAGCTGCAATATAGTCAAACTCCTGTGTAATTCCAAACAGAATATCATCTTTATCCTGCTCTGTAATTCCCGGAAGCTTCACATTCACATAAGGAACATTGATTCCTTTGCGCTCTCCAAGCTCGCCGCCGTTTAAGACACGGCAGACAATATCCCCATTCTTAATATTCTCAATCTCCAGTTCGATCAGACCATCATCAATCAGGATTTTGCCGCCTTTTTTCACATCTTTGTAAAGATTTTCATATGTGATGGCGACTCTGGTCTCATCTCCCTCTATATCACCGGTAGTAAGTGTAAATTCGCTTCCAGCCTCCAATGTAATCTTCTTATGATCCTTAAGAAGCTTGGTACGGATCTCCGGTCCCTTTGTATCAAGAAGCAGGGCAACCGGAATATTCAGTTCTTCCCGTAGGTTTTTGACCATGTCTACTCTTCCCCTGTGTTCTTCATGAGAACCATGGGAAAAATTAAAACGTGCAATATCCATTCCGGCACGCATCATAGCTCTTAAAGTATTTTTCTTACTGGATGCTGGTCCCATAGTACAGATAATTTTTGTTCTCTTCATAAGCAGTCTTTCCCTCTGTCTTTTCAGTCATTTGCTGGCTGCTGCCCACATCGTTCACAGCAGCCATGCGATGTTACCGGTTAACAATTACATTAATTTCATTTCACATGTGTATGTGTAAAAAGATGATCCTGGCAATACTCATAATTTCCATTGCATCTGGAACAAAAACGAAATTCCAGATTAGGATCATCAAGCTCAGTACGTCCGCAAATCGCGCATTTGTGCTTGGTCACACTGCCGCTGCCTGATTTCATACGTCCCTGGGGTTCCATTGCTCTGCGGAATTCATTTCTTCTGTGGATCTCCTTCGGGTTATACCGGCTGAAATCCTTTGTTCCAAAGTAAAAAATAATGAAATTCAACAGTGAAGCCACAATCGGGATCACCAGATACCATGCACCTGCCATAACGTACTGAATCATTTCATATACAACGATCACCACATAAAAAATTGCCATCCACTTCATCTTCACCGGAATGATAAACATAAGCAGAACCTGCATATCCGGATAACACATTGCATATGCAAGGAATGTGGACAGACTGATATAATAAGTAGAAAATACGTTTCCTACCAGAACATTTCCTCCGAGAAGGAAATACAGAATAAACGCTCCCAAAATTGTAAATATCACGCCCGAAAGAATATACAACGTATATTTAAAAGTTCCAATCGTCCGCTCCAGAGAAGTTCCAATTGGATAATAAAAGAACAGAACTGCAATTGCAAACCATAATACTCCGGAAGTGCTCGGTGGATACAGTACCCAGGTTACCAGTCTCCATACCTGTCCCCGCAGAATATACGCTGGTTCCAGGCTCAGCCAGTTCAGTATGCCTGGATTCACGATCATCAGTGCATAACCGATCACATAGCATACAATCATGTAAATTGTGAGATTGGGAATACCAAATCTTCCAAATTTTCGTTCCAGCTTATCAATAAATTTCATGTAATCCTCCTATTCAGAAAAATTTCTTCTTGGACAGAATCACAGCTGCCACAATACTCACCAGTATGGACAGCAATATCACCACTAAAAATCCCCATTTGTCAGCAGAAAACGGCATTCCCGAAGGGCTCAGGTTCATTCCATATGCACTGAACACAATAGTGGGAATACTCATTACAATCGTGATAACGGACAAAACCTTCATAACCACATTCAGGTTATTGGAAATAACCGAGGCAAAAGTCCCCATCATGCTGCTTAAGATACCGCTGTATATATTGGCCATCTCGATTGCCTGTTTATTCTCAATGATAACATCTTCCAGAAGATCCGTATCCTCCGGGTACTGCTTAATGCTCTCTACCTTCAGAAGCTTCTCCAGTACTACCTCGTTCGACCGAAGAGATGTAGTAAAATAAACCAGGGATTTCTCCAGTTCCAACAGTTCCATTAGTTCCTGATTACGGGTGGACATGTGGAGCTTCTCCTCCACCTGTTCACTTTTCTTATCTATAATACGCAGATAATGCAGGTACATAGTGGCATTGCGGTACAGGATCTGCAAAATGAATCTGGTTTTCATATAGGTAAAGAAATTACGTACTCTTCCCTCCATAAACCGGGTAAGCACCTGGGTATCCTCCAGACATACGGTAAAAATCATCTTCTTGGTAACAATAATACCAAGAGGGATAGTGCCATACCAGTCCTTGTCATTGCGTTCCTCGATCATAGGAACATCTACCAGGATCAGTGTATAATTATCTTCCACTTCAATACGAGAACGCTCTTCCTCATCCAGAGGAGCGCGAAGATCATCTACTTCGATTCCGAATCTTTCGGACATCTCAAAGATCTCAGTTGCAGTGGGATTGGTCATTGCAATCCAACAATCCTCCTGTGGCTCCTGAATCTCATGGATCGCACCCTCTATTGTCTTAAAAATCCTTACCACAAGCTGCACTCCTTCCAATCTCTTGCTTCTGTATAAAAACCAGCTGTCCCACTTTTCTGTCAGACAGGGCTCCTATCCTCAAAAATACACGCTTAATTATAATTTCTACAGGAAATTTTGTCAATTCTAATAGATTCGGTTTACAAATTTTTTGCATTTCGCTATAATGTCTTTAACATCACATTCATACTTTAATTCGGCACAGCAGTTTTCCCTCCACAACTGGCGATTGCTGCAGTCCGAAGAAGAAAGGATTTATGCCTATGAGTCAGTCAACATTTGGAAAAAAATTTACGGTAACTACCTGGGGAGAGTCCCACGGCAAGGCACTGGGCACCGTTGTAGATGGCGTTCCGGCAGGACTTTTCCTTACGGAGGCAGATATACAGGCTTATCTGGACAGAAGGAAGCCTGGCCAAAGCCGTTACACCACTGCCCGAAATGAAGGAGATGAAGTCGAAATCCTTTCCGGAGTCTTTGAGGGACAGACCACTGGCACCCCCATTTCCATGATCGTGCGGAACAAAGACCAACGTTCCCGGGATTACGGAAATATCGCGCAGACCTATCGTCCTGGACATGCAGATTTTGGGTTTGACAGTAAATATGGTTTTCGCGACTACAGAGGCGGTGGACGTTCCTCTGGACGTGAGACCATCGGCCGAGTTGCCGCAGGAGCCATTGCAGCCAGGATTCTGAAAGAACTTGGTATTACCCTGCAGGCCTACACCAGTTCCATCGGACCAGTCTCCTGCCACAGCTACCACCCTGAAATAATACCGGAAAACTCTTTCTATATGCCAGATATGGTTGCCGCAGAAAAAGCAGCCAAGTATCTGGAGAAATGCATGAAAGAGGAGGACAGTGCAGGCGGTGTTGTCGAGTGCCGTATAAGCGGCGTTCCTGCTGGCATTGGAGATCCTGTATTTGGAAAACTAGATGCAGCTTTTGCCCAGGCACTGATGTCTATTGGCGCCGTAAAAGCAGTGGAAATCGGCGATGGTGTAAAGGTTTCCACCATGAAGGGTTCCGAAAACAATGATGGCTTCCACATGGAAAATGGCAGAATTGTAAAGACCACCAACCACTCTGGAGGCATTTTAGGCGGAATCAGTGACGGCGGTGAAATTCTCCTCCGCGCCCACATCAAACCAACCCCATCCATTGCACAGCCTCAGCAGACTGTTACCACTACCGGCGAGAACACCTCCATCGAAATCAAAGGCCGCCATGATCCTGTGATCGTGCCCCGCGCCGTTGTAGTCGTGGAATCCATGGCCGCCATCACACTGGTAGATGCCATGTTCTCCAATATGAGTGCACGCATGGACTATGTAAAAAACTTTTATCTTTAAAATTCGTCAAAAAGGCAGTTACCTGAATCTTTCTCTCATTCAGATAACTGCCTTCATTATTTATATAATCTGTGAAAAAATTCACTATTCACACTAACGCGTGTTTGAAAAAATATACCTATGCCTCCAAATCCTCAATATCATTTCCATCCGGTACCGGCCAGATATTGATGCAGTTCGGAGTCTCGATCTTACGCGGCTTGCCTTTCATCATAATGATGTTCTTCTCATAGTCAACCTTGAAGGTGGTAATGCTGTTGCTGGAATGGTTGGCAACGGCAATGTGCTGGTTATCCGGGAAGATTACAAGGTCTTTCGGATAGTCACCACTTACTGGAAGAACAAGCTTGCGTTCCAGAAGTCCTGTCTCAGAATCCACTTCAAACATGCCCACTGTGTTCTCACCGGCTGTGGTGCAGAACAGGTGCTTGCCATCCGGTGCAAGTGCAAGTCCGGAAGCAGCATTGTGAGATACACCTCCATCCTCTTTCTTCGCCAGGGTAGAAATGCTCTGAAGCAGTTCAAATTCCGGAATATCTCCATTTCCGTTATAGCTATAAACCTTTATCTCATTGCTCAGCTCAAAAAGCACATATGCGAAACGTCCATCTGCACTGAAACGGATAATACGCGGTCCGCTCTCTCTCGGGCATCTTACAATATCAACCAGCTCCAGCTTATCTGTGCGCTTATTGATCCGGTAAACCTTGATCTGGTCAATTCCATTATCTACTGCGCAGAGATATTTATTATCCGGAGTAGGACGTACACAGTTTACGTGAGGACGGAAGTTACGCTCTGCAACACTTCCAAGACCAGTGTGGAAAACACCGTCCATAACACTTCCAAGACGTCCATCCTTATGAGTGTGTACAACGGTTACCTTTCCATCGTGATAACCTGCTACGTAAAGATATTTGCCATCTACGTCTGTAGCAAGGAAACAACCTCTCATGCCATCAATATCCACGCTGTTGATACGTGCCAAATCGCCATTATGATCACGCTTGAATACCGCAACGCCCTCATCCTCGATAGAATAAAGGTATTTTCCATTCTTGGATACCGCGGTATAAGACGCATTACTTACTTCCACTTCACTTCTCTCTGTGAGAGTACCTTCTTCCAGGTTCACGTCATAAACCTGAATTCCCTTGCTGGTTCCGTGAGTATAGGTTCCTACATAAGCCACATATTTCTTACCCATTTGTCTAGCCTCCTACAGTCTCTTTCTGGAAACCGTCCGTTCACGCTGTTCTTCCGATCTTTTTTACAGCGTAGCGGGTCACTGTGCAGCTCTGAATATTACTGCATTCTCTATATCAGTAAATCCTCTGCCACGGTTCATTTATTACAGCCGCATTTTATTACAGCAACTCGTATTCTGGTTTCTTTTATGTAATTGTGTCTAAATTATACCACACACATTTTCAAAGAACAAGCTTTACTGCATCCAGAGTTTCCATAATAATTTCATCTGTATGAGCCGCTGACAGGAACATGGCTTCAAACTGGGACGGAGCCATATGAATTCCCATATTCAGCATTTTTTTGAAATATTCTGCAAATGCCACTGTGTCAGAAGATTTTGCAGAAACATAATCGACAACAGGCTGTCCCGTAAAGAACAGGCTTCCAAGAGAGCCCACATAATTCATCTGGTAATTCAGACCTTTTTCTTTCACGATTTTTCCCATTCCACCGTAGAGAAGCTCTCCCTTTTTCTCCAGTTCCGTGTAAATTTCCTGATGGTCATACAAATATTTCAGCTGGGTAAGCCCGGCAGCCATAGCTACCGGATTTCCGCTTAAAGTACCTGCCTGATATACTTTTCCTGCCGGAGCAACCAATTCCATCACATCTCTTCTTCCGCCATATGCACCTACCGGCATTCCGGCACCAATGATTTTTCCATAAGTAACCAGATCCGGTGTTACACCAAAATACTGTGCTGCGCCGCCAAATGCAAGTCGGAATCCGGTAATCACCTCATCAAAAATAAGAAGGGCATGGTATTGGTCGCAAAGAGCGCGAAGTCCCTGCAGAAATCCTTCCCTTGGCGGAACTACGCCCATGTTGGCTCCAACTGCTTCCACGATCACTGCTGCCACCTGGCCATCTGCCTGCTGAAAAAGAGTCTCCACACTGCCAAGATCGTTGTAAGCTGCCAGCATAGTATCCTCTGTACAGCCTTTTGGAACACCGGCACTGTCCGGCACACCACTTGTCATCACACCGGAACCTGCGCTTACCAGCATGGCATCACTGTGTCCATGATAGCAGCCTGCAAATTTGATGATCTTATTTTTCCCCGTATAACCTCTTGCCACACGGATTGCACTCATAACAGCCTCTGTACCAGAATTGACCATTCGGACCATATCCACATGCGAGATTCTGTCACAGATAAATTCAGCCATTTCCACTTCAATCTCTGTAGCGCATCCAAAACTCAGGCCTTTTTCACATGCCTTCAGAACGCTTTCCCGTATTGCAGGAAAATTGTGTCCCAGGATCATTGGTCCCCAGGAATCTATGTAATCAATATAACGATTGCCATCTACATCATAAATATAGCAGCCATCTGCACGTTCAATAAATCTCGGTGCTTCTCCAATAGCGCCATATGCACGCACCGGACTGTTTACACCGCCAGGGATTCTTTTTACCGCTCTCTCAAAAAGCTTCTCAGACTTTGTCATTATCCGATTCTCCCTTCCTCCATCATTTTTGCAATTTCTTCTGCAAAATAGGTGATATAAATCTGTGCACCTGCACGATAAGCTCCCACCGCCATTTCTCCAACGATCCGCTCTTCATCGATCCAGCCCATCTTTGCTGCAGCCTTCACCATGGCATACTCACCGCTTACACTATAGGCAGCTACCGGAACATTCACAGCCTTGGAGATCTCAGATACCATATCAAGATAGGACATGGCAGGCTTCACCATAATAATATCAGCGCCTTCTTCAATATCCATAAGAGCTTCTTTCATTCCCTCTCTTCTGTTGTGGAAATCCATCTGATAGCTCTTGCGGTCTCCAAAAGCAGGAGCACTTCCGGCTGCATCGCGGAATGGACCATAGAACGCAGAAGCATATTTCACCGCATAAGACATGATCGGAATATTGGTATAACCGCCCAGATCCAGTTCTTTACGGATGGCAGCTACACGTCCGTCCATCATATCGGAAGGCGCGATCATATCAGAGCCAGCCTGCGCATGAGACAGAGCTGTTTTTGCCAGAAGCTCCAATGTCTTGTCGTTGTCAACATCATGGCCGCAAAGAACGCCGCAGTGACCGTGAGAGGTATATTCACACATACACACATCTGTCACATAATACATCTCTGGAAATCTGCTCTTTGCTTCCCGAAGTGCCTTCTGTACAATACCATCCTGAGCGTAAGCGCCGCTTCCGACTTCATCCTTATGATCCGGGATTCCAAAAAGCATAATGCTGTTTACTCCTGCTTTTTCCAACTGCTCCAGCTTATAGGGAAGACGGTCCAGGCTGTAACGGTACTGCCCTTCCATGGAAGGAATCTCTTCCTGGATTCCATTTCCTTCCATTACAAACAGAGGGTAGATAAGAGAAGATTTGTCCATTCTGGTCTCTCTCACCATTTTTCGCAAATTTGCACTGCCCCTTAATCTTCTAGGTCTCTTAATCAGTTCCATTTTTCTTCACTCCTCTTCAGTGTCTCAACCAGTTCGATCAGACTGTCGATGGTTGCTTTTTCTGACATATATGTCTGCATTCCATAAGAATCCGCCGCTGCACGAGTCTGTTTCCCAATACATGCAGCACGAACCCTGGAATAATCAAGTCCTTTGGTACTCTCCACAAAGCCTTTCACTGTGGAAGCACTGGTAAATACAGCCAGGTCAATGGTGCCCTCTTCAAATTCTTTCTTCTCATTAATAAGAGGACTGCTTACATATCCGGTCTCATAAGTCGGAACATCATCCACCTGTGCACCTGTTTTTTTCAGTTCTTCTGCCAGCTCCCTGTTTCCAAGGGAGGCTCTTGGAATCAGAATCTTTTCTGTTCCATTTAAAAGAGCGCCAAGTTCTTTTCCAAGGGTATTTCCATCATAAACAGAAGGCATGAAATCCGGATAGATTCCTCTTTCCAGAAACTTCTTCTTTGTGCCCTCACCGATCACCGCGATTTTTGCATTTCCAAGAGAACGCAGGTCGATCTTCTTTTTCTCCATTTGCCTGAAGAAAACTTCCACGCCTGCAGGACTTGTAAATACCAGCCAGTCATAGCTGCGGATATGAGAAAAGGCCTGGTACAGTCTGCTCTGATCCTCCAGAGGGATAATACTGATGGATGGAAGTTCCAGTACTTCTGCACCTTTCTCCCGAAGAAGGGCCGCAGTTCTGGAAATATTCTCCTTTGGCCGGGTGACAAGGATCTTCCAGCCTGCCAGAGGTAATTTCTCATACCAGGCAAAATCATCTGCCAGAGTGCAGACCTTTCCTACCACAATAATGGCCGGTGTCTGGATCTTCGCCTGGTCAGCCGCGGCTTTCAGGGTACCAACAGTAGCCACCACTCGTTTCTGACCTGCTGTGGTTCCTTTGGACAAAACAGCGGCAGGCATATCCGGTTCCATACCAGCTTTCATAAGACCATTGCAGATATCCTCCATGGCAGTGATTCCCATAAGAAAAACAAGAGTTCCCTTTGTATGCACCAGTGCCCCAAAATCAATGTCGTACTCCATACCCTTGCGTTTATGTCCGGTGATAACATGGACAGAGGAACAGAAATCCCGATGTGTCACAGGAATCCCATTGTATGCAGGTACGGAAATCGGGGATGTCACACCAGGAACTATTTCATAAGGAATGCCCTCCTTTGTAAGAAGCTCCAGCTCCTCTCCTCCTCGTCCAAAGAGAAAAGGATCGCCGCCTTTCAGGCGTACTACCTTGTTGCCCTTTTTTGCCTCTTCAGCAAGAACCTGATTGATCTTCTCCTGGGACATGGTATGGTGGCCGGCACGTTTTCCCACGTTGATCAATTTTGCAGAAGCAGGAATTCTGGTCAGGATTCCCTGTCCTACCAGGCTGTCATAAACAACCACATCTGCCTGTTCCAGCACCTGGGCACCTTTCATTGTAAAAAGTCCCACATCTCCAGGACCGGCTCCCACTAGCCAGACTTTTCCCGGTTCTTTTTTGTTGTCTTCCTGCAAGCCAGACTCTTTGTATTCCACTTTGCAGCGCTCCTGCAGTTCTTTTGCAAGAGAAGTTCCCAGTTCTTCTGCATCTGAAGGATTTCCTGTTTTATATCCTTTCAGGTAATGTCCGGTTTCTTCCTCGTAATAAAGGCCGGTAAGTTTCAACTGACCATCTTTGATTTCTCCATAGGCTGCCACAGGAGAAGTACAGCCTCCGTTTAAATATTTCACAAAGGCACGCTCCGCTGCTGCCGCCTGGTGTGCCTGCAGATCGTCATATCCTTCCAGATATTCATAATCCAGCCCTTTTCTTCCCTGGACAGCCAGGATTCCCTGACCTGCTGCCGGAACCATTTCTTCTGTATCAAAATACCGGCTGATTCTTTTTTCAAGTCCCAGACGCTTCAACCCTGCGGCTGCAAGAACTAACCCTGCATAATCTCCGTTATCCAGTTTCTCCAGTCTTGTCTGAAGATTTCCGCGAATGCTTTTCACATTCATATCCGGATAAATTTCTTTCAGCTGCAGTTTTCTTCGAAGACTGGAACATCCGATGGGTTTGGACGGATCCAAAGTATGGCAGCCTTCTGGAAGAACCAGTACATCCCTTGCATCTTCACGTCTGGAAAAAGCAAGTATGGGAAGTTCCTCTGAGATTTCCATTGGCATATCTTTCAGACTATGAACTGACAACTGGCTTCTTCCTTCCAGAAGCGCCCGATCCAGTTCTTTTACAAACAGACCTTTTCCTCCGATTTTATCAAGTGTACGGTCCAGAATTTTATCACCTGTGGTCTTCATGGTAAGAATTTCCACATCTGTTTCCGGGTGCTTGCAGACAATATAGTCCCTCACCATCTGGCTTTGCAGTACGGCAAGCTTGCTCTCCCTGCTTCCGATCACAACTTTTTTATTCATAACTATCCTCATCTTTTTCCAGTTCTTCCAGAAGTGCCTGCATTTTTTCTCTTACTGCCTTAGCCTTTTTGTGATTGACACCGCTGGCCGTGATTCCCACTACAATATCATCCTTCAGACAAATTCCGGGAAAGTAAAAATCGCACAAATTCTTATCACTTGCAACATTTACATAAATTCCCTCTTCTTTACAGATACGGTAAATTTCCTCATTTAACTCACTGTTATTCGTAACAGCCAGCACCATATAAGCCATAGAGAAATCTGATTTTTTCACAGGGCGGGGCTGGATCTGAATTTTTCCCAGCTTGCCCAGTTCCCAGAGATCGGCTGTCATCTTCGGTGCGATTACTGTAATATTCCTGGTAAATAATAATAATGCTTTCACTCTTCTTGTGGCAATGGTTCCCCCACCCACTACCACAATATTCTTATCCGATAAATCCACATACAGTGGGAAATAACGCTTATTTTTCATATGTTTTCTCCAGTCCTGCTACACATTCCAGAAATGCCTGTTCATTCATGCTGTCCCTGAGTCCAAACAACATTTTGTTTACAACCTTTTCCATTGCACGGTCCACTGCACTCAACAGCTGCTCTTTTTCCTGCTCTTCCATATGAGTGTTTTTCAGAGGCTTCATAATTCTTAAATTAAAATCATTTACTGCATTTTCTTTAATTTCCTGTATACGCGGGATCAGATCTTTCCCTTCCAGCCATTTGAAAAATTCATCCATCTGCTCACGGACGATTTTTCCAGCTGCCTCCAGATGTTCCTGAAGCTCGGCAGGCTTCTCATCCGTTTTGAAGCTGTCCATGTCATATAAAGTCACACCTTCAAACCTGCCCACCTCTGGTTCAATATCTCTTGGAACCGCCAGGTCAATAAGTACAATGGTCTTCTCCAGTTCCAGATCCTCAAACAGCTCTTCGCGCAAAGTGAAGTTGGGACTTGCCGTGGCGCTTACCACAAGATCGCATTTTGGCAGATATTCCATTCGTTCTCCATAATTAATTCTTTTACAGCCAAAAGGAATGCTTACCATACCACTTCGGTACTGACGGACTGTTACCGTCACATCTGCTCCGCTCTCCATCAGGGTCTGAGCTGCCACCTTTCCCATCTCACCGTTTCCGATCACCATACAGACCTTTTCTTTTACTGAATAGCCTTGTTTTTCCAGCATTTGTATAGCCTGATGGATCACAGATGGATTTCCATGGGAAAATGGGACTTCTGTTTTGATCTTCTTGCCTGCTGTCACGGCCATTCGAAAAAGCACCTCCAGAGCTCCGTCTGTGGTAAAATGTTCTCTGGCAATTCCAAGGGCGTCCTTTACCTGCGTCAGGATCTGGTCTTCACCCAAAATCTGGGATTTCAGCCCTGATGCAAGATAAAACAGATGTTCTACAGCGTCATGACCTTCCCGTTTTATAAAATACTTCTCGTATTCCCTGTTCTGTATTTTTTTTAATCTGCAAAGCTCTTCATATAAAGAAATCTCAGTTTCCTCATCAACGCTTGCCCAGACTTCCAGGCGGTTGCATGTGGACAGGATAATGCAGCCGTTGATTCCAGGCTGCTCTTTTATTTTCTCCATTGCCTCTCCTGCATTTTTTCTGGTAAATGCAAATAAGGCTCTTATATCTATGGGAGCCATACTATGGTCGATTCCAATCATGGAAATACTCATCTTATGTAATTCTCCTTAAAAACATTTTGCTTTGGCGTTTTGTGTTTCTATCTTTTTTCCGCCACCGCTAATTTTACTAATTTGCAGGGAGATTGTCAATAAAACAACAATGAAAAACTTCCAGGCGGTTCGATTATGGGCTACTTATCCGTCTGGAAGTTTTCTTATATTCTTCTTATCTTTTCATTCCCTATGAGTGCCTCTAACCACCTGAATGCCTCTGTCTTCCAGCATTTCACAGATACGGGTTATTCTTGGGCACTCTTTTTTGCCGTCGATCAGACAACATACACCAACATGCATAACTTTTATGTCTTCACTGACCAGCCTGTCAATTTTTTCCAGAATTCCTTTGTCATCATCTGGTTCTGCAGGATTCATACTTTTACATCCATTGCATGTCATCATTGCTGCCAAACAGGTATCCTGGGAATATTCCTTAAAAAAGGCCTCCCGTTCCATAAAAGCCTTCAGACATCCCACCCTGGCACAGACATCGTTGGAATGAAGACAGGTCAAAGTTCCGATCTTTGTCATTTTTCTCACCTTTTAACTCTTGTGCCTGTTTATTTTATAAGAACAAAATATGCATTTTCCCCTGACTGTCATAGACAACTTCTGATTCCACCTTATAAATCCGTCGGATCAGCTCCGGTGTCAAAACTTCCCCAGGAGTACCCTCCCCCTCCAGAACACCGTCTTTTAAAACATAAATCCGGTCGCAGTATGCAGCTGCAATGTTCAGATCATGAATTGCAGAGATCACGGTAACATCCAGATTCTTTACCAGCTTCATCAGCATGATCTGATGAGTGATATCAAGATGATTGGTAGGCTCATCCAGGATCAGGGCAGGCGTCTGCTGTGCAAGGGCTCTTGCAAGAATCACGCGTTGCTGCTCGCCTCCTGATAAAGTGGAAAAGCTGCGGTCTGCAAATTTGTCCATCTGAACGATTTTCAGCGCTTCCTCTACGATCCGGTAGTCATCTGCATTGTCTCTTTCCAGAGTTTTTTTATGAGGCGCACGCCCCATCAAAACTACTTCTCTTGCGCTGAAATCAAAATTATAGTAATTGTGCTGGGCTACCACCGCCATTTTCTTTGCGGAGCTTTTTGCATTCATAGCATAAAGTTCTTCCCCATCAAGATATACAGCTCCGGAATCTGCCTTTAATACACGGTAAATACATTTCAGCAAAGTGGACTTTCCACTTCCGTTAGGTCCAATGATCCCCACCAATTCCTTATCTCTGGTTTCAATGGAAATTCCCTTAAGGATTTCTTTTGCCTGAAAATTTACCCGGATATTTTCTGTGGTTATTTTCATCCCTTTTTCCCTCCGAAACCATAAGATTTGCGAACCAGTAAATAGATAAAACAAGGCGCTCCAATAATGGAAACCAGAACACCGATAGGCATTTCTGAGTTTTTCAGGATCACACGGCACGCCACATCACACCATATCAGAAAGGAACTTCCAAGCAGAGCACTAAGGGGGATCAGGCGGCAGTGATCTGTTCCAAACAAGATTCTTACCACATGAGGAATCACCAGACCTACAAAACCGATCACTCCGGCACAATACACGGCAAATCCTACCATCACAGAAGAAAGAATCAGATATGCAGTCCGAAATCTGTGCAGATCTGTTCCCAGGGTAATAGATACTTCATCGCCCAACAGCATCAGATTCAAATTCCTGTACTGCGTCCAGAAAAGCACTACACACACCAGCGTCACAGGAAGCATCACACTTACCCTTGACCAGTTGGCCCCGGCAAGACTTCCCATGGTCCATTTCATAACCTCTGTGGCACCATTTTTGTCATTTGTTATGTAGATCACAAAATTGGAAAAAGCAGAACAGACTGCGCTGATTGCCATTCCTGCAAGAATCAGCTTCGCCGATGTTGCTTTGCCTCCCATATTGGCAATTGCAATAACCGCAAAGGATGTGAGCATGGCTCCTATAAATGCGCAAAGCCCTACGGAGTTTCCTCCAAGGAAGCTGCCGATTCCAAGCATGATCGCCAGAGTTGCCCCGAAAGAAGCACCAGAAGAAATTCCAAGTACATAAGGATCTGCCAAAGGATTCTGCACAATTGCCTGCATGACCACGCCACACACAGAAAGAGCCATACCTACCGCCAGTGCCAGAAGAACCCTTGGAAGCCGGATCAGCCATACAACATCATGAATGGCCCCCTCAGAGTAGGAGGCCATACTTTTTATGTGGAATATTTTGTACAGAATCACGCTGTATACATCTTTCAATGACAGATCTGCATTTCCAAATGTAACAGCTGCCAGAATGGAAAAAACCAGAAATGCGGCAAGTCCCACAAGAGCTGTTGCATAGATAGATGAACGAAAAATTTTCTCTTTTTTCACTGTTTTTTCCTCAATATATCCATTCCACAATCCAATTAATCAATTGCAACATCTGGATATAATCCCTTAGCAAATGTTTCCACTCCGTCCTGGGTACGGGTTGCACTTGCGTACATTTCGCTGAGCATAATTGGATATACACGGCCATTCTTTACTGCGTCAAGGCTCTGGAGGGCTTCATCATCCTGGATCACGGCCATCTGGCTTTCCAGAACACTCTGTGGATCGTCACCTGCATATGGCATGTATACCACAAAGATCACATCCGGGTTTGCTGCAATAATGTCCTCTTTTCCAACGGTAGAAGCATCTGGATTTGCAAGAGTTGCACCTAACTTGGTTACCATATCTCCTCCGAGACTGCTTGCGCCATAGTTTGTAATGTCCTCACCAAGTGGCTCAAGAACCATTACTGTAGGTTTCTCTTCTACATCTTTTGTTGCCTCAAGTGTGTTGTCAATTACAGCTTTGATATCGTCAACAATTGCTTCTGCCTTATCCTGTACGTCAAAAATCTTACCAAGGTTCAGAATATCTGTATATTCATTTTCCAGTGTTCTCTCACCGCCTGGACGGGTATTAGAGTTATAATAAGTGTTGCAGCCTTTATCGATCCAGTTGGTTACATTTCCAAGGTTCTTATCAGAAAACAGGGAACTCCAGGAAAGGATCATATCTGGCTCCAGCATAGTGACAGTTTCAAGGGATGGGGTAAATTCATCAAGATAATTTGTTTTAGAAAATGCTTCTTTCAGATCATCCGGAACTTCGTTGTCAAGACCTGCAGTTGCAACAAGGCGGTCCTCAAGTCCAAGTGCCAGCATTGTCTCAATGCTGCCCTGATATACTGCGATAACCTTTTCCGGTGCTTTTTCATAGATGGTTTCGATCTCGTTTCCATCGTAATCATAGGTGGTGATGGTTAAAGGATACTCGGTTCTGGTCTCACCCTCAGAAGCATCCTCTTCCTCGGAAGCATCTGCAGTCTCTTCGGCCGGCTGGTTATCCTCTTTGATGGTCTCAGAGTCTGCACGCTCTGCTGCATATACTGCAGGCGCTGCGGACATGGTCATAGCAGCAGCCATCATCATAGCCATGATTCTTGTAGTTAAAACTTTGTTTTTCATTTCTTTTCCTCTCTTTTCGTTTGTTTTCGTAACCGAAAAGATGGGGCTTCAAAAAGCGTCACTACTACCCGTGACTTAAAAGGCACTTTTTACGGAAGCTCCTCTTCTTACCTTCGTCAAGCAGGTTTCCTGACTCGCAGGTAGTAACAGCATGGCTTCCCTTCTCACGCATATACGCAATGGTTTTCATAAGCCAGCCTTCCTGTATACAGTGGCCACAACCGTTCAGGCGTTGCACCTGATTCCCTCTCACAGCGAAATCGCCGTTCACTTAACTGGTATTCAATTACTTCAACAGTCTAGCATATCTCTTCTTTAAAAACAACAATATTATTACCAATTTGCAAATTTTTTGGTCAATTATCTGGCAGTTTTTATATGCTCTACAAACAGCCTCCGAATGCTTTCGTATTCGCCAAGACCCTTCAAAACAGTTTCTACTTTATAGCCTTTCGCTCCGATCACATTTTTCCAGGAATCCGCTTCCTCCCCTGCCATATCATTCTTGGCATGGTCACCTGCCACGATCATAAATGGTGCGATCACAACTTTCTTGGCATCGCTTTTCTCCAGCTGGTTCAAAGCCTGGTCAATTTCCGGATAACCCTCTACGGTTGCCACGATCACATTTTCATATCCCATATCTTTGAATCTGTAATCAAGAGCGGCATAAACCGTATTTGCATAATGCTCTGTTCCATGACCCATAAGCACAAGTGCAGTCTTCTTATCCTGAATTACAGGAAATACATCTGTAATTGTTTTTACCACATATGCATTGTCTTCTTCTGTGGTAAGCAGCGGATTGCCGAATTTCACAGACTGGAAGTGATTAGCAGCTGCAAGAACGTCTGCTTTCATAAGATCGTTCTCCACTCCATTCATTACGTGAGTTGGCTGAACGATCACCTCTTCGATTCCGTCCTGTGCCATGCGCTCCATAGCTTCTTTCACGTTATCATAATGAATGTGATCCCGTTTTTCAATCTTCGCCAGGATCATCTTGCTTGTCCAGGCACGATAAATCCTGTACTGGGGAAAAGCGGCTCCAATTGTCTCTTCAATTGCGTCAATAGTCACTTTTCTGGTATCCTCATGGCTGGTTCCAAAGCTTACCACAAGAATTGCTTTCTTGGTGAGATTACCCATTCTCTTACCTCCATAGTTTTATTTTTACACTGTAATTATAAGGTAAAAATAAATTTTTTCAACTCAATTTTTAATAGCTTTAGCGTCTTGTCCTTCCTTTTTATTTATGGTAAATTTTACCTTGGAGGTGTTACTTTTATATGAATAAAGAAAATCAGTCTAAGATCATAGAACTTGTAAGACAGACAAAGCCACTGATCTTTCAGGAAATGACACATGAAAAGGTTACAGAAAAAGGAGCTGCAGATTACGTCACAAACGTAGATGTAGCTGTGCAGAAGTATCTGAAAGAGGCGCTTGGAAATGAATTTCCGGATATCGCACTGATTGCCGAAGAGAAAGAGAACCTTGGGCTGGATCCGGATAAATCATACTGGATTCTGGATCCCATTGACGGAACCACCAATCTGATCCGGGATTATCACTTAAGTGCAGTTTCTCTTGGGCTTTATGAAAATGGGGAGATTACTTTCGGTGTAGTTTATAATCCATTTACAGAAGAGCTGTTCTACGGAGCAAAGGGAGAAGGCGCTTACCTGAACGGAGCTCCTATCCAGGTTTCTGACCAGCCGGAATTCAAGGACGCGGTTGTATCCTTCGGTTCTTCTCCTTATGAGAAAAACAGGGCAAAGGAATTGTTCCCGATATTTTATAATATCTTTATGAACTGTGCTGACTTCAGACGTACCGGTTCTGCTGCTCTTGATATCTGCTATGTGGCATGCGGAAGACAGCATGCTTATCTTGAGCAGAATCTGAAGCCTTGGGACTACAGTGGGGCATCCATTATTTTAAGGGAAGCAGGCGGCACCATCACAGACTGGGGAAATAAGGAGCTGCCTTATCTGGCGAACTCAGATATACTGGCTTGTGTGCCACAGTTCCGGGAGATTTTGCTGAAGCTTATAAATGCGTAACAAGGCTGCAACCAGTTCTCAAAAGTTCTAAGTTTTCATATAAACACGGACTTTAGCTCGTTGTCCGCAAAATGAAAGACACCACTTCAGATTTTTATACATATAAAATCTAATAAAAATTGTTAGGTTTTATAAATAATCTGTTAAGGTGTCTTTTTTATTTAAACATATCTGCTTATATTCTTCCGCTTTTATTCTGCTGTATATTCACGCACTCTCAAGGGAATACCAAGCTTCTCTGCCACTTTACGGCTTTTCTCAACATTTTCCTCGCCAATGCAGTCTACAACGGTAAATTTTACATTTTCTGTATACTGTTTGCAATCTTCTGCAAATTTCAACATGGCATCAAATGCTTTTTCCCCATAGGCCGGACGTACTACTTCATTGTAGGACTTTGCGTCTGGCATATTCAGACTGATGGAAACAATGTCTACAGCCTGACACACTTCCCTGGCTATAGAACGCTTATTGATCAGGTCACCAAGTCCATTTGTATTCAGACGTAACCGGATTCCCGGACAGAGCTTACCATCTCGGTCTAAATGTGCCGGATATTTACTTCTTACATATTTGCTGACTGCGATCAGCTTATCCAATGCCATAGTCGGCTCGCCGTACCCGCAGAAAACAGCTTCTTTGTAACCGGAAAAATCAAACGCATCGATTGCCTTGTAGATTTCTTCCATTGTAGGTTCTTTCTCAAACCATAATGTCTTTGCACTACCTACAGAATCACCGTTGTTACGGATGCAGAAGGTACAGTTGCAGGGACATTTATTAGTTAAATTAAAATACACTTCATGATTATAACAATAAACAATATCAGCCATTATTCACTCGCTCCTTCATAATTCATGTTACTCTTCTCGCCATTCACAGCAGCTGTTTCATTTTTCTATTTTACACAATTCTTCAAGATATTTCTCGAAGCAGACCCCGTCATTTCGATCCGTGCCCTCCTGTACAGTTTCCGCAATTGCTTTGGAAAGGAAATTTACTGCCAGCTCTACACAAGTCATCATAGACATTCCCTTCACTAACCCTGCACTGAGTACAGAGGCAAACAGATCACCGGTTCCCGAATAGCTGCCCCCGGTCTTTGGGGCAAAACACCAGTAGACCTGACCATTTTCCACCACCAGATTTCCCATCTGCATAGAGTTCTTCTTATTCCTATCTGAAATTAGCGCAGGTGCTGCTTTCTGCTCTTTCACATATTCGATTCCCGTAATTACAGCTGCCTGTAAACAATATTCATTTGCCAGCTTCTCGCCGATTTTTTCAATCTGCTCCAGACGTTTCTCCCCATCCAGTTCCATAAGCCCTGCATATCTTTTTTCCATCTCTTCTTTCCCATACAAAAGAAGCAATGCTTCTGTCAGATTAGGGGTGATCACCTGTGCGCTTCTCACCAGCTGGACCATCCGTTCCCGCAAACCTTCTGTATAAATCCCATAAGCACCGCCATTATCTCCCATAACCGGATCCACCAGCACCACGGTCTTCTCTTTCCGGAATCTTCTGAGAAAATCCAGGATCTTATCTGCCTGCTCCTCGTCAGCCAGAAATCCTGTATAAATTCCATCCGGGGAAAATCCCCGTTTCTCCCATTCATCCATGATCTGTTCCATGTGCTCTGTATAATTGTCACAGTAATAGGAAGGATAACCGGTCTGGTTGCTGAGTACTGCTGTTGGCAGCGGTACAGCCTGCACGCCCATCACCGAGATCACCGGAATTGCCGCTGTCAGGGAACATTTTCCAAGCCCTGACAAATCCTGAATTACCGCTATTTTTTTCAAATATATCACTCCTGATTTTTATTGTAAATTTTTCGTTTATATTATAAAATATCATCTAAGTGTATGTACAGAAATATCCAAATTCAACTTTTTTAGAAGGGACAGTTTTATGTTAGACATTGAAAAGAATCAAAACCGCACTACGCATCTTTATATGGAAGTTTACGAATACTACCGGAAACTGATCCTGGATGGGAAAATGACACCCGGAAGCAAAATGCCTTCTCTCCGCAAGTGTTCCCAGGAGCTGAAGCTTTCCCGCACTACTATTGAAACTGCCTATCTTCAGCTTGCCGCAGACGGCTACATTATGGCAAAAGCCCAAAGCGGCTATTATGTCACAGAGATTGCCTCCCACCAGCATAAAAACAACCAGCCGGGTACTCATAAAGAAACTCATTACCGCTATGACCTGGCATCTTCAGGTGTAGATAAAGAAAGCTTTCGTTTTGACCTGTGGAGCCGTTACATGAAAAGCGCCCTCCGGCAGAATGAACGCATGCTGACCTATGGCGAACCCCAGGGGGAAGCGGATTTCCGGGAAACTTTGTCAGATTACATCCGTGAGAGGCGGAACATTCTTTGTTCACCGGATGATATTGTAGTAGGCGCCAGTTTCCAAAGCCTGCTGCAGATTCTCTGTCCTCTTATCCATGAAGTATATCCGGAATTTCACCGGGTATCCTTTCCAACCCCTTCTTTCGTTCACGGAAGCACAGTTTTCGGGGACTATGGATATGAGATCTGTTACCGTAACAAAGACTGTGATGTGGTCTATGTTTCTCCTGCACACATGACAAAGTGGGGCGAAATCATGCCGGTAAAGCGCCGTCTGGAGCTTTTGAAATATGCAGATGAACGCCATCATCTGGTAATCGAAGATGATTTCGAAAACGAATTTGTCTATTTCCAGAAGCCTACACCCTCCCTTTTCGGACTCTCCGGAGGACAGGGCGTAGTTTACATTGGTTCATTTTCCAGATTGCTGCTGCCTTCTATCCGTATCAGCTTTATGATCCTGCCTCCTGAGCTTCTCAATGCTTATAAAAAGAAAGCCGGATTTTACAACCAGACTGCTTCTAAAGCAGAACAGATTGCTCTGTGTCAATTTATCCGGGACGGTCATCTTGCTGCACAGACCAGAAGGCTGAAACGACTTTATTCTTCCAAATTAAAACAGCTTCGCAGCTCAGTCCGTCAGGTATTTGGCACTGGCTGTCAGATTCAGGTGGGCGCAGCCGGTACCAGTCTGGCTCTTACTTTGCCTTATGAAAAAAGCGGGGATGAATTAAAAAAACAGGCTTCTGAAAAAAGCCTGCATTTACAAATTCTAAAAGAAAGTGAGAAAGATGTGACGGTACTTATGTCCTGCTCCTCCATACCAGTACAGGATTTCGTCCCGGCCTGCGAACTGCTGAAGTCTGTAGTTTTGAACTAAACGGACAGCGTATACTTTGCCATTTACCACAGACAGAGTATACGCTGTTTTTTATCCCCGGTTGTTGTCGATCATATACAGCAAGGCATTGCAGATGCACGCTGCGATATTTGATCCGCCCTTACGCCCGCGGGCTACAATATACGGCACATCTGTATGCATGATCAGTTCCTTGGACTGCACCACATTCACAAACCCTACCGGCACACCGATGATCAGCTCCGGATTCAGTTTTTTCTCCTCGATCAGCTCATAAAGGCGAACCAGTGCTGTAGGTGCATTTCCAATGGCAAAGATCAGCTTTTTATCCACCCCGGCCGCCTTGTCCATGCTTGCCGTGGCACGGGTGGAACCATTTTCTTTCGCAATCTTCGCCACATCCTCATCTGACATAAAGCAGTAAACCTCACCGCCATACCTTGCAAGGGCGCGTTTATTGATTCCTGCTTTTGCCATCTGGGTATCGGTTACAATACAGGCGCCATCTTTAATTGCCTGAATCGCTTTTTCCACTGCGTTTTCGGAAAAACAAAGATTTTTCGCATAATCGAAATCAGCGCTTGTGTGAATACATCTCTTTACCACCAGCTCTGTTCCCGGGAGCAGAGGGGTATCACCAAGCTCCTCTGTGATAATCTCAAAGCTTCTTTTCTCTATGTCCATTGGTTTTACATTTTCCAGTTCTACCTTCATATTTATACCCCCTCTTCCAGGATTTCATATATTTTCTTCATATCCAGATGTTTCCGGAGCTCTGCTGCCAGAATATCATACTGGGTTTCCTTAAATGCCTGAAAATCCATTCCAGTCATTCCGGATACGTCCAGCCCTTTCTTTTCTCCAATGATTTGTACAATTGCCTCAGCTACTGCCTCTTTATCGAAAACACCATGGACATAAGTTCCGCACACATTGTCAAGATAAGCACCATCCGCCTTTCTCTCTCCGGTTACGCTATCCTGAATATTTGTAGATGGCTTTGCATCTCCCTTCAGGGCAGTCTCACCCATATGGATCTCATATCCTTCCAGAGCAGTATCACTAAGCTTTGCAAACGCACCAGTCAGCTGGCTAAAGGAGCCTTCCACTCTGGTTCTGGTCTTTTTCCTGGCAAAAACGGTATCCATTGGAAGAAGGCCCATACCTTTGATCGTTCCGCCAGCTTCCACTCCATGAGGATCGCTTAAAGTTTCGCCCATCATCTGATAGCCGCCGCAGATTCCAAAGATCAGCTTTCCTTTCGCAGCCTCCTTCAGGATCAACGCTTCCAGGCCATTTTCTCTCATCCACAGAAGATCTTCCATTGTATTTTTGGTTCCAGGCAGAATGATCATATCCGGATTGCCAAGCTCTGATGGATTTTTTACATAGCGAAGGGAAACTCCCTGAATACTCTCCAGCGGATTAAAATCTGTGAAATTAGAAATTCTGGGCACTCGGATCACCGCAATGTCAATCATGTCTACTGTCCGTTTTGTCTCAAAGCGTTCCGTCAGGCTGTCCTCATCCTCCACCTGAATATTCAGATAAGGAGCTACGCCTACAACCGGAATGCCGCTTCTCTCCTCCAGCATTTCCACCCCAGGATCCAGAATAGTTTTGTCTCCACGGAATTTATTGATGATCAGACCTTTTACCATCTCCTTTTCATCTTCTTCCAGAAGCATGACAGTTCCGATCAGCTGGGCAAAAACACCGCCACGGTCAATATCTCCCACCAGAAGAACCGGAGCCTTTGCCATTTTCGCCATACCCATATTTACGATATCATCACTTTTCAGATTGATTTCCGCCGGACTTCCGGCTCCCTCTATAACAATAATATCATTTTCTGCTGCAAGAGCATTGTAAGCCTTCATAATATCCGGCACCAGTTTTTTCTTATATTTGAAATAATCTCTGGCGCTCATGTTTCCCAGAACCTCACCGTTTACGATCACCTGGGAGCCTACATCGTTTGTAGGCTTTAAAAGAACAGGATTCATCAGAACAGAAGGAGCAATTCCGGCTGCTTCTGCCTGCATCACCTGGGCACGTCCCATTTCCAGACCTTCTTTTGTGATAAAAGAATTCAACGCCATATTCTGGGACTTAAAAGGTGCCACACGGTACCCGTCCTGTTTAAAAATTCTGCAAAGGCCTGCTGCCAGAAGGCTTTTTCCGGCATTGGACATTGTCCCCTGCACCATGATTGCTTTTGCCAAAATGTGTTCCTCCTTTTATAAAATCACATTTTCAACTTTGGTTCTATCTATTTCTTTCTATTTCTTTCAATGCCCTGACAAGCTGCTGATTTTCTTCATGTTCCTTCACCGCAACCCTGTAATATCCTTTGGAAAGTCCGGTATAATTGCTGCAATCGCGTATCAGGATCTTCTTCTGCTCCAGCTTCTCATACAAATCCAGCGGACCAGTAAAAAACACATAATTTGCCTGAGATGGGTAAACCGGATAACCAAGAGCAGTCAATTGCTCTTTCAGGTAAGCCAGCTCTTCAAATGTCACCTGTCTGCCCTTTTCTACATATTCCGTTTCCTGTAATGCAGCCAGACCTGCTGCCTGTGCCATGGAAGAGACATTCCAGGGCTGACATACACCTTCTATTTTTTCCAGAAGTCCTTTATTTCCGCAAAGACCATAGCCAAGTCTCACACCTGCCATAGCATAGCGCTTTGTAAAAGCTTTCAGAAGAAACAGATTGTCATAGGTTTCCAGATATTCTTTTAGCGTATATTTTTCTGGTGATGGAACGAAATCCAGGAAACATTCATCCACCGCCATAAGAATATTAAGCTCCTGACAACGCTTCAGAATTTTTTCCAGCAATGGTTTTTCCACCAGAAGCCCGGTTGGATTATTGGGATTACACAGGAAAATAATGTCAATCTCTTCTGTCAATGCCTGTAAGAAGTTTTCCTCCAGCACAAACCTCTTTTTCCCATCCAGGAGAAAAAACTCTACCTGGCAATCTACACTATATAATGCCTGCTGGTATTCTGCAAAAGTCGGAGCCGGCACCAGAGCCCGTCTTGGATTCACCGCCCGGCAAAGGGAAAAGATCACCTCTGCAGCGCCGTTTCCGCAGATCACCTGATCCGGCTTCGTATTCTCATATTCTGCAATGGCTTTTTTTAAGGGAGTGCAGCCTACCTGGGGGTAGTCATTTATATGCTCCAGACTTTCAATGATCGCTTTTTTGATTCCCTCCGGGGTGCCAAGAGGATTGCAGTTTGCTGAAAAGTCAATGCACCCCTGATGATGATACACATCACCGCCATGTATGTGTTTTTCCATTGTTGTCTCCATTCAAGTAATTGCACGCTCTAGATGTGCATCACAATTTTAAAACATACTTTAATCTTTTATTTGTTGCTGTTTTTTCAGCAAAATCTGCTATAACACAGTCTTCAGAAGAACACTCAGACCGAAGAATAAAATTGCTCCCACAATACAGGTTGCATAAAGCAGTTTATTCGCTTTTGGAATATCCTCGATTTTAACCGGGCGGATCGGATCCCCGATCGTCGGTTTTTCATATAGCTTACCAAAATAATAAGCATTTCCTGCCAGCTGAACATCCAGTGCTCCTGCCATAGCCGCTTCTGTCTGGGCAGAATTGGGGCTTGCATGATTGCGGCGGTCTCTTCTGTATATTTTCACTGCATTTTTGGTATCCATTCCAACAAATACTGTGGACAATGCCATCAGCCAGCCGGAAATTCTGGCTGGAATATAATTCGCCACATCGTCAAGTCTGGCTGCACATCTTCCAAAATACAGATATTTATCGTTTTTATATCCAAGCATAGAATCCATAGTGTTGATGCCCTTGTACAAAAACATCAGAGGAATTCCACCGATTGCCATATAAAGCATAGGGGCAATAATTCCGTCAGAGGAATTTTCCGCAACCGTTTCCACAGCAGCCTTCGTCACTCCGATTTCTGAAAGTGCCTGTGTATCACGTCCCACAATCATGGAAACGGCATAACGCGCTTCCTCAATGGTTCCGTTTTTCAGGCGGTCATATACTTTCATACTTTCCACTTTCAATGATTTTGTTGCAAGCAGCTGTCCGCACCAGAAAGTCTCCAGTGCAAAGCCCAGCCAGAAATTCCATTTATAAAACAGATGGATTACAACGTAAGGAATAAAAAAGGTAATAAAACAGACAAGGACAACTTCCAGAATGCCTCCTGCCCGCTCACCCTTATCTGTTTTCGGAAACACCTTTCGTATTCCTTTTTCCAGTATGCTGATCAGATTTCCTATAAGACATACCGGATGATATAGCCATCTTGGATCTCCCATAAGCAGGTCAAGAATAAAACCTGCCGGAAGAGTTAATAATCGTATCATTTTTGTAACTCCTTATACTCCAGACACTTTTTTAAAAATGCCTGTGGGATTTTCGGATTTGCGTAATAATATAAATGAGGAAAGCCAGCTAACAAATGATCAGAACCTTGCATGCAGTCCCACCCGCGTTTGCTTTCCGGTTTGGAAGCATGAAATGCAGTTCCACAATTATCCGAATCAAAATAATGAAATTCATGGGCCGGACTTACTCCAAGATCTGACTCCCCAAGAATTACAGTTTCCTGTTTTCCATGGGAAATCCCCTGATTCTGCTTCAAAGTAATATAGCCAAACCGGGTCAGTCTGGGTGTGCGCCATACCTTACCCGGAATAATGCCTGCCATTTCATAGAATTTCCCATCCATTCCCTCCATGCTTTCGTGGAGATACATGAACCCACCGCATTCTGCAAGACAGGGCATTCCATCCTTTATGGCTGCCGCAATTTCCTGCCGCATAGAAAGATTCTCCTCCAATGCTTTTCCATTTAATTCCGGATATCCACCATAGAGAAGAAGTCCGTCCAGATTATCTGGTAAATGTCCGTCATGTACAGGCGAAAAAGCCACCAACTCGGCACCCATGGAACGAAGAAGATCCAGATTATCCTCATAAAAGAAGCAGAATGCCTCATCTTTCGCAAGACCGATCCGAAGCTTCTTTGGGCTTTTCCAGGTATACACCTGACTCATTTCAGTCAATGCATCCACTTCTCTTTTCACCTTTTCAGCTATTGCACTGGTTCCAGCTGGCTGACATAGGGATCTCTCATCTGTCTTTTCCAACAATGGATATTCCAACACTGGTGCCTCATTGGCCAGTTTTAATATCTCTTCTATTTCCAGACTGTTCTCCAGCACTTCTGCCAGCTTTAAAAGCCTTCCCTTTAATTCCGGAATTTCTTCCGGAAGAACCAAGCCCAGATGTCTGCTTTCTATCACACAGTCCTCTACCTTTGGCACATAGCCCAGCACCTTAATACCAAGCTCTTCTTCTATCAGCTTTTTCATTCGGGGATAAAGCATGGGCGACATCTGGTTAAAAATCACGCCCTTTATATGGCTGTCCCTTTTATACTCCATAAATCCTTTTATGTAAGCAGCAAGTGAAACACTCATTCCTTTGCTGTTCACGATCAGAATTACAGGTGTGTCCGTTACCCTGGCCAGATCATAGGCACTTGCTCTGGTGGTAATTCCTGCCACTCCATCGTAAAATCCCATGACCCCTTCCATCACTGCTATTTCACAATCAGCACTGTTTTTTGCAAGAAGGTATCTGGTAATCTCCTCTCCTGTAAAAAAAGTGTCCAGATTTCGGGATTTTGTACCAATTACCTGGGTATGGAACATGGGATCAATATAATCCGGTCCGCATTTAAAGGAGACTGTCTTTATTCCTCTGTTTACCAGTACCTGCAGCAGACCACAGGTGAGAAGTGTTTTCCCGTTTCCGCTGGCTCCTGCTGCAAGCAAGATCCTGGGTATTCTTTTTTTCATGATAGTCCTCCTCTTCTTTCCGCGCCAACAGCCTTTTTCTGCACTCTTAAGAAAACCACCCCTGTCATATCTGCGCCCGGGGGCTCTGGCAGGTAATAATATAAATAGGATTTTCTCCCATCATTAGATGGTATCTTCCAATCTCTTTTGATCTGGAGGCTGTAAGCTGCACTGCTTCCTGATCTGCGAAATCGTATTCTTTCAATATCTCCAGTGCCTCACTGATAGTCTCCAGCGTAATGCAGTTGATCACGATCCGCACATCCCGGTTCTTTTCTAAAAGCAGGGCAACGATTTCTTTCAGATTTCCTGATGAACCGCCGATAAACGCATGAGTTGGAACCGGCAGTTCTTTTAGTGCTTCCGGTGCCTCGCCCTTTATAATTTCCAGATTATCCGCTGCAAACCGCTGTTTGTTTTCGTAAAGAAGAGCCACCGCGTCATCCTTTTTCTCAACAGCAAAAACCTGTCCCTGATCTGCGCGAAGAGCCATTTCCACAGAAACAGAACCTGTTCCGGCACCTACATCATAACAGATGGAATCTTCCTGAAGACGAAGCTTGGAAAGGGAAACACATCTCACCTCTTCTTTTGTCATAGGTGCTTTTCCACGGATAAATTTCTCATCTGGAATTCCATGAGTGGAAAATGCCGGTCTGGCTTTTTCATTGTAAGCACAGACAACGCTCAATGCCTGACCCTCATAGGAAGTCAGTTCACTGGCGTTCGCCTGGAATATTTTTTCATCTGGATAGGAAAGATTTTCTCCAACATAGAGAACCACATCTCCCATCTCATATTCCACCAGCTTCTGTGCAAGTTCCGCAACTGCACTTCCTGTTCCCAGAATGGAAAAAACCTTCTGATTCTGCTTGATCATGGAAACCAAATTGCAATTTTTGCCGTGGGCGCTGGTGATCTTCGCATCATCCCAGGATAAACCGATCTGGGACATAAAATAAACCACAGAAGAAATTCCGCAGATAATCTCAATGGAGACACAGCCATTCTCTTTTTCACTGTGCTCCTGCCCTTCAAAATCATCTGCTAAAACCCCCTCTGGTTTCCTTCCATTCAACACATCCAACAGCTTCTTCGCTCCGCTGTAGAATCCCACATCCCCGGACAAAGCTATCACAATATTCTCATATTCCGGATGGCTCTTAATATAAGCTCCAATCACATCGCTGCGGTATTCATACACCACCGGCTGTCCCGGCTCCCGGATGGAATCTGCCATACGCCTGGCCCCAATGATCAGATCAGCTCTTTGAACTGCCCTTTTTCCCTGAATTGTAAGGGTTTTCTCACTTCCCATCCCAATTCCCAGGAGTGTAACGTGAGGTTTCAGGGTGAGTCCAAAGTGTTCCGCGAGCATATGTTTACATTTTGCCACAGAAAGGCCCTCTTCCTGCAGCGGTCTTCCAATTATAACAGGAATCACATCGCACATAAGTGCAGCATCAATTTTCTCCTGGAAACCACCTGCTTTTCCTGTATCCTTTGTCACAAGATATTTGCAGTCATACTGACGAAGCATGGCTGCGTTTAATTCCATGGAAAAGGGTCCCTGCATACCGATCAGATGCTTGCCCTCAAAGCCGTAACCTTTGCAGGTTTCCATCACAGATGGCAAAGACAGAACACGGGCATAAATGCGTTCTCCTGCATCAGATAAAGCTGTAAATTTTCCAAGCTCCTTGCTGCCTGTGGTAAGCAGGATATTTCCTTTTGTACCTTCCAGAAATTCCACTGCTGCCTCTGTATTCTCCACATAAACAGCCTTATCCTGATAAGCACCGGCCTCTCTTAATACTCGCTGGTAAGAAAAACCTGTATTTTGGCAGGCAGCACGAATATTCTCCGTTACCTCGGCAGCATACGGATGGGTAGCATCCAGCACCAGTCCGGGGCTGAGTTCTTTCAGAAGATTTTCCATCTCCGCCCCATTCAGGCGGCCAGCGTGGATTTTCAGATATTCGCCCTCTTTTAATGATTTGCTGCCGTAATCGGTAGCGACACAGGCAAACACACTTACTTTATTTTTTGCCAAAAAGCTGCAGATTTCACAGCCTTCTGTGGTGCCTGCAAAAACAACAACATCAGACATTTTTATATCCTCTTGGTGTTACCATTTTTCCATCAATATTTCTGGTCTGTGAATTTCCGATAAATACAGTGGTAAACATATCTACCTGTGTTTCTTTCAATTCAGCCAGAGTCATAACCCTGGCAGTTTCACCCTCGCGGTTAATGTTCTGCACGGTACCGCATACTGTTTCCGGAGATTTGTGTTGAAGCATAAGTTCGCAGGCTTTTTTCAGATAATCGTGTCTCTTGTGACTGGACGGATTGTAAAGAACAATCACAAAATCAGCTTCCGAAGCCAGAAGAAGACGCTTCTCGATCTTTTCCCATGGTGTGAGCAGATCACTGAGACTGATCAGACAGAAATCGTGGATCAATGGAGCACCAAGAACTGCTGCTCCTCCGGTTGCTGCTGTAACACCTGCAACTACTTCCAGCTCCACCTCCGGATAGTTTGCGCCGATTTCATACATAAGACCAGCCATTCCGTAAACTCCCGCATCACCACTGCAGATCATGGAAACTGTCTGGTCTTTCATAGCCTCATCAAAAGCCATTACACAGCGGTCTACTTCCTTTCTCATAGGTGTAGTGAGAAAAGATTTTCCCGGAAAATGGTCTTTTACAAGATCAATATAAACAGTGTATCCAACGATCACATCACTTTTTTCAAGAGCTGTAGCTGCAGCTCCTGTCATTCCTTCATAAGAACCTGGTCCGATTCCTACCACATAGATTTTCTTTTCTTTACTCAAAACGTATCCTCCAATCTCCAAGGACAAGAGCCGTTGTCACGCCCTCTGCGCCCCGTTTTCTCTGTATAAAATGAACGCCAGTATAATTCTCTGCGGCTTTCACCGCGCTTCGCTCACACACATTATCCACACCTACTGTCTTACTCACAAAAGAGGATGATGTGAATTCACCCTGCACAGACAGAAGTTCCTCACTGGAAAATGTTTTGAAGGGAACTCCCAGCTTTTCTGAAAGAGCCTGAAGCCCGGGTTCTTCTTTTTTTACATCAATGCTTGCTAGAGCTGCAACTGCCTCCGGATAAATGTCATTTTCTTTCAGGCAGCTGAATGCTGCTTTTTCCACGGCTTCTGATTCTTTATTTTTCCGGCAGCCCATTCCAAGCGCAGCAGCTGGTGGAACTACATGCGTCGTTGAGGCAAAGGGATGACAGCTTTTATGTACGGTCACGGCAATCCCCACCTCTGGAAGTGGTGTGCCATCCACAGTTTCATACTGTATTTCAGAAAGTGATATGCCAGTTTTTTGACACCAGATCAGTCCCTCTGGCAGTTCTCCCTCCCAGGGAAATTCGCTGTAGAATCCCACCTTCTCACCTGCCAGCAGCGCGGCAGAAACCTCTTTCGCCTCTTTCATTCGAAAAATGTGACAGTTATTTTTCTTTGCAAACACATCCACAGCAAATTTTCCCTCAAGGTCTGTGGCAGTTGTGACTACAGGGATTGCCTGTAAAATGTCTGCAGCCAGACAGGCAAGTTCATTTGCCCCGCCAAGATGTCCAGACAGCAGGGATATCACAAATTTGCCCAATTCATCTACTACCAGCACAGCCGGGTCTTTCTTTTTGCTTTGTATAAAGGGAGCAATGCTGCGCACTGCGATTCCGGCTGCTCCAATGAAAATGATACTGTCTGCAGTTTCGAACTGTTCTCCCGTCCATTTCCCGCAGCTTCCCTTTATAGAATCTGGAATGTATTTGCTCTTTGTGAAAAAAGAAACTATATTTCCTTCTTTTTCCAGTCCCTTTTTTAGTTTCTCTCCTGTCTGCTGCCCTGTCAGGGTGTAGCATATCATGGAAATTTTCATCCGTTTTCCTTTCATCTGGAACAGGCTCTAACCTAAGCTGCCATATCAAATAACCTTATTCTTATTTCGTTGCTTCACGGAACTCTGTTGTAAATCCTGGATCGTATAACTTGGAACGGTCATAATGAGCGGCATTTACACAGTCTCCAATGATCATAAGTGCAGTCTTCGTAATATGATTCTCTTTCGCAGTCTGCGCCAGGGTTCCTACTGTGCACACAAATTTCTTCTCATCCTCCCAGGTTGCCTTATACACAATCGCAGCAGGAGTATCTGCCGTATAACCGCCTTCGATCAGTCTTCTGCTCAGTTCTTCCAGCATTCCTGTACTGAGAAAAACAACCATAGTTGCCTGATGGGCAGCAAAGGACTGAATGCTTTCCTTTGGCGGAACCGGAGTTCTTCCTTCCATACGGGTGATGATCACGCTCTGGGAAATATCTGGCAGCGTATATTCCAGATTTAAAGCACTTGCCGCACCGCAGAATGCACTGACACCAGGACAGTAATCATAAGCAATTCCCTTCTCATCCAGCACATCCATCTGCTCACGGATGGCACCATAAATACAGGGATCACCTGTGTGGAGTCTTACTGTTGTCTTGCCTGCTGCTTCTGCCTTTTCCATAACAGAAAGCACCTCTTCCAGTGTCATCTTTGCGCTGTTATAAATAGTACAAATATCCTTTGTGTACTCCAGAAGTTTTGGATTTACCAGAGATCCTGCATAAATAACTACGTCTGCTTCTTCCAGATATTTCTTTCCTCTTACGGTGATCAGATCCGGTGCTCCGGAACCTGCTCCTACGAAATGAATCATGGCTTTCTCTCCTTTTTCACTATAATTTTTATTATGCGGCAAAGTTTTATAATTCTTGCTTTAATAAATTTTTACTCTGCCTACATTGGTTTTCATTTACATTATCTTACTTTTCCTTCACAATGATCAACGAATAATAACCTGCATCATCTGGAATTTCTTCCACACTTCTATAAATTTTCTCATCTGGCATTCCGCAATTTTCGATCATCTCGGCTTTGTTACCAGATGCTTTGATCTGTGCTTTTACTTCCTGCATTTTTTTGCCGGTTTTCATCAGAACCTTCGTTCCTGGAAGCTTTAATGCTTCTTCTATCTGATAGGAGGCAGGGATTACATGAAGCTGCTGGGATTTTTCCACCAGTCCTTCATTAAATCTGGCACTGACTGCGCAAAAGGATGTAATGCCGCTGATGATTTCCGTTGCATATCCCAGCTGCTCCACCCTTTTATGAACATAAATGTATGTAGAATATACGGTTGGATCTCCCAGGGTAAGAAATACTACATTTTTTCCTTTCTCAAGCCATTCTGCAATTATTTTTGCTCCTTCATCATGAACACGTTTCAGTTCTTCTCTGTCTTTGATCATGGGCATTGGCAGGGAAATCATCTGTTTGCTGTCAATTTCCGGATACGCACCTTTCATGATCCTGTATGCTACAGATTCTTTTGGGTTTTCCCCTGGAAAAGCCAGTATATCTGCTTCCTTTGTAAGTCTTAAGGCCTTTAAAGTGATCAGCTCCGGATCCCCTGGGCCAACTCCTACGCCATATAATTTTCCTGTCATAGATCTCTCTTTCTGAAATAGTTTTTAAACATAACTACTCTGTTTTTATTTTTTGCTCTCATAAACTGAACATATCTTTATTCGTAAAAATGCCCTGCAACATACTGTCCATGCCTGCAATCTGCACACTCTATCATCCCGCTTACATTTGAAGTTTAAGCATTTCATCCTGCTTTTGAATTTCCTGAATCAGTTCACCGGCATCTCTTGTTTTTCCCAGATATCCATATACATTGTTAAAAACAACCGCACCAAGCTTAATTTGTTCATAAGAACGGTGATCCAGATAAAACTGGATTCTTTCCATAATTTCTTGCATTGCAGGCTCTAAAAGGCCTTTTTCGTGCAAAATATCAAGGGCATCATCTGTGGTATTGCAATTCAGGATATCTCTTGCAGTATCTCCATCCGCTCCCACTCTGAGGGCATTGGCTGCAAGCACTTCCATACGGGCATCTGCACTGTGGGAATGGGTGTTCATAATTCCTGCTGCTACCTTTACAAACTTGCCAATATGGGCCACAAACAGGATTCCTTTCACTCCCATATCCACAGCCATATCAATGGTTTCTCCCACATAATTGCTGCACTTAATATTTCGTTCGAAAGGTAAGGTCATGTGCTCACGCAGATAATCTGCCCCATAGTTTCCCGGAGTCACAAGAAGGTACTTCTCGCCTTGGGTAAAGTGCTGCTTCATTTCCACATGAATGCTTTCTACAAGAGCTTTTTCACTCATAGGCTCCACAATTCCGGAGGTTCCAAGAATGGAAATTCCCCCTGTGATTCCCAGCCTGGGATTAAAGGTCTTCTTGCCGATCTCTACACCTTCCGGAACAGAAATCACAACCTTCAGCCCTCCCTCATAGTCATGGGAAACTGCAGCTTCTTCTGCTTCTCGAAGGATCATGGCACGAGGAACAGAATTGATCGCAGCTTCTCCTACTTTCTGGGAGAGCCCGGGTCTTGTAACTCTGCCTACGCCCACTCCGCCATCTATGACGATTCCGGCAGTATCCGTCTTCCACACTGTAGCATACACAAGAATGCCATTTGTTGTGTCCGGATCATCTCCGGCATCTTTTTTCACTGCACAGGTAACCTGATTTTCACTGATCTGAATGTCATGCAGTTCCAGGTCAAGGAGGATTCCCTTGGGAGTCATAAGCGGTACAGATGTTAACTTTTCTTTTCCCAGAAGCATCAGGCAGGCGCCCTTGCAAGCTGCTGCCGCGCAGGAACCTGTAGTATAGCCAAAACGCATTTTCTTCTGTCCGCGAATCACATAATAATCTTCCAATCCTGTCTTATGTTCCATTTTTCTTGCCTCCAAAGCTATGAGGAACCCGCTATGCGGGTTTCCGGGATTGTGACGGCAATCTTCACGTCCGCCCCATCTGTTACGTAAATAAAAGAAGCCCTGTCCTGACAACAAAGCTTCTTTCCTATCAGTCTTATCCCGGTTGCCGCAGGAAATCCTGTTTCTGAAAAAGCAACCAGTATCTGACTGTACAGTAACGGACTTGTGCAGGAATTACACCTGGCTTCCTGATCATGCTTTTCCCTGTTTTTATCCGTTACATTATATAATTTTGCCATTTAAAAGTCAATAAAAGGGGATCGCTTTCCTTATCTTTTGCAGTTACCTTTTGCAGTTACCTTTTACACAACTTTATGTTCCATCCATTTTCCACTCTTAAACCGCAGACCAAACACGATCGCACGTACCGTCCAGTCTGTGAACATTCCGATCCAGACAGCCATCGGTCCCATGCCACATACCCGGATCAGATAAACGCACAGGCAAAAGCGGAAGGTCCACATAGTAATGCAGGAAGTAATCATGGAAAACTTCACATCTCCTGCCGCACGCATGCCGTAAGCCGGAATAAACGCAAACATCCATACGATTGGTTTCACAATGGTGATCCAGAACATCATATCAAGACACATTTCAGCGCTTTTAGCTTCCATTCCACCAATCATGGTAATCGGCCGTGCAAGGACATATACCACTGCACAGCAGGCGATGAGAAAGACTTCGGAAAAGATCATCAGTTTCTTCATATAATAAACTGCCTCGTCTTTTTTTCCGGCTCCAAGGCTCTGTCCCACTACTGTCATAAGTCCGATTCCAACACCAATTACAGCTGTTCCATTTAACATCTCCAGCATATTGGTCATAGCCTGGGCTGCAATTGCAGTGGTTCCAAGCGTAGAGACTGTAGACTGGATTGCCAGCTTTCCAAGCTGGAACATGCTGTTCTCTATACCAGAAGGAATACCAAGAGCAAGAATCCTGCCAATCATTTTTCCATCCGGACGGATTTTCAGATAATCACGTACCACAATTGGCTGCCTGTCTTTTCTAAGCTGATAAAGCACTACCACTGCACAAAAAATTCTGGATACCAGTGTAGAAATGGCGGCTCCGGCAACTCCCATATGAAATACCCAGATCAGGATTCCATTTCCCACAATATTCATCACATTGGAAATAATGGAGATTACCATCGGTCCTCTGGTGTTTTCCTGTGCACGGAAAATGGATGCTCCGGCATCATAAAGCGCAATAAAAGGATAGGACAGCACAGTATAAAAGAAATATACCATGGAATTCTTCATAACATCCGCGTCTACTTTTCCGAAAATAAAGCTAAGAAGCGGTGCACGGAAAGCAAGTCCAAGCACAACGATGAAAACAGAAATAGCCGTTATAATAAAAAGTGCCTGCCTGGCTGATTTGTTTGCCATCTCGTGATTCTTCTGGCCAAGATACTGGGTACAGATAATGGTACCTCCTGCTGCCAGTGCAGAAAAGGCCTGAATGATCAATACATTGATGGAGTCCACAAGAGAAACGGCGGAAATGGCCGCAGAACCTACATTGCTGACCATCATAGTATCTACCGTACCCATCAAGGCATTTAATAGCTGTTCCATAATAATAGGAACAAGAAGCGCCCGGAGCATTTTGTTTGTAAAAAGATGTTGCTGTTGTTTCATATGTTTTCTCTTTTTCCTTAAATATATAAATAGTTCCTGTCGCATGGATGTATATCTCATAAAACTGCTTCAGATACTTCCATGCAAATATTTTCTGTGCTATTATACACCTTGAGCGAAAAAAATACAGTATTTAATTACGCACAATCCTTATGTTTCAACATAATTTTAATACAATTTCAGGAGGAACACCTTGGACAGAATTCTTACATACACGATACAGCCAGAGCAGGAAGGAATGCAGCTTCTTGATTTTCTCAGGAACAAGGGCTTTTCCCGGGGAATTTTATCTTCCATGAAGGCAGATAAAAATGCGATTCAGCTAAATGGTGAGCGGGGATTTGGGAAATCAGTTCTTCAGGTCGGAGATTCTCTTCACATACATATTCCGGAAGCGGACAACACTGAGAATATCCTGCCTGTGAGAATGGACCTTTCTATTCTATATGAAGATGAAGATATTTTAGTCATAAATAAGGCGGCAGACATGCCTGTGCACCCTTCCATTGGAAATTATGATAATACACTGGCGAATGGAGTTGCCTGGTATTTTAAAGAAAAAGGACAGCATTTCGTCTACCGCTGCATCAACCGTCTGGACAGAGACACCACAGGAGCCCTGATCCTGGCGAAAAATCCTTATAGTGCAGCAGTTCTCTCTGCCCAGATGAAACAGCGTCAGATCCGGCGTACCTATCTGGCAATTGTACAGGGAATCGCACCAGAGCAAGGAACTATTGATGCGCCTATCGGGCGCGCAGCAGATTCCACCATCGAAAGACAGGTGGATTTCGCAAATGGGGAAAGTGCGGTCACACATTATGAGCGATTAGACACCTATCATTCCTACTCTCTCATCGAGCTCCATCTGGAAACCGGACGCACTCATCAGATCCGTGTGCATATGAAGTACATTGGACATCCGCTGCCAGGAGACTTTCTCTACAATCCAGATTACAGAATTATAAAAAGACAGCCCCTGCACTCCTTTCAGCTGGAATTTGCTCACCCTGTTACAGGAGAAAACATGTGTATGACTGCCCCTGTCCCAGAAGATTTTGCAGATGCCTTTCATCGTTCCTAACGGCAACCGAATTCGGGCAAAACAGGTCAGAACCTCATAACCGTGAAGTTCTGACCTGTCTCATTTTTCATTCTCAGAAAGCTTATAATTCTTTTCTGTTCTTCTCATATATAATGAGCAAACCTTTTAACAAAAGATCCTCATCCAGCAAAATCTTCCGCTTGCAATGTGGGATAATCTTACGGGCAAGACCACCAGTTGCAACAACTGTAATTTTCTGACCAAGCTCTTCTTCAATTCTGTCAACAATTCCGTCAAGGGCTGCTGCATTGCTGTAAATCACACCGCTTTTCATGCATTCAATGGTATTTTTTCCAATGATGCGCTTCGGTGCTTCAATACTGATTCCGCTAAGCTGAGAAGCACGGGCAGTAAGGGCATCCAGGGACACTCCCATTCCGGGAAAAATCATGCCTCCCACATAATGCTTCTTCTCATCTACTACGCTTACCGTACTTGCAGTTCCCATATCAATAATTGCCAGTGGAAGAGAATATTCATGAATTCCTGCAACTGCATTTGCTACAAGATCTGCTCCAAGCTGTCCGGGATTATCCATCAGGATATTCAGTCCTGTTTTTACACCTGGTCCCAATACCATAGGTTCTTTTTTCAGAACCTTTTCAGCTGCAAGCTTCACGGCATTGGTAATCTGCGGTACTACAGAGGAAATAATGCAGCCTTCAATATCAATCCGCTTAATATGATATAAATCCAAAACTGTCTTCAGGTCAACTGCGTATTCCAGTTCTGTTTTTGTACGGACAGTGGAAAGTCTCTCAATGAAATAGGTTTGCTTTGAATCAATGCAGCCAACCACAATATTTGTGTTTCCAATATCAATTGCTAAAATCATTTTTTCCTCCATGATTTCTCTATCATCAGCCAGACTGCTTTCAGCCGCAATCAGCGGCCATTTTTGCAAACAGTCTGTCTGTTTTCAATTTTCTTAAACTTCTGCTGTTTTTACCACTTTCTCAGATTTCTTCTCTGTTTCCGGAAGAAGCCTTGCCTTGTAAAGGGCTGCACCTACAGCGCCTGTGATAACGGTAGCGGAAAGCATTTCACATACTGCGTTGATTCCTACAAATGTACAGATGAACAGAATCACGTTTTTTCCACCCATAAGTCCCTGTACATACTCGGTATTTCCAAAAAGGCAAACCAATAACCCCATAAAAAACAGAGTATTTAAAAATGCGGAAAGAAATCCTGTTACAGCACAGGAAAGATAAATATTTTTTGATTTCCTGCGGACTCCCCGGAAAATATATCCAAGAAGAAGTCCGTCAACCAGTCTTGGAATAAATCTCTGAACAAACGCCAGGAATGGATTGATTCCGAATAAGGTAACACCCATAAGGCTGGTACCTCCAATGCCGATACACTGACCAAAGCTGGTAAGTCCGAATACGGCTCCCGCGATGGCTCCGCCTACAGGTCCCATTGTAATTGCGCTGACGGCAACCGGAATAATATTAAAGGTGATTGCAAGAGGCCCGATATTCAGGTATCCAAGAGGTGTGTAAGCCATAAGAAGCAGAATTGCGATCATAAGGCCCAGTAAGGTGATTTGAGATGTTGTAAATTTTTTGTTCATATTGTCCTCCTTGTTATCGTTCCCTATATTAGAGCCTGTTCAGACCCAGGGATACAATACGGTATGGAACAGCGGGCATGTTTTTTTGGTATTTACCCGCCACTCTGAAAAATGTGTTATCCTCTGTCCAGATTTACAAAATACAATCTGCGAATATAACACCAGTGCCACTGCCTGCGGCTTCGCAAAAGATTTATAAATGCTATCAAAATGACAGCCTGTAAATAACTATCTGCGAACTCTCTCAAGCAGTATTTTATCCAGGATCTTACCGGCTGCATCCTCCTTGCTCATTAGCGGGAGTGATACTTCCTCATCCTGTGTAATCAGAGTCAGAACATTGGTGTCCCCCTGGAATCCGGCACCTGCCATTTTTACATTGTTGGCAGCTACCATATCCAGATTTTTCCTGGTAAGTTTGACTCTGGAATTACCGATCATATTCTCTGTTTCCATGGAAAAGCCACAGAGAAACTGTCCATCCGGTTTGTGCTCTCCAAGATATTTCAGAATGTCATCTGTTCTCTCAAGGGCAATGGACATGTCATCGTCTTTCTTTTTGATTTTCTCATCGCTCACACTGGCCGGACGATAGTCTGCCACTGCTGCTGCTTTAATGATAATATCCTGTTCCTGACTGACAGAGGTTACAGCTTCATACATATCTCTGGCTGTTACCACCGGAACCACTCTTACAAATGGCGGCGGTGTAAGTGCAGTACGTCCACTCACCAGTGTGACATCTGCTCCGCGCAGCATAGCCATTTTTGCAATGGCATAGCCCATCTTGCCGGAAGAATGGTTGGTAATATAACGGACAGGATCAATTGCTTCCTGGGTAGGACCGGCGGTAACCAGCACCTTCAGCCCTTTCATATCCTTCTCACAGGCACACTCTCTCAAAATATAGTTTAAAAGAGTCTCCGGCTCCGGCATTTTTCCTGCTCCGGTATCGCCACATGCAAGATAGCCCACAGCAGGATCGATCACTTCGTATCCATAATGCTCCAGGATTTTTAGATTATCCTGAACAATGGGGTTCTCAAACATATTGGTGTTCATCGCCGGAGAAATAAATTTCTTGCATCTGCATGCCATAATGGTGGTTGTAAGCATGTCGTCTGCAATTCCATGAGCCAGCTTGCCTATCACATTGGCACTTGCCGGTGCGATCATCACAACGTCAGCCTTTTTCGCAATGGACACATGCTCTACCTGGAACTGAAAATTCCGGTCAAAGGTATCCACAAGGCATTTATTCCCGGTAAGTGTCTCAAAAGTAATGGGATTAATAAAATTAGTGGCATTTCTGGTCATTAGCACATGAACGTCTGCCTGCTGTTTCTTCAGCATACTTGCAAGATATGCGATCTTATATGCTGCAATACTTCCAGTAACTCCCAGAAGAACTGTCTTTCCCTCTAACATTATCTTCCCTCATCTCTCTTTGAAATCTTTTGGACAAAATTCATCTGTTATTTTATACCTTTTGTCCGTACCGCTTATTATAATGCAAAGAGACGTATGAATGCAATGTATTTTTTATATGTTCAGCTTTTCATACATAATTTACCTTTATATGCATCTTTTCTTTGTTTTATTATCTGTTATAATAGCCTTGGACTTTTAACAGCCATTCCAGAGCATGTAAAAAAATCCTTCCCGTAACGTGCACACCCCACTTTGCGGGAAATTTTGCCATCTGTTTTCGTCTTTGATAATAAGGATACTACAAAAGAAAGGAACCATTATGAACTACCAGATCACACAGTGGTGCGCCCACTTTATCTCAGAGCATGTAAAAGAGGGAGAGCTTTGCATTGATGCCACCATGGGTAACGGAAATGACACTCTGCTTCTTTCCCGTCTTTGTGGGGAAAAAGGGCATGTACTCGCTTTCGATATTCAGGAAATGGCACTTGCCAATACAAGAGAGCGGCTTGAAAAAGAAAATGCCCCTCACAATTATGAACTGTTTCTGGATTCCCACGTAAATATGGGAAAATACGCAGAGCCTGTGAGTGTAAGCTGCATTGTATTCAATTTCGGCTATCTGCCGAAGGGCGATCATACTCTTGCCACAAGGGCAGAATCCAGTATTCAGGCACTTACCGTATCCCTGTCCCTTTTGAAAAAGGGCGGGATCCTGATGCTGTGTATCTACAGCGGCGGAGATTCCGGGTTTGAGGAACGGGATGCACTGCTGAAATGGCTGAAGGTGCTGGATTCCAGGAAATTTCTGGTTATTAAAACAGAATATTACAACCGGCCTAATCATCCGCCTATGCCCGTACTTGTAGTCAAACTGTAACTTGTATACAAAAAGCAACAACTTTTTCCCATGTATTTACTCAAAAAACACCCCTTAGACAGACTACAATTATTTGTGTCTGCCAAAGGGGTGTTTTATCTTCGGTATTCTCAAACTGTACTTTATCAATCTATAATGGTAACGCTTGTCATCACCGGCTGCTCATCTGCAGAAATAGTTCCATTGTTATCTGTAGGCTTTGCAGCCTTGCAGATCTGGTCAACAATGTCCATGCCTTCTGTCACATGTCCGAAAGCGGCATACTGTCCATCCAGATAGGTACTGTCAGACTGTACGATAAAGAACTGGGAGCTTGCACTGTCCGGGTCTGAGGATCTTGCCATGGAGATCACACCTCTCTCATGGGAAATATCGTTCTTTACGCCATTCTCAGAAAACTCGCCCTTAATAGTCTCATCAGAGCCTCCTCTTCCGGTTCCTTCCGGATCTCCGCCCTGGATCATAAATCCATCAATAATACGGTGGAAAGTAAGTCCGTCATAGAAATGCTCCTGTGCCAGTTTCACAAAGTTGGTTACACTGATAGGTGCTGTGTCCGCATCCAGTTCCACCTTAATGGTGCCGTAGTCCTTCACCTCAATCTCTGCATGATGAAGACCGGTAAGAGGCTCTGAAGTATCCAGAACAGTGCTGGTATCGTCTGCTGTATCTGTATCTTCTCCATCCCCGGAACCGTCTGTAAAGCCGGAAACTTCTTCCTCCGTTCCTTCTGACTGGTCAGCACTCTCATCTGTACTTTCCTCTTTTGTTTCTTCTGTGTCTTTATTTTCTTCTGTGCTCTCTTTAGTATCTGCTGCTTCTGTGCTCTTGCTTTCCTCTTTCGTATTATCTGAACCACAGCCTGCCAGCATTCCTGCGGAAAGAGCTGCCACCATCAGCATTGCCAGAATTTTTCTTTTTTTCATGATTTTATGCCTCCAATTCTTGATGCCATCTTTTTCTATTATAACGAAAATCACGTAAAAAACAATTGTTTTCACAGATTGTTCAATTTCTTTTTCTTTGTCTTGCCACAGCTTGTATTGTCTGCTAAAATCAAGAAAGAATTTATCAGAAAGCGAGGTCTTTTTTATGGAAAAGATTACCAGTTTCACAATAGATCACATCAAACTTCAGCCAGGCGTTTACGTTTCCCGCAAGGATCCGGTTGGAAATAGTGTGATCACCACTTTTGACATTCGTATGACTTCCCCAAATGAGGAGCCTGTTATGAACACAGCAGAGCTTCACACCATTGAGCATCTTGCTGCTACTTTTCTTCGCAACCACAAGGAATTCGGACCGAAGATGATCTACTGGGGACCAATGGGCTGCCGTACCGGCAATTATCTGCTGCTGAACGGAGATTATGAATCTAAGGATATTGTTCCGCTTATGGTTGAAACCTTTGAGTTTATCCGTGATTTCCAGGGCGAGGTTCCTGGTGCTTCCCCGAAAGACTGTGGAAATTATCTGGATATGAACCTTGGAATGGCGAAATATCTGGCTAAGAAGTTCCTGAATGAAGTGCTGTATGATATCAAACCAGACAGACTGATTTATCCGGAATAATTTGATTTGATATATTCAGAAATCTCCCTCTTACCATTTCATGGCAGGAGGGAATTTCTTTAGTACTCAAAAAACGCTATGCAAACGATAATATCATCCATTTACATAGCGTTTTTCATGTCATCATTTCATCTCTTAAATTTCTAGCCTGTCAGCCTGCGACAGCCTCATCAGCTGCAGCATCTGCACTTCCTTCTGTAGCTGCCTGATCAGCAGTTCCATCTGCGGCTGCACCGTCAGCTGCCACTGCACTTACATAATCACCGGATACATAAGCAGTCTGTCCCTCATAGGAAACCTCAATCCAGCCATTGTCGCATACACCTGTACTTGTAAGCTGTGTACCGCTTGTTACACCTGCGATCCAGGTAGCATCTGCACTTGCATCTGCACGAAGGTTAATATCTGCATTCGCAACATATGTACCATCCTGCTTAGTTACATTCACACCGCTTGCAGTCTGCTCTACAACTGGTTCTGGAGTAGGAGTAACTTCTGGTGTAGGAGTTGCCTCAGGGGTTGGTGTTGGAATAGGGGTCGGGGTTGCCTGTATAACTGTAACGCTTGCTCCTGCACCTTCCTCAAATCCACATCCAGGGATGCAAAGTGCTGCGCCCAGAAGCAAAACGGCTAATGCTGCTTTTTTCATAATATAGTTCCTCCTTTACAAAGCAATGGGGCTTTGAATTGATTCATCTTCTTTTCATATAATATTACAAAAACAGACTCATTTCGCGAATCGTTACAATTAATATACAGTATTATTACAAATTATGCAACCCCTAAGTGTATCTTTGCAATAAAGCATATTTGAAATATGTTACTGTTCACTTCGTTCACAGTAACGCGCTTCGCGATGCACAGAAAGACGAGCCTTCTTGTGACAAGCACAAGAAGTAGCGTTTGCTGCGCAAACTTAATTCTCGGGTTTTCTGTGAACTTTGTTCACAAAAAACACCTCGCGGAACGTTACCAGTGAACAGTAACTGAAATATAGCATTCTTAGTTAACAACCACCGGCTCAACCGGTGGTTGTTTATCAGCCCTCCTTCAGATTCCCAGAACAGCAGATATCTTAATCTCCTTTTCCGTTTCACTGAGATCAAAGTCACCGCCATCTTCCACAGTCATGTGCACCTCATACAGTACATCTTCGGATAATGTATCCGGTGTTTCACCATCTTCTGTCTGGATATGCCATTTCTCTGCCGGAACTTCTTTCAAGGTACCATCTGTGCCGTATGCATACAGCTTCAGAGAACCTGTTTCCCCAGAGATTCCTTTCATACGTATTGCAACGGTTGTATTCGGATGTACGTTCTCAATTGTGATCGTATTCAGCCATCCTTCCACATCTCCCAGACCACCATCTGCCGCAAATTTCTCCTGGCTTAACACATTGCGCATTGCCTGATCCAGATCAACCTTACGATAAGGCATTTCCGGCAGATAAACGAATCTGTCCTGAAGTCTCAGAAGTTCCAGATAACCGGTAGGACAGTAAAGTGAATTTCCGCTGTTTCCGGCATACATTCCGATAGCCATGTTGTTGTACATAGGCTTGCTGGCAACATCCATGGAAAAAACAGTTTCACCGGTCTCAAAATCAAGTATAATATACTGCCACATACCGGTTTCCAGATTCTGTACATATCCGTAGATATATCCGGTTGCCGTAGATAATTTCATCATGGAAGTATCTGACAGATCACTTCTGCACCAGATACTCTTCATTTCGTATCCATCCTCAGTCTTAATCGTATCTACGCGTTCCACACCCGGCGTGATCATTTTATTTCCCTGTTTCAACCAATTTTCATCATAAATATTTGTATAACTCTGAATGGAGGAATCACTGTCCTCTTTTCCCAGGTTGGCACTTCCTGCACCAAACCAGTTACATACGATGGTACTTACGGTTCCTGCACCGTTATCATACACGATCGCAGAATTTTCAACAGATACCTGACTGCCCTCCGGAAGTTCATCGATTACAGGGAGACTTGCAACAACTTCTCCTGTTTTCATATCCAGGGCAAGAAGATTTACGGTCTCCTGATTATCAGTAAACATCACCAGATCTTTTGTAAGGGATGGAGAGCATCCGCTGCCCCAGGCAAGACCTCCGCCAGTTGTTTCATCCCCTTCTTTGCTTTCTTTCGCACCAGCACTCTCGTAAGGAGTTTCCCAGATTTTCTTCACCCCATTGTCTGCCTGAAGCAGATAACAGTTCTGATTCGTCAGGATCACTGCTCCATCCTTGGATGCTGCAATTCCGTTCTCTGCACCCTCTCCCGGAGCCAGCTCATATACGAAGACTGCATCTGACAGATCAGTTTCCTCTCCATTTAAAATGGCATCAATAGCTGTACGGGAAATATAGCCCATAGCACCCTGCTGTTTCCTGTCAGGGTAAATACGGAATCCTCCAGTTGCAAACCAGAGATTTCCTTCATAGTCAAACACTACAGCAAGAAGATTTTGGTCCAGTGTTTTTCCAAGTGCTGCCTCTGCTGCTGCTTTAATATCAATATCCAGCACTTTCTCAAATTCCGGAAGTACATTTCCCTCCTCATCTGTAGCCTTAAGCATCAGTACATGGTTATTATTGGTCGGACACACCAGACGGTTACTCTCATCTACAAAGGAATAGGAACTCTGGATCAGATATTCTCCATTGTCATGCTGTTTTGGAGAAAAATATCCCAGTGTCTGTGTTTCCTCTGCATTGATATCACGAATTGCCAGTCCACCAAGCAACGGAACCACTGCATGTCCATAGGAATCGAAAAAGATAGCCGGAGACGCATTTGCATTGGTTTTTTCATAAGAAACATTGATTTCTGAATAAATGCCTACCGGTAATACTTCGTCTGTGGAATCTGTATTGTAGCAATCATGATGAATATTGGAATCACTTGCTGCCATATAAGGATTCTCGTCAATAACCTTCTGTGTAAGTGTCTTTATGGGCAGTTCTGATGTCTGAGCTGTATTTTCCTCCGTCTGTGTTTCTTCTGCACGTACCATATTTATTGATGGTTCAGATGTTGCTGCAGCTATAAAAGTGATCATTGCAAGAATTAAAGCTCTTTTCTTCATATTGTTTTCCTCCTGAGTGTTTTTATCATATTACCTTGCTGCGTTCAAACCAAATGGAAAGTCCTTCTTTTATTTTTTGCTCTTCCATAGGTTTCATAAAAAAATATTCTATCCGCATCCTGAACGCATGAAGCGAAAAATCAAGATCACTGCACCAGATGATCCCACATTTGGGATACAGGGAACGAAGATGTTCTGCCGCATTCAGACCGGACACACCAGGTAATGCAAGAAGCACCACTGCCGGTACTGTTTTTCGTGTCCACTCAAAAAATTGTTCCTGATCCTGATAGATTTCAATCAATGGAAAAATTTTCTTTTCTGTACAGTAATTCCTGATATATTCCGCACAGTTCTGTCCTTCCTGTTTCTGATCAGTCAATATAGCAATACAATACACGACATCCCTCCTTTTCCATTTAATGTACTCCCATTTGATGTACTCCCATTTGTTATTCTCATTATAAAAAAGTCGGAAATTATTTCAATAATTCTGTCACGAAACGCCAGAAAATGACACGAATTGTAAATCTATGGTATTTAGATAATTTTAAGTTTGGGGAATTGTCTGTCGGAGCGGACAGGGATTAATTTCTTTTTTAGAAGTGCCATCACATCTATGTTTTATATACACAAAGAAAACAGCCTGGTCCACATATCTTCTGTAGAAGCCAGCCTGAATTCTTATTGGTTTACAATGTGATCTTGTACGTGTTATAGGAACATTTTCCCATTCCATAACTTATACCCGCTCAAATACCACCGTCACCTGTCCGCCGCAGATCATTCCAAGACTGTCCTGGCCGTCTGCTGTTAAGGCATAGTGTTTTACTTCTTTTTCCTGTACTTCTTTACAATGATTGATGACTTCGTACTCTACTTTGCCGCCACCAATGCTGCCTGTAATGTGTCCGGATGGTTCTACGAACATTTTGCTTCCTACTCCTCTTGGAGAAGAGCCGGATTTCTCTGCGATAGTGACCATGACACCATGACGACCTTCCAGAACTGCTGTCTCTACTTTTTCATCACAGTATGCGGAATAATGCTGATTTTTTACCTTAATAATCTCTGCCATAATGCTCACTGCAATTTCCTCCGGAAGCTGCCCGCCAAGAGGAATTCCGATTGGTGCATGGACTTCGTCCAATTGCTCCAGAGTGTAACCTTCTTTTAGAAGATTTTCCCTGGTGATCCGCACTTTGTTTTTGCTGCCGATCATGCCAAGATATTCGTAGGGACGATGGAGAAGCCTGCGAAGGCAGTCTGCATCACCAATGTGGCCTCTGGTAAGGATTACATAATAAGTGTTATCGTAAGGCGTAATGTACTTATCCAGTTCTTTAAAATCACCGTAGACCAGCTGGTCTGCTTCTGGAAAACGCTCCTTTGTCACGAAATATTCTCTGTCATCCATGATCGTTACATGGAAACCAAGCATTTTTCCCAGATGAGCAGTAGGCTGGGATACGTGACCGCCGCCAAAGATCACAAGCCTTGGATTCTTGCGGTAATCTTCTACGAAAAGCCGGTGACCGTCTGCTTCTGTCACTTTTGTCTCTTTCGTCTCACTCAGAATATTCAGATAATTATCCCATATGGAAGCATCTTCCGTTTTCTCGGGGATCAGCTGTACACCTGATTTTTTTTCAGCAGCTTCACCACAGTTTTCTTCTCTAATAACCGTTTCTGGTTTCAAAATGCACTTCTTTCCCATATATGGTCCATCCAGAAAAATTCCAGTTTTTGCCCTGCCTTTTTCATCAAGAATCTGATAAATTTTATTATACATGATTTTTCACTCCATCCTGTCATATCAACTACCCATCCCTTCCTGCCATCATTACCAGGCATTCTTTAATCAATCCCTTTTATTGTTACTGTTCACCGGTAACGTTCCGCGAGGTGTTTTTTGTGAACAAAGTTCACGGAAAACCCGAGAATTGCGGCGCGAAATCATGCGAATGCATGATTTCTGTGCATCG